>Ga0310813_10002400_pt1 | contig 11340 bp, 9 predicted proteins | sample YN3metagenome_FD_203086 | JGI IMG/M metagenome (GOLD analysis project Ga0310813, IMG submission 203086) | Soil microbial communities from experimental microcosm in Duke University, North Carolina, United States - YN3 | ecosystem: Engineered > Artificial ecosystem > Soil microcosm > Unclassified ... | reverse complement strand
GACTGACATGCACCGAATCGCCGGCGGGCGGGGACAGCGGACCGTTCAATTTGAAATCCAGATCAGACAGCGCGCGCTGTCGTGGTGCCTCGGCAAGAGACATCACCTTCTTCACCGATTCACGAACAATCCGGTCGTTCACTCGCTGAACTGATTGTCCCGGATGAATTCCCGCGAGCGCAGCCGGACTTCCATTCTCGACTCGCCACACGAGCGCGCCTTCGCCGACAATACGGACGGACATTCCCGTGGTCCCGTTGCCGCCGCTGTCATCGGATTTCACTTCCGATGCAACCGACGCGGGAATCAAATAGAAATGCGAATCGTGAATTTCGCCGAGCATGTCGCCGAGTAGTGAGTCGAGTCCGGCGCGAGTGGTAATTGTCTGCGCTCGCGGTCGAAGCGATGCGTGAACTGAATTCCACTTCGACGAAACGAACGCAGTGTCCACGTAGGTTTGCCGCACGATCGACCACACACTGTCGAACGTTGCAACCGCAACCGAGGTCTCGAGTCGCTGCGGCGGAACATCGGAAACTCGAGTCGAAGGCGGCGCTGACGCGCAGCCCCCTAACACAAGTGCACCGATAAATTTCGAGATCTTCTTTTTCACTGAATCAAATTAGGCAATCAATGCCAGTAAGCGCCGAGTCTACCGATTACGCCGGCGTAAACTTCGATTCCGTCCCAAAGATTCTGGATTTTCAAATTCTCGTTCGCTGCATGCTGATTGTCATCGAAGTTCGCGATCGGTAGCACGACGATTGGAGTGCCAAGGACTTGCTCGAATAGATACAGCGGACCGCTTCCGCCCATGGTCGGCAATACAATCGGAGATTTTCCTTTGCCGTCTGCTACCGCTCGGACTACAGCCCGAGCAAACGGATCGTCCGGCGATGCGCGTGTTGCAGGATATCCACCCTCGGTCCAGCGAACCCGTGCAACACGTGGGTGTGCGAGTCGCACCGCCATCGTGACGCTGTCGCTCGTGACGAAGTAACCCTGGCGAGAGATGTGAGCGTTCACGAGCTCGCGCACGCGCGCGGGTTTCTGGTTTGGAACCAGACGGAAATCAAATGACGCTCGTGCTTCGGTCGGAATTGCATTTGCGGCGAGTCGCTCAACGCCTCCCACCTGAATTCCACGAACATTCAGTGCGGGCAACATGATTCGTTCAGTGAGCGGCGCATCGTTCGCCTCGGTGTGCGCGAGCCCAAGCTCTCTCCTGAGGGCGACGTCCACCGGTGGAACTGCATGGATGGCTTTTCGCTCAGCGGCGGAGATCGGTTTCACGTCATCGTAATAGTGCGCGATCTTGATGTGTCCGTCATCGTCGCGCATGCTCGCGATGAGATTCGCGATGAGCGCGCCGGGATTTGGCGCCCAGTTGCCGTAATGTCCGCTGTGCAGCGCGCGATTTGGTCCATAAAGCGCGAGCTCCATTCCCATCACGCCGCGAGTACCAAGCTGTACCTGCTGCTCTCCAGTTTGGTGATTGGGACCGTCACCGAAAATCCATCCGTCGGCGCGCAATTCATCGTGATGACGGCGAAGCATGGCCTCGAGGTGAGATGATCCCGCTTCTTCCTCACCCTCGAAAAAGATCTTGAGGTTTACGGATGGATGAAGATTTGCCGCATGCAATGCGTCGAGTGCAGTAAGGACGGCAATGATCGTCGCCTTGTCATCGCCGGCGGAGCGCGCGTAGATGCGACCGTCGCGCATTGTCGGAGTCCACGGCGGCGTAGCCCATTGGGATACATCGACTGGTTGCCCATCGTAATGGGCATACAGGACTACTGTACGTTGTGCACCGGGTGTCGGGAGCTCACCCAACACTGCCGGTGGAGATCCTTCGACCTCGAGTAATCGCGCGCGAACGCCGCGTTTCTCGAGCATTTGAACGAGCGCGTTCGCATTGCGTCTGATGTTCGTGTTGTCGCTTGCGAGGTTCGGTATCGCGAGGAGGTCCGTGAATTCGCGAAGAATCTCTGCTTCGTGCGCGGTGCGATACGCATGTGCAGCAGCGCGAAATGCGCCGGCATCAACCGCTTGCGCTGAGGTGCAAATGGGAAAAAGGAGGAGGGCTAAGCTCGCTCTCATTTGTTGTGTAGTTGTCATGCAATCCTAGCGAAAATTCGAGGATAAGGTAACGTAGCTGCGTCCCTCTTAAAGGTGAGCCGTGTTTTCACTCCGCCTCATTGTCGCAGGTTCGTTGTTCGCGTCAACCTTATCAGCGCAGACTACTCCGCCCGTTCGGCGTTTCGTCCACGTCGGCATGAGTCCCGATGGTCGTCGCGTGGCATGGATCGGCCCGCCATCGCGAACGCGAACGAATGCGGGGAATGCAGTCGTTCTCGCCGACGTGAATCCCTCGGGCGTGATGAACATCGTTCCGTTAACAGGCGCCGATCCATCGAGCGCAACGGAGCTCGCGTGGTCGGCAGACAGCAAACAGCTCGCGATTATCGCGACGACGAATGGCGGAACTCCGGCGCTTTATGTCGTTGGATCCGCCGGTGGTAATGCGAAACGAATCGCGACGATCCGCGGAGCCGTGCATGGTGCGCGATTTTCCCCAGACGGTCGGCGAATCGCCCTCCTGTACACGGCGCCGAGTGAGCAGTCGAACAGCGCGCTGGCTGCGACTCCGCGTGATACGGGAGTGATGGACACTCACATCGATCGGCAGCATCTCGCGATCGTCGATCTTCAGTCCGGGCGGCAGCAGCTGATGTCGCCGCCTGATTTGTACGTCTATGAATTCGATTGGTCGCCCGATAGCCGCCGATTCGTTGTGAGTGCTGCAACAGGGTCCGGAAACAACAATTGGTGGGTTGCGCGGTTGTACTCTCTCGACGCGACGACGGCTGCGCTTCGTGAATTGTCGCGACCGACTCATCAGATTGCGCAGCCGACTTGGTCGCCGGATGGGTCGCGCATCGCGTACATCGGTGGATTGATGAGCGATCAGGGACTGACGGGCGGAGATCTTTACGTCATTCCTTCGACTGGTGGTGCTCCGAGCAATGTCACGCCGCAAGCGAACGTGTCGGTTTCCGCATTCAACTGGCTCGGCTCGACCAAGGTGCTTGCTACTTCGTGGGCTCAGGGTGGATCGCAGGTCGCAACGGTGGACATGTTGACTGGCATGTTCACTCCAGTTTGGAGTGGTGATGAGCTGGCTTCGCTTGGGACATTGACCGGCAATCCCATCGTTTCAGCCAGTCGTGATGGAAGCACGATTGCGTTTGTGCGCGAATCGATTTCTGCTCCGCCGGAAGTGTGGGCTGGTCCTACCAATCGGTTGGCGAGACTGACACGTGTAAATGACGGCGTTGTTCCGACGTGGGGAAAGTGGACGAACGTTCGGTGGAAGAGTGAGCGCTATAACGTGCAGGGCTGGCTAATCTATCCGCTCCAGTTCGATCCATCTCGCCGGTATCCCATGATCGTTCACATACACGGCGGGCCATCATGGGCGTATTCCCCTGCATTCCTCGGCGAAGGCGCCTCACCTGAGCTGATTGCACTTTCGCAGGCTGGGTATTTCGTCTTCATGCCGAATCCGCGCGGTAGTTACGGTCAGGGGGAAGCATTTACGAAAGCAAACTTCAAGGATTTCGGACGCGGTGATTTGCGAGATGTCATGGCGGGCATCGACACGATCATCCGTCGTTATCCCGTAGATGGCAATCGACTCGGCATCAAGGGTTGGAGTTACGGCGGATTCATGACGATGTGGACTGTCACTCAGACGAAACGATTTCGTGCAGCGGTTGCAGGAGCGGGGATTTCGAACTGGTTGAGTTACACGGGGGAGAATGGAATCAGCGAATGGATGGTTCCGTTCTTTGGCGCGACTGCGTACGAGGACAAGGACGTGTACGCGAAGGTCTCTCCGATCAATTACATCGCGAATGCTCGTACGCCGACGTTGATAATTGTTGGTGAGCGTGACGCTGAATGTCCTGCGCCGCAGTCATTCGAGTTCTGGCGCGCTCTGCAGCACGTTGGTGTTAAGACGCAGCTTGTTGTGTATCCGGACGAGGGTCATGCAGGTTGGACCGAAGCTCATCTGCGCGATCGGTATCAGCGTACAGTGCGATGGTTCGATACTTATCTCAAACAAGTCGCTGTTCGATGAGAAACGATAAGCTGGCTCTCATTGCGTCGGGTGGACGCTGACAGTCGGCCGCCGTTGTGTTGACACAGGGAATTATTTTTCACAAATGTCCGCGCTCACCATTCGCATCAAGAAAAATCGCGACGGTACTGCTGCACTGAGCTGCGCTCGTGCTGACGGCACAGTCACGTGGCAAAAGCAGAACGGACAGCAGGCGCGTTTCTTTCCGCGACACGACCTGACCCACTACGCCGTGGAAACCGTGCTCGGTCATCGCAAAGGTTTTTACGGATTGGTCGCCGATGGCTGGAACCTGACTGACTTCGGCGCGCCGTGGCCTCGCGGACCGATGCCCGCGGACATGGATCCTTCAGAGCTGATCGTCGGATTTCTCGACACCGAGCGCGCAAGTGGAACCCGGTGGACCGTCGAGGATTTCAACGACAAGATGAGATTGTACAACGAAACTCATCACACGTCGCTCAAGGTGAGCCTGACCGATGATGATCTCGCTCAGGTCCGAAAGCGGCGCAGCGAGTTGTTTGCGATGTGGGATGCAGTTCCGCCCGGTGAAACTCTGGAGCTTCAGTTCGATCCCTGAATCTTCGGGCAGCCTCGGCCGTCCGGAGCTCCTCGCTTGAATGTCACTCCCTGAAGCTCGACTGATTGCGCCGCGCCAGTCTGCGGAAAACTGAACGTCGCGACATTGCCGGAACCCGCGATGATTACGCGCATCTGATTCTTTGACGCGTCGTAGATCTCCACTGGTCCGTAGAGATCGCCCCATCTGTACTGCAGCTTCCCCCCGCACATCTTGAACACAACCGTGCCATACGCAGGCTCGGCATACGTCCCTTCGAAGTCTTCCCAAGGGTGTTGAAGCGGCTGAGTCTGTCGTGCAGCTCTAGTTGAATCCTGGCGCGCAATGCCAAGGCTGGCACCCACGACGGCTTTTCTCAGATCATTCATTCTCGATTCTGCTCTCTCTGCGGCATCAGGTCGTCCTGCCTCGAGATCGTACGCGTAAGCAGCGATCACATCCGTTACAACCGATGGTCCGCCTGTCGACATCGCGACGACACCGATTCGACGTCCTGGAAGAAATGACAGATGCGACCGCGTCTGCGCATAACTGCCGAACCTGCTCACCATTCGTTCGCCTTCATAGCTCCCGATATCCCATCCCGCGCCCCAGCCTTCGCGATCGAAGAACGCAAACTTTTTCGATTGATCGCGCGTGTGCTTTGCGATCAGTGTTTGACTCAACACGACCGCACCCTTTGGGAATACCCGCTTGCCGTCGATCACTCCTGAATCCATCTGCACGATCGTCCAGCGAGCGAGATCATGAACTGTCGAGATATGTCCGCCGGCCGAGTTCATTGTGCGATCGCTTTTTTGAAATGGGGCCGTGACGTATTTCCCTGCTGCAGTGAAGTCACCTGGCTGGGCAATTCGTTTTGGATCGATCCCCGATATGCGCATGAATGTCTGATGCAGCCCCGCCGGCTCATTGACGTTTTTCTCGAGATACTTTCGCCAGCCTTCGGGTCGCAGGCGATCGATTACCATCGCGGCGACGTTGTACCCGAAGTTCGAGTAAACGAGATCATGTGTCGGGTTCGGACCTGCGAGCTGGATCAGATCCGGCCACCGGGATTCCGGAATCGCACCGGTAAATGCCGCGCTGGATACGACTGCCTGATCGTTGATGTAATGCGTATGAGAAAGAAATCTCGCGAGCGTGAGAGAGTCCGCGTGCACTTCCGGATTCCATTTCACGCCGGGGAGCAGCTTCGTAATTGGTGTGTTGAAGCTGAGCACTCCCTTGTCGGCGAGCAGTGAAATACCGAAGCCGGTGAACGATTTACTCGTCGAGGCGAGATACCATAGAGTATTGTCGTCGGCAGGAATTCCGGCAGTCACGTCAGCCAAGCCGTATGACTTCGCCAGAATCGTTTTGCCATCCATTGTCACGGCGACGCCTAGTGCGGGCGCAATTTTGTCGGCGATTGCTCGCGCCGACAATGAATCGACGAGGTGCGCGATCGAAGCGGCGTTCGCGTGATGAGTTTGCGCGGATACCGTTAAGGGGAGCAGTGCTATGCTCGCAACGGCTCGGGTTAATTGGCCCGGCATGTAGTGCTCCTGTGAAGGGTCAGGCACACTAACTATGCGTCGAAGCTTGTCCCCAAACTTGAATTTTCGAAACTATCCTTCACAATCGATCGATAGCGTCGTGGGGTGACGCCCAGGGCTCGGCCGAAATCGCGACAGAGATGCGATTCGTCGGCAAAGCCTTTTGCATGTGCGATTGACGATACTCTTTCGCGCGAAGATGCGAGTGCTGCAGCTGCTGATTCGAGACGAAGTCGGCGCAGTTCTTCACCGACGCCGGTGCCGTACCATCGCCTGACGCAGCGTGCGAGGTAAACGGGATGTACTCCAGCGCGCGCAGCGATGTCGCGCACTGTTGTGTTCGGGGTCCATGAATGTCGAAGCTCGATCATCACTTCCTCGAGCCAGCGGGGAGGTTGGCCGCGCGTTGGAACGACGCGTGACGTCAGCGCGGCAAGTAGATCGGTTACATCTGGATCGTTGTCGTCGAACTTTTGCGTACCATGCCGGTTGCGTTGGACGATGCGGAGGAATGGTCTCGCTACGTGAGCGTGATGAGACCAGATCCACGGAGTGGCACGCGAGGTGTCATCGATGACTTTGTCGAGTGTGGTGTTTTTGAAAACGAGTCGCGCCATGATTGCGCCGGCGGCGAAATCGTCGGCGTGTGCGAGGCCGGGATCCTTGGCGACCACACTGAGCGTTCGTGCTAGCTCAGTTGTTGATCCGACCGTCTCGGTTAGCGAACCGGAGAGCACGATGCTGACTTGCAGCGTGTCGTGATCGTGCTTTTGATGGCGTGTGCCAGGAGTGTAAAGGCTCGTATCGAATAGAATCATCTCACGTGATACTACTGTTCGGGACGAGTCGAAGATTCAAAGCTGTTCGTCCGTTTTCTCCCTCACTCAGGTATAACGGCGGTCGCCTCGATCTCCACTTTCGCCCGCTCTTCGAGAAGCGCACTCACCACAACGATCGACATCGGCGGATAATGATTCCCAATCACTTCCCGATACGCCGCACCGATCTCTCTCCGCGAAACGAGATACTCCTCACGATCAGTAATGAACCACGTAAGACGAACGATCTGGCGCGGTGATGCCGATGCCTCGTGAAGAACAGTTGCCACATTGATCAGCGCCTGTCGCACCTGATCGACGAAATCATCACTCTCGAATTTCGCAGTCTCAGGATTCCAGCCAATCTGTCCGGCAACCGTAACGATCCGCCCAGACACAGAAAGACCATGACTGTATCCGCGCGGAGCCGCCCATCCGTCGGGAAGTAAAAGCTTTGCGTCACTCGCCGGAGTAAGGCTCATGTTGCCTGCTCACGCAAACGGTAACGCTGGAGCTTACCCGTCGCCGTGCGAGGCAGCTCGGTAACGAATTCGATTCGTCGCGGATACTTGTACGGGGCAATTCGCGCCTTCACGAAATCCTGAAGCTCCTTTTTCAATTGCTCGTCTCCTTTGTTCCCGGGCTTCAGCACAATCACCCCTTTCACCACGTGGCCGCGCTCCTCATCAGGCTCACCAATCACTGCACACTCCAAAACCGACGGATGCTCGAGCAGCACATTCTCCACCTCAGGCCCTGCAATGTTGTAACCACCGGAGATGATCATGTCGTCCGTTCGCGCCTGATACCAGAAGTAGCCGTCCGAATCGAGCTTGTATGAATCGCCGGTAAGATTCCAGCCATTCTCGACATACTTCTTCTGCTGCTCGATGTTGTCGAGGTATCTGCACCCCGTCGGCCCTCGTACAGCGAGACGGCCAACGCTTTCCGCCGGAGCATCGCGTCCGTTATCGTCGATGATCTTCGCCTGATATCCCGGAACAACTTTTCCTGTCGCGCCGGGTTTGATTTCATCCCCTGCAGCACTGATGAAGATGTGGAGCATCTCGGTCGCGCCGATGCCATCGATAATTTTGATTCCCGTCGCATCGAGCCATGATTCGTACACGCTGAGTGGCAGCGTTTCTCCTGCCGAAACGCATTTCCGCAGACTCGACACATCGTAGTCGGCGATCATTCCGCACATCGCGCGATACGCCGTCGGCGCCGTAAAACAAATAGTCGGCCGAAACTCGGCAATTGCTTTAATGAGGTTCGGAGGTGTTGCCTGCTCGAGAAGCAAGGAACACGCACCGAATCGCATTGGAAAGAGCAGCAATCCCCCAAGCGCATAAGTGAACGCGAGCGGAGGCGAGCCGCAGAACAAATCATCTGCAGACGGTTGAAGCACATAGCGAGGGAAGCAATCGGTGATCGCGAGAATGTCGCGATGCGAATGCATCGTTCCCTTCCCTTCGCCCGTCGTGCCCGACGTGAATGCAATTATCGCAATGTCTTCCGCTGACGTGTCACACGATTCGAATTCAGCCGGCTTCTCGCGCATCATTGCTTCCAGTGCATCGAAGTCCACTACACGCGCGCCATCTCGCGCGCTAAATCCATCCACACACTCGGTAACGATTCGTGAATCAGACAGCGCGACATTGATCTCCGCCTTGTCTGCCAGAAATCGAATCTCGCGCTCGCGCAGCAATGGCATCGTGCACACAACCACGCCACCTGCCTTCAATACAGCAAACCAGCATGCTGCGAGCATTGGATTGTTCGGGCCCCGCAACAAGACACGATTTCCTGGAACGACACCCAGGTCGTCAACAAGGACATGCGCAATCCGATTCGCTTTCTCGTTCAAGTCACGATACGTCCACGTCCCGCCAGGATAACGAAAGACGAGCCGCTCGCCCCATTCATCGATTCGCCGATCGAGCAGCTCGTTGGCGCAATTCAATCGCCCGGGATATGCAAGCTCTGGAATTCCGGTCCAGTCGCGCACCGGCCACAGCTCGGGCGGTGGTAATCGATCGAGACAAAACGTATCAACGTGACCTGTCTCGACTGCAACGTCAGGCATTCGCGATGTCACTCTTCGAGTACGCATCGAGCACCTGTCCTGCAATCACAAGCTGTTGCACTTCCGTCGTTCCCTCGTAAATCCGAAGGGATCGTATTTCGCGATATAACTGCTCGACAGCGTTCCCTGCCTCCACTCCACGCCCGCCGAGCAGCTGGAGTGCACCGTCGATTACACGTTGAGCAGCTTCAGTCGCATACATCTTTGCCATCGCCGCTTCTCTCGTCACACGCTCGGCGCCGTTGTCGCGAGTCCACGCGGCGCGGTACACAAGGAGAGCACTCGCATCGATCTCGGTTGCCATCTGCGCAAGACGTGCCTGCGTTAGCTGAAAATCCTTGAGATTCTGACCGAACATTTTTCGGTCAGTCGCATACGCCAACGCTTCATCGAGCGCCCGGCGAGCAAAACCCAATGCGGCTGCACCAACCGTTGAACGAAATACATCGAGTGTCGCGAGCGCGACTCTCAATCCCTTCCCCGCTTCGCCAACAACTCGTGTTGCGGGCACGCGACAATTCTCGAAGCGAATTCTGCCAAGCGGATGTGGGGCGATTACGCGAAGCCTCTCGGCAACAGAGAAACCCTTATCACCCGGCTCGACAACAAGTGCCGTAAAACGGGGTTTCACCTCCGAGGATTCTTCCCGGCAGAACACGACGTAGAAATCCGCGATTCCCCCGTTAGAGATCCACGTTTTCTCTCCGTCGATCACATAGTCTTTTCCATCCTTGCGAGCTGTCGTCTCCATCGACGAGATATCTGAGCCCGCGTTTTTTTCGGAGATTGCGAACGCTGCGATCGATTTTCCCTCGGCGACTCCACGCAGGTATTTCTTCTTTAACGCGGTCGATCCAAACAGGGAAATCGGTCCTGATCCAAGTCCCTGCATCGCGAACGAGATATCAGCGAGCCCGGAAATCCGCGACAATGTTTCCCGCGCAACGCAGAGAGACCGAACGTCGATGTTCTCGTGTAAGCCGCCATGCGGCGCAGGCACGGTGTAACGAAGCCAACCTCCCTCCCCAAGTTTTTTGACAACGGAGCGACAAGCTTCGTCGATGTCGGTCTCATCCGGCTGTCCTGCAACACCCTCGGTTATTTCACGACGTGCCCATTTGTCGAGCTTTCTTGCGAGCTCGCGATGCGAGGCGTCGAAGAACGGCCAATCGAGCGTCGACGAGTCCACGTGTCAGTTTCCTTCGAACACCGGTTGCTTCTTCTCCATGAATGCGCGATACGCGCGCTCGAAATCTTCGGTCATCATGCATTTCGCCTGCATTCGCGCTTCGTAGTCGAGCGCATCGTTGATGCTCATCGACCATTCAGTGTTGAGACATTCCTTGGTGACGGCATGTGCCGCGGTCGGTCCGTGCGCGAGCGATCGCGCGAGATCGGATGCATCCGGCACAACTTTCTCCGGCTCGCAAATCTTATTGTAGAATCCCCAACGCTCGGCTTCTTCACCACTCATCGATCGTCCGAGGAAGAGAAGCTCGCTCGCTCGACCGAAGCCAATGATGCGAGGAAGAATCGCGCAGGCTCCCATGTCCGCGCCTGATAAACCAACTCGCACAAACAGAAAAGCGACTTTGCTGCGCGCGGTTCCATACCGGATGTCACTCGCCATAGCGAGGATTGCACCTGCGCCGACGCACACTCCATCGACGGCCGCGACGATCGGCTGGGGACATCCACGCATTGCTTTCACCAGATCGCCCGTCATCTGAGTGAATTCGAGCAGTGCCTTTTCATCTCCGGCTTGTTTCATCTCGACCAGACGACCGATGATGTCGTGCACGTCTCCACCACTGCAGAAATTCCCACCTGCGCCGGTGATCACTATCGCGCGCACATCGTTCACATGTTGCAGGGCGAGAAAGGTGTCGGTGAGCTCGCGATACGATTCGAGCGTGAGCGGATTCTTTCGCTCGGGACGATTCAGCGTGATCGTCGCGACACGATCATCGATCTTCCACGCGAAATGAACCGGCTTTAGCGTCGAAGCGGAGATCGTATCGCTCACATCACTTCTCCGCCGGCGATCGGCAATGCAATTCCGGTTACGCCCGACGCTTGCGGCGCGCACAACCACGCAACTGCGCTCGCAACTTCTTCAGGCGTAATCAACGACCCGCGCGGGATTGTCTTAACGAGCATTGCGC
>Ga0310813_10002398_pt1 | contig 11359 bp, 9 predicted proteins | sample YN3metagenome_FD_203086 | JGI IMG/M metagenome (GOLD analysis project Ga0310813, IMG submission 203086) | Soil microbial communities from experimental microcosm in Duke University, North Carolina, United States - YN3 | ecosystem: Engineered > Artificial ecosystem > Soil microcosm > Unclassified ... | reverse complement strand
GCGAGGAGCAACCCGGCCGGTCCCAGTATCGATCGCCGGGAAGCCAACACGCAGGTCATCGTTCGCGACGGAGAGACCATGGTGATCGGCGGTGTCTTTATCGACACGCAGAACAACAACGTGCAGGGCGTGCCCTATCTCTCGCGAATTCCGGTCCTCGGGTGGTTGTTCAAGAACAAGTCCGAAAGCGTCTCGAAGCAAGAGTTGCTCATCTTCCTGACTCCCTCCATCGTCAAAGCCTAGAGGATTGCCGGCAGCCTCCGTGCGGGTTGCCGGCCGGCTTCGACGTCGCGTTCGTCCTTCCGGCCGCTATGCTCTTTTCATGGCGAGTATGCTACCATCGCCACGATTTGCCGCCAATCGGCCCCCGGCCACGGCGCTCCCTTAAAGTGGGTCACCCGTTCCATGTCGATGACACCGATGACCGGCCAACGGATTCCCGTCCATCTCGGCGAGCGGAGCTACGACATCGTCCTTGAGCCTGGCTCGAGCCGAACGCTCGGTGACCGCCTGAAGCGACTCGTCGACACGGCGAAAATCGGGATCGTCACCGACCGGCATGTCGCCCGGCACTATTTGAAGCCGACGGTGGACTCGCTGAAGCACTCCGGACTCGATCCTGTGCCGATCATCTTGCCGCCGGGGGAGCGCACGAAGACGCTTACGACCGTCGGACGAATTCTCGACATTCTGGCCGCCGAGAAGTTTGAACGCCGATCGGTGGTGCTGGCGCTCGGAGGCGGCGTAATCGGGGATGTCGCCGGGTTCGCCGCCTCGATCTACCAGCGGGGCATCCCCTTTGTGCAGGTGCCGACAACGCTGGTCGCGCAGGTGGACTCCAGCGTCGGAGGAAAAACAGGCGTCGATCATCGTCTGGGCAAAAATTTGATCGGGGCGTTTCATCAGCCCCGGGCGGTCATCATTGATCCGTTCATGCTGCACACCCTGCCGCGCCGTGAATGGATTGCGGGTCTGGCGGAGGTGATCAAATACGGCATCATCGCCGACGAAGCCTTCTTTTCGTTTCTCGAGGCGTCCATGCCGGACCTCTTGAAATTGGACGCACAGGCGGTCATGCGGGCCGTCGCCCGCTCCTGCGAAATTAAGGCGGAAGTCGTGGCGGCGGATGAGCGTGAATCGGACCGGCGACGAATTTTGAACTATGGACATACGATCGGCCATGCCCTTGAATCGCTGGGCGGCTACAGACGGCTGATCCACGGAGAGGCGGTAGGGATCGGTTTGGTTGCCGAGGCGGAGCTGGCCGCCCATTTAGGCTTTTGCCAAGCGGCGGTGGCCGCCCGTATCCGACGCTTGGTCCAGGCGGCAGGGCTTTCGGATCAGTTTCCGCCCAAGACGGTGTTCGGCCGTCTGTGGAAAGCCATGCAGCACGATAAGAAAGTCGTCGGCGGCGCGGTCATGGGCGTCTGGCCGGTCCGCATCGGAGAGGTCGTGATCCGCCCGCTCGAACAGGACGCCTTCTCGGACTGGTTCCGCGGTGCCGCCCGCCAGAAATCAGCCAAGCCGGCCGCTCCGAAGCCTCGGCGATGGTCATGAAGCGTCCCCCCTCGCTGGCTCAGCTCGAACAGGCGCTGAAGGAAAAAACGCGCGAAGTCGATGTGTTGCATCGAATCACCGATTCGATCAGCAACACGCTCGATCTCGAGGCGGTCCTCAAACACATCGTCGACATCGTGGTCGAGGTGACGAAAGCCGATGCCTGTCTCTTGTACTTACTGTCGGACGGCCAGGACGAGTTGATCCTTCGCGCCTCGAAGAATCCGCATCCGAAGCTGATCGGCCGGATCACGATCGGCATGGGCGAGGGCATCACGGGCTGGGTCGCGCGCGAGCGGACCCGCGTCGTGATTCCCAGCAACGCGAGCGACGATCCGCGGTTTAAGTTCTTCCACAACCTGCCCGAGGACCGGCATCAGGCCTTTGTGTCCGTCCCGATCATGGCGAAAAAGGAAGTGGTCGGGGTGATCAACGTCCAGCACAAACGGCCGAAGCGGTATCGTCCCGACGAGCTTGCGCTGCTGTCGACCATCGCCAATCAAGTCGGAGGAGCGATCGAAAACGCGCGACTGTACGAACAGATGCGGCGAAAGGCCTTACAAGTCGAGACGCTGTCCCAGGTCTCCGAGACGGTGGCGTCCAACCGCCTGATCGAAGACGTGTTGCAGTTGCTGGTCACGATGACGGCCCAGATGATGAATTCCAAGATCTGCTCGATCATGCTCCTCGATGAAGCGACCGGAGACCTCCGGATCGAGGCGACGCAGAGTCTGAGCGAACAGTACCGGCGGAAGCCGAATCTCAAGATCGGCCAAAGTGTCAGCGGCCGCGCGGTCCAGGAGCGGCGGCCCATCATCGTCGCCGATGTCACCAAGGAGCTCGAGTACATGTACCCCGACATGGCGAAGAAAGAGGGGCTCTGCTCGCTGCTTTCAGTCCCCATGATGGTCCGTGAGAAGGCCGTGGGCGTCATCAACAGCTATACGTCGGTGCCGCACGCATTCACGAGCGAGGAGGTCAAACTGCTTCAAGCCATTTCCAATCAAGCGGCGATCGCGATCGAGCACACGAAGCTGTTGGAAAAATCGTTCGAAATGCAGGAAGCCCTGGCCGTCCGAAAGCTCTTGGAGCGCGCGAAAGGGTACTTGATGCGGTCGAAGAAGCTGACGGAAGAAGAGGCGTTCAAGCTGATTCAGCGGCAAAGTATGGACTTGCGGAAATCGATGCGGGAAATCGCGGAAGCGGTACTCCTTGCCGGTGAGCTTGAAGAGCGGGCCGAAAAACAGCAACGAGGATAACCTTATTTTTGAGGCGGGATATTTTTGGGCTGTGACCGCGCACGGTCCGCTTCCTGCTCCGCGAGCTGCTTTTTGATTTCCTGCAATTCCTTCCGCAGTGCTTCGATCTCGGCGTCCCGACTGGGTTCCGGCTTTCCTGAGCCGGACCTGGACGTCGCTGAGGCAGAGGGCAGCGATGCGGAAGGCAGTATTGCCAGCAACTCGTAGTCAATGACGAGCGTGGCCTGCCTCGATCGCGGATCAAGATAACTGTCAGGGCGTTTGGCCGCTTCCGGAATGAAGGCAACGGTCCGTTCTCCCCCATCCGTGGTTGTGGCCGTCGCGGTATCGGAGCCGGAAGGGTATTGGGTCAGCGTGACATACAATGATCGACCATACGCATACACGACGCCTGCAACGTCTCCCATTCTGAATCCTACCTGCTGATCGGATGTTGCACGCCTGAGATTTTCGGAGATGAGCGGTGCAAGATAGCCGATGTCGCTGCCTGCAAACGCTCGACTGGGGCTGGAGGTTGACGCCGCCGCCGGCTCATTGTTCCGGATGAGGATGCCGCTCAAGACCTTTCCGATGACGGCTGTCTCAATCTTGATCGGATGGGCGGCTTGGAAAGAGGGATCGGAGATCTGTTTCAGATAGACGGTGCCTTGTCGCGACTCGGCGCTCTCAGAGCCGAGGCGAGATTCGCTTGAGCAAGCAGCCATGAGAAGCATCGCATACAGACAACCCCGGGGAAGAGGAGATCTTGCATTACTGGTGTACTGTCGAGCACACATCAGGGCGCTTTGGTGGCCGGTTTGCCCATGTCCCGCCGGATTTCCTCCATCTCCTTCTTCAGATTTTCGATTTCCGTGTCTTTCTTCTTCATGTCTTCCTTGATTTGTTGAATGTCTTGCTCTTTTACCTCAGGATGAGCTTTTGGTTCCAGAGGGCGCTTCTCGGCGGCAGGAAGCGACGGTCCTGCGGCGGCGGGTATTCGCGCGAGTCGTTGATAGTCGATGATGAAGACGCTGTCGGAGGAAGCGCCGAAAAGGCCTGTCTTCCCATTGGGCTTCAACGCTTCTTTTGGTTCAAATGCCAGTTCCTTGTCTCCTTCTCCCGTCGCATCGGGCAATCGGCGGTTCGCCATATTGATGGTGTCCGGCTGCTCTGGCCGCTTCTTGTATTCACTCACGGTCAAATAAAGCCAGTGGTCTTGGGCCAACAGGTGCCCGGAGGTCGTTTCCAAGAGTGAGGAGTTCGCGAGAAGGGGATCCGATGAGCCCACGCCGGCGCCGCTCTTGCTCGAGTAAGAGAGAGCGGAGGGATAACTGTGCACCTGGAACCCCACTTGCTGATCGGTGGCGGCCTGACGGAGCGCCGCCGCGAGGTACGGAGCCAGAAACCGGACGTCGTCATCGGAGAAGGCGCGGGTCGTGGCAGGTGACTTCGAAAACGCGGTCTCAAGGGTGGTTTTCCGTTCCGTGACCATCACACCGCTCAGCGTGCGTGCGATGAGCGCCTCCTCGATCGCCGCGGGATGCGCAGCTTTCAAGCTGCGGTCCGTGATCCGCTCAAGGTACACCGATCCTTTCGGGGCTTCATGGACGATGGTATCGACTTCAGGGCCGTGAGCGCATCCGGTCATCAGCGCAACAATCGCGGCAATGGATGGAAGATACCGGTAAATGCCGTGCGGAGGGCGATGAGCGGTGGTGCAAGGCATAGGTCGGAGGGCAGTGTAGCACAGGGCTCAGTCTCCAGGAAAATGCCTTGACAATTGTCGGACAGGGTCTTATAAGCGTGCGTCACGTGCCGACAGTGTGAAGGACAAAGGGGTCCTGATCGGCGGCACGGTTCATCGTGAGAGGACAATGGCGTCCTTTTGGTCCAAGGTCTGGGCCGGAAGGGCGTTTTTTTTTGTGTGATGCCTTCCGGTATCGAAAGCATTGGGATGGCCGAAGAGGAGGGAGGTTTTCTCATGACGAGGCAGTTCGTGCGAGGCGCCGGACGTCTGGTGTTCGGTGCCATTCTGATGTGCAGCGTGGTTCCCGCATTTGCGCAGCAAGGCGCCGGGGAGGGGAAGAGCGCGGAAGAAGAGGCCGGCGGCGGGCGGATCATCCGTAAAGAAGAATCGCCGCCACCCCACCTTTGCGCAGGTTGTGTGGCTCCGATGTTTACGGAGGGCAGCAAGGGAAGCCTGAGTCCCTACGGGCGTATTGAGCTCGATGGTATCTACAGCACGAGAAACACGAATCCGTTAGACCCACAGCAGTTCAATGGGTACGGAACAGCAGCAGGACGTCAGGGCAACAGCAGCAGTACCTTCAATCCCCGCTACAGCGTGATCGGTCTTCGCGCGGACAGAACGGACGGCGTGCACACGTTGGCGGGCGTTGTCGAAGCGGACTTCTACGGGCAGTCGGACAGCGGCAATAACTTGGTGCCGCGTCTGCGTCTCGCCTATGCGAAATATTCGCCGAACAACAACAAGACCACGATCACGATCGGGCAGGACTGGAATCCCATCATGGGGTTGCTGTCCGATAACATCGACTTTTCGATCATGGGCTATACCGGTAATCTCTGGCAACGTATTCCACAAGTCACGGTGAGGCAGAAATTTTCCGACAATTTCGAAGGGCTCCTCACAGTCATGCGGTTTGAGCGAGGCCTGTCGAACTGTTGCGGCAATAACCAGGTCCGCCCAACGCCTGGGACGGGCGCCAACGGAGGAGGACCTGGCAGCACCCAATCCTTCAACGATCCCGTTCAAATGCCGTATTTTGGAACGAGGTGGGCCTACACAGGAACGGGCAACCTGACCGGGACGATGCTCGCCATCAACGGCGCCTATCGCTACTATCGCTCGGCGCCGATCTTGAGTGGGGCGGGTACGCCGACGGTTGTCAGCGGTAACTTTACGTCGGGCAGAGACATCAACTCCTACGTGGTTGGTCTGGAAGCGGTGCATCAGTTGGCCAAGCAGTTGCGACTGATGTGGGAATTGGCCTATGGCCAAGCGCTGGGTAATGAATGGTTCAGATGGAATCAGGATTTGAACTGGTTGACGGGCAAACCCGTGCGGACGATGACCAGCTGGTTTCAGCTGAGTTACGCCCATTCGAGAGACTATACCTTCCTGTTCGGGTACGGCATCGATAATCCCCTCGACCGGGATTTGCAGGGCAGCCTCAATGCCTACGGCGCGGCGGGAGTGAACTCAAGCATCCAATATCTCTCGAACCAACGGACATATCTCACCGCGATCCATCCTGTGTGGGCGGATCTCGTGATGGGGTTTGAGTGGCAGCATTTCTGGACAAATTGGGCGCAGCCGACCGGCTTTGTTGGAAAGGCATCAAATCAGGCCGATATGTTCACGTTGTCCGCCTGGTACAACTTCTAACGATGGCAGCATGGATGTGAAGACGACCGGCCAAAGGAGATGAAGCATGAGCGAAACAAACACACATGACGGGACAACGTCACAGCCGATGACGGAAGCAGCGCCTTCTCGGCGTGAATTTTTGGTGCAGGGTTCGAAAACGGCGGCAGGGATTGGCATTGCCGCACTGCTCGGCAATTTAGGGCATTGGGCGCTTTCTTATGCTGCCGACAAGGAACCGATCAAGGTCGGAGTGCTGCATTCGCTGAGCGGCACGATGGCCATCAGTGAAGTGTCGCTGCGCGACGTCGTGTTGATGGCGGTTGAGGAGATCAATGCCAAGGGCGGCATCATGGGCCGTCAGGTGAAACCGGTCGTCGTCGATCCGGCCTCGAACTGGGATCTGTTCGCGGAAAAAGCCAAGCAATTGTTGCTACAGGATAAGGTCGCGGTCGTTTTCGGCTGCTGGACCTCCGTGAGCCGGAAGTCCGTGCTGCCCGTGTTCGAGAAGAACAATGGCCTGTTGTTCTATCCCGTTCAGTATGAGGGCGAAGAATGTTCGCACAACGTGTTCTATACGGGTGCCGCTCCGAATCAACAGGCCGTGCCAGCGGTGGAATATCTCATGAGCAAGGAAGGCGGGGGGTACAAGAAGTTCTATCTACTCGGGACGGACTATGTGTATCCTCGCACTACCAACAAAATCCTGCGTGCCATGTTGGTGGCCAAGAAAGTGCCCGAGGCCAACATCATGGAAGAGTACACGCCGTTTCACCATCAGGACTATCAAACCATCGTCGGCAAGATTAAGAAATTCGCCGCCGGCGGCGGAGCCGCCGTCATCAGCACCATCAACGGCGACAGCAACGTGCCGTTCTATAAAGAATTCGCCAATCAGGGGCTGCGCGCCGAAGATGCCCCGATCATGGCCTTCAGCGTGGCCGAAGACGAACTCCGGGGCATGGATACGACGGCGTTGGTCGGCCATTTGGCCGCCTGGAATTATTATCAGAGCGTCGACACGCCGCAGAACAAGAAGTTCGTCGCCGATTTTAAAGCCTATTGCAAGAAGAATAATTTGCCGGACGGGGAGAAGCGCGTGACGGACGACCCCATCGAGGCGGCCTATTTCGGCGTGCATGTCTGGAAACAGGCGGTCGAAAAGGCCGGGAAGACGGATGTTGATGCCGTCCGCAAGGCCGTCTACGGTCAAAAATTCCTGGCACCCGGCGGGGAGATTATGATGGATCCTGCCAATCATCACACCTACCGTCCAGTGTTGATCGGCGAGATCTTAAAAGACGGGCAGTTCAAGGTGGTTTCGCGCTCGAAGGGATTGGTCAAACCGGAGCCTTGGAGCGAGTACACCAATCCTGATAAAGGCTGTGACTGGATCAGTCATCAGGGGACCTATCAGAAGAAGTAAGTGGTGGAGAGAAACGGGTTCTGTCATTGACCAGCCCAGCCGTCCTCGCACCCCGCCCGGTGTGAGGCCCCGCTGCGGGCGGCTGGGCGCCCAAAGCAATGCCACCCGTTCCTCTCCTTGTCAGGAGCACAGGGGAGAATCAAGCGGGTGACGTGAAGAAAATCCACGTCACCCGTTTGTCTTGTTCAGGAGCCGCAAACATGACGCCTGGATCTCTCGGTCTGCTGGTGCTGACGGCGGTCCTTTGCCTCGTCGCCGGTCACGGGCGTGCCGCAGTGCCGCCGTCCGTGCCGGCTCTGACGCCGCTTGAGGAAGCGGTGTCGCACGTCACGAGCGAGGACGAAGCCGTGCGCGAAGCGGCGCTTCGAACGATTACCGAACAGGGCGATAGCAGCGTGCTCCCTCGCCTCGAAGACATCCGCGCCAATGCCGACCGGCAGATTCGACAGGCGATCAAGCCCGTGATGGACCTTCTCAAGAACAAGACCAAGCTCGAGAGCAGTGAGCCAGACGCCCGCCGTTCCGCCGCGACCGACCTCGGCATGTTGGGAAGACCTGTCGCCATTCCGTGGCTGGAACAGGCGGCGACGAAGGAGCCCTCGAAGTGGGTACGCTATACCATGGAGGAATCCGCGGCGCTGCTGAAGCTGGCCGGCGACGATCAGGCCGCCAAGTTGGCCGCGATAGAGGCACTCGGCAGGTTCGCGAGTCAAAACGCCGTTCCCGCTCTGCAGGAGATGCTGGCGACAGGAATGGGACCGGACGCGAGCGAAGCTCAGCAATTGCTCGCCAAATCGGCACAGGCTTCAATCGAACGGATCGAGACCTGGGCGGTCTGGTCGACGGCGATCGAGACGCTCTTCCGTGGGATCAGTCTCAGTTCGATTTTGCTGATCATGTCGGTGGGATTGGCCATTGTCTTTGGTCTCATGGGCGTGATCAACATGGCCCATGGCGAGTTGATGATGGTCGGGGCCTATGCCACCTTCATGACGCAGGAACTGTTCAAGGCGTTTCTTCCGGCAACGATGTTCGACTATTATTTCGCCGTGGCGATGCCCATGGCGTTTCTCATTGCGGCGGCCTGCGGAATGCTGCTCGAGGTCACGGTGATCCGCTTTCTCTACGGCCGTCCGTTGGAAACGATGCTGGCGACCTGGGGCATCAGCCTGGTCTTGATGCAGGCGGCCCGCGTCTACTTCGGCGATTTGACGGCCGTCGCCGCGCCGGCCTGGCTGACTGGCGGCGTGCAGGTCATGGTCGGCGTCTATCTCCCGACGAACCGGCTGTTCATTATTTTCCTCTCGGTGATCTGCGTCCTCATGATTTATGCCATCTTGTTCCGGTCCGGTCTTGGCTTGCGCGTGCGGGCGGTCACGCAAAACCGCAGCATGAGCGCCTGCCTCGGCATTCCGACGAGAAAAGTCGATGCCTATACCTTCGCATTTGGATCGGGCTTGGCTGGCATTGCCGGATGGGCGTTGACGCTGATCGGGAACGTCGAGCCCGGGCTCGGGCAGAATTACATCGTCGATTCGTTCATGGTCGTGGTCACCGGAGGCGTCGGCAAGCTGGCCGGGACGATCGTCGCCTCGATGGGCATCGGAGGCCTCAATAAGCTGCTTGAGCCGAGTCTCGGCGCCGTCTACGGCAAGGTCTGCATCCTGGTGCTCGTCATTCTCTTTCTTCAATGGCGGCCGTCGGGATTGTTTGCGATCAAGGGCCGCCATGCGGATTCGTAGGCGGGCGCTGAAAATAGTGTTAGAGTGCGCTCTCCGTCCGTCTCGCGTCTCGACGTATCACACGTATGGCTGACCAAGAATCACTCCAGCAACGACACACGCGCGACATAGGCCTCGGCTTTTGGGTCACCGGCTTTGTGCTGCTGGTGCTGATGCCGTTGTTGAATGTGCTGCCGCCGGAAGATTCCTGGCTTCACCTCTCGGATTTCTCGCTCAATCGGTTCGGAAAATTTCTCGCCTTCGCCATCCTGGCGCTCGGCTTGGACCTGATCTGGGGCTACACCGGTGTGCTCAGCCTCGGGCAGGGCGTGTTTTTCGGACTCGGCGCGTATTGCATGGGCATGCACATGATGCTGACCATCGGCAAGGAAAGCGTCTACGGCAGCGACCTTCCCGATTTTATGGTCTGGAATCAGGTCAAAGAGCTGCCCTTGTTTTGGAAGCCGTTCTACAGTTTTCCCGTCGCTGTCCTGGGAGGGCTGCTTGTTCCTACGGCCTTCGCGTTGGTCTTCGGATTTCTGGCCTTCCGAAGCCGCATCAAAGGCGTGTACTTTGCCATCATCACCCAAGCCCTCGCGCTGGTGGCTTGGCTGGTCTTCAACCGAAATGAGACGAATCTCGGCGGGACGAACGGCCTGACGGATTTCAAGCAGCTGCTTGGGTTCAGACTCTCCGAAGCCGGCACTCAGCGGGCACTCTATGTGCTGACGGTGCTTTGCTTGGGCGGCGCCTATCTGCTCTGCCGGTCGATCACTCGATCGCGGGCAGGGCGGGTGTTGATTGCCGTCCGGGACAGCGAACCGCGCGTCGTATTTTCTGGCTACACTCCTGCGAACTACAAGGTCTTCGTCTTTGTGGTTGCCGCCGCGCTCGCAGGGCTCGCAGGGATGCTCTATGTGCCTCAGGTGGGCATCATTACGCCCGCGCAGATCGGCGTCCTGCCGTCGCTCGAAATGGTCATTTGGGTGGCGGTCGGCGGCCGTGGAACGCTGGCGGGAGCGGTGTTAGGTGCGGTCAGCGTAAATCTCGGCCGCAGCGTGCTGACGAATTATTTTCCCGAGTTGTGGCCCTTCATTTTGGGCGGCCTCTTCGTCGTCGTCGTCCTGCTCTTTCCCGATGGCCTGATCGGCATCATGCGCCAAGCACGGGTGCGGATGGGGCAGTTCAAAGCCAAGGCGACCGCCCTTCCCGAAGAGGAGTTGGGATGAGCGAGCGCGGGTCGATCATCTATCTCGAGGGCGTGGTCGTCGATTACGACGGCTTCAAGGCGTTGAACAATCTCAATTTTATCGTCAACTACAACGAGTTGCGCGTGGTGATCGGCCCGAATGGCGCCGGCAAGACGACGTTGCTCGACGTCATCTGCGGGAAGACGAAGCCGGCGGCGGGCCGTGTCATCTTTGGCAAGGACCAGGAGCTGATCGGCAAGCGTGAGGACGAAATCGTCAAGCTCGGCATCGGGCGTAAATTCCAAGCGCCTTCGATCTATGCCAATCTCACGGTGTGGGAAAATCTCGATTTGTCGCTCAAGCGGCCCAGCAAGGGCGTGTTTTCGACGCTCTTCGGAAGGTCGACTGCGGAAGAACGACAACAAATCGATGACACGCTGGCCACGATCGGCCTCAGAGAGTACGCGCACAACAGGGCGGGCTCGCTGTCGCACGGACAAAAGCAATGGCTGGAAATCGGCATGGTCATACTCCAGGACCCGTCACTCTTGTTGGTCGATGAGCCGGTGGCCGGAATGACCGACAAAGAAACCGAGCAGACCGGCCGCCTCCTGCAATCGTTGGCGGAAAAGCATGCCATCGTGGTTATCGAGCACGACATGGAATTCGTGCGGCAGATCGCGCGTATCGTCACCGTCCTGCACGAGGGGACCGTGATCTGCGAAGGGACCGTCGAAAAAGTCCAGTCAGACGAACGGGTCAGGGAGATTTATCTGGGCCGCCAGAAGGTCCATGGGTAGTCGGGATGTTGAAAAGAATCTCATCTCACCGGCCCGACC
>Ga0310813_10002397_pt1 | contig 11359 bp, 10 predicted proteins | sample YN3metagenome_FD_203086 | JGI IMG/M metagenome (GOLD analysis project Ga0310813, IMG submission 203086) | Soil microbial communities from experimental microcosm in Duke University, North Carolina, United States - YN3 | ecosystem: Engineered > Artificial ecosystem > Soil microcosm > Unclassified... | reverse complement strand
TGCACCGCCCGCAGGGCGTCCGCGGCATTCGCGGGTGACGCGTCGCCCGCGCTCGCGTCGTCGGGGATCGCTTCGCGCGCGAGCGTGTCCGGCCATTGCACGCTCAGCAGCCGCACGCGCAGCGGCGCGAGACGCGGGTAGAGCGCGATGACGTAGCGAATCGCGCGCTCGGCCCCGGACGAGCCGTCGACCGGGACGAGAATGTCGAAGCTGCGGGGTTCGGTCACGATCGATTGATGGCTTGCCCCGATCGGCACGAGGGGCGGGATGAAGGCGGCGGCCTGGCGCATTATCCGCGAAGTCGCGCGAGGCGGACGCAAAGTCGACGTTGTACAGCACGACATACGAGCCGAACCGCCTTCCGATCGCTTTGGGCGTCCGTCTTACACGCGCGGCGGGCTGCCTCCGACAGCCCGAGCCCACGATGCTGCGCTACCGTAGCGGCAATGGCATCGGGCCAGACGGAGGATTCGTATGGGCATGTCTTTCAAAGCAGTTGTGGGCTTGGCCGGGCTCGTCGTGGCGACGACGGCGGCTGCACAGGTGACGTTCTATTCGCGTGACGACTTCCGCGGCCGTCAATTCAGCACCGACCGCGTCGTGCGCAACTTCGACTGGGTCGGCTTCAACGATCGCGCAAGCTCCGTGGTCGTGAACGGCGGCAACTGGCAGTTGTGCGAGGATGCGGACTTCAACGGCCGCTGCGTCGTGCTGCAGCCGGGTGAATACCGCTCGCTCTCGGACATGGGCCTCGAGAACAGCGTGTCGTCGGTTCGACCGGTCGGCAACAGCTATGGGTACAACGAGGATCGCCGCTACGTCGCCGGTGGAAATGATTACCAGCGGCGCGACGGTGAGCGCCTGTTCGAGGCGCCGGTGACGTCGGTGCGTGCAGTGGTCGGTCCGCCCGAGCAGCGCTGCTGGGTGGAGCGACGCGACTTCGTCGGTGACGCCAACGTCCCGGGCGCGATTGCCGGCGCGGTGATCGGCGGCATCCTCGGACATCAGGTCGGTGGCGGCCACGGCCGCGACGTCGCGACGGCGGGTGGTGCGGTGGCCGGTGCGGCAATCGGTGCGGGTGTCGGCGGCGGAGGGTACAGCCGCGACGTCCAGCGGTGCACCGACGTTTCGCGCTACGACACGCCCGATTACTGGGACGTGACGTACAACTATCGCGGTGTCGAGCACCACGTGCAGATGAGCTCGCCGCCGGGCGCGACGATCCTCGTCAATCGCGATGGCGAGCCGCGTTCCTAACGCGCTGTTGATGTAAAACCAGGGCGGCCCCGCGGGGCCGCCTTTTTTTGTGCGGACACCCAGAAGCAGACGTCGGGTGGGGCGCGCGCAGCGCACCCGGCGAGTGCCTCTGCAGAACAAGACGACCGCGCAGCGAAACGCACCGCGGCGGGTCACATACCGCTGTAGTTCGGTCCGCCGCCGCCTTCGGGCGGCACCCAGTGAATGTTCTGCCGCGGGTCCTTGATGTCGCACGTCTTGCAGTGCACGCAGTTCGGCGCGTTGATCTGCAGCCGCTTCGACGTACCGTCGCCTGCATCGACGAATTCGTAGACGCCGGCGGGGCAATAGCGTGCCTCGGGTCCGTCGTATACGCGCAGGTTCACGTCGACCGGTATCGACGTATCGCGCAGCCGCAGGTGCACCGGCTGGTCTTCCTCGTGGTTGGTGTTCGAGATGAACACCGAGGACAACTTGTCGAATGAAAGCGTGCCGTCGTACCGCGGATACGCGATGCGCGGCATCTCGGCGGCCGGGCGCAGCGTCTCGTGATCGGCATGGCGATGGCGCATCGTCCACGGAACGAGCGCGCCGAGACCGAGATCGTTCAGCCACATGTGAATGCCGCCGTGCAGCGTCCCGGCCAACGTTCCGAAGCGCAGGCCGGGCTTGACGTTGCGCACCTTGTACAGATCCTCGTAGACCCAGGATTTCTTCCACGCTTCGTCGTACGCGTGAAGCTGGTCGTGCGAGCGGTTCTCGCCGAGCGCGGCGAACGCGGCCTCCGCGGCGAGCATCCCGGTCTTCATCGCGTTGTGCGTGCCCTTGATCCGCGGCAGGTTGACGAAGCCGGCCGCGCAGCCCACGAGGGCGCCGCCGGGAAAGGCCAGCCGCGGCACCGACTGGAGGCCGCCTTCGTTGATCGCGCGCGCCCCATACGCGAGGCGCTTGGCGCCGTCGAGCATCGGCCGGATCGCGGGGTGCAGCTTGAAGCGCTGCAGTTCGTCGTAGGGCGACAGGTGCGGGTTCTCGTAACTGAGGTGCACGACGAAGCCCACGGCCACGAGGTTTACGCCGTAGTGATAGATGAACGAGCCGCCGCCGGTCGCGTTGTCGAGCGGCCATCCCTGGCTGTGCAGCACGAGGCCCGGCTCGTGTTTCTGCGGCGCGACCTCCCACAGCTCCTTGATGCCGATCCCGTATTTCTGCGGATCCACCCCGTCGCGGAGCGCGAAGCGCTGCATCAGCGTCTGCGACAACGAGCCGCGGCAACCTTCGGCAAACAGCGTGTAGCGCGCGCGAAGCTCCATGCCTGGCTGGTACTCGGGCTTGTGCGAGCCGTCCCTGGCGACGCCCATGTCGCCGGTCGCCACACCCTGCACCGAGCCGTCGTCGGCGTGCAGCACCTCGGTGGCCGCGAAGCCTGGATAGATTTCGACGCCGAGCGCTTCGGCCTGCTGCGCGAGCCACCGGCACAGGTCGCCCAGGCTGCCGATGTAGTTGCCGTGATTGCTCATGAGCGGCGGCAGCAACCCTGTCGGGATGCGATACGCCTTGTGCTCGGTCAGGACGAGGAAGCGGTCCTCGCTTACCGGTGTTACCAGCGGCGCGCCCTGCGTCTTCCAGTCCGGAATCAGCTCGGTGAGCGCGCGCGGGTCGACCACGGCGCCGGAAAGGATATGCGCGCCGATCTCGGATCCCTTCTCGAGAATGCACACCGATACGTCGCGTGACCCGGCGGCCGCAAGCTGCTTCAGCCGTATGGCGGCGGCGAGGCCGGCGGGACCGCCGCCGACGATCACCACGTCGTAGTCCATCGTTTCGCGTGCCATGCGAGCGTCCCGTGCGTCGGGCGCGAATCGCGCAAGCGGTCAATTATAATGACGCGCACTCCGCACTCCGACCGGCGCCGACGCGCGCTTCCCGATGAACCTCCTCGCGATCGTCGCCGCGCTCGCGCTCGAGCAGTGGCGATCGTTCCAGTGGCGCGCTTCCGTCGAGCGCACGTACCTGGTGTATGTGCGTGGTCTCGAGCGGCGGCTGAACGGCGGCTCGCTCGGGCAGGGCATCGTCGCGACGGTGCTCGCGATCGCCCCGCCCGTCGCCATCTCGGTGCTCGTCTGGTGGCTGCTCGCGCATGTTCATCCCGCGCTCGGCCTGGCGTTCAACGTGCTCGTGCTCTACGCGCTGATGGGCTTCCGGCGCTTCAGCCATGCGATATCCGCGATCATCACGGCGCTGAAGAGCGGTGACATCACGGCGGCGCGCCGTGCGCTCGCGGCGTGGCGCGGCGGCACCACGACGGAACTGTCGAGCCAGGACATCGCGCGTCTTGCGATCGAGCGGGGCCTCGCCGACGCCTACGCGCAGGTGTTTGCCGTGCTGTTCTGGTTCGTCGTGCTGCCCGGTCCCGCCGGCGCGGTGCTCTATCGGTCGGCGGCGCTGCTCGCCTCCGAATGGAAAGGGGCGCTGCCGGGCGACGACATGACGGTGCTCACGCGATCGCTGCAGATATTCGGCCGTCCTGCGCGGGTGCTGCTGTGGCTGCTCGACTGGGTGCCTGCGCGGCTTACCGCGCTGTCGTTCGCCGTCGTTGGCGACTTCGAGGACGCGGCGTACTGCTGGCGAACGCAGGCGCGCTCGTGGCCCGATGCGTATGGCGGCGAAGCGACAGGTATCGTGCTCGCAAGCGGCGGCGGCGCGCTCGGCGTGCAACTCGGCGGTTCACTGCCGGGCTACGACGGAGAGCCCGACCCGCGGCCCGACATCGGCATCGGCGAGGCGGTCGAGGCGGACGTCTTGCCGTCGGCCGTGGGACTGGTGTGGCGCGCGCTGGTGCTGTGGCTGGTTCTCGTGTTCCTGCTGTCGCTCGCGAACTGGGCGCCCTGAGAGGTTGGAATTGGCTGGGGATCGGGGTCACGACTCGCACGTGAGTCACGATCGCGGAGCGCGGTCTTTGGTCACTTCGCGGAGCAGCGCCTGCAGCAACGCAACGCGCTGAGGTGCGACGCGGCCCGCTGCGACCGCCGACCGCACGGCACAATCCGGCTCCCGTTCGTGCCGGCAGTCGCGAAAGCGGCATTGCCCGATGACGTCTCGCAACTCGACGAACGCGTCGGCGATCGCAGCCGGCTGGCAATGGGCGAGGCCGAACACCTTCATTCCCGGCGAATCCACGAGCCAGCCGTCATCGCCGGGCAGCCGGTAGAGCATCGCCGAGCTCGTCGTGTGGCGGCCGCTGCGCAACGCATCCGAGATTTCGCCAACACGCGCTCGCGCCGCGGGTGCAAGCGCGTTGATGAGCGTGGACTTGCCCATGCCCGATTGGCCGATGACGACGCTGTGCTGGCCGCGCACCCAGTGCGCGAGCGGCGTGACGTCCCGATGCGCGGATACCGGAACGACGGCATAGCCCAGCGATGCGTACGGTGCAAACCGGTCGGCGAATGCCGCGGCGCCCGCGAGGTCGGATTTGTTGACGACGAGCACGAAGCGGCAACGCTCGATTTCCGCGGCAACGATCCAGCGGTTCAACAGGTGCTCGTCGACGGGCACGTCCGGCGCGACGACGCCGAGCACCTGCGTGACGTTCGCGGCGATCAGCTTCTCGCGGAAGGCGTCCGAGCGATAGAAAAGGCTTTGCCGCGGCGCGACCGCGGTGATGACGCCAGCCCCCGCGGCGCGCTCGACGTCGACGCGGTCGCCGCAGGCGAGCACCGTCGTGCGACCCTTGAGCACGCACTCGAGCGTGCCACCCGCATCGAGAGCGACCAGGAAACGACGGCGCAACGCCGCGACGACGAGGCCCTGCGCCGTTGCCTCGGGCGCTCGGCTCACGCGTCGATCATCCGCTGGCAGCGGCGAGTGCGGTGAGCCGCGCCACGCGAATCGACGCGGGCGGATGCGAATCGTAGAACGCCGAGTGCAGCGGGTCGGGGGTGAGCGTCGCCGCGTTGTCCTCGTAGAGCTTGATCAGCGCGGCGACGAGTGCCGGGGCCGATGCGTGCCGCGCCGCGAAGGCGTCGGCTTCGAACTCGTGGCGGCGCGAATACGCGGAGGAGAGCGGTGCCAGGAGGAACGTGAATACCGGCAGCGCCAGCATGAACAGCGCGAGCGCGACGCCGGGACGCGCCATCGCGGCTGCCACGCCGGCAGGCGGAATGCCGAGGCCGGCGTAGAACCACGGCGCGCCCGCAAGCCAGGCGAGCAGCACGAGCAGCGCGAGCGACAGCACGGCCGACCACAGGACGCGCTTCATCACGTGGCGCAGCCGGAAGTGGCCGAGCTCGTGCGCGAGCACCGCCTCGATCTCCTCGGGCGCGAGCCGCGCGAGCAGCGTGTCGAAGAACACGACGCGCTTGGCACGCCCGAAGCCGGTGAAGTACGCGTTGCCGTGCGCCGAGCGCTTCGAGCCGTCCATCACGAACAATCCGGACGAGCGGAAGCCGCAGCGGGCGAGCAGCCGCTCGATGCGCTCGCGCGCATCGCCGGGCGGCAGCGGCGAGAAGCGGTTGAAGAGCGGCGCGATCAGCGTCGGGTAGAGCACGAGCACGAGCAGCTGGAACGCCATCCACGCGATCCACACGAGGAGCCACCAGTAGGCGCCGGCGCTCTTCATCAGCCACAGCACGAGGAACGCGAGCGGCAGGCCGAGCGCGGCGCCGACGGCGATGCCCTTCGCGAGGTCGGCGACCCACGTGGCGAGCGTCGTGCGATTGAATCCGAAGCGTTCCTCGATGCGAAACGTGCGCCACCAGGAGAACGGCAGCGCCGAGACGCCACCGATCACCGAGACCCCGACGAGCAATAGCACGTCGCGAACGAGCGCGGGAGCGCCGAGCGCCTGTGTCGCAGCGAGCAGCCACGCGAGCCCTCCACCCAGCGTGACGAGCAGCAGCACCGCTGCATCGACCGCGGTCTCGAGCATGCCGAGCCGCTGCTTGGCGACCGTGTAATCGGCAGCCTTGCGATGCGAGGCGGCGTCGATGCGGCTCGCGAAGGCGGCGGGCGTCGCGTCGCGATGTGCGGAGACGTGCGCGATCTGACGTGCGGCGAGCCAAAGTCGCACGGCGAGCGTCAGGGAAAGCGCGACGACGAAGAGCAGCGTGAACGACGGCGCGGTCAACGAGGGCTGAAGCGGCGTGGCGTCGCGCGCCGCTCAAGTAGAATGAACGCACCATTTTACGCTTGCCGCCATGCCTCAGGACGCGAATCGTCTGATCTGGATCGACCTCGAAATGACCGGGCTTCGACCCGACAGCGATCGCATCCTGGAAGTGGCGCTCGTGGTGACCGACCATGCGCTCGAGCTTGTGGCCACCGCGCCGGTCTACGTCGTGCATCAGGACGATGCCGTGCTCGATGTGATGGATGCGTGGAACCAGGCGACGCACGGGCGATCGGGGCTGATCGATCGCGTGAAGGCGGCCACGACGACCGAGCAGGAAGTCGAGGCGGCAGCGCTCGCGTTCCTGCGCGAGCACGTGCCGGCGAAGGCGTCGCCGATGTGCGGCAATTCGATCTGCCAGGATCGCCGCTTCCTCGCGCGGTTCATGCCGTCGCTCGAGGAGTGGTTCCACTACCGCAATCTGGACGTGTCGACGCTGAAGGAGCTCGCGCGGCGCTGGAAGCCCGAGTTGCAGAAGGGCATCCCGAAGGAAGGCAAGCACGAGGCGCTCGCGGACGTGCTCGAGTCGATCGCCGAGCTTCGCTACTACCGCGACAACTTCCTGCGCCTCTGACCCGCGTGAAGTTCTGCAGCGCCTGCGGCTCGCCGCGCATCGAGACGCGCATCCCCGAAGGCGACACGCTGTCGCGCTTCGTGTGCGCCGACTGCGCGGCGATCCATTACCAGAATCCGAAGGTCGTCGTCGGCTGCCTGCCCGAGTGGGAAGATCGCGTGCTGCTGTGCAAGCGCGCGATCGAGCCGCGCTACGGCCTGTGGACGCTCCCCGCGGGCTTCCTCGAGAATGGCGAGACGCTCGTGCGCGGCGCCGTGCGCGAGACGCTCGAGGAAGCGCACGCGCGCGTCGAGCCGGGCGAGCTCTACACGGTGATCAGCCTGCCGCAGATCAACCAGGTGTACATGATGTTCCGCGCGCGGCTGCTCGACCTCGATTTCGGGCCCGGAGCGGAAAGCCTCGACGTGTGCCTGTTCGAGGAAAGCGAGGTGCCCTGGGAGATGCTCGCGTTCCGCACGATCGGGCGGACGCTGCGCAACTTCTTTCTCGACCGGCGCCTCGACGCGTTCTCGCTGCACGTGAGCGCGATCGAGCGACGGCCACCGCTCACGCCGGACTTGCTCGCGGCGGGATGACGCTGCGATCTTGACAGGCTCGCGGCTGGGTCGTCGGCGCATTCCGCACATGCGCATGCGCGCTCGTCATGGACACGGCGCTCGCAGGTGTTCCGGGCGCCGGGCCCCGTCTGCAGCTGATGCACGCGTCGGCGGGGAATGCAGCGAGCCGTGCAGAAGTGATTCACCGGCGCGGAGGCCTGCACGGGCGCAACGTCACGACGGCGGTCGGCGTGCGGCTGCCGACGACGTCTCGCAGCGTTCGACACCGTCCGCTCCAGCACAGATCGTAATCGCGCGTATACGGTGACAGCGTCAGGCGCAGCTCGGCCAGCGGCGGCGTGTGCGGCCGCCACGTCCACCAGCCGTCGCGCAGGCGCGCGTCTGGCGGCGGGTCCATGCCGGCGCCCGAGCCCTGGATGCGCGCCTCGACGAGATCGAGCTTCGCGCCGCTGACGCGGTAGCGCTCCTCCCAGCGGATCTTCTCGACCGAGTGCTGCCATGCGAGCGTGAACTCGCTCGTGGCGAGCGTCGCGCGAAGCACCCCGGCAACCAGGAGGCAAACGCTCACGCCGCTCTCCGCGATGTCTCAGGGACGTCTCAGAGACAGCTCGGAGATATCCCCGGAATCACGCCTCCGACACCGGGCGCAACTTCGACGCCGCGGCGCCGCCGCGCGTGCGCCACAGGTGCCACAGCACGAACAGTGCGCTCGCGATGAAGCCCACCTGGTCGGTCCACGGTGCGGCGGCGACCAGCAGCGACGCCGCGGCGAACGCGAACACGCGCTCGGGCCAGGTGATCGGCCCGCGCAGGAAATAGCCGATCGCCGTGCCGCCCCACAGGCCGATCGCGATGATCGTCTTGACGATCACGTACAGCGCCGCGACGACCGACACGCCCGCGCCGGCGGTGTCGGGCTGCAGCATCAGCGCCGGATCGTAGACGGCCATGTATGGAATGACGAAGCCCGCGATCGCGATGTGCGTCGCCTTCCAGCCGATGCGCATCGGCGGCCCCTTCGCAATCGATGCGGCGGCAAACGCGGCGAGCGCCACCGGCGGCGTGAGATCCGCCATGATGCCGAAATAGAACACGAACATGTGCGACACGATCAGCGGAACGCCGAGCTTGAGCAGCGCCGGCGCGGCGATCGCGCTCGTGATGATGTAGTTCGGAATGGTGGGGATGCCCATGCCGAGGATCAGGCACACGACCATCGTCAGCATCAGCGACAGGAACAGGCTCTTGCTGCCGACGTTCAGCACGAACTCCGCGAAGTTCGACGCGGCTCCGGTTAGCGTGAGGACACCGATGATCACACCGACGATCGCGCACGCGAGGCCCACGGCGACGGCCTGGCGCGCGCCGTCCACGAGGCTCGCGCGCATCGTCGACAGCGTGTCGCGGCCCCGGACGATGGCGACGATCGCGATCAGCACGGCGATCACGGCGAGAATCGGCGTGATGCCGTAGCGATCGAATCCGTAGCGCAGGTATGCGCCGAGGCCGGCGCCAAGCGCGATCCAGAACGCGTAGCGGAACGCCGTCGGGCCGAAGCGCGCGGCGACCGCCGCGCCGAGGATCAGCGTGGCGGTGAGCGCGAGCCCGACGAGGCCGGCGAACATAGGTGTGAACCCGTCGAACAGCATGTAGACGAGCACGCCGAGCGGCAGCATCAGATACCACTTCTGCCGGATCGCGACCCACGGGTTCGGGCACTCGGACTTCGGCAGACCCATGAGGTGCGCGCGGCCCGCCTCGAGGTGCACCATCCAGAACGCCGTCGCGTAATAGAGGATCGCCGGCACGACGGCGGCCTTGACGATCGTCACGTACGGAACGTTCAGCGTCTCGGCCATGATGAACGCGACCGCGCCCATCACAGGCGGCATGATCTGGCCGCCCATGCTCGACGTTGCCTCGACGGCGCCGGCGAACACCGACGTATATCCGAAGCGCTTCATCAGCGGGATCGTGAACTGCCCGACCGTGAGCACGTTCGCGACCCCCGAACCCGAGATCGTTCCCATCATGCCGGAGGAGATGACCGCGACCTTGGCCGGTCCCCCCCGCGCGTGGCCCACGAAGCCGAGCGCGATGCTGTTGAAGAGGTTGATCATCCCCGCATGCTCGAGGAAGCTGCCGAAGAGGATGAACAGGAAGATGTACGTGGCCGAGACGAGCGTCGGGATCCCGAAGATGCCCTCGGTGCCGAGGAAGAGCTGGCCGATGATCTGGTCGAGGCCGTAGCCGCGGTGCGCGATCGCGCTCGGCAGGTATTGCCCGAAGATGCCGTAGGCGAGGAACGTCGCGCAGATGATCGGCAGCGCGATGCCGAGCACGCGGCGCGCCGCCTCGAACAGAAGCACGATGAAGATCGCACCGACCACGAGGTCCGCCAGGCTCGGGTCGCCGGCACGCTGGATCAGCTGAACCTCGAACACGAGGTGATAGAGCGCCAGCGCGAAGGCCACGGCGGCGGTGAGCGCGTCGTACCACGCGATGCGTCGGCGATCGGCCCATCCGGCGATCGGATGGATCAGGAACGCGAGCGCGAGCAGGAACCCGACGTGGATCGAGCGCGTCGGCAGGCTCGACAGCGGCGCATACGCGGCGATGACCAGCTGGTACGCGGAGAAGCACAGCGCGATCGTCGCGACCGCGCGCGCCGCCCAACCGCTCAGCACGCGCTTGACGCCCGTTTCGTCGAACGCCGCTTCCTCGGGCTTTGCGAGCGCGTGCGCGAGCTCGGCTTCGACGCTGGTGCCGCGGTCAGGCTCGGCCTTCTGCATGTGCGACCTCCGCTCGCCTCGAACAGTCGAACGGGCTCCCGCATCGAGCCCGGTCCTACGGGACGATCACTTCAGGGCGCCGACTTCCTTGTAATACTTCTCCGCGCCGGGATGCAGCGGCACCGGCATTGCCTGCAGCGCGTGCTTGATGTCGATCGCCTTGGCGGCGGCATGCGCGGCGACGAGCTCCGGCAGGTTCGTCCACAGCGCCTTGGTCATCCCGTACGCGATGTCGTTGCTGACGCCTTCGTGCGTGACCAGGAAGTTCTGCACCGCCGCCGTGCTGACGTCGGCCGACTGGCCGTTGTACGTGTTGGCCGGAATCACCGCGAGGATGTACGCCGGATCGTTGATCTTCTTGATCACCGCCTCCGGGATGGGCACGACGACGATCGGCACCGACGCGGCGAGATCGCGCAGCGACGACACTCCGAGGCCAGCCGACTGCAGCGTCACGTCGATCTGCCGGTTCTTCATGAGCTCGACCGATTCGCCGAACGGCAGGTACTCGACCTTCGCGAAGTCCTTGTATTCGATGCCCGCGGCGTGCAGCACGGCGCGCGCGTTGAGCTCGGTGCCCGACTTCGGCGCACCCACCGAGATCTTCTTGCCCTTGAGGTCGGCGAGCGACTTGATGCCCGCATCCGCGCGCGCGACGACCTGGATGTAGTTCGGATAGATGGCCGCGATGCCGCGCAGCTTCTTCAGCGGTGCCTTGAACCCCGCTTCCTCGTTGCCCTTCCACGCGTCGGACAGCGAGTCTCCGAGCGTGAACGCGATCTCGCCGCGGCCCGCCTGCAGCAGGTTGAGGTTCTCGACTGACGCCTTCGTCGCCTGCACCGACGTCTTGACGGCGGGGATCGTCTTGCCGATCGCGTTGCCGAGCGCGACGCCAAGCGGGTAATAGACCCCGCTCGTGCCGCCGGTCAGGACGTTGACGAAATCGGCCGCGGCGGCGTACGGCGCGGCCGCGATGCCAGCCGCAACGAGCAGGCAGCCCAGTGCTTTACGAAGCGAAACCATGCGTGCTCCT
>Ga0310813_10002396_pt1 | contig 11361 bp, 19 predicted proteins | sample YN3metagenome_FD_203086 | JGI IMG/M metagenome (GOLD analysis project Ga0310813, IMG submission 203086) | Soil microbial communities from experimental microcosm in Duke University, North Carolina, United States - YN3 | ecosystem: Engineered > Artificial ecosystem > Soil microcosm > Unclassified... | reverse complement strand
TTGTAGTTGCAGTAGTAATAAGAGTGATTTTTGAAATTATATTTGAAGATTAATTTTAATAGTGGGATAAGAAGTAATCGAAACTTCGCGGTTCTAATTTACAGTTAGTCCTCATTGCCCTGATGTTTATCCCAATAGCGGAAGGATTAGGAATCGAACCCTGTACTTTTCATACCGCGCCACATTTCAAGTGTGGATGATCACCATTGATCGCATCCTTCCAATAATACCATCCTATGCCAAGGCTTCGGATTGTGAAACTATCCTTCGCTTTTACAGAGCTTCGGATGGTGAAAGCGGAGAGCAGTGTAATCGAAACACATACTTTTACATACAAGCTGTTTAGCAAACAGTTATTATCGCCTGATAATTTTACTCTCCTTTGTAATCGAGGCGGGCATCGAACCCGCAAACCTTACGGCATAGCATTTTAAGTGCTACGTGTTTACCAATTTCACCACTCGATCATTTTTTTGTACCCCATGCAGGCATCGAACCTGCAAAATCATGATCCTAAATCATGCGCGTTTACCAATTTCGCCAATGGGGCAAATAAAAAAACCCTTTGAATATTTTTTTCAAAGGGTTTTGCTATATGTTACTACTTATATTTATATAATGCAATACCCCTTCGTTGTTAGCGAATAACTCGACAAGAGGCTATATAAATTGTGTTTTTTCATGTTCGTTGGCTACAAAGATAAAAAATAATTTCAAATAAATTTGCATTTGTAAAAAAAATAGTTTTATCTTTGTGGCAACTAAAAACAGTTAATACTTTCAATGAAAACACAAAATATAATAAGCGCAACGTGGACCAAAGCCGTGAAAGGCTGCGGAATGTCTTTTATTGCTGAAAGACCAACAATTATCTGGGGAGGTACAATAGGATTTTAAAACGATCATACTAAATAACTCAAAGCCCCGGATAAAAAAATCCGGGGCTTTTGTTTTTAAATGCATCTTAGTCCATGGGGACAATTGGCCTCCAAAACCATAGGCGGTAGTTCGATTCTATCAGGATGTGCAAAATAAAATATTCCAGCATAGCTCAGTTGGCCAGAGCAGTGGTTTTGTAAACCGAAGGTCGGGAGTTCGAATCTCTCTGCTGGATCAAAAAAAATTGGCGTAAAAGCTCATGGCAGAGCACTGTATAAATTGCTAGCATAGTTATACATATGGGCCATAGGTTCGATTCCTATTTATGCCACATATTGCGAGGTGGAGCAGTTGGTCAGCTCGGGTGGCTCATAACCATCAGGTCACGGGTTCGAATCCCGTCCTCGCTACTAAATATAGTTCTTTAACATATTGAAAAGCAAGTTACCATGTATGCCGGTGAAACAAGGGGCATTTTTTAAAAGAGTACTACTAAACCCTCCCACATAATTACAGCCTTTACACGGTGAAAAAGTAACTTTATAAATAAATTGACAAGCAGATCATGATTTTTATATGATATTGTTTAGGTTGGACACGAAACAATTCTGCCATCATATTACACAAACTTTATGGGCGGTACCAGATCGAAAAGCGCTAAAGGTCAGACAGATCATGAAAAGCCTCAATTGATTTATAAAGAAACATACATGGGATATCCTACGATCATTCAAAACGTATTTTTATACAGTGCAATTTTAAATATACATGCAATGATCAGGGAGAAAATCGCTGAAGCACAAATGCGATCTTGCTTTTTTTACATTGACATTTAGCTCAGCCCGGTGGAGCAGCACACTGATAATGTGAAGGTCCTTGGTTCAAATCCAAGATTGTCAACCAAATAAATAATTGATCATGAAAAAACAAATTGACGAGTATTCCGAACGTAAATGTTCGGTTCGTCTAAATGGTTAGGACATCAGGTTTTCAACCTGGTAATACGGGTTCAATGCCCGTACCGAATACAAAATTATACTTGCGAGATGTAGCTTAATTGGCAAAGCACCGCACTTCCAATGCGGGGACACAGTTCGAACCTGGCATTTCGCACACAAGCCGAGGTACCCAATGTTGGGCGCGGGGGTAGTCTGCAAAACTATTTTAACATCCGTTCAATTCGGATCCACGGCTCAATTGCATCTTTAGCTCAGTTGGTAGAGCAGCACACTCATAATGTGAAGGTCACTGGTTCAAACCCATTAGGATGCACATGACAATAGATGAAAAAGAATATGCGCAATTCATAAAATGGATGAGTAAAACCGAATCGTTTACAGGCTTTACATCAAGCCAAGTTGATTTTGCAAAAAAGATGTTTGAATTTATGGCAGATTATCCTTCATTTAAACAGCAATTGCAAAAGATTGGTAGCAATGCGGATATTCTTACAAAAATTGAACAATATGTAAAGGAAACACGGGCGTGATGCCAACGGCAGGCCAACTGATTTGCAATCAGATTGTTTGGGTTCAACTCCCACACTGTCCACTATAAATGCAACAACCCTTGCAAGCCGAAGTTTTATTCATGTAGAAAAATACGTGAAATTTAATAGGCAACATTTCGCAATATCTCAATGGCAGAGTGATTGGTTTACATCCAATTTACGGTGGTTCGATTCCATCTTGCGAAACATGATCATAACAAAGCACATAAAACCTAGTCCACTTTTTTTTCTGAAAAGAAGAAAGAGGGACTAACTTATGTCCTTGTAGCAAACAGGCGTAGGCAATATCCTTTTAAGATATGGGGCTTGGTTCGATTCCAAGCTGGGACACTACAAAATATTTTACTTTTAATTTGTTTTATAATTTAAAAGCCGTATATTTGCAAGATGAAAAAATGTACTATTTGCAAGAAAAATAAAAAACATAAAAGTTTTAATAAAAACAAATCCAAAAAGGATGGATATAATAATTTATGTAAAATATGTAGTAAAAAAAGGTCTAAAAAATATTATTCAGAAAATACGGATCATCATAAAAAGATTACAAGAATCCGGACTAATAAAAGAAAAATAAATAACAGAATATTTATTTTAAATTTATTTAAAAGTTCAAAATGTATGGATTGCAATAATTCAGATTACAGAGTTTTAGAATTCGATCACGTAAATGGTAAAAAAATAAATAATGTAAGTACAATGGTAAGTTGCGGATGGTCTTTAGATTCAATTAAAAATGAAATAAATAAATGTGAAATAGTTTGTGCTAATTGTCATAGAATAAGAACATTTAGTAGGTCTATTAATTACAGGACCAAATAATAAGCCTGCATCGTACAATGGAATAGTACACAAAACTTCTAATTTTGAAATATGTGTTTGAATCACATTGCGGGTTCAAAAATTTAATTTATATTTGCAGAATGAAAACATTGATCAGCAATTTTAATTTTGATAATGATAAACCTTAACCGGTTCAGGAATACTATTATCAAAACCCTTGAACCAAAAAAGTTTGAGGGTTTTGTTTTTTAATACATGGCGCATGGGTCTGCAAGGTGTGGATGTCTGCCTGTCACGCAGTTCAATCAGTCGGGTTCGATCCCCGAATGTGCCGCCTTTCACCATCCGAAGTTTGAAAAACGTAGGATGGCAAATAATCCCGATTAGCTCCAATGTAGAGCAGCAGATTGTTAATCTGACGGTTGCAGGTTCAAGTCCTGCATTGGGAGCAATGCGAACATAGCAAACACGGTGTATGCGGTGGACTGAAAATCCATAGATTCAGGTTCGATACCTGGTGTTCGCACAATTATTTTGTAGGGATCAGTTTATGAGTACTGTAAAAATCTTCATCCTGGCGGATATTTTTTTGAAGGATAGCAAACACGGCACCGGTTGCTACTAACACAGCAGCTACTTTTAATTTAAGTGCAAAGCTGCCTTTTACGGCATACACAATACCACCGATCACAATCCAATACAAGCTATTGTAGGTGTAATAGGCAAAAGCCTCTTTATGCCAGTATTGTTTTGGAGTAATTTTATTGCTTTGAAGTTGGATCTTTAAACTTTGCTGCCTTTTAAAATAAAAATAATCTGCCATGGTAGGCATGGCATCACCAATGGCAGCGGCAAGTAGGGCAATATAAATAAATTTTTCTTTATTTTCCATCAGCACAAATTTACAAAAAAAAATTTAATTGTGTTCCCGGCACGATTCGAACGCGCATCATCTGGTCCGTAGCCAAATATTCTATCCATTGAACTAAAGGAACAATTGGGTGTTGTACGGGCATCGAACCCGCAGCATCAGCACCACAAGCTGACCGCTTACCAATTAACGAAACAACACCATGTATAGTTCTCCCTGAAAGATTCGAACTTCCATTCTGTGGACCAAAACCACATGTCCTGCCAATTAGACGAAAGGAGAGAATAAGTAACACGTGGAGGGGATTTCTCCCCGTTTCGTTTTTCAACTACTTCCACTCGTCTTGTAGGCAGGATTTGAACCTGCGGCCTCTTGGTCCCAAACCAAGCGCGCTACCGGGCTACGCTACTACAAGAAATTAAAAAACCCCACACAATCTGTATGGGGTTTTAAGTTTTAAAATATTTTTAAACTCATTACATACAATAACCCCATGCTACACTTTGCGGGCGTAGTTGTTGCGGTTGTTGTTGATGTAGAGTTGTGTAATTCATAAGCACAAAAGTACAAATGATTTTTTACATACACAAATTAATTTTTCCTGTCGGGAATTTTAATAGATGATCGTGCTATTTTTTGAAGTTCCATGCGGATGTATTCTGTTAAACCGCGCACTTCCTGATCAGCTTTATTTTGAAAATATTTTTTTGTGTATTCATCAATTCTAAATCCCTGGATGTGCTCAGTTAATTTATCCATAATAAATAAGTAGTTATACAGATATCAAATTTACCAAAAAATTAATTAGTCTATACAAAATATGACATGGTATTACAAAATATAACATTGGTCTACGATATATAACGTGCATTTTATTTTTACCTGTTTTACTTTTGTACTCATAAACAATTAAAAACCCCAAAAATAATGGACACAACACAAAACAGATCAATCATTGCCGACCGTATTGGCGGAGATGATTTTGGCAATGCTGCTTTTCAGGCTGCATTAGCTGCAAACGAAAATGCCGGCGATTTAAGAGCCGAAGTACCAAGCACACAATTGGTAGCATCACTTGGAAACGCAAATGAACATCGCCATTTGCTACATTCAGTAATTAATACCAACAGGGATGTATTAAGTACAAGTGCGCAAACCCGTGTAGAAGCAAAAGATAATACACAGGCAATTTTATCGGCTATTGCTGCATCCAGCTTAGCTAATGCTGAACGCGAATCACGTGAACTACGTGATCGTATTGCTGCTTTGCAAGCAGCTGCAACTGTAGCATCAAATAACAATGGAGCTTTAATAGCGCAAATTGGCGGTATGATGAATACAGCAATCAGCACAATTACCAATATCGTTCAAACCGGTACTGGTGATGTTAGTTTAGCTTTGTAAACAAATCATAATGGATAGGCTGATGTTGGCCTATCCATTTTTTTACTAACCCTTTAAAATAAAAAAAATGTGTAAAAAAACAAAAATATCAAAATGCGAAGCAATAGCATTTTGTACCTGGTTAAAAACTCCGGAAGGGAAAGCCGAAACCTTAAAAATAATTACTGATAATGTTAAATTTCAGCAAATTTTATGCGGTTTAATAGGTGGTTGTTGCAAAACAAATTGTAATACATTAAAACAATTGATCAAAGCGGCCCGTAAATTATTATTTGATACGTGGAAAGCATTGCAAATACCACAATTGGTAAATCCTACAAAAAAAACTAAAGAATAATAGATGAAGCCCTTAAATTGGGCTTCATTTGTTTTCAACAATTAACTGTTCAAAAAAAACCTTTTGAAGTTATTTTTAAAAGATTATATTTGTCGAGGTTTAACTATTAAGTTTATAATTAAATGTTTCGGGAGTAGCTCAGATGGTAGAGTGATATCAAAATAAAATTGTTCTGGTTTCATAATGATATAGGTCAGTGGTTCGAATCCACTCTTTCGATCAAAACAATAAAAATGAAAAAAATTGCAACACGTTTATTAAATGCAATTATATTTATTTTGGAATGTTTTATTGATTCAGATTAGTTCTTTCATTTATTGGGGATGCTCGGTTTTGATTTCAAAGATGGAGCAATGTGTTTAGGTGCCGGTGGTTAGTATCCGGCTAATAAATAGCTTTCACAATTATAACAGGCAAAGTAATTAACATGCCTTCTGCACAAGCTGAAGTAAAACTAGCAGCTTAGTAGTTGGGCGGCAACTGCCTAGAAACAGAAAGTTGCAACAGTAAAAATTATCCAAGTAATTGGATTGGTGGAGGCCTTACGGCCCTGTTCTTTTTTACGTAGTAGTAAGATAAATAACGTAACAAACCTATAACAAGCATATTGATACAATTTGAAAGACGAGGGTTCGAATCCCTCCATCTCCACGACAGGTAATAATGGTGTGGTGCGCAGGGAAATCCTGCGCCAAAACAACCGAAATACAGGCTTTTCATGAATCACATTATTACTTGGCATTATTTTTAAAAAATAAAAATGAAAAAAATTATTTGGTCACGTTTTATTTTATTGATGATACTTTGCAATATCATATTGCCAAGTATGCTTTCAGCATTTGATATATTTGTATTAAATAAAAACATAGTAAATTCTTTAGTAGGAAATTTTTATCCCGCTACAATGGTATGTTGTTTTTTTCTTTATATCCCAATAATAATTAAAATGTTAAAATGATGACCGATATATTAATTTTTTTGTTTTTCCTTAATATTATCATACCATCATTTTTATTATTGGTTGATTTTTTTGATACTAAATTACAATGTCTTATTTCATATATTATTCCTATGGGAGCCATTTTTGTAATGCTATATTTAGCTTTTAAAGATTTGAAACAAGACATAAAATACAGGTTTAATAAATTAAAATAAACACAGCCCTTCCGCCTTGGGCGGATTGGGGCATAACACACAACCACATGAACACTACACCATTTTGTATGACCGTAAATACACAGGCCGAAGCCGATTTTTTTATAAAACATTTAAAACCAGAACACCGTGTTTTAGAGTGGGGAAGCGGAGCTTCCACCCTTGAAATTGCAAAACATGTAAAACAAATATTCAGTATTGAAAATAATTTAACATGGTTTGGGAAAATTGTAGGCAAAGTACCTGATAATGCAAAAGTATTTTATGTGCCTTTTAATACCGAAGAAGGCCCGGGCGAAGATGGATCCTATGAGCAATACAAAGATTATGTGGATGCAGGCATCGACCTGGCAAACAATTATGGCAAATTTGATGTTATTTTTATTGATGGCCGTGCCAGGGTTGCATGTGCTGCAATTTGTGAGCAAATAGGGCATAAAGATACATTGGTGTTTATCCATGATTACAACCATCCTAATCCAAAATATTTACGTTCGGAGTATTTCCCTGCCGAAGATCATTTGAATCGTTTGGATGGAGAATTAACCATGTGGAAATTCAATATAAAAGCATTTGATAAGGATCGTGAAGATGCTTTTACGGTAACTATTACAAATAATACCGATACTCCTGTTGGGTCTGTATTTGGAGGAATAGGAACGGACGTTAAAATAAATCCAGACAACCCCGAAACCGAAATTTCTAAAAAAAAAGTAAAATCCGACAATTCTTCAGAAAAATCTTCAAAACCGGCTAAAAAATCGGTAATGAAACAATTGGCTAGTAATATACTTCATAAAACAAATAAAAAATTAGGCAAGCCAAAACCAAAGAAAAAATAATTTTACTTTAAACCGAATAAATGGGGACATTCGATAAATCAACTTGCTGGTATATGCAGGATGGAATAGTAGCAGAAATGCTCAAAAATTACGATGTATATCAACCTTTATTAGTTGATATGCAGCATATAAAAACGCTAAAAAAAATTATTGAATTGCTTCCACCAAAATCCAATGTGGTGGATATCGGTTGCGGATCCGCACAAATATCCCAATTCTTTAAACAACATAAATATACCGGTGCAGATTTACCTTTTGTAATTGATAAAGTTGCTGCCATAAAACATCCTGAAAACCCTTATTTTTATTTGGATATTGAAACAGATGATTTACATCCATCTGCATTTAAAGAATATGATACCATTCTCATAAATGCATTTATAGATTGTATGCAATATCCTTTATTGACATTGGAAAAAATATTAGTATATGGTAAACGCATTATACTGCATCGCCAGGAGTTTACCAAAACCGGCGAAACGCGTGTGTTTAAAAACCCAAGCTATTGCGGTGAAACCTATCACAGCATCATTTCAATTGATGATTTTTATGAACTGATTGCAAAATATAATTACAAAGTAATGGCTACCCATACCTGCGGTTTTGATAACTGGGAAGATGGCGGAATATCAATGTTGTTAGAGAAAATAGATAAAGATATATTAAAATAAGTCCATGGGAATAATATTAGTAATAATTTTTTCAATACTTATTTTATGTTGTATTATAATAAATACATTATGTTGTATTTATACACAATCAAGATTATTGGAAAAATTATTTCCCTATACAATTGTACTCCCATTTTTATTACTTGCTATATTTACTTGTATATGTTATATGATGGGGATAGTATTTAAGTAGAACGGCTAAAAATTTTAATAATGAAATACTTTTTTGATACTGAATTTATTGAAGGAACTCAAAAAAAATTGTTTGGTAAAACCAAGCCAACAATTGATTTGATATCCATAGGTATGGTAGATGAAAACGGTCGGGAATTCTATGCTATTTCAAAAGAATTTAATTTAAAAGAAGCATGGAACAGGCAGGATAAAAAAAAGTGCGAGAACTGTTCCGGAGTAAAAAATGAATATTGGATCAGAGAAAATATTTTGCGTCCCATTTATAATGAATTGCTTAAAAAAGAACGATATACAAGGGAACATCATCCCAATTTGGTAGAACCATTTACTTACGATACAATAAAAAGATTGATCGGATGGCATGGCAAAACAAATATTGAAATTGCAAATGCAATATGCGCATTTATTTATGGTGACGATTGTGGAGGAAGCGGAATGAGCGCCTTGGAGATGGCAATGAAATATGAGATAAATGACAAGACAAAGGAACCTGAATTTTATGCTTATTTTGCCGGTTATGATTGGGTAGCATTTTGCTGGTTATTTGGCAAAATGATAGATTTACCGCGTGGATTCCCAATGTATTGCATGGATTTAAAACAAATGATGCAGCAAAAGGGATTGGATAAGGAATGGAAACGAATCAATTGCCCTGATCCTGATGGCACTCACAATGCTTTAATTGATGCTAAATGGAATTTGAATTTATTTAATAAAATTCAAACATGTTAAAGAATAAAAAGCCTAAATTAAAAAAGCAAAAAAAATACAAATTGCAAGTAGTTTTAAATTTTTGCACACATTGTAAAAAACAAACTAAAACATTGGATGAATTCTTTTTTTGTAATGACTGTAAACATAATTTCGGGATAAATAATGTTCAACTCCATTAACACCATTGATAAGCAATTGTTTTCCAATTACCCCGACTTCCGGAAACGTGATGGATTTTTTATTGAAGCCGGAGCAAATGATGGAATCCGTCAAAGCAATACCTTATTTTTTGAACAAACACTTAATTGGACCGGCATACTCATTGAACCCATCCCACGGCTTTATCAGGAATGTGTTAAAAACCGTCACTTCCGCAATGCCATTTACAATTACGCTCTGGTTGCCGATGACTACACGGACGAAAAAATAATACTCGAATATACCCCTGAAACACACGGTTTAATGAGCGTAGCCAAAGGCTTGCCACATACTGCACAGCACCTTAAAAAAAGCGGGGATGAAGGTCAGGGGACATGGTGCAATGTGATCACCTTAAACAAAATACTATCATTACAAAATGTAATCCATGTTGATATGCTAGTATTGGATGTAGAAGGATATGAAGTACAGGCATTACGCGGATGCGATTTCACCAAGTTTAACATCAATTACATTATTATTGAACAACAATACAATTGCAATGAGATCGATCGGCAATTGAATCAATTTTATAAAAAGATTGCACAATTAAGTGAACATGATTATATTTGGAAAAGAAAATAAATGTCAATGAAAAGAATAATTGCCGGAAAATCAATTCTTGAAAATACAAAAACTAATACTATTTTTATTGCATCGACTGTAGAACAAAAAACACAGCTAAAAGGCGAAAATAGAAATCATATCATTTGGGCAGGAGAACTAGATGTTGCTATTCCGGATACGAAAAAATTAATGATGCAGCTTTATGAAGAAATTAAACATGGCGATAAAGATCATCAAAAATGGTTAAAAGAAAAAATACAATTATTTATTGAAATCAAAAATTAAAACAAAAAATGGAAAATAAAACACTTGACAATACAAATGTAGCAGAAGCTCAAAAGAAAGTTTCCGATATCAAAGTATTCGGTAATGGTGACCTGTTTCAATTATTATCAAAAGCATCATCCGAATCACAAGGATGGATGAAAAGTACCAAAGCAATGCAAACCTCACAAGGTTGTATTGTGCAGGTAACTACGCAACAAAAAAATGCTGATGGTAGTTATGCCATTGCCGAAGCATTAACATTTGTTCCGGAAGCAGTAATAGCAAAGGATGATAACGGTAATCCATGTCTAAAATAGGAATGCTGCATACCCAAATGGCAAGCCTGATCAAAAAGATAAGAAACAGGCATAACACTCAATCCCCTAAAATAAAGCAATACATACAAAATTTAATGGATGTATGTGATCAATATCTTATTGAAATTGCCATAGCCGATCACATCACGTATCTTGAATTTTATAACATAGTGGATGTCATTGAAGATAATATCAATTTCCTGAAACAAAAATACCTCAATGGAATTAATGCCAACAAATAAAGTAATAGCACAATTGGGCCGTGGTACCACCCATGTTACTGAATTAAATATACCATTTCTGGTAAAACGTTTTTTTTATATTACCGATGTGCCACAGGATGCCATACGCGGCCAACATGCCAATAAAAAAACCAATCAATACATTATTTGCACTTCCGGACAGGTAGAGATTATGATGACCATAAAAAATGTATACAGGCATAGAATGACCATTATTTTATCCCCCGGCGAATCCGTATTTTTACCAAAACGTACCTGGGTTGAAATGCAGTTTCTGCAAAAAGATTCAACCCTATTGGTATTGGCTGACAGGGCATATGATAAAAATGAATACATTACTGATTTTAACGAACTATAACCAATAACCAATATGAATATAGAAGCCTATTTACTTTGTTATAATGAAGAAAAA
>Ga0310813_10002389_pt1 | contig 11370 bp, 9 predicted proteins | sample YN3metagenome_FD_203086 | JGI IMG/M metagenome (GOLD analysis project Ga0310813, IMG submission 203086) | Soil microbial communities from experimental microcosm in Duke University, North Carolina, United States - YN3 | ecosystem: Engineered > Artificial ecosystem > Soil microcosm > Unclassified ... | reverse complement strand
CAAGTGCGCCCGCCAGCATGGCGCCATCCTGGAAGTAATCCACGAACGTGTCGGAGTTGTAGCGCGCTTTCGACTCCGCAACGTCCATTCGCGCCATCGCCATACCGCTGAAGAAGGTGCGCGCCCGATCGGCCACACGTGATGTCGCTTGAAGCATCTCGGGCGTCAGGGAGACTGCACTTTCGACGTCGCGCATCAGGTCGTCCACGCGATAGTTGCTGACGGCGATGCCGAAATACTGGGTCGCGACGTCCTCGAGTTGATGCGCCTCGTCGACGACCAGCGTCGGACATGACGGCACGATCTCGCCGAACGAGCTCTGCCGCACCGCGGCGTCGGCGCACAGCAGATGGTGGTTGACGATGACGACGTCGGATTCGACGGCACGCTGGCGCATGACCGTGACCCAGCAGTCGCCAAACCGCGGACACGTGGACCCCAGACAGCTTTCGGCTTCCGCGGAAATTCCTTTCCACATCGGCAGGTCTTCGGGCAGATCCTTCAATTCCGCGCGATCACCTGTCTTGGTCGTGGCTGCCCACTCCTTCAGCATCGGCAGCAGCACTTCGTCGCCCGTGTCGATCAATCGGCCGCCTGCCGACGTGGAGCCTTCCACGCCGTCCTTGTACATCTCCCAGCGATGCAGGCACAGGTAGTTCGACCGCCCCTTCATCAGCGTTGCGGTGAACGGCACGGGCAGCGCGCGGGCGAGCGCCGGCAGATCCTTGAAGAAGATCTGCTCTTGCAGGTTTTTCGTCCCCGTGGAAACGAGGACGCGCTGACGGCTCAGGATCGCGGGGATCAGATAGGCGAGAGTCTTTCCCGTGCCGGTCCCCGCCTCGCTCAGCAGCGTGCCGCCGTGCGCGATGATGTCGGCGACTGCGGCGGCCATGCGGCGCTGACCGTCACGCGGCTCATAGCCGTCGACAACGCGCGCGAGCGCACCCGACTCGGAGAACGAGCCGGCGACCTGGTCGATCAGGCCTGACGGTCCGGATACAGGGGAAACTTCCGGCACAGCCGTTCGACCTCGGTCCTGATCATGCCCAGCGCGCGATCGTCGTGCGGGGCGGAGAGCGCACGCGCGATCAGATCGCCAATGATGTCCATCTCCGTCTCTCGCATGCCGCGCGTGGTCACGGCGGGCGTGCCGACGCGAATGCCGCTGGCGACCATCGGCGCGTTCTGCTCGAACGGGATCACGTTCTTGTTCACCGTGATGCCCGCTTTGCCGAGTGCGGCCTCGGCATCCCTGCCGGTGATCCCCTTCGAGAAGACATCCACCAGCATCAGGTGGTTGTCGGTTCCGCCGCTGACGAGGCGGAACCCGTGGCTGCTGATCGACGCCGCGAGCCGTGTCGCGTTGGCGACGATCTGTCGCTGATACCCGGTGAACGCCGGTTCCATCGCTTCCTTGAAGCACACCGCCTTGGCGGCGATGACGTGCATCAGCGGGCCACCCTGCACGCCGGGGAAGACCGCGCGATCGAGCTCCTTCGCGTACTGTTCGCGGCAGAGGATCAGGCCGGAACGGGGCCCGCGCAGTGTCTTATGCGTCGTCGACGTGACGAAGTCGGCGTGCGGCACAGGACTCGGATGCATGCCCGCGGCGACGAGGCCGGCGATGTGCGCCATGTCGACGACGACCTTCGCCTTCACGGCGGCGGCAACCTTCGCGATTCGCGGGAAATCGATCTGCCGCGGATAGGCACTGGCGCCGACCATGATCATCTGCGGCTTGTGCTCGTGCGTCAGCCGCTCGAGCTCCTCGTAATCAATCCGCTCATCGTCCCTGCGGACCCCGTACGGAACGATCTTGTAGAGCTTCCCTGAAAAGTTGAGCGGGTGACCGTGCGTCAGGTGGCCGCCATGGGCGAGGTTCATGCCGAGTACCGTGTCGCCCGGCTGCACGGCCGCGAAGTACACCGACATGTTCGCCTGCGCGCCGGAATGCGGCTGCACGTTGGCGTGCTCGGCCTTGAACAAGGCTTTGGCGCGCTCGATCGCGAGCGATTCGATGACGTCGACGAACTCGCAACCGCCGTAGTAGCGCCGCCCCGGGTAGCCCTCCGCGTACTTGTTGGTCAGGATTGAGCCAGCGGCTTCGAGAATCGCGCTGCTGACGAAATTTTCCGATGCGATCAACTCGAGCCCGTCAGCCTGGCGCCTGGTTTCGTTCTGGATCGCCCGTGCGATCTCGGGATCCGTGTCGGCGAGCGTTCGCTGCATTAATGAGGACGTAGCGATCTCTGGCATGAAGTAGAAATTGTACTATCCCCGCATGTCGCCCTGCGTCACGATTTCCGCGCGCGGCGAGCAGCGCGTGCGTTCCGGCCATCCGTGGATCTATCGCGCTGATGTCGTCGACGTCGACGCCGACGGCGGCGAACTCGTCCAGGTGCTCGGTCCGCGCCAACGTCTGCTCGGTCACGCGCTGTTCAGCGATCGATCGCAGATTGCGATTCGGATGCTGGCGCGGGGCGAGCAGCGCGTCGACGAATCGCTCATCCGCGACAGGATAGAAGCGGCGATGACGTACCGCACATCGCTGCGCCTCGACGCGACCGCCTACCGGCTGGTGCACGGCGAGGCCGATCTGTTGCCGTCCCTGATCGTCGACCGGTACGGCGATCACCTCGTGGTGCAGACGCTCTCGCAGGGCATGGACCGGCTGCTGCCATCGATCACGACACATCTCGTCGATCTCCTGCGGCCCGTGGGGATCCTCGCGCGCAACGACCCGAAGGTCCGCGCGCTCGAGGGGCTGCCGCAGACCGTCGACGTTCTGCATGGCACCATTCCCGACGCCGTCGTCGTCCGGGAGGGGCCCGTCGAATACGCCGCCGACCTGCGTCGTGGGCAGAAGACCGGCTTGTTTCTCGATCAGCGTGAGAATCGCGAGGCGGCTGCACGCTATGCGCACGGCCGGCTGCTGGATTGTTTCAGCTACAACGGCGGGTTTGCGCTGCGGCTGGCGCCGCAATGTACCGAGGCCGAGGCCGTGGACATCTCGGCCGACGCGGTCGCGCGCATCCGCGCCAACGCGGAGCGCAACAACCTGCCGCAGTTGCAGGCGCGCGAGGCCAACGTGTTCGATGAACTCCGCCGCCTCGAGCGCAGCGGCGAGCGTTACGACACGATCGTGCTCGATCCGCCGGCGTTCGCGAAGAATAAGGCGTCAGTGCCGAACGCACTGGCCGGCTACAAAGAGATCAACCTGCGGGCGATGCGGCTGCTGGCGCCCGGCGGCTATCTGATCACCTGCAGCTGTTCCTACAACGTGAACGAAGAGATGTTCGAGGCGATGCTGGGCGAGGCGTCTGCGGACAGCCACACGCAAGTCTCGATCGTAGAAAAGCGGATGCAGGGTCGCGATCACCCGGTCCTCGTTGGCGTTCCCGAGACCTACTACCTGAAGTGTTTCATTCTTCGACGGATCGAGTAGAGACCTACAATCCACATCGATGAAACGAACCGCGTTGATAACGGGCGCCTCCGCCGGAATCGGAGAGGCGTTTGCCGAGGTGTTCGCAGCGGAGGGCTTTGATCTCGCAATCGTGGCGCGACGCGAGGATCGATTGCAGGCCCTGGCCGAACGATTGCGCACGAAATACGGCGCTCGCGTTGAAATCTTTGTGCTCGATCTGGCGAAAGGCGACGCGTGCGAGCGGCTCTGCGCCGAGATCGCTTCGCGCGGGATGCACATCGACGCGCTCGTCAACAACGCCGGTTACGGTGTGCCCGGTTCCTACACCGCATCACCGTGGGAGCGGCACCGTGATTTTCTGCAGGTGCTCGTCACGGACGTCTGCGAGCTGACATACCGGCTGCTGCCCGCCATGATCGAGCGCGGCTACGGTCGCATCATCAATGTGGCGTCGCTCGCGGGGCTTGTTCCGCCGCCCGCCGGTCATACGCTGTACGGAGCCGCCAAGGCTTTTCTCATCAAGTTTTCCGAAGCCCTCGCCAATGAGGTCCGTCGCTCCAACGTCCACGTGACCGCGCTCTGTCCGGGATTCACGGTGTCGGAGTTCCACGATGTCACCGGCACGCGCGACAAGATGAAACAAATGCCGAGCTGGATGTGGATGGACGCGCCGACGGTCGCACGGCAGGGCTTCGACGCGGTGATGGCAGGGCGGTCCGTTTACATCAACGGGCGCGTGAACCGATCGATTGCCGCACTTTGCCGTCTCCTGCCGCAGACACTCGTGTACGCGGTCGGACGCCGAGCCGGCCGCGCCTACAGAAAGGCCTGAACACGCGAGGTCTTCCGTGGCACTCGGCTTGCTCCCCTCGTGATCCGCTGGGGCAGGTGCCCCCCGAGGAGGTCCGGGCCATGGTTCGCGCGTTCTGTACTAGCGGAAATCACGAGACGGTCAAGTGCGCGGTGCACGCCGCCGCCGGTGTGTTGGTCGGCGTCTGTGCGGTGTACAACATCACCGCGTCGCGGTTCCGCGACGATCGTCACCTCCGCATCAACGCGTTCGTCTACACGCTGGCGGTCGTCTGGGAATTGAAGCAGACGCTTCACCATCTGAGTGCCATCGGCTGCGAATCGGCTGTCGAGCTGGAGCCCGCGGCCTGATCCTCATCCCTCGGAGGCCCGGGGCCTGAATCCTGAGTCCTGTTCTCGGTCCACCTCTTGCACAAGACGATGCCATGCGAAGCCCACGGGTCGTGGCGGCGTCAGTCGTTTTGTTTGCGGGGATGGTTGTCGGTTGCGGACAGCGAGTCGATAACGAGACGTACGCTCCTCTCATCCGCCGTCTGGCCTTAGCGCAGCCCGCCTGGGTCGATCGTTCGCCTCTAGGCGTTCGGCTGTGGAAAGTGGAACAGCGCTTCTACGAGTCACGCAAGTTTCTGCCTGCGTGGGTCGACGGCGTCAAGACGACGCCGCAGTGGAAGGACTTGATTCAGCAACTCAAGTACTCGCCGGTGCACGGCATCGACCCCGCCCGATATCAGGTCGCGGCGTTCGAGCAATTGCGCGAGCAGTCGCAGACGTCGCTCCACGGGACGCAGTTTCCGGGCGAACAGGTTCCGGAACTGGATCTGAGGATGACGTATGCGTATCTGCAATACGCCGCAGATCTCCTCGGCTGGACCCACAGTCCCCGCGAAGTCCACGAGCACTGGCTTGCCGACGCGAAGAAGGAAGATCTTGCCGCGCGGCTCACGCAGGCGATTTCGCAGCGCCACGTGCGCGAGTCTCTCGAAGAGCTCGCTCCTGCACATCCGCAGTACAAAGGTCTTCAGGCGGCGCTCGCGCAGGAACGGAAGACGCCCACGGGTCACGCGGACCAGATACGCATGAACATGGAGCGATGGCGCTGGGCACCCCGTGATCTTGGAGACCGCTACATCCTGGTCAACGTCCCTGCCTACATCCTGCAGGTGATGGAAGGGGATCGTCCGGTCCTTTCGATGCGGGTCATCGTCGGCGATACCGAGCATCAGACACCGTTGTTCAGCGACGAGATGACTTACGTGGTGTTCAGTCCGTACTGGAACATCCCGCCGGACATCCTTCGCGAAGAAACGCTGCCGCGCGTCGCGCGGGACCCGGACTTCCTGCGCAGAAACAACATCGAGGTGGTCGGCACGAGCGGGGAGGGAGACGAAATCGATCCGGCGTCCATCGATTGGAGCGACGAGTCGGCGACGAAACACCTGCGGTTTCGACAGCGGCCGGGCGACGACAACGCACTCGGACTCGTGAAGTTCGTGTTCCCGAACCATTTCAACGTCTATCTGCACGACACGCCGAATGACCGTCTGTTTTTCAAGGAGCGTCGCTGCCTCAGTCACGGGTGCGTCCGGGTCGAGGATCCGATCGCCATGGCCACGTACGTGATGCGCGATCAACCGGAGTGGACCGGGACCCGCATCCGCGACGCGATGAATGCGGGCCGCGAACAGACGGCGCGCTTGAAGACACCCATCCCCGTTCACATCGGTTACTGGACCGCGTGGGTGGAACCGGACGGAAAGACGGTGACCTATACCGACGATCCGTACAAGATCGATCCGGCGCAGGCGCGACTAATGAAGTAGCCGAACGCGCTGGGGTGAACTCAGGTTTCGAGGAAGGACTTTGCGAGCCGGTTGACGAGTTCGTTGAGCGACTCGCCGTCCAGTTCGAACGCGGAGCGCTCCGGCGTCCAGGACAGCTTGTAGCTGCGCGACATCGCTGAAACCCAGATCTGACGGACCGGCGCGTTCGGACTGACGACGAATTTTGCCGGCCTCGGCTCGTCGAAGACCACCTGCAGGACGCCGTTCTGCAGCTCCACTTCGAATCCTTCATCGTCAGCGGCGGGCAGCATCGCGCGCTGCAGATCTTCGAGTGCGTGGTCGGCCCTCAGCCGGAAATCCTGATCGGAGAGCAAACTCAATTCGTGCCCGTGAGCTTTTCGCGTGAGGCGATGTAGGTCTTCCGCGCGCGCGCCATCATTCCCGCCTTTGCCCGGACTTCGAGCTTGTGCTCCTTACCGTCGAGATTGCCGGGTGTGAAACCCAGCGCGTAGAGGCTGTGCAGTTCCTGCGCGACGCGCGTGAAGGTCGGTGCCAGCTCCGCCGTCTTTTTCAGCTCGAAGTAGCCGCCGCCGGTTTCATCCGCCAGCTTGCGGAGTGCGCTGGTGGGCCGCGAACGCATCATCCGCGCGCCGTTGAAGAACTCGGACTGCAGGCCGATGGCGTAGACCATCACTTCCTTGTCGCGCGCCTTCGTCAGCACGTCGCCGAAACTCCGGCGGCTCGCCGTGTCGTCGCCGTCCGTAAAGACCAGCACGACCTTCCGCCCGCTCGCATCGTCCAGCAGGTCGATGCTGGTGTCGATGGCGTCGTAGAGACGTGTGGGATTGCCATACTGCAGATCGTTGAGCGCCAGGATGAGATCGTCGCGGTCATTCGTGAAGTGGCCGCTGAACATGATCTTGTCGCTGAACGCGCCGACCTGACCCTTGTCCTCGGGCAGCATACGCAGGATGAACTGTTCGGCTGCCGCCTTCAGCAGCTTCAGGTTGTTGTTCATACTGAAGCTGAAATCCATCGTGACGACAACCGTGAACGGCTGGACGTCGTTCTGGAAGAACACGACCTCCTGCGGCTTGCCGTTATCCAGGACGGTGAAATCGGTGCGCTCGAGGTCGGGGACGAGACGACCGCTGTTATCCAGAACGGTCGCGAGGATGGGCACGATGCTGGTGCCGCTGCGAAATGTCGGCTGCTGCTGCGTGCGGACCGCAGCTACGGCCAGAACGACGAGCGCCGCCGCGGTCAGAACACGCATGGGATCGAGCTTAACAATCAGCCAGATGCGAGTAAACCCCCAAGCCTTCAGCTCAGGTGACTGGCGTCGCAAACCTCCGGCTCGGCAGGCGTGCCCGCGGAAGCGTTAGAATCCCAGCGCTATGCAAAAAGTTCTCGTCCTCATTTTCTGCCTTGCGCTTCCGATGACCGCCCTCGGTCAGGGGACCGTGAAGGGGGTGGTACGCGACGCGACAGGCCTGGTGGTGTCTGGTGCGGCAATCTCCGTCCAGACGGCATCCGGCGTGGAGCAGCATGCGGTGACCGGCCCCGACGGTCGCTTCGAGTTGGCTCGCGGAATCCCGAGCGGCGCGAAGCTGGTGGTGCGGGCTGGCGGCTTTGCGGAAAAGACTCAGGCGATCGCCGAGTCGTCCTCCGAGATCGAGGTCGTGCTGCAGCCCGCGCGGCTGCTCGAATCTGTGACCGTGACGCCGACGAGGACGGAGCAGCGCCTGGGGGATGTCGCCGCCAGTACGCACGTGATCGACCAGGAGGAGATTCGCCACTCGCCGGCAGTGATGGCCGACGATGTGCTCCGGACAGTCCCGACCTTCAGCCTGTTCCGTCGTACGAGCAGTCTCTCGGCGCATCCGTCGGCGCAGGGTGTGTCGCTGCGCAGCATCGGACCGAGTGGTGTCAGCCGGTCACTTGTCCTGATTGATGGCGTGCCGTTCAACGAACCGTTCAGTGGGTGGGTCTACTGGTCCCGGATTCCGCTCGAAAGCGTTGACCGGATCGAGCTGATCGATGGCGCCAGCTCGAGCATCTGGGGCAACTACGCGCTGGGCGGTGTGATCAATGTCGTCACGACGCGCCCCAAGCCGAGAACGGTTGAATTCCGTTCGCAGGCAGGTACCCGCGATACGTGGAAAGCCGATTTTTTCGGCAGTCAGACGTTTGGCAAGCTGGGTGTTTCGCTCGAGGGCAGTTTCTTCGACACCGGCGGATTCGAACAGGTGATCGCAGAGGAACGTGGTCCCATCGACACGAAAGCCAGAGTCAACTACGAGAACGTGGCGTTCAAGGCCGACTACAGCCCGAGCGATCGGATCAGCACGTTCCTCCGGCTTGGCTACTTCCGCGAAGAGCGCGACAACGCGAAAGTCACGACATTCGCCCCGACGACACCTGAAGCAAACGACACGCTGTGGAAGGCGTTCAGCGCCGGTGTACGTACCGCACTGCCGGACCAGAGTGATCTGCAGGCGAGTGTCTTCCTCGACTTCAGCCGATTCGACAGCAACTTCCTGGCAGTCCCGACGCCTCGCTCGGTCGCGCGCGTCTCAACTATCCAGCACGTGCCGACGGATGCCGTCGGCGGGCTCGTGCAGTGGTCGAAGGCGATCTCGACGAAGTATCTGGTGTCGGCTGGAACGGACTTCCGCCACATCAAGGGCGCCACCGAAGAGCAGGGCATGAATCCGACGAACGGGCTCACGGTTGCGACGGTTCGCGACGGACGAGGGACGCAGATCAGCAGCGGGACGTTCGTGCAGGTTCAGTATCTGCCGATTCCGAAGCTGTCCTTGACCGCCAGCGGTCGGGCGGACCACTGGCGCAATTACAACGCGCACTACATTGAGACGACGGTGGCAACCGGACTGCCGGCGGCGCGCAATCTCGGAGATCTGGCCGACAAGGACGAGACTGTCTTCAATCCCAAGTTTGCCGCGCTCTACCACGTGACCGACAAGGTCACGGCCTGGGGCAGTATCGGCACCGGGTTCCGCGCACCGACCTTGAATGAGCTCTATCGCAATTTCAGTGTCGGTCAACTGCTGACGCTCGGGAACGCCGCTCTCGGACCGGAGCGCCTGCGCGGTGGTGAGCTCGGTGTCAGCGTTGCGCCGACCGACGACCTGTCGGTCCGAGGGACCTGGTTTGACAATCGGATGAAGGACCCGATTGCCACCATCACGCTTACTCCCAACACGCTGGCACAGCGCCAGAACATCGGTCGTACGCGGATTCGGGGTTTCCAGACCGATGTCGAATATCGGTTCGGACAGCAGTGGAGAGCGGCCGCCGGGTATGTCCTGAACGACGCAAAGATTACGGAAAACCCATCGGACACGAGCCTCGTCGGCAAATTCCTCCAGCAGGTCCCGAAGAATCGCGGTTCGCTGAGCGTGTCATACATCAATCCCCGTTTAGCCGATGTCACGATGAGCGCCTTGTTCGTCGGCCACCAGTTCGACGACGACCAGAACGTCAAGGCCAAGACCGGCGAGGAGCCGGGGCTGCCGGCGTATGGCGTCGTTGACCTGTCGGTATTACGGGCCCTTGGCCGGAACCTCGACGTCTTCGTGACCGTGCAGAACATGTTCGACAAGGAGTACTGGGTCCAGCTGCAGCCGACGACCATTGCGGCGCCGAGACTCGTCAACGTCGGCCTGCGCGTGCGTTGGTCCGGTCGCTAGGGGTCCTGGGTACCGAGTGCTGATCTTTATGAAACGAGCAGTCTTCCTCGCGCTCGTCGCGACCTTCCTGGCGTGCTCGTCGGCGCCGGCGCAGAGTCCGTCCGATGTCGCCGCGCGGATCGGCAATCGGCCGGTGACGGTCAAGGAACTCGACGAGCGGTGGCGTGCCGCCGATCCGTCGGACCAGACCGAGACCATTCAGAAGCTCTACGACGGCCGGCGGAACGCGCTGGAAGAGATCGTCGCCGACATGCTGCTGGCCGACGCAGCGAAGGCCCGCGGTCTGAGCCAGGCCGCATACGTCGAATCCGAGGTCACCAAGCGCGTCACACCGGTGACCGACGCCGAGGTGGCGGCGTTCTACCAGGCGAACATCGGCCAGATGCAGGGGCGTTCGCTCGAGGTGATGGGGCCGGCGATTACGCGCTACCTGACCGAAGAGCAGGAGAAGACTGCGCGCGCCGCGTTGGTCACCGAGCTGCGGAAAACCGGCCCCCCCGTACGCATGATGATGGACGCCCCGCGCTTCGAGGTGGACCTCGAGGACTCGGATCCCTCCATCGGCAATGCGAAGGCGCCGGTGACGATCATCGAGTTTTCAGACTTTCAGTGTCCCTTCTGCCTGCGCGTGGCGCCGACGATGAAGAAGATCCGCGCCACCTACGGCGACAAGGTGCGGGTGGTCTGGAAGGATTTTCCGCTCACGCAGATTCATCCCCAGGCGTTCAAAGCCGGCGAGGCGGGGCACTGCGCTGCCGAGCAGGGCAAGTTCTGGGAGTATCACGATCAGTTGTTTGGGAATCAGCAGGCGCTGATGCCGGACGACTTGAAGAAGTACGCGACGACGATAGGGCTGGACGCGGAACGCTTCGGCAGCTGCCTCGACATGTCGAAGCACGCGGAAGTCGTGCGTAACGGCGTGGCGCAGGGGACGAGGCTCGGCGTCAACTCGACGCCGACGGTGTTCGTGAATGGACGCCGCGTCTCCGGCGCGCAGCCCTACGAAGTGTTCGCCGCGGTGATCGACGAAGAGCTGTCACGGAAGTAGCACGATCTTTCCGAACGCGCCCGGCTCCATCACGGCGACGTGGGCCTGTGCCGCCTGTTCCAGCGGGAACTCCCTCCCGATCACCGGACTCAACGTCCCGTTCTCGAGGCCGGCGACCAGGCCGGCGTGGATTTCCTGAAACTCCTCGCGCGTGGCGTTGAACAGCGTCATGCCGAGGACCGCGCCGTCCTTCCCCATCATTTTGCGCGGATCGATTTCCACCCGTCCGCGGTTGCCGATGATCATGACGCGGCCGTACGGCGCAAGGACGTCGAGGTCGCGGTCCAGATTGACGTTGGCAAGCATTTCCAGGATGACATCAGCCCCACGGCCGCCGGTCAATCCCGGAATCTTCGTCAGGTAGTCGGCGTCACGATGGTTGAGGACCTCGTGAGCGCCCTGTTCGCGGACGAGCCTGACGCCGTTATCGGTCCCTGCCGTGCCGATGACGTGCATGCCGTGTGCGCGCGCAATCTGTACAGCAGCGGTGCCGACGCCGCCGCTGGCGCCATGGACGAGGACCGTTTCACCTGGACGTGATTTGGCCTTGAGCAACAGTGCGCGCCAGGCGGTGCCGTACGGGACACCAAT
>Ga0310813_10002388_pt1 | contig 11370 bp, 5 predicted proteins | sample YN3metagenome_FD_203086 | JGI IMG/M metagenome (GOLD analysis project Ga0310813, IMG submission 203086) | Soil microbial communities from experimental microcosm in Duke University, North Carolina, United States - YN3 | ecosystem: Engineered > Artificial ecosystem > Soil microcosm > Unclassified ... | reverse complement strand
GGTTGTTGCAGCGGGGGCAGCCGCCCTCGAAGCAGTTCTTCGTGCCCCGCGGCGTGCCGTTGTAGCCCGTGGAGATCACGCGCTTCTCGCGCACGATGACGGCGGCGACCTTCCGCTTGGCGCAGTTCGAGCGCAGCGCGGCCACCAGCGCCATCTTCATGAAGTACTCGTCCCAGCCGGGGCGGAGCATCTTCGCCATCAGCTTGGGGATCAGCTCGCCGAGCTTCGTGTGGAACTGCTCCAGCGTGCCGTTGTTCTCCAGGATGTGGTCGGCGACCGCTTCGGTGGCCGTGAGGTTCTGGCCCTCGGCCTGGAGGCTCGTCGACTCGGCCTGCTCGATGCGGTTGAATTCCTCGAGGGTCTTCGGGTCGCTCTCGCGGCCCCGGCTCTTGATGCGCTGGAAGCGGACCTCGGGGGTCGCCTGCACGGCCAGCAGGTGGAAGTCCGAGGACTTCCGGAAGACGGCGACTTCGTCCTCGTGGCGGAACGAGTCGACGACGTAGTTCAGGCCGGGCTCGAGGCGCTCGAAGATGCGCTCCGCGAGGTAGCCGGTGCCGTGGCGGGCGCGCAGCTCCCGGCCCGTGGCGATGAGGGCGTCGCGGGTCAGTTCGAGGCCCCGGCGGCGCACCTCCTCGCGGATGACGTCGGAGAGCGAGAAGAACCCGAAGCCCTTGCTCTTGAGGTAGTCCGCCGCCATGCCCTTGCCCGAGGCGTTGCGTCCCGTCAGGCCGATGATCATGGGAGATGTTGTAGCATCCGGCGCCCCCGCTGTCGTCAAAAAAGCCTTCCCCGGCCGTCCGATGAACCGTGAACACGGGGGTATAATCAAGCGACTTCCGTGGCTGACGACGACCTCGCCGCGGCCCGGACCGGGTACGCGGCCGCCCGGGAAGACTATCGCGAGGCGATCCGCCTCGATCCCAGCTTCGAAGCGAGTCTCAGCAACGGCGGGCTCGGCGAAGCGGAGCGAAAACTCGCCGAGCTCAAGTCTCCGTAGGACCGGGAGCGCTCCAATGACATCGGCACGTCCTTTCCTGACGGCCCGCTGGCGTCACCTGGCGCTGCTGAACTACGAGGTGGATCCCTCCCTCGTGCGGCCGCTCGTTCCGCCCGGGACCGAGATGGATACGATGGACGGGAAGAATTATGTCAGCCTCGTCGGCTTCATGTTCCTGGACACGCGGGTACGGGGCTGGGCGATCCCGTTCCACCGGAACTTCGAGGAGGTCAATCTCCGCATCTACGTCCGGCGGAAGGCCGAGGAGGGCTGGCGCCGCGGGGTGACCTTCGTCAAGGAGATCGTCCCGCGCGCGGCCATCGCGTGGGTCGCGCGGACGGTCTACGGTGAGAACTATGTCGCGCTGCCGATGAGCCATCGTTGGTCCGCGGAGGACCCGCCGTCCGTCCGCTATGCCTGGCGCTCCGGGGGCCGCGAGATGTCGATCGAGCTGGAACCGGAGGGCCCGTATCGGCCGATCACAGCGGCGAGCCCGGAGGAATTCATCGCGGAGCACTACTGGGGCTACACCGCGCCGCGGAGGGGCGAAACGGTCGAGTACCGGGTGGAACACCCGCGGTGGAGGATCGCGTCGGCCCGGAAGTCCGCGTGGGAAGGGGACGCCGCGGCGCTCTACGGCCCCGCGTTCGCGTCGGTCCTCGCGGGCCGTCCCGCTTCCGCCTTCCTCGCGGAAGGCTCGGAGGTCGCCGTCCACGAGGGAACCCGGATCTGAATCGGTCTCACTTCTCGTGCGGCGGGAGCTCGCTGCGGTACAGCGCCTCGACGTCCGGGTTCGACAGCGCCCGGTTGTAGAAGCGCAGCGAATCCGCCGTGCCCCTGGCTCCGTTCCTGACGGCATTCTCGTCCGCCTTGCCGCTGCCGAGTCTCCAGAGGTTGGCCCAGAGCTGGCCGGAGGCCTTATCCGGGGTCCAATTGCAAACGGAGACCGCCGTGCCGTTCACGTAGAGCCGGGTGCTCCCGGCGGCCCGGTCGATCACGGCGACGACATGATAATAGGAGCCCGGCGCCGAGGTCTCTTCGGGCGACACCGCGGTGCCGAAGTCTCCGCCGACCAGGACGTGCTGGGCCATGAAATGGTTCTTCGGGAGATAGTAGAGGCTGAACCAGGGCAGGCGGACGATCGGCTGGACATCGGCAGCCGCCGCCTCCTCGGGCCTAAACCAGAGCGACAGGGTGTAGCTGCTGTCGCGGAGCTTCTCGAGCGCGGGCAGCTCGAGGCGGTTGTTGATGCCGTCCAGGTGGAGGCCGCCCGCCTTTCCCTTGCTCCACGACGCGGCGCCCATCAGCTTCGCCGGCTGCTTGTTGATCGAGGAGTCGCCCGCGATCGCGCCGCTCCCCTCGTTCAGCTTCCAGTGCGCGATCAAGCCAGACGCGGGGGCCGCGACGACGACCGGCGCGGTGCGCAGCTTTCCCTTGCCCGTCACGTCGAGGATCAGGATGCTCTCGATCGTCGTCTTCGTGCTGCAATTGCCCACGCCGATCAGGCCTGGGACGTCGACGCCCCAGTCGCCGGGCTGGCTGAGAAAGCCCATCGACGGGAGCCATTCCGAGTACCGCTGGCCATTGACCCAGCCGCGCACGCGGTCGCGGCGGACCTGGACCATCGAGACGTAGCGGACGTCGTCCTGGATCTCGAAGATGCTCCTCGTGGCGTTCCAGCCGGAGCCCACGCCGGCCACGTCGCTGAACCCGACCCCGCTCTTGTTGAGGTCCCAGATCCCCGCGCGACCCTGATGGACGAAGAATTGTGCGGTCGCGCAGTTGCCCGACTGACGCGTGAACGTCATGCGGAAGTCGTACTCCTCGGGGACCTCGTAGGGCAGTCGCAGGCGCGCGTTGTTGGACGGTTCGACCAGCAGGCGCGTGCCTTCCTTGCGCCAGGTCCCGGTGATCACGTCGCGGCGCGTATCGACCAGGGCCAGAAGGTCGACGGCCTTCCTCCAGGCGTCCTCGGGAGGCGGCGCTTCGATCGCCCAGAACCGGATCGTCCCGTCGGCGCTGCCCGACGCCAGGAGCTTCCCGCTCGGGTGGAAGGCCACGCACTGGACCATGCCCTCGTGACCGGTGAGGACGTCGATCGGGCGACCGGTCTGGACGTCCCAGACCTTGACGAGCCCCTCGCTGCCGGCGGATGCGATGAGTTTTCCGTCGGGGCTGAACGCGATCGACCAGATCCCGTCGACATGCGCCTGCCAGGTCCGGATCTGATTGCCCGTGGCGACGTCCCGCAGCGTGATCGCATGATTCCAGCCGGCCGAGGCGAGGATGCTGCCGTCGGGCGAGAGGGCCAGGGCGGACAGCCCTTCGTGATCCACCGAGCCGCGCGCCTCTTTGCCGGTCTTGACGTCGTAGAAGCGGATCTTCGTATCTCCGGAGCCGGCGGCGAGGAGCTTGCCGTTGGCGATGAAGACGGGATTCGGGTAGGTCTTATCCTTGAGCCCCTCGAACGTGAACAGCGGGCCGTCTTTCGTGACGTCCCAAAGCCGGACCGTTCCGTCGTGGCTGACCGAGGCGAGCAGCGTTCCGTCGGGGCTGAAGCTGACCCGGATGGCGGACTTGGTGTGACCGTGGAAGACCCTCCCGCCTTTTATCGTGGCGGGATCCCAGAGCTTGAGCGTCCCGTCGACGTTGCTGGAGACCAGCCTGCCGTCCTTCCCGTAGGCCAGGCCGAAGACGCCGCTCCCCTCCGTGATCCGTTGGGCCGCGATGCCGCTCGCGACATCCCAGAAGCAGATGACGTTATCGACGCTCCCCGAGGCGAGGTTCTTGCCGTCGGCACCGAACGCCAGAGCCCAAACCGGCCCGTTGTGCCCGTTCAAGGTTCGGGAGGACAGGTCGCGGGGACGGGGCGGGGCGGAGCCCTTCGCCTTCTCCTGGTGCGCCTGCTCCTTCATGAGCCGATCGGCTTCCTCTGCGTCCTTCCGACGCTTCTCGGCGGCCACGCGCTCGGCCTCGTTCTTCGCCTTGAGCTCCTCCTCCTTGGCCTTCGCGATTGCCTCCCCCATCTGCCTCTCGGCATTCTCCCCGCCGACGATCGCGCGGCGGCTCGAGGGGTCCCGGGCCGCGACGAGCCCGTAGGCTCGGAAGGCCTCCCGGAATTTTCCTTCCTTCATCAGCGCGTCGGCGGCCGCAAGATCGTTCTCGATCCCCTTGGCGTGCACGTCGTTCTTGCCCTCGACGGCCGACGCATTGCCCGGGTCGAGCTTGAGCACCTCGTCAAACTTGGCCAGCGACTCGGCGGTCTTTCCCTCCCGGAGCCGGGTCCGCGCATCCTCGAGCAGGGCCGCAATCTTCTTCTGAGTCTGCCGCTTCCGCTCGACCTCCGCCGGCTCGGGGCCGCGGGGGGCGGCGGTCTCCGGCTCCGACGAGGGCCGGAGAACGATCACCGCCAGCACGATGGCGACCGCGACGGCCACGCCGATTCCGATCCAGTGCTGCGGCGGTTTGGCGGCGGGCGGGGGCTTGCGCCGCGCGGCGGCCGGCGCCTGGCGGACCTCCTCGCCTTTGAGCCAGCGCGTCAGATCTTTGGCCAGGCCTTCGGCGCTGGCATAGCGGTCGCCCGGATCCTTCGCGAGCGTCTTGAGGCAGATGCCTTCGATGGCGCGGTCGAGCGTGGGATTGCTGCCCGCCTTCACGACGCTCGACGGCGGCGGGACGGGGTGCTTGGCCGCCTTCATCAGAATCTCGATGGCGGTCTCGCCCGTGAAGGGGAGCCGGCCCGTCAGGGTCTCGTAGAGCATGACGCCGATGGCGTAGACGTCGGTCCGGTGGTCGACGTTCTTTTCGCCGAGCGCCTGCTCGGGGCTCATGTATGCGGGGGTGCCCACGACCATGCCGGAAGCCGTGAGGGAGACGCGCACGTTCTGCCCGATGGACTTGGCCAGGCCGAAGTCGGTCACGTGCGGCTGGCCCATGGCGTCGACCAGGATGTTGTCGGGCTTCAGGTCGCGGTGGATGATCTTCTGCTTGTGCGCGTGGTGGACCGCGAGGGCGACATCGCGCAGCAGCTTGACCTGCTGGCGGATCGTCGTGGAGCCCGCCTTTCTCCAGGCGGACATGCGGAGCCCGTCGATCATCTCCATCGCGAGGTAGCGCTTGCCGTCGAGGACTCCGGCCTCGTAGACGCTGACGATGTGCGGATGTTTGGAGAGGTTGGCGCTGAGGCGGGCTTCGCGGAGGAAGCGCTCCTCGTCCATCTTCGCTTCATGAGGGTCGGCCGTCGGGGCGCCCAGGAGGAGCTTGAGGGCGACGCGCCGGCGGAGCTGGTTGTCCAGGGCTTCGTAGACCACGCCCATGCCGCCGCGGCCGAGCTCGCGGAGGATCTCGTACTTGCCCAGGGGCGCATGGGAGGGGGTGGGGTTGTCCTCGGCCCTCTCCGTCATGAGCCCGGTGAGCTGGCCTTTGGTGATGTATCCCTTCTCGAGGAGGATTTCCTGCAGGGGGACGGGGGGCTTCCCGGCGGCAAGGATCCGCGCCTGCTCGGCGAGGGCGCCGCGCAGCTGATCCTGGGTGATGAAGCCGCGGGCGAGCGCCCGCTGGGCAAGATTGAGGCCGACGTCGTGACGAGTCGGCTCCGGCGGCGGAGTCACGAAGCTGATTATGCCACAAAATTTCAGAACTCGGTCGAAAGTGCACGAATGTCGCTAGCCGTTCAATTCGCATGAAACCGGGGTTCTTGATCCTTCGAAGGTTTGGCCCTAAACGGCGGCCGCTCGAGTCTATAGTGAAGAAGCCATGAGCCCTCGATCCTTCGCCCGCACCCTCGGTCTGCTGGGCCTGCTGCTGCTTCTCCTCTGGTCGTGCACCCTCTATGTCCTGTGGCGCCTCGGCACGCCGCCGCCGCTCGTGGTCGCCCCGCTGTTCCCCTCTTTCGAGCCGAGCCTGCCCCCTCCGCCCGAGGCTCCGAGCCGCGAGACGGTGATCGGGGCCGGCTTCACGCGCCGGGATCCGAACCCGCCGGAGCTCCCCGGGTCCTGGCCCCATTTCCGGGGACCCGGGTACGACGGCATCAGTCGGGAATCCCAGCGGCTGGCCGACTCGTGGCCGGCCGCCGGTCCGCCCGAGCTCTGGTCCGTCGACCTCTGCCACGGCTTTTCCGGCGCCGCCATCCATCGCGGACGCGCCTACATCCTCGACTACGATTCCCGGACGACTCAGGAAATGCTCCGCTGTCTGTCGATGAGCGACGGCCGGGAGATCTGGCGGCGCTGGCACGACCTGAAGCTTTTCAACAATCACGGCTATGTCCACACCACTCCCGCGATCAGTGAACGCACCCTGGCCGTCATCGGCGCGAAGAACCACCTGATGTGCGTGGACCCGGAAAGCGGAGACCTTCGCTGGGGACTCGATCTCGTCCGCGCCTTCGGCGAGCACTTCGTGAACCACTTCAGCGTCCAGACTCCGCTGATCGACGGCTCCACGATCGTCATCGCCAGCGCCGGCGATAGTCTGCTGGCGGGCCTGGACGCCGAGACGGGAAAGATCCTCTGGAAGACCCCTAATGAGCGCCGCTGGAAGCCCTCTTATTCGTCCGTCATTCCAGCGCTCATCGGAGGGAAGAGGCACTACCTCTATTCCGCTGACGAGGGGATTGTCGCGGTGTCGGCCGAGGAAGGCTCCCGGGGACAGCTCCTCTGGCAGGTCCTGGCCTGGCCTGGGTCGAATACCGTTCCCCTGCCGGTCGTTTTGGACGGGGGACTGATCTTCCTGACGACCGGATACAGCCGCGGGAGCATGCTTCTCGGGAACGCCGTCAGGGGAGGCGCGCCGAATATCCTGTGGCAGCAGGATGCGAGAGAAGGGTTTTCGTCGGAGGCCCACACGCCGCTCTACGCGGACCGTCATCTCTTCGGGGTGCCTCCCGACAGCGCCGGCGCCATCAGAGGTCAGCTGGTCTGCGTGAACCCGCATAACGGCGGGAAAACCATCTGGGCCAGTGGAAAGGATCGACGCTTCGGGATGTACCAGCCCTACCTTCTCGCCGACGGAAAGATCTTCATCCTCGGCGCCGACGAATATTTGACCATGGTTCGAGCCACGTCGGAGCGCTACGAGGAATTGGGCCGGGCCCGGATCCTCAAGAACGGCGACTGGCACTCCTGGATGGCGCTGGCCGGAGGGAGACTCCTGATTCGAGAGAACAATCGGCTGGCCTGCTTCGACCTGCGGTGATGACCGGCTATGGCGCTTTGACGTCGTACGCCGCCAGGCGCTCCTGGTTCCGGAGGTAGAGTCGGCCGCCGGCCACCACGGGGTGCGCCCAGCTGGGACGTCCCAGGTTGTCGATCTTGAAGCGGCCGTGCTCGCGGTACTCCTTCGGGGTCGCTTCGACCAGCGCCATCTGGTGTCCCTCGCCGAGGCAGTACAGCATGCCGTCGGCGTAGACCAGCGATCCCTTGCTGACGCTGCGCGCGGCCCAGGCGATCTTCCCGGTCAGGAAGTTCATGCAGATCAGCCCGGACTCGCCGAAGCCATAGAGATGGTCGTCCACGCGGACGATCCCGCCGTGATGGTTCGCCATCTTCTTCTCGAAGTACACCTCCTCGGCGCCCGCCCCGTCCGTGGCGATGCGGACGAGCCCGCCTCCGGTCCCGTAGGCGCTCGACGCGAAGACGTGGTCCTTCCACGGGACCGGCGTGCAGATGTTGGCCGTGCCGTTGTTCGCGTGGCTGTAGGCCCAGAGGTGGCCGCCGTTGTCCGCCCGGACGCCGAAGACGCTCTTCGAGGCCATCTGGACGATCTGCCGCACGCCGCCGAGTTCGGCGATCACGGGCGACGAGTAGTGCGCGCCCTCGGTGTCGCCTTCGGAGCGCCAGACGACCTTCCCGGTCTTCTTGTCGAGCGCGGCGAGCGTTCCCTTCTTTCCGCCGGGCGTGACGACGACCCAGTCGCCCAGGATCAGGGGGGACTCGCTGTAGCCCCAGCCCGGCACCCCGCCGCCGAGGTCGCTTACGAGGTTCACGTGCCACACCGTCTTGCCGGTGGCGGCCTCGAGGCAGCAGACGTCGCCCGCCCCGCCTTCGGCGTAGAGGAAATCCCCGTCGAGGGTCGGCGTCCCCCGGGGTCCGTCGCCGTAGCCGTTGCGGTAGCCGCCGTAGACGCTCCGGAGCTCATCGGCCGTCATGATCCCGTCGCGACCCGGGAACTTGGCGGCGAAGTACGCCGCGAGCTCCTCTTCCGTCAGGATCCCGTCGCGGCCCGCTTCCGCCTTTTCGAAGTAGGCCTGCACCTCCTCGCGGGTGAGCACCTGGTCCTTCTTCTGGGTCGACGGGTCGGGCTGGTCGATCTTGTCCGAAAGGGAGGCCAGCAGCGAGCCGGAGGCTTCGGCGCGGGTGATCCGTCCGTCCTTGTCCTTGTCGAGCGCGTCGAAGATCGCGTCGACGCGCTTCTTCGCGAGCGCGGCGGCGTCCGCCTGCTTGTCGGGGACGTCGATCTCGGCGGCTTTGTCGCGCAGTCCCGGCCCGAACTCGAGGAAGTCCAGGCGGCCGTCGCCGTCCTTGTCGAGCTTCGCCAGCAGCCGCTTGGCGCGGGCGGCGGCGATCGCCTTCGGATCGCCGTCCACCGGCCGGTCGAACTGGTTCAGACTCCAGCCGAGCCGCGCGAGCGCTTCCGCCTCGAGGATGATGCCGTCGCCGTCGCGGTCCATGGTCTTCAGTTCCGACGCCACGCGTTGCGCAAGGCGGGTCGCGACGGGCTCGGGCTGCGCGGCCCAGACGATCGTGCCGTCCTGCGCGTTCAGGCAGATCACGTGCTCGACGCCCTGGAGGTCGCCCTGCGTGTAGAGCCGGCCGCCCCGGACCGAGAGGCTGGAGTATCCGACCCCGACGCGATCGATCTGCCACAGGAGCTTCGGCGCCCCGCCCGGCCATTCCTTGAGGAGACCGGTTTCCGAGCTGACGCCGTCGCGGTTGGGACCGCGCCACTGCGGCCATTCCTGCGCTGCGAGGCTGCCCGGGACGAGCAGGAGGAATGCGATGGCTGTTGGGTGAAGCAGCATGTCCGCCCTCCGAAAGGGATATCCGGACCGCCGCGTTCCGTGGCAGGAATCGGAGGGGGCACCCGCTCATAACACCGCCGCTCACCTCGGATCATCCCTGCAAGGGGCGAGCATGCGCCTCGAAGGAGAGGGCCATGAGCGGTTCCGGAGCGTCCTCTCGGATACGACTTGGGGTCCTTCTCTTCTGCGCGGCAGTCCTTCCCAGCTGCGGCGGAAACGGCGGGTCGTCCCCGTCGACAACATCGTCCGCCGCCGGCGCCAATCCGTCGGTCTCCCAGAACGGCCGCTTCGTCGTCTTTGAAAGCGGCTCGCCCGCAGGGGGTCGGCAGGTCGTCGTCGTGGATCGCGTGAATGCCACGAGCGTCGTCATCGACGGCAACGACGTGTCCAACGCGGACGTGACGCCCGATGGGCGCTTCGTCGCCTTCGACGCCATCCCGGCCGGCGGCGGGCCCCGGCAGGTCTTCCTCCAGGATCAGACGACGGGCGAGGTCACCCTGATCAGCGCCAATATCGCCGGGGCCCCGGGCAATGGTAACAGCACGAACCCCTCCGTCTCGGACAACGGCGCCGTCGTGGCCTTCCAGTCCAGCGCCGTGGATCTGGGCGCGAGATCCTCGTCCTCGAACAGCGTGCTGGTCCGCGAAGTATCGACGACGTCGATTCGATCGGCGAGCTCGTCGGCCACCGGCGACGACGTCAGCCCGGCCGTCTCCGGGGACGGCAACTCCGTCGCGTTCGAGTCGCGGCCCGTCGGGGGCAGCGGGTTCTCGACGGTGCTGGTGTGGAGCGCGGGGAACGGGCAGCTGTCGACGGTCTCCACGCCGCCGAGCGGCGATGCCCCGAACGGGCCGAGCGGCTCCCCGTCGATCAACCAGGACGGCCGCTTCGTCGCCTTCGAATCCCGCGCGACGAACATCGTCGGGAACACGTCGCCGCCGCTGGTCCTCACGGGCGAATCCAACGTCTTCGTGCGCGACCTGCTGACCAGCCTCATCGCCGGGGCGAGCGTCCCGCTCGTGCAGGGAACTCCGGCCAACGGGGACAGCCACAATCCCTCGATCTCCGAAGACGGCACGACGGTCGCATTCGATTCGACTGCGACCAACCTGACCGCCGACGTCGTTCCGCCGGGCGAGTCCAACGTCTTCGTGCGCGATCTCTCGACGGAGGCGACGACGCTGGTGACGCGGCCCGCGACCGAGCCGCCGACGCCCACGACCCCGCCGCCGCCGGCCGTGCCCGCGACCGGCGCGACGGTGCCGACGACCGGCACCGGCGCGGGGTTGACCACGGGCACGCCGGTCGTTCCGACGGGGACGGGGACCGGCACGGGAACGACATTGCCGGTGGTCCCGACGGGAACCGGCACCAGCACGGGCACCGGAACGGCGGTCGTGCCCACCGGCACCGCTACCGACGCCGGAACGAGCGTCCCGACCGGGACGGGCACCAGCCTCAACACGTCTCCCGCGACGGTTCCTACGGGGAACGCGGCCGGCTTGACGAATGGGACGCCGGTGGTTTCCACCGGGACCGGAGCCGGCACGACTCCCGTGGTTCCGTCGACCGGGACGGCGTCGGGTCTGACGACCGGGATGCCGGTGGTTCCCACGGGAACGGGCGGGGCGAGTGCGGGGACGGCCGTTCCCACGGGAACGGGGACCTCGACGGGCGGCAGCCTGCCGGTCGCCCCGACCCCGACGGGCGACCAGGGCGGCAGCACCCCCGTTGTCCTCCCGGGTAACGGCACCGGCGGGACGACCTCGGGAGGCGCGCTGGTCACGAGCACGCCCGTGACGACGACGGGGTCGACCAGTCCGTTCGGGCCCACCACTCCGGTGGTCAGTCCCATTGCTCCCGTGACGACGGTCGCGGCGCTCGCCGCGGGCAGCGTACGACCGGGCATCTCTTCGGACGGCGCCTGGGTCGTTTTCGAGTCCCGGGGGCAGAATCTGACGGGAGTCTCGACCTCCTCCGGCACGCGCATCTTCATCGCGGATCTCCGGTCGGGAACGATCTCGGAGATCCGGTAAGAGCTCGCGCTTAGACGTTCAGGCGGACCCAGTACTGCCGGACCGCATTCACGAGCTGCTGGAGCTCTTCGAAGGTGGACGGCGTGGTGACGTACGAATTTGCCCCCAGTCCATAGGCGCGGCGGATGTCCTCGGGAGACTCCGAGGGCGACTGGGCGACCACGATGATGTTGCGGAGCTCGGGGCGGCTTCTCAGCCATTCCAGAAGCTCGTACCCCGATTTCCCCGACAGGTCCAGGTTCAGGAAGAGCAGGAAGGGAAGTGGATTCTTCTCCCGGTCCCCATACGACCCCTGGCCGGAGAGGCGCGCGACGGCG
>Ga0310813_10002386_pt1 | contig 11373 bp, 8 predicted proteins | sample YN3metagenome_FD_203086 | JGI IMG/M metagenome (GOLD analysis project Ga0310813, IMG submission 203086) | Soil microbial communities from experimental microcosm in Duke University, North Carolina, United States - YN3 | ecosystem: Engineered > Artificial ecosystem > Soil microcosm > Unclassified ... | reverse complement strand
CGAGAAATACGGAATCACAAGGCACATGTAAAAGAAGCATGCGATAAACAGGCGCATGCGCCATTGCTTCGAGAACAGGCTGGCACCGGCCGCAGCGGGCTGCGCGGTGTTGCCGCTGCCGTTGCTGCCGCCGTTGGTGTTGAGCACCACATGCGGCCCGATATGGTCGCGGATAACCTGGATCGCTTCGGCAGTGCGGCCTTTGCGCTGCAGCCACAGCGGCGATTCGGGAACGCGCACGCGAAACAGGAATACCACCGCCGCGGGCAGCGCGCTCGACAGCAGCATCAGGCGCCACACGTCCGGGCCGCGGTCTTTCAGCAGATAGCCGACCACATAGGCACTCGCATAGCCGAGCGCCCACGCGATCGCCAGCCAGCTGAGCAGCCTGCCGCGCAGCCGGCGCGGCGAATACTCGACCACCAGCGCCTTGCTGACCACATAATCGAAGCCGAGCGTGACGCCGAGCAACAGGCGCAGCACCAGCAACTGCGTCGGGCTCTCGACCCAGAACTGCAGCAGCGAAATCAGCGCGAACAGCGCCATGTCGTAGTTGAACAGCGCGCGGCGGCCGAAGCGGTCGACGAACGGCCCGGCAATCAGGCTGCCCGCAAACAGGCCGGCCAGCGAAGCGGCGCCGAGAATGCCGAGCCATAGCGCATTCAGATGCAGTTGCGGCGTGGCGATCGCCAGTGCGATTCCGACGATGCCCAGCACGAAGCCGTCGCTGAACTGGCCGCCGGTGCCGGCAAAGGTGACGCGCAGATGGAACGGTGTGAGCGGCGCGTCCTCGAGCGCGACGGTGGATGATTCGAGCGTGGCTGCGGCGCCGAACGCTGCGTCGCGAGATGCGTTCATGGTCGACGGTCTCCTTACGATTGCGCGTTTAAAATTGTCTGTGCGGGTTTTACCGGGCGAATTTTAGGTGCACCGCGGCGCCGGGCGGCGCGGCTGCGGTCCAAATAAGGAATTCTTATGCTGAGTTTTCGAATTGCCGATGCGGCGGAAACCCCGCGGTGCGCCGGTGTGCGCGGTATCGTCTGCGCGCTCAGGCTCGCTGCGAGGCCGCAATGAATCGTCAGAACGAGCGCCCGGTCGATCTGTACCAGCTCGACGTGTTCATGACTGTGGCGGCGACGCGCAGCATGTCGGCCGCGGCCGGCGTGCTCGGCATCAGCCAGTCGGCGGTGTCGCAGGCGCTGGCGCAACTCGAGCAGTCGCTCGGGCTGACGCTGATCGATCGCTCGCGCCGCCCGCTTGCGCTGACCTCCGGCGGGCTGTACGTAGCGCAGAACGCCGAACCGTTGCTCGGGCTCGCGCGCCAGCTGAAAGCCCAGGCGCTCGAAGCGTCGCAAAGCGAGGGCGCGTATCTGCGCATCGGCATGATCGATTCGGTGGCCAACACCATCGGCCCGGCGCTGATCAAACAGCTGATGGCGCGCACCAACGGGCTATCCGTGCAGATCGGCATGGCCACCGCGCAGGAACAGGCACTGCTCAATCGCGAAGTCGACCTGATCGTGTCGACGAACGCTTTCGTCGACACGCCGGAATTCGAGCATCGTCTGCTGTATCGCGAGAACTTCGTCGCGATCGTCGCGAACGGCGCCGCCGCGGGCCGCGAGCCCGCGGCTCTGCGCACGCTTGCGCAGAGCCAGCCGTTTATCCGCTACAGCCGCACGTCGACGCTGGGAATCCGCGTCGAGCGCGTGTTGCGCTACAACGATCTGAACCCGGCCCGCAAGCTCGAGGTGGACCACGCGGACACGCTGACGCTGCTGGTCGCGCAAGGCCTCGGATGGGCGATCACCACGCCGACCTGCCTGTTGCAGACAGGGTCGCGCTTTGCTGCGGAAATTGCGCTGGTGCCGATCGAAAAAGGCAACTCGATGCGCTCGATCTACCTGGTGAGCCGGCGCGGCGAATTTGCGGAGTTGTCGCGCGCACTGGTGGACGATGCGCGTCACGCGCTGTTCGCGCTGCTCGACGCGGATCCGGCGCTGCGCCGTTATGTGCCGGACGGCAGCATCGATTTTGCGGAAGCGCCGCGCACCGACGAGTAGCCGATGTTACCTGGTGCCCGCGGTGCGCTGCAAAAAGCCGCACCCCGTAGCGGCGATAAGCGTGCAACCTGACTGGTTCGACGCGTTGCGAGGTGTTAAACTTCGCACGATTCCACGTCTTCACACTATGACTCTTCACGCACGCAAACGGCTCACGGCATGGCTTGGCATTTTCGCCATGTGGCTGATCGTATGCGTGCCGCTGATCAGCCAGCTGGTGATGGCGGCCCATGCGGACGAACCCAACGCGGTGTTCTGTTCGGCAGTTCAAGCCGATGGCCACGGCGGCCATCAGATGAGCGCCGATCCGCTCGCGGCCTGCGGCTATTGCGATCTGTTGTCGAATCACGTCGCGGTGCCAGGCGTTCCGCCACTGTTGCCGATGCTGCTCGTGCTGCTGGTGTTCGCCGCACCGGCCGTGCTGTCCACGCGCTTTACGCCACTCGGCGCATTCCCTTCCGGGCGTCCACGCGCGCCTCCGCATTTCTCCGTGTCGAGCCTGTAAAAGCGTCGTCGTTACGCCGCGCCGGCGTAACGCGCGATCCTGCCGCGTCTTCATGTGAAGCCGCGCGGCCAGCCTTGCATCGAGAGATCTTTTTCCATGTTCATCCCGCGCCTTGCAGGCACGGTATGCGCAGTGCCGCGCACGCTCGCTGGAGCGCTGGTGCTGTTCGCTACCGTTGGCCTGACCAATGGCGTCGCCATCGCGGCTGGCGAGCCGCAACCGGTATCGGCTGCCGGTAAAGACGGCGACGCCGCGCAACCCGACGCGAGCGGCGCGGCTGCATCGGCGGCCGCGCAAACCGGCGCTGACACGCAGGATCTGCCTGCGGTGCAGATCAGCGGCTCGCGCTCGTATGCGGAAAAGCACCGGCTGCCGCAAACCACCGAAAGCGTTACCGCCAGGCAGATCCGCGAAACCATCAACGCAACCGATTCGTCCGACGCGTTGAAGTATCTGCCCGACGTACTGGTGCGCAAGCGCTTTATCGGCGACACGCAGGCGCCGATGTCGACGCGCACCACCGGCATCAACGCCAGCGCGCGCAGTTTGATCTATGCGGACGGTGTGCTGCTCAGCACGCTGATCAACAACAACAACCAGAACGGCTCGCCGCAATGGTTTATGGTTTCGCCGCAGCAGATCGAGCGGGTCGACGTGCTGTATGGGCCGTTTGCCGCGCAGTTTCCGGGCAATTCGTATGGCGCGGTCACGCAGATCACCACGCGCATGCCGACAAAGTTCGAGGCGAGCGTCGACGTGCTCGGTTCGATCCAGCATTTCGGCCTGTACGGCACGCATGAAAACGAGCCGGCGCAACAGTACAGCGCGACGCTCGGCGACAAGATCGGCAAGCTGTCGTGGTTCCTCAGCGCGAGCCATCTGGACAGCTTCAGCCAGCCGATCACGATAGGCGAAGTGACGCAATCGACCACGCCCGCTGGTGCGAATCTGCCGGTCGTCAGCGGTGCGATTGCCGATCGCAACCGCACCGGCCAGCCGGTCCAGGTGATCGGCGCCGGCAATTTCGTCCATACGATTCAGGACAACGCCGCGCTGAAGCTGGCGTACGACTTCACGCCGACGTTAAGCGCGACCTATGCGCTCGGCTACTGGCAGAACACGCAGAAGGCGCGCGCGCAGACCTATCTGCAAACCGCCAATGGCACGCCGTTCTATGGTGCAGCGAGCGGCAGCGTGAACCTTGGCGGCTTTGCCTATAACGCGTCGACGATCGCCGGGCAGTTCACCGCGAACAATGTCGAGCAGGAGCGCCTGATGCAAAGCCTGACCGTCGACAGCCATACAAAAGGGCGGTTCGACTGGCAGTTGATCGTCAGCAACTTCTATTACCTGCAGGACCTGAGCGGCTTGTCGAGCGGCGTGTATCCGGCTGCGCTGTCCGGCGGCCCGGGCCGTACCACCGATATGGGCGGCACCGGCTGGACCACCGTCGATCTGAACGGCACGTGGCGGCCGCAGGGGGTGAACGGCGCGCACATCGTCGGCTTCGGTGTGCACTACGACCAGTTCAAGCTGGTGAGCCCGACCTTCAATACGGCGAACTGGGCGTCCGAAGGCGAAGAGGGATCGTTGTTCAGCAACTCGCTCGGCAAGACGCAAACCTCGGCGCTGTGGGCGCAAGACGTCTGGCGCATCACACCGTCGCTGCAGGCGACGCTCGGCGGTCGCTACGAAATGTGGCGCGCGTTTGACGGCTTCAACTTCGCCACCGGCAGCAATGGCGTGGGCGTGGCAGTGAACCAGCCAAGTGTCAGCCGCAACGGTTTTTCGCCAAAGGCGTCGCTGCGCTGGGATCTGACCGACATCTGGTCGATCACGGGTTCGATCGGTAAGGCACTGCGCTTTCCGACCGTCGGCGAGCTGTACCAGACGGTGCAGACCGGTACCACCTTCGCGCAGGCCAATCCGTTTTTGAAGCCCGAAAGCGTATGGTCTGGCGAACTCGCGCTCGAACGCGACGTCAGCGACGGCAAGCTGCGGCTATCGGTGTTCGACGACTATGTGTCGAATGCGCTGATCTCGCAGACGTCGACGGTGCCCGGTTTCGCGACGCCCGTGTCGGTCACGCAGAACGTCGGCCGCACCCGGGAAACCGGCGCGGAGATCGCCGGCACGCAGGACAACGTGCTGATCAAGGGGCTGTCGCTGACCGGTAACCTGACCTACGTCAATGCACGCATCCTCGAGGACGACGGCTTTATATCGACCACCGGCAGCACCGCGGTCGGCAAGCAGGTGCCGTACGTGCCGACCTGGCGCGCGACGCTGGCGGCCACCTACCGGCCCGACAACCGCTGGGCATATACGCTGGCCGCGCGGTACAGCACGCGGCTCTTTGCCACGGTCGACAACAGCGACAGCAATCCCGCCACCTATCAGGGCTTCCAGAGTTTCTTCGTGATGGATGCGCGCGTGCATCTGCAAGTGGACAAGCATTGGGGCGCGGCGTTGGGCGTCGACAACCTGAACAACCGCAAGTACTTCCTGTTTCACCCGTTCCCGCAGCGGACTTTCTATGCGGAACTGAAATACGACCTTTGATGAATCGAACCTCCAACTGCGAGTATCCGACGATGATGAACGCCATACGACTTAAACTGCCGCGCGTACTGGTTGCGGCTGCAACCTTGTGTGCGGTGCAGGGTGCGTTTGCGCATGCGCATCCGCAACAGCTGGTGCCGGCTGCGAATGCAACGGTGCCCGTTACGACCCATCAGGTAGCGATCGACTTCGACGAGGGCCTCGAGCCTGCATTCAGCTCGATCACCGTGACGGCCGCGGATGGCAAGCCGGCCACGCAGGGCAAATCGACGGTGTCGGCCGCCAACGACAAGCATATGTCGGTCGATCTCGCGCCGCTTGCGCCGGGTGCGTATACGGTCACGTGGGTCGCGATCGCACTGGACGGGCACCGCACCGAAGGGCGTTACAGCTTCAACGCGGTAGCGAAGCCTTAGGCGAGTTCGCAGAAGAACGATTTCGCGGAGCCGGCGCTGGCGCCGTTATCGACCACCTTGAAGTTGTGCACGCAAAGCTGCTCCTGGAAGGTGGTGCCGGACGTCATCTTGTAGACCGATGAGTGCTTCGAATCGGCATGCACGATGAATCCGCCGGTTCTAGCCGCGGATTTTTTCGCCTGAGCCGGGATGCTTGCGGACACGATGATATGAAAATCCAGATCTGCCGCTGTTTCGAACGCGGTAGGTCCCACATCGTGTTCCGCGCAAATTTCGAGGCCGAAGCTCATGTTGCCGAAATCCGGAATCGGCGAGGTGCCGCCGGGTATGAAGATCGTATCGGTCCAGTCGACGTTCTGATCGGGCTCGGCGAGTTCCTCGACGAAGTTCTCATAGCGTTTGTGTTGCGTGGTCACGCTATGCGCGGTAATGAAGAAAGCGCTGTTTCTGGCGAAACGTCGGGTCTGGTGCGGCTGCCCATCGAACCAGCCGCCGACTTGCTGGAAGAACCGTTGGCGGTAGCCGCGGTACACCCGCTCATTGCTGGGCAGATTCTCGAGCGTCTGGTCCGATGCGGCCTGGTACTTCTGCAGCCGGCTCGCATCGTTGCGCGGCGTTTGCTTGAGCTGGCCGGTGCGACTGGTCGCTCGGGTTGGCGGCCTGATCAGCGATTTCGCCCACAGCACGGTGCCGGGAACCAGGATCGTTGTGACGTTGGTATCGATAAACGCCTTGCAGCGCGCCCTGATCAATTCCTTGCTGTCCTCGTCGAGGTACGGCGATGCGCCGGTTTTCATGAACAGGTACTCCGGCGCGACGACCAGGTGGTAATCGGGTTTGAAATTCGATGACGATATGTTTTGCATGGCCGTTGCAGCCAGCCCCGTCAGACAGATAATGCGGTTTTCGATGGCCGTCTGCAGCGTGCCGCCCTCGGGGAGCCGGCTTGCCAGCTCATTGGTATCGCGTTCCCAGACCGTCACGAGCACTTTTTTGGTCATGTTTCCTCCTGTCCGTGCTTGGGGGCTTTATTGCGGTTCGTAGCCGACGGCTGTATAGCCGACGCGTGCTAGCCGATTTATGCGCGCAGCGCCGCAGTGGAAACCGGCCGCACCGACCGATACGTCTGCGCCCGTTGCGGATGCGTCAGCACCACCTGCCAAAGCTGCCCTTGCCGCGACCTGAAGAAACCCGCGCAGCACATCAGATAGTATTTCCACATCAGATAGAAGCGCCGGTCGTAATGCGCGGCGAGCTTCGGCCACGCGGCGTCGAAGCGGTGCCACCAGGCCATCAGCGTGCGGTCGTAGTCTGCGCCGAAGTTATGCCAGTCTTCGATAATGAAGTGACCTTCGACCGCAGTCGCTATCTCGACCGCCGACGGCAGCTTGCCGTTCGGGAAGATGTAGCGGTCGATCCACGGGTCGGTGCCCGCGCTGGTCTCGGCAATGCCGATCGAGTGCAGCAGAAACACGCCGTCGCGCGCGAGCAGACGGCGCGCGGTGCGGAAATAGATGTCGTAGTTCTTCGGCCCGACGTGCTCGAACATGCCCACCGATACGATCTTGTCGAAGCTGCCCTGCAGCTCGCGATAGTCCTGCAGCAGCAGTTCGACCGGCAAGCCCACGCAGCGCTCGCGTGCCAGTTCGAGCTGCTCCTTCGACACGGTGATGCCGGTCACGCGCACCCCATAGTTCTCGGCGGCGAAGCGCGCGAGTCCGCCCCAGCCGCAACCGATGTCTAGCAGCGTCTCGCCAGGCCGCAGATCGAGCTTGCGGCAGATCATGTCGAGCTTGTCGTGCTGAGCCTGTTCGAGATCGGCGGCGCGTTCCCAGTAGCCGCACGAATAGATCATGCGGCTGTCCAGCATCGCCTGAAATACGTCGTTGCCGGCGTCGTAGTGCTGTTCGCCGACCTGAAACGCGCGGCGCGACGACTGCAGATTGAACAGCCGGTGCCGCAGATGCTCGCCGATCAGACGCGCCTTTGCGATGCCGGTGGCCGCCGAGTCGAGGCCGGTGCGCAACACCCGGGTGAACAGCTCGTCGAGCTGCTCGCATTCCCACAGGCCGTCCATATACGCTTCGCCGAGGCCTAGCGACCAGCTGGTCAGCACGCGCCGGTACACGTCGCTGTCGTACACGCGCATATCCCATGGGCGATCGCCATTGACCCTGACGTCGGCGTGCGCGAGCAGTTCGCTGATGACCTTCGGGGCGGGGGCTTCGGCCTTCGGTTGAAGCCGGTCTGGAGCGTCGAGGGGGCGTGTGTCGTTGCGCATGCGGATCCGTTCCTCTCTTGTGTATTCGTTGTCGTCGGCTAGCGCGGCCCAATATAGCGGCAAAGACCAGCGGCGGGAAATTCATTGGCTAAATGCCGCCGATAGCCGCATACCGGATGCCGATGCCGCGCCGCGACACCGCCCGGAGTCGCGACGACACCGTCTTATTCTGCGTCAAGACGGGCGCGCATGGGGCGTTTGGTCGCTTCGCGCTTCGCTTGTCGGACTTGCGAACATGAAGGCATTTTGTAATATCCTCGGCGGCCAGCGTACCCATTACCGCACGGAATAAGCGTGATTCCCGGCCCGCTACTACCGGGCTTTGCCCCTCCCGCCTAAATTTGCGTCAACCCGGCTGCGCGCCGGGAAGCGCCCCAAGCCGATGCCGCCGCCTGTACAAGGTCGGCATCGGGCGGGTTCGGGCCGAGCCAGATATGACGAAAGCCGGAGGAAGGCATGAGCAACGGAAACAAGGTGCTGGTAGCGGGAGCGAGCGGGCTGATCGGCGTAGCCGCGATCGAAGCGTTTCTGTCAGCGGGGTGGAACGTGGTGGGCGTGTCGCGGCGCAAGCCGCAGCTGCGAAGCGGGCGCGATTTTCAGTTCGTGCCTCTGGACCTGCGCGACCGCAAAGCAGCACACGACACCCTGTCTGCGCTTACCGGCATCACGCACATCGCGTACACGGCGATCCATGAAAATGCCGACGACCTGGTCAGCGGCTGGTCGAACCCGGCGCAGATCGAAATCAACAACGCGATGCTGCGCAACGTGATCGAACCGCTGGTTGCGGGACAATCGCCGCTTCGGCATGTGTCGATCCTGCAGGGCACCAAGGCGTACGGCGTGCACTTGCACCCGATTGCGGTGCCGGCGCGCGAAAGCGACCCGCGCGACGATCACGCGAACTTCTTCTTCGACCAGCAGGACTATCTGCGCGACGCTGGTATCCAGCACGGTTTCAGCTACACCGTGTTGCGCCCGCAACTGGTGACCGGCAAGACGCCCGGCGCGCTGAACGTGCTGCCGGCCATCGGTGTGTACGCCGCGATCCGTCGCGAGAAGGGCGAGCCGTTCAGCTTTCCGGGCGGCCCGTCGTTCGTGTGGGAGATGGCCGATGCGGATCTGGTCGGCCAGGTAATGGCGTGGGCGGCCGACACGCCGCAAGCGGCCAATCAGATCTTCAACATCACCAATGGAGATGTGTTCGCGTGGCGCAGCGTATGGCCGGCGCTGGCGCAAACGCTTGGCGTCAAGACCGGCGACGATGCGCCCACCAGCATCGCGCAATACATTCGCGATAACGCCGACGTGTGGCAGAAGATCGTCGCCCGATATGGTCTGGCGAGCGGCGATCTGCAGGCGTTCGTGGGGCAGGGCGACCAGCATGCGGACTTCGCGTTCGCGTATGGCGCGCCGGCGGGTCCGGTCGCGTTTGTCAGCACCGTCAAGCTTCGCAAGGCCGGATTCAATGCGGCGGTCGATACGCGCGACGCGTTCTGCGAAGCGCTGCAGTCTTTTATCGATCGCAAGCTGTTGCCGCCGGCGCTGTAACGCGCGGGGACGCAGCCACTGCAGCGGGTACAAGTGCGCGTTTGCGTGTCTGCTTCGTTGCGCGCTTAAAGCGCGCGTTTGAGCGCCTGTTCGAGCAGGGACAGGCCGAGATCGATTTCCGCTTCGCTGACCGTCAGCGGCGGCGCGATCCGGAACACGCCGCCCATGCCGGGCAACTGCACGATATTCATGCTGAGGCCGAGCTGCATGCATTCGCGCGTGATCTTTGCGCCGAGCCCATCCGCGGGCTCTTTGCTGTGCCGGTCCTTGACGATCTCCACGCCGAGCAGCAGCCCGCGGCCGCGCACGTCGCCGATGCAGTCGAAGCGCTCCATCAGATCGTGCAGGCCGCGCTTCAGACGCTCGCCCATCAGGGTGGCGCGCGCCACGAGGCCGTCGCGCGCGACCACGTCGAGTACCCGCAGGCCCACTGCGGCGGGCAGCGGATCGGATACGTGCGTCGTGTAGAACAGATAGCCGAGCTGATGCGCGCGTTCCTCGATTGCCGCCGAGGTCACCACGGCCGCGAGCGGCAGGCCGGCGCCGAGCGTCTTCGACAAGGTCAGGATGTCGGGTGTCACGCCGTCGCGCTGGCATGCGAACATCGTGCCGGTGCGGCCGACGCCAGTTTGCGCTTCGTCGAGGATCAGCAGCATGCCGCGCGCTTCGCATTTGCGCTTGAGCGCCGCCATATAGCCGACCGGCAGTTCGATGATGCCGCCCGAGCTCAGAATCGGCTCGGCGATAAACGCTGCGAGGCTGCCGCTCGATTGGCGGTCGATCAGGTCGAACGCATAGTCGAGTTCCGCCAGCCAGTCGTACGCGCCGTTGCGTTCGAAGCGTGGCCGGTAGCTGAACGGCGCCGGGATCGCAAACGAGCCGACTGCCGCAGGGCCCACCCCTTTGCGCCCGGCGCTGTACGTGGCGGACGCCGCAGCGCCGGTCATGCCGTGCCACGACTGCGCAAAGCCGACGATTTCGTAACCACCGGTGACGAGCTTCGCCATCCGGATTGCCGCTTCATTCGACTCTGCGCCGGTACTCAGCAGCAGTGCGCGGTCGAGCCCGGCGGGCGTGATTTCGGCGAGGCGCGTGGCGAGGTCGACTACCGGCCGCGACAGCATGCCGCTGAACAGATGGTCGAGCTTGCCCGCGTATTCGTTGATCACCGACACGATTTCCGGGTGGCTGTGCCCGAGCACTGCGCTCATCTGTCCCGAAGTGAAATCGAGAATCGGGCGGTCGTCCGCGTCATAGACGAAGCTGCCCTGCGCGCGCTCGATGATCAACGGCTCGAAGGTGCCGCCGTAGCGGATCAGATGCTGTCCGGCATTGCGCCAGAACGTGGCGTCCCGGTTTCGCGACATACGGTTCTCCCTTCAGCGAGACAAGTTTGACTTGCAGTCTAGCGGCTCGTCTGGTTTTATAGAATCGAATAGTTCTGATGCAAGCTAGAAACGACGCTTATAGCTGAGGGCAAATATCGTGAGCCTGTCGCTCGAAATCGATCTGCTGCGCTCGTTCGCGGCGATCGCCGAAGTACGCGCGCTGAGCCGCGCGGCCGCGCGCATCGGCCGCACGCAGTCCGCGCTGAGCCAGCAGATGAAGCGGCTCGAAGAAATCGTCGACCAGCCGCTGTTCCAGCGCACCGGCCGCGGCGTGGTGCTGACGCATCCGGGTGAACGGCTGTTGATGCATGCGCAGCGCATCTTGCGGCTGCACGACGAGGCGATGGCCGACCTGTGCGGCAACGGGCTGTCGGGCAGCATCCGTTTCGGCTGTCCGGACGATTACGCCGCGGTGTTTCTGCCGGCGCTGCTGCGGCAGTTTTCGCGGCAGCATCCGCATGCGCAGGTGGAGGTGGTGTGCGGGCCGACGCCGCGACTGATCGAACAGTTGGACAAGCGGGCGGTGGATCTCGCGATGATTTCGCTGCCCGAGGACGGCACGGACGAAGGCGCAAACCACGGCGCAAACCACCATGCGGACGACATC
>Ga0310813_10002384_pt1 | contig 11374 bp, 13 predicted proteins | sample YN3metagenome_FD_203086 | JGI IMG/M metagenome (GOLD analysis project Ga0310813, IMG submission 203086) | Soil microbial communities from experimental microcosm in Duke University, North Carolina, United States - YN3 | ecosystem: Engineered > Artificial ecosystem > Soil microcosm > Unclassified... | reverse complement strand
GGCCGCGAGCAGGTCGATGTATTCCGCCGGATGCACCAGCTCGAGCGCTGCGCGCTCCGCCGGCGCCGCTTCGACCCACGTCACCGCCGTTAGGCCCGGCCGCCGCAGCGCCTCCAGTACCGCTTCGAACCGCTGCGGGCGCTCCGGATGGCCGGCACCGCCGTTGTGGTGCCGGCAGGCCGGGTTCCAGACGACTGCCGGCACTAGTTGTGGTGTTGAGTGTGCAGCAGCTCGCGCAGCGACTCGACCTCGCGCTTCATCTCGCGGCGCGCGTTCGCGAGCTCGCGTAGCACGCGGCGGTAGCGGAACCAACCGAGGACCACGAGCACCGCCGCGACGCCGCAGACGATCGCCCATGCCACATGATCGATCAACACGAGCAGCGCGGCGTTCAGGAGTAGAAATCCGGTCGCGAAGATCGTGGCGGCGCGGGTGAACGCGTATGTGGTCATCGAACGGGGAGCCGGCGGGCCGGCAGCACGATGAAGGGCGCGTTGGGGCCGGCGCCGAGCGCCTCGAGCGTCAGCGATTCGTCCAGCACCGCGGCGCCGCGGTACTTCACGACATACTCCTGGTCGGGCAGCTGCGCATGCTTGAGGGCGGCGCGGAGCGCGTCGCGCTTCAGCTGCACGACCGTCGTGCCGTCCTCGACCTGCACATGCACCTGATCCCAGGCATCCGTGACCATGACGCGCACGGCAAATCGCGTCGCGACGTCGCTCACGCGACCTCCACGGCAGCCGCGAGGGGGAGAGTAGAGAAGAAGCGATCGATCGCCTGGTCGAAGAACAAGGTGGAGGCACGGACGCGAGTCTGTCCGTTCTCCTCCCAGGCACTGATGACGACCTCTTCCCCGCCCTGCCCGCGCAGGCCGAGAAACGTCGGCCCCCGCTTCTCCACGTACGCCGCCTGGGCCGGGACGCGCTCGGCAAAGAACTGTTGGGCGCGCGCCAGCACGTCGGCAGGCGGGAGCGATACCGCAGTGGTGTGGGTCATGGAGCGAAAAAGATAGCGTCTCGCGGCGCTCAGCGCGCGGCGATGCAGCGATCGGCCTCCGCGAGGATCTGCTGCAGCTGGTCGAGGTCCACCGGTTTGGTCAGGTGATGATTGAAGCCCGATTCCGCCGAGCGCCGGCGGTGCTCCTCCATCCCCCAGCCGGTGAGGGCGACGAGCACGACGTCCTTCGCCCAGGGCTTCCCCCGCAGCTGGGTGGCCAACTCGTAGCCGTTCATCTTGGGCAGCCCGATGTCGAAAATGCAGACGTCCGGCCGAAACTCGTCGGCGATGTCCAACCCACGGCTTGCGTTGTTCGCCGTGCGCACGTCGTGTCCCATCATCTCCAGCAGCATGGCCAGGCTGTCCACGGAATCTTCGTTGTCGTCCACCACCAGCACGCGGCAGTGCTTGGGCGATGCGAGCAACTGGGTCTCGTCCGACGGCTCATCCGGCGCGTGCTGCGGCGACACGGTGGGTAGCCGCACTGTGAACTCGCTGCCCTGGCCGGCGCCGCGACTGTATGCGGTCACCGTCCCCTCGTGGAGCTTCACCAGCCGCTCGACGAGCGCGAGCCCCACGCCGAGCCCGCCTTGCGAGCGCTCCAACGACATCCCGGCTTGGGTGAACATGTCGAAGATGCGTGGCAAGAGCTCCGATGGAATGCCGATGCCGGTGTCCTTCACGCGGATCACGGCCATCCCGTCCTCGCGCTCTGCGGAAAGCCCGATGTGGCCGCCGGAGTTGGTGTATTTCGCCGCGTTGTCGAGCAGGTTCGTGACGACTTGCGTGAGACGCGCCGTGTCGCCGTTCACGAACAATGGCGCGCGCGGCAACGTGACCTTCAGATGGTGATGCGACCGCTCGATCGCCGGGGTGCCCGCTTCCACCGCCGCCTTGAGGATATCCGCGACGTCCACACGGTCGCGCCGCAGCTCGATCCGCCCGCGCGTAATCCTGGAGACATCGAGCAGATCCTCCACCAACCGGCTCATGTGCTCCGACTGCCGCTCGATGATACTGGTGGCCCAGGCGAGCTCGTCGGGCGATGGCGTGCGGGCACGCAGAATCTTGGCCGCGTGGCGAATCGGGCCGAGCGGGTTGCGCAGCTCGTGGGCGAGCAGCGCGATGAACTCGTTCTTGCGAAGGTCGGCTTCCTCGAGCTCGCGCAGGGCGCGCTTCTGGAGCGTGATGTCGCGCGCGACCTTCGAGGCGCCGGTGATGACGCCGTCCGCATTGCTGATCGGCGAGATCGTGACGGAGACGTCGATCAGGCGTCCACTTTTCGTTTTGCGAACGGTGGCGAAGTGATCGATGCGCTCGCCGCGCCGCAGCCGCGCGATAATGGCTTCTTCTTCGTGGATGCGGTCCTCGGGAATGAGAATCTTGACGATCGGCTGGCCGATGGCTTCCTCGGCTGTATATCCGAAGATCCGCTGCGCGGCGGCATTCCATGACGTGATGATGCCGTCCAACGACTTGCTGATGATCGCATCGTCGGACGATTCCACGATCGCCGCCAGCAGCGCGGTGCTGTCGGGCTCAACCGGCGGGAGGGGCTTCGGCAAGAGGTCGTCAGGCATCAGGGCAGCCCCGGCAAAAAGAAATGCCGGGGCGCTTTCAAGAAGAACGCCCCGGCACGAGCCATGTCAAGCGTCAGCGCGAGCCGCGCCGGCGCGGAACTTTGGCGCCCTTCTTCCTGGCTTCCGAAAGCCCGATCGCGATCGCCTGCTTGCGGCTCTTCACGCGACCGCCCCTGCCACCGCGCCCGCTGCGCAGGGTTCCGGTCTTGCGACGATGCATCGCGCTCTTGACGCTGCGGCTCGCCGCTCGCCCATATCGTGGCATGACGACCTCCAGTTGCGTTAGGCGTGGTCCGCGACGGTGGTAACGCCGCTCTCACGCGCGCAATGCGCGCAGCAGTAGAACGCGCCGTCCGCTTCGATGCCGTGACCGATGATCTTGCACCCACAGTGGTCGCACACCGGCGCGAGCTTGTGAATCGCGCACTCGAAGCTGTCGAACGTGTAGGCCGTTCCGTCGCGAACGATGTCGAACGAAAGGTAATATTCGTTACCGCAGACTTCGCATTTGGCCATGAGGATGGAGACCCCGCGCTCCCGCCGCTGTTCCGAAGCATAGTGGATTAACCCGATCGAGCGACGCCGGCGTCGGGCGCCGACGGATGCGCGCCAGGGTCGCGCCGCGCGAGCTCGTTGGGAGCGGGGGCCCGCCCGTTGGTATGCGCCGCATACACGCGCGTGAACTCTGCGCCGAGCAGAATGATTTGCGCCGAGTAGTAGACCCACACGAGCAGCACCACGATCGACCCGGCCGCCCCATAACTCGAGGCGACGCTCGAGTGACCCAGGTACAGGCCGATCACGAATTTGCCGATCGAGAACAGCGCCGATGTGGAGAATGCGCCGATCCAAACGTCGCGCCACGCGAGCCGCACGTCGGGCAACAGCCGGTAGATCAGCCCGAACAACAGCGTCATCACCGCGAGCGAGATGATCACGTTCATGATCTGCAGCAGGACGGGGCCGCCGATCGCCAGATCCTGAACGCGGTGGCCCAGCGCCGTCAGGGCCGCGCTGATGATGAGCGAGACGAGCAGCAGGAATCCGATCGAGATGACCAAGCCGAACGACCGGATGCGGCTCAGCAGCAAGCGCTCAATCCCCGATTTCTTGGGGTCGGTCTTCACGCGAAAGATCGTGTTGAGCGCGTGCTGCAGCTCGAGGAATGCGCCGCTCGCGGCGATGAGCAGGGTGGCCGTGCCGATGATCACCGCCAACGTGCCCGTCCGGTCGCGGTGCGCCCCCTGCAGCAGCGCCTGCACCGCCTCGGCACCCTGCTGGCCAATCAGCCCGCCGATTTCGTTCACGATTTGGCCGCGCACGGCGTCGGGGCCGTACACCGTGCCCGCGATCGCGATCACGATGATCAGCATCGGCGAGACCGCGAACAGCGTGTAATACGCCAGCGAGGCGCCGAGGCGCGGCACGTCGTCTTTCGACCAGCCTTTGATCGCGTCCCAGAACAGCTGCAGGACGGTCGGCAGGCGCGGCAGCTTCATGACGCGGTATGCCCGGAGGCTGTGGGTGTCCCGGCGGCTCCGCGCGCCTGTTCGGCGATCAGCTGGCTCAACGACGCGAGATCGACGGGTTTGACCAGATGGGCGTCGAATCCGGCCTCGCGCGAGCGATGCCGGTCCTCGTCACGGCCGAAGCCCGTGAGCGCGAACATGAGCATGCGCTCGAGTCCCACCTCGTGCCGCAGCCGCTGGCCCAGCTCGATCCCATCCATGCCCGGCATCCCGATATCGAGCAGCGCCACATCCGGTTGAAACGCGCGCGCCGCGACGAGGCCGGATGGGCCGTCGTACGCCACGCGCACCACGTGCCCGAGCAGCCGCAGGACCGTGGCGAGGCTGTCTCCGGCATCGTGGTGATCGTCCACGACCAGGATGCGGAGCCGCGCCGCGTCCACCTTGCGCCGCTCCCCGAGCGCCGCGTCGAGCGGCATCTCCTCCCGCTTCACCCGCTGATCGGCGAAGGCGGGCAGCCGGATGATGAACTCGCTGCCCTGGCCGGTGCCGGCGCTGTGCGCCTCCACGTGCCCGCCGTGCAGCTCGACAATTCGCTTCACCAGCGTCAGACCGATCCCGAGGCCCTGGCGCGCGCGGTCGCCCGACGGGTCGACCTGCACGAACATGTCGAAGATGCGGCTCAACATGTCCCGGGGAATGCCGATGCCGGTGTCCTTCACGGAAATTACCGCGTCCTCGCCCTCGCCGCGCGCGCTCACCTCGATCCGCCCGCCGCGGTCGGTGTACTTCGCCGCGTTGTTGAGCAGGTTGGCGACGACCTGCACGAGTCGAACGGGGTCGGCGTGGAGCAAGATGGTCTCGCGCGGCTCCGAGACGATGAGCTCGTGTCCCGCGTCTTCCACCTGCGGTCCGCTCGATTCGAGCGCGCTGCGCAGGACGGTTTGGAGCTTGATTCGCTCCTTACGCAGCTCGATGCGCCCTTGATTGATGCGCGACAGCTCCAGCAGGTCATCCACGAGACGGATGACGTTGCCGACCTGCCGCTCCATCGTATCGAGGACGCGCGCGCGCGTCTGCTCGTCGTTGCCGGCGAGACGCAGCACATGCAGGGCGTTGCGGATCGGCGCCAACGGATTGCGCAGCTCGTGCGACAGCGTCGCGAGAAACTCGTCTTTCTGGCGGTCCGACTGCCGCAGCGCGTCGAGGCGGTCGCGCAGCTCGTATTGGCGCTGCCGCGCCTTCAGTGCCGTGCGCAGCGCGCTGACGAGCGTCATCACGCGCACCGGCTGATCGAGCACCGTGATGTTGCCGAGCGTCTGCATCGCCCAGAGGGCGGTGATCGAATCGGGGCCGAGCGGCGTCAGGAGGATAACCGGGACGTCGGACCACGGCGGCTGGTGCGCGAGCGCGGCCGCGAGCCGCTCCGGATCGCCCTCCTTGAGCGCGGCGTCGGCGAGCAACACGGCGGCAGCGCCGGTGCCGATCTCACTGCACAGCTCCTCCAGCGTCTGACAGATGAACGGCGAGAGCCCCGCTTCGGCGAGAATGGCGCAACTCAGCTCGGCATCGCGGGCGGTGGGCGGCAGGAGCAGCAACCGCCCGGTCACGTGCTGCGCATCACCTTGCGCCGGTCCGTAACCGGCTCCGGCGCGACCCACGGCGTGCCCGACAGGACCCCGACGACATTCGTGATCGGCTCGCCGACCCTGATGGCGCCGTCATCGAACCGCAGCTCGCGGATGGTCCGTTCGTGCACGCCCGTCCGCTTCTTGATCACCGAGATCGCGATGCAGACCTCGGCCTGCGCCTCGTAGTAGCGCAGCAACAACACCGTGTCGGCGAGATAGCTGGCGTCGACCGGCGTGGACGTCACCGCGCCCAGGAGCCCGTGCTGCGCCATCACCATGATCGTCGTGACGCCCTGGCCACTGAGGTAGGACAGCAGCTCGTGGAGGTGGAGCGCGAGCAGCTTCTCGCTCGGCATCGCGTTCAGAAAGCCGGTCAAGCTGTCGATCACCACGACGCGCGTGTCGTTCTGCTCGACGGTCGTGCGCACCAGCGCCGCGAATTCCCCCGGCGCCAGCTCGGCCGGATCCACCACGCGCAGCGTGAGCTTGCCCGCTGCGACCAGCGGCTGCACGTCGAAGCCAAGCCCCGAAGACCGCTCGAGGAACGTGCTGATCGACTCGTCGAACAGGAAGATCGCCGCATGATCGCCGCGCGCTGCCGCCGCCCGCGCGTATTGTGTCGCCAGCGACGATTTGCCCGTTCCCGCCGGACCCAGGAACAGCGAGCTCGTGCCGCGGGCGAGCCCGCCACCCAGCAGCGCGTCGAGCTCCGCCAGGCCGCTCTTGATCGACTCGCGCTCGTACGCGTGGCCATGCTCCGCCGCAACGAGCCGTGGGTACACCTCGAGCCCGCCCGTGCGAATGCGGCAGTCGTGGTAGCCTTCGCGCACGGCGCGCCCGCGCATCTTGAGGACCTGCAGCCGGCGCCGGAATCCGCCGTACTCGGTCGCCTCGCGCTCGAGCGTGATGATGCCGGAGGCGATGCTCGAAATCGCCAGATCCTCCTGCTCGGCGCGCGGATCGTCCACCATCAAGACCGTCATGTCGTGCTCGCTGAAGAAGCGCTTCAGCGCGAGGATCTGCCGCCGGTAGCGAAGCGAGGACTGCGCGAGCAGTCGAAGCTCACCGACGGAGTCGAGCACCACCCGCGTGGCGTTGATCCGCTCCGCCGCATCGATGATCGCTCGCGTCGTTTCCGTCAGCTCGATTTCGGACGGGTGGAACATCGTGTAATGCGCGTCGGCCGACAGCTCGCGATCGGACGCGACCAGCTCGAGGATCTCGACGCCCTCGAGGTCCCAGCCGTGCGATCGCGCCATCATGTGCAGGTCCGCGGCCGACTCCGACAGCGTCACGAGCAGCGTGCGCTCACCCGCCTGCGCGCCTGCGAGCAGAAACTGGATGCAGAGCGTCGTCTTCCCGGCGCCGGTGTCGCCTTCGATCGAGTACAGGCCACCGGCGGTGAGTCCGCCGTAGAGAATGCCGTCGAGTCCCTCGATGCCCATCGCGAGCAGCCGAGGCGTCGTCATTGGTGTGTCGTCATCGATATATGGAAGGGCCTCGCGGCGACCGAGGCCCAACTCGTTTCTTACACCGGAGGGACGCCAGAGCGGCGGCCGGCAAACAACAACACGACCCCTGCGAGCAGCGCGACACCGCCGACCCACGGTGGAATGAAGCCGCGCTCCTCGGTGGTAACCTTCGCGATCCCCAGATCCGCAGTGTTTCGGTCCTTCACGTACGACACGCCCCGCAGCACAAGCACGATGGCGCCGAACACGATCAACAGGACGCCAATGATCCCCGCCGGTCGCATAACCCCTCCCCCCAGATTGTGGTGTGATGAGTGCCGTCTGTTGTAACCCGGGGGTTAAGCGACGTGCCAAGGAGCATCTCGTCCTTTGGATCTAGGGGTGCGCGGGTAGTAATGCTCGGATGCAATCCCCCGCCGCCGCAGCGCATTCGGTGCTTACGCCCGCCTCGCCGCATGCCGTGGCGATCGCCCATCTCGCGCGGCTGTTCTTCTCGTTGGGCGCGCTCGTCTGGCTGGCGGTGCTCGCCTTCCTCGCCTGGTCGCTGCTGCGCAGCCGCGGGTTGAATCAACCCACTGAGGACACGCACGTCGTCCGCCGGCAAACCGGCGCCGTCGGCGCCGCGCTCGCCCTCACCACGATCCTGTTGCTCGCGTTGGGCTTCGTGGACTACCGCACCGGCCGCGGCATCGAGAAGGCGCATGCACGGGTGTTATCGGCCGACACGGTACGCGTGCAGCTCATCGGCCATCAGTGGTGGTGGGAAATCCGCTACCAGCAGGCGACATGGCCATTTCAGGTGACCACCGCGAACGAGCTCCACATCCCGCTCGGCCGGCCCGTGGTGCTGACGCTCGAATCGCGCGACGTCATCCACAGCTTCTGGGCGCCCAACCTGCACGGCAAATCGGATCTCGTTCCCGGCTACAGCAGCCAGTTTCTGGTCCAGGCCGACACGCCCGGCGTGTACGCGGCACCGTGCGCCGAGTTCTGCGGTACTCAGCATGCGAAGATGATGCTGCTCGTGGTGGCGCAGCCGCCCGACAGCTTCGCGGCCTGGTACGCCAACGAATCGCGCGACGCGCCGGCGCCGCGCAGCGATTCGACCGATCGCGGCCGCCAGGTATTTCTCGCAGCGGCCTGTCCGTTTTGCCACACGATTCGCGGCACGGGGAGCGGCGGCACCGTCGCTCCCGACCTCACCCATATCGCCGGCCGCCGCATGCTTGGTGCGGGTGCGGCGTTCAACACCCGCACGGAACTCGGCGGATGGATCGAGAATCCGCAGGGCATGAAGCCCGGCAACCGCATGCCGGCGAACCTGGTGCGTGGGTCCGACCTGCCGGCGCTGCTCGCATATCTCGCGACATTGAAATGACGGGTCTCGCCACGGCCGAACGGGACGCGCTCGCGCGCACGTGGGGCACGCCGCGCGGCATCGCGGGATTCTTCACGACCGTCGATCACAAACGCATCGGCCTGCGGTTCATCGGGACGGCGCTGTGCTTCCTCGCGCTGGGCGGCGCGCTCGCCTTGATGATGCGCACGCAGCTCGCGCGCCCCGACAATCACCTGCTGTCGCCGCAGCTCTACAACCAATTCTTCACCACGCACGGCACGACGATGATGTTCCTGTTCGCCGTGCCGGTGATGATGGGCCTGGGGATCTACCTCGTCCCGCTGATGATCGGCACGCGCAATGTCGTGTTCCCGCGCCTGGTCGCCTACGCCTACTGGGTGTATTTGTTCGGTGGTATCTTCCTGTATAGCGGACTGCTGCTCGGCAACGGCCCGCCCGCAGGATGGTTCAGCTACACACCGCTCTCCGAAACACCGTTCGACCCCACGAAGGGCTCCGACATCTGGGCCCAGATGATCACGTTCACCGAGATCGCGATGCTGGGCGTCGCCGTCACGCTCATCATCACGATCTTGAAGCAGCGCGCGCCCGGTATGTCGCTGAACCGCATGCCGCTCTTCGTGTGGAGCATTCTCGTCACCTCGTTCATGGTCGTGTTCGCGATGACGACCATCGCCGTGGCGAGCACGCTGTTCCTCGCGGCCGATCGCTTGATCAACACTCGGTTCTTCGTGCAGCAATCCGGCGGCGATCCCGTCCTGTGGCAGCACCTGTTCTGGATGTTCGGCCACCCCGAGGTGTACATCATCTTCCTGCCCGCCACGGGGATCATCTCGCACCTGGTGGCGACGTTTTCCCGCCGGCCCGTGTTCGGCTACACCGCGATCGTCTTTTCGACCATCGCCACCGGCATCATCAGTTTCGGCGTGTGGGTGCACCACATGTTTGCCGTCGGCATGCCGGAGCTCGGCCTGAGTTTCTTCACGGCATCGTCATTGATCGTGACGATCCCGACCGCCATTCAACTTTTTTGCTGGATCGCGACCCTCTGGAGCGGGCGGCCGCAGTGGCGCGTGCCGCTCCTGTTCATCCTCGGGTTCTTCTTCATCCTGGTCCGCGGTGGTTTGACGGGCGTGATGCTGGCGTCGGTGCCGGTGGACCTACAGCTGCACGACACGTTCTTTGTCGTCGGTCACCTGCACGACGTGCTGATCGGCGGCGCGGTCTTTCCACTCCTGGGCGGACTGATCTACTGGTACCCGAAGTTCAGCGGCCGCATGGCGTCGGAGACCGCGGGGAAATGGGCGTTTGCCCTGATCTTCATCGGGCAGAATCTGACGTTTTTCCCCATGCACATTCTTGGTTTGCACGGCATGCCGCGGCGCACGTACACCTACCTCGCATCCACCGGGTGGGGCGGTCTCAACTTTCTCGAGACGATCGGCGCCTACATCCTGGCCGCGGGCGTCTTGGTCACCGTCGCCAATTTGATTCTGAGCGCGTTCTACGGTCGCTCTGCCGGGAACGACCCCTGGGCCGCCGACACGCTGGAATGGGCGACGACGTCGCCGCCGCCGCCCGGCAACTTCGCCGCACTGCCCGTCGTGGAGAGCCGAGATCCCCTGTGGGATCCGGGCGGGTCGGAGGAACGGCCGATCGTCGTCGGTCTGCCGCCGGATCGGCGTGAAGTGCTCTTCACGTCAGCGCTCGACGCGATTCCGGTGCGGCGCATTCCCCTGCCGGGCCCCACCATCTGGACGTTCTTCTGCGCGGTGGGGACGGCGATCGGCCTCGTGATGCTGATCTTCACGCCGTGGGGGCTCGTCGTCGGGACCGCGCTGGCCATTCCGCCGCTCATCATCTGGGCTTGGCCCAAAGCGGGAGGCTCGGCGTGATTCGCTCGCATCCGAAATCGGTTGACGCATCGCAGTTGCCCGGCGAGGGCTTCGGCGTGGCCTCGCCAACGTGGTGGGGCACACTCGGCTTCATGGTCATCGAGGGCTCGACCCTCGCGGTCTGCGCAGTGGCGTACGTCTACTTGAGTCGTCGCAGCCCGTCGTGGCCGCCTTCCGGGACGCCGCTGCCGAACCTCGCCGTCGGCACTCTGTTCATCGGGGCCAGCCTGCTCAGCCTCATTCCCGCCTGGCTGCTCGGGCAGGCGGCCAAGAACCTGGACCGGGCCGCGGTGATCCTGTGGTCCATCGTGGGCCTGGTCGTGGAGGCGGTCATCGTCGCGATCCGCGCGTACGAGCTGCACGCGCTCCCATTCCGCTGGGACGGCACGGCCTATGGCTCGGCGGTATGGATCACGCTGGGCTCGCACACGACGCTGCTGGCCTTCGACTTTGGCGAGACGCTCGTCTTGCTGGCGCTGTTCCTCTGGGGACCGATTCAAAAGAAACACTTCGCCGACGTTGCGGATGCGGTGATGTACTGGTTCTTCGTCTCGCTCGTGTGGGTGCCCTTCTTCTACATGATCTATGTCTCGCCTCGCCTCTTCCGCTGAATCCCCGCGCGGCAGCGCGGCCCTGTGGTTCGCGGTCCTGGGCGCGCCCGCCGCGTGGTTCGTCAGCCTCGTCGTGAGCTATTACGCCGTCCACGAGGTCTGCCGCGTTCACTCGCCACTCGTGCCCCGGATCGTCTCATTGCTCGCCTTGGTCGTGGCGGTCGCCGCGGGGATGACCGCGCGCGCGGTCTGGGTCCAAGCGAGCGGCGCGACCCAGGAACGCACACGCTTCCTGGCGCAAATCGGGGTGATGGCGGGAGTGGTCTTTTCGCTGATCGTCGTCCTGCATCTCGTGGCCACGTTGCTGCTCCCGGGCTGTCACGATCGGCCGCGCACGCAAGATTCGCCGGACGTCCTCGG
>Ga0310813_10002382_pt1 | contig 11378 bp, 9 predicted proteins | sample YN3metagenome_FD_203086 | JGI IMG/M metagenome (GOLD analysis project Ga0310813, IMG submission 203086) | Soil microbial communities from experimental microcosm in Duke University, North Carolina, United States - YN3 | ecosystem: Engineered > Artificial ecosystem > Soil microcosm > Unclassified ... | reverse complement strand
CACCGTGGCGGCGATGCCGCTCGTCGCCGACGAGGCCGGAAAGCTCCTCGTCGACGCCACCGAAGCCGTGATGCGCGATTGGAACGACGTCGTCGGTACGCTCGCCCGTGCACAGCAGGGGGCATACACCGTCGCCCGCGATCGCTCGAGCATCTATCGCCCCTACACCAAGGGATTTCCCGAGAACACCGAGATCGACGTGTCGATGACCTACGCGGCGACGGCGCGTCCCGGCGGCACGGTCGAATCCATCGTGCCGGACGGTCGTGCCTTCACGCTCAGGCAACATCTGACATTTCTCAAGCCGCCCGACGGCGGTTTTCGGCCGCGGGCGATCGATCCGCGCGTCGGTTATTTCGGGATCGCGTTCAAGGACTACGCACGGCCGATTCAGGAGCCGCTCACCGTACGCTGGGCCTCGCGCCACCGGCTCGAGCGCGTGAACCCGAACGACCCGTCGTCGCCGATCAAGGAGCCGATCCGCTACTACGTCGACCGAGGCATCCCGGAGCCGATTCGCACCGCGACCCTGCAAGGCGTTCGCTGGTGGGAGCAGGCGTTCGATCGAGCCGGACTCAAGGGAGGTTTCAAGGTCGAGCTTCTTCCCGAGGGCATCGACCCGATGGACGCGCGCTACAACGTCGTGCAGTGGGAGAACCGAAACGAGCGCGGCTGGTCGGTGGGCGGAGCGCTCACCGACCCGCGGACGGGTGAAATGATCAAGGGGATGGCGCGACTCGATTCGCATCGTGCTCGGACCGATTACAACCTCTATGCGGGTCTGATGGGCGCGGACGCGTCGGCCGCCGATACGGCTTTCGTGCTCGCCCGCGTGCGGCAGGTGAGCGCGCACGAAGTCGGCCATACCCTCGGGTTGGCGCACAACTACATCGCTTCGACTTATGAGCGCGGGTCGGTGATGGACTACCCGCCGCCGCGAGTCCGGCTCGACGCGGGCGGCCGAATCGACCTCTCACAGGCGTACGCCGTTGGGCCGGGCGACTACGACATCTGGGCGATTCATTGGGGCTATGGGGTCTTTCCGCAGGCCAGCGAGGCGGACTCCCTCCGCGCGATCGTCGCCGACGGGCTACGCCGCGGCTTTCTGTATCTGTCGGACGCTGATGCCAGGCCGGAGTACGGTTCCGACCCGCGCGTCAGTCTCTGGGACGATGCCAAGACGCCGCTGGATTTCCTCGCGACGCAGAGCGCGGTCCGCCGGACGGCCATCCGAAATTTTGGAGAGCGGAACATTCGCCCGGGCGAGCCGATCGTGCTGCTTCAGGAACGCTTCGCTCCCGTCTACTTCATGCATCGCTTCGCGCTGAATGGCACGTCGAAGGCGATCGGGGGGATGGAGTACAGCAATGCCGTGCGCGGCGACGCTCAGCAAGCGACGCGACCGGTGTCCTTCGCACAGCAAAGCGCGGCGCTCAAAGTGATGCTCGACGCGCTCAAACCGGAGGAGTTGGCGATTCCGGACACGGTACTGACCCTGATGGCGCCCGGCGCCACGGCGGTCACGCCGAACGTCGAGCTCTTCGCCAGCCGGACGCGTCCGGCGTTCGACGAGCTCGGCGCGGCGCAGACGCTCGCGCAGATGATCGTCGACATGATTCTTCAACATGACCGCGCGGCTCGCCTGGTCGAGTTCGCGACGCGCGGCGCGGGCCCGCATCTCACCCTCGCCGGAACGATCGACAACCTCGTGGCCGCGACCTGGACGGCGCCAGTTCCTGGAACGCCGAAGCTGGCAGCGATTCAGCGAGTGACACAACGAGTCGTCGCGAACAAGCTGCTGCTCCTCGCCGCTGATTCAGAGGCGACGGCTGAAGTGCGCGCCATGGCGGAGCTCAAGCTCGCCGACTTGCGGGTTCGGGCCCGAGCTCGGCAGGCCGCCGCCAAGACCGACGAGGAACGCGCGCACTGGCTTTCTATCGTGAACGATTTCACTCGATGGATCGACAAACGTGAGTTGCCGAAGCTGTCGCCGTCACTCGTCGCGCCGCCGGGCGATCCGTTCGGAATTCCCGAGTGAGAGCTATCGCCGTCCTGAGGAGCATAACGACGAAGGACCTATTGTCCTTGACCGGTAACCAGGTTCGGACAATAGGTCCTTCGCGTCGCTCAGGATGACAACGTCAAATCAGTACATGTCCGCCCACGAACGCTGCCTGAGGCGTTTCGGAATGCCGGCGCCGACGAGCGCGGCGTCGATCGCGCATTTGGAGTAGTCGATGATCGCGTTACCGAGTACCGTGTTCTGCTCGAGGTCCACGTCGGCCGCCATGACGCCACCATTGAAGTGGCCGCCCGTACCTTGCGTCGTAACGTGACCGCGGGCGATGACTGGGCCGAACCACTCGAAGCCGCCGTCCACGGTGAGGTCGCCCTCGACCAGCAGGATGCCCTGACCCGTTCCGCCCGTGATGTGGGCGTTTCCCGTACCACCGAAGTAAATGATCGGGAAATACCCTTCGCACTTGCCCGCCGGCGTCGCGCGGTTCGGGTCACCCCAGTTGGTCGTGGCGCCCGTGTCGCACTCGCCGCCCGCCGTGTAGGAGGGAGCAGGACCGTTAATCGTCCAGTTACCGGTGTAAACCAGGTTCGCCGCCGACGTAAGCGTCGTCCAGTTCGCGTCGTTGCCGTAGGTGAAGAAGGTGTTCGTGTCGGCCACCGCGGCGCTCTGCTGGATCTGCGGGTTGCCGATGATGCAACTCAGGTTGTTGCATCCGGAGTAATCGATCTTGCTGATGTCGTCCGTGGCGATTCCGGGCTGCGTCGCGCTGGCGGGCGGACAAGCCCAGCCGGCAGGTGGGGTATCCACGCCAGTCGTCAACGAGCTACCGCCGATCTTGATCTTGCCGTGCACCGTCAGCGCCGCGAGGAAATTGATCTGCGGGAAGCCGATCCGAATGGCCGAGGTCGTGCGATGACGTGCTTGGACCAAGCCCGATCCGGCGTATCCTGTCGACACGAGCCAGTACGAGTTGTTGTTGAGGCGGGTGACGCGCACCGTGTCGATCCAGCCCACCGCTGACGAGTCGTGAACGATCGTGCTCACGCCGCCGACGGCGAGCGCGTTCATCGTCTGGTTGGACCAGGACCCATAGGTGTTGTTCACGCCAAACTCGGCCGCGCGGAAAGCCTTCTCCTGATTGACCGTGTTACGGCCAACGCGGTTCTCTTGTGTCGCGGCGAAGAACACACCGGCGAGGATCATCCCGATCACCACCATGGATCCGAGCGCGACGGGTAGCGCGAATCCTTCCCGCGGCCGGTTGCGTCTGTCTCGGTTCATTGTCATCGGATCAGCTCCGGTTGCGAAGTGCGATGGTCATACGAATCGAATCCATGTACACGCCTCGCTTGAGACCCGAGACGTTCAGTGCGCTGCGCGTCTGACCGCGTAGCACGATGCTGACTCGCGCGACATTCCCCGGGAGCGTGGCCGTGGCGCCGGTCGAGTCGAAGTAGGTGATGCGAATGCCACTCACGCCCGAGCCGCTGGCGTCCGAATACGGCATGAAGGGACCGGCAATCGGCGAAACGGTGGCGTTGCCACACGACACGCAGGAATACCCGAGATACCAACTGTTGTCGTTGCCGGATTGGTACAGGCTGTAGTGGGCGCGGCGGACGAACCGGATCGGCGCGCCTTGCAGAATCGTCGGCGATACGGACCCGACGATGCTCAGCGAGTAGCCCGACGACTGCGCGTTGTACTCCGGCGCGCAGGTGCCACCCCCCGGGGTCGGGTCGGCGGCGAGCTGATACGGCTGCCACGTGTCGTCGCCCGACGTTGTGGCATTCGCCTGTTCGTCGAAGACGTACAGCGAGTCATTCTGCTGCGGCATGGCAAGCCAATTGGTCAGTGTGTTGCCGTTCGCCGTCGTCGTTGGCGGGATGATGATTGTCGATCCAGCCGGGGTCGTGCACGCGATCGAACTGCCGACGGTGTAGCGGAAATCCATCGACGAATCGGTCATCGTCACGAGATCGCCGCCGGGCGTAGACAGGCCGCGGAGGTCGCTGCTCATCACGGCTTCCGCCTGACGCAGCTGGCTGCGCAGCTCGATCAAGTCGTAGGTGCCTTGATAGAACCGCTGTTGTTTGTTGACCAAGCTCATCAAACTGCCGCCGACGATGCTGAGCAGCACGAGGACGAGCAGGAGCTCGACGAGCGAGAAACCGGAACGACGTCGCTGAGTCATGGAGGGCCTCATGCGCACGGGACGACTGACCGCATGCCGATCGTGCGCGACACCGTCGCTCGCGGCACGTAGGTGACGCTCTCGGTGACTGCCCGCGCTCGGCCCGAGATGAAAGCGACCGTCCACTTCTCGGTCATACCGCGCGTTGTTGCAGTCCCGTTGGACAAATTCGAACACCCCAGGCTGCGAATGGTCTCGAGGCGCGACTGCGCGACGACCGCGGCCAACGCCGCCTGATTGCCGGATCGCATCTGCTTGGCGACACCGGCGGAGCCGGTGGCCAACGCGAGGACGCCGACGGTAATGATGATGATGGCAACGACGAGCTCGATGATGGTGAAACCCCCGCGCGCCTGGAGCCGCGCGCTGCGCGGGCTCACCATCCGCACTGTCGCGCGATCAAACCGGCGCGAGATACGCATACGGAGTCCTTGAGGTTGTTGAGCGTGAGTACGTAGGTGCGACGGCCGCGGGGCAAGGATTCGATCCCGCGAGCGTCGTAGACGATCGAGTCGTTCGGCGCCGAGCCGTCGCGCGTCACGATCACGTTGCGCGTGCGGAACAATCGCAGGCGCTGGTTGACCGTGGTGTTCGTGCCGTTCGGCTGGTTGACTGTCGTCCACGCGGTGTTGTTCACGATGTGGAACTGCGACTGCTGCGATTGTCGAATCGCCGCCGCGCGTGCCGTCATGAGATACGCCGTGAACTCCTGCTTGGCTGACCGCAGGTTCATGCGGTCGCGCATCCCGGCGAAGCGCGGGAGCGCGATGTTGAGGACGATGCCCGAGATCACGAGGACGACCACCATCTCGGCCATCGAGACGCCCCGCCGCGCGCGGAGTCGGCGTGGCGATGCCAGTGGTCCATCATGAAGGGCCGGGCTGACGCCCGCCCGGAGGGGGGCGTGTCGAACGAATAGGCGCATGAAAGTCTCGCTCAGGTCCGGCAAAGGCCGTTCGCTGCGACGCAGAACTGGCCGTATCAAAGACTCAAAGCGAGCTCACGAGGTAACCCGAAAACAACGGCAATTCCGAGCGCAAAACTGTCAAAAAATTTCGCACTCGTCGTCGTTTTTTCCGTGCCCCTTCCGAGTAGCGCTATCTCTTTCCACAGGCGTGGAAATCGCTTTGCCACCCCGCAGAACAGGGGTGTGGCGTCGAACCGAGGGAGAGACGTTCGAATGAGAATTCGGAAACTCGGCGTGGTCGGGGCGGGGACGATGGGCGGCGGGATCGCGGCGCTCGCCGCGTCGGCCGGCATTCCGGTGATTCTCCTCGACGTGCCCGCGTCGGAAGGCAACGCGGGTCGAGACGCGATCGCGCGGGCCGGTCTCGAGCGGGCCAAGAAGAGCAAGCCTGCCGCGTTCATGGATCCGGACCGCGCCGCGCTGATTGCCGTCGGCAATACGGACGACGACCTCGCGCTTCTCGCCGACTGCGATCTCGTGGTCGAAGCGATCATCGAACAGCCCGAGCCGAAGCGCGCGCTGTACGCGCGACTGGAAACGGCGCTGCCCGAGCATGCGATCGTCGCGTCGAACACGTCGGGCATTCCGATCTACTCGCTGCTCGAGGGACGCTCCGCCGGATTTCGGTCTCGTTTTCTTGGCATGCACTTCTTCAATCCGCCGCGGTATCTGCACCTGTTGGAGATCATCCCGACGGCTGAAACGTCGCCGGAGACAATTGCCGCGGCGCGTCATTTCAGCGATCGAATTCTCGGAAAGGGCATCGTCGTCGCGCGGGACGTCCCCGGGTTTGTGGCCAACCGGCTCGGCGTGTTCGGCATGGTCCTCGCCATTCGGCAGATGGAGAAACACGGGCTGACGATCGACGAGGCGGACGTGCTCACCGGCGTCATCGCCGGTCGCTCCAAATCGGCGACGTTTCGCACGGCCGATCTTTCGGGCATCGACGTCATCGCGCACGTGACGGCCGGGCTGAGCCAAACCACCGGCGAGGACTTTTCGCTCTCGCCATGGGTGCTCGGGCTGGTGAAGGCCGGGCGCGTCGGAGAGAAGGCGGGAGCCGGCTTCTATCGTCGCGTCGGCAGGGACATCCAGACGCTCGACTGGAGCTCCGGCGAGTACAAGCCGCAATCCCTCCCCGCTACGGCCGAGCTCTCACGGGTCGGCAAATTGCCATTGCCGGATCGTTTCGCCGCGATGCGCGACTGGAAGGACCGGGAAGGCGCGTTCGTCCGAGAGTACCTGTTACGGTTCTCTCATTACGTTCTCTCGACGACGCCCGTGATCGCGTACGATCTCGCGGCGGTCGACCACGCGATGGAGTGGGGATACGCGTGGGAGGTGGGACCGTTCAAGCAAATGGACTTGCTCGGCGCCGAGTTCTTGCGCCGCGGATTCGCCGACCTCGGGCTCGACGAGCCGGCGCTGCTTCGCGAGGCGCGCGACGGTTTTTATTCGGCCGACGGCACGAGGGTGCTATCGCTCAGCGGCGGCTATGAGGAGGTTCCGCGCGAGGCCGGCGAGATTCGTCTCGCCGCGCTTCACCTGCCGACGAATCGCGAGCGGCACGTCCTCGAACACTCGAACGACGCTTCAGTGCTCGACGTCGGGCAGGGCGTCGCCGTGGTCGAGTTTCACAGCAAGATGAACACGCTCGGTGAAGGTGTCGTGACGATGATTCACCGCGCGCTCGATCGTGTGGAGCGCGACGGCATGGAAGGACTGGTGATCGGTAACGAAGACCCGCGCACGTTCACGGCGGGCGCCGATCTGTCGATGATCGTCCGACTGGTGCAGGCGAACGACGCGGCGCGCCTCGAGTCGGCGGTGCGCGGGTTCCAGGAGACGTCACTCCGCATTCGAGGCGCGCCATTCCCGGTGGTCTTCGCGCCGTTCGGGCTCACGCTCGGCGGCGGTTGCGAGTTCTCCCTCTATGCCGATCGCGTTCAGGCGCACGCCGAGCTGTATATGGGTCTCGTCGAGGTGGGCGTCGGTCTCATTCCAGGCGGCGGCGGAACGACGGCAATGCTCTTCCGCTTCGCCGGCGAGCTGGGTCCGTACGCCGAGGCTGATCCGTTCGAGGCGGTGCGGCGCGCGTTTCAGTTGATCGCGATGGGCACGACGAGCACGAGCGCACTCGAGGCGCGGAAGCTCGGCTTTCTTCGCGACGAGGACCGCATCACGATGAATCGCGATCGCCTGATCGCCGACGCCGTCGCGCGCGTGAAGGATCTTGCTCCCGACTACGTTTCGCCGCCGCCGCGTACGATCACGGCGATGGGGAAAGATGGGCTCGGGAATCTCCACTACGCCGCGTGGGCGATGCGCGAGGCAGGACAGATTACCGATCACGAAGTGCGGATCGCGCACGAGTTGGCTTTTGTCTTGACCGGCGGCGACGGGCCGCCGCGAGTGGTCACGGAACGCGACATCCTTGATTTGGAGCGCGAGGCATTCCTCCGGCTGCTGGGTACAAAGGAGACGCAGGAGCGAATCGCGCACATGCTCAAAACCGGAAAGCCGCTGAGGAACTGATATATGAAGGACGTGGTCATCGTCTCGGCCGTCCGCAGCGCCGTTGGACGCGGCAAGCAGGGCGGCGGACTCGCCAACGTGCACGCGGTCGACCTGTCGGCGCATCTCATGAAGAGCGCGCTCGATCGCGCCGGCGTCGACCCGGCGACCGTCGACGACGTGTACTGGGGCTGCGCGATGCCGGAGGCGACGCAGGGGTTGAACGTCGCTCGACTCGCCTGGCTTCGGGCCGGCTTATCCGTCGAGGTGCCCGCGGCAACGATCAACCGGTTTTGCTCGTCCGGCCTTCAGACGGTGGCGCTCGCCGCGCAGGAGATCATGAGCGACATGGCCGACGTCGTACTCGCCGGCGGCGTGGAGATGATGAGTCAGGTGCCGATGTCGGGCTATCATACGCGCCTCGATCCGGAGCTCACCGAGTCGTACATCGGTATGGGCTTCACAGCCGAGCGCGTCGCCGCGCGATGGAAGGTGACTCGCGAGGATCAGGATCGATGGGCTCTGTCGAGTCAGCAAAAAGCGGCACGCGCCTGGAACGAGGGAGCGTTCGGCGAGCAAGTCGTCCCCGTCCCGGTGGAGTGCGTGTCGTGGAACGGCGCCGAAAAATCCTCGACGACGAAGGATTTCTCGCGTGATGAGCTGCCCCGTCCCGAGACGACGCTCGAGGGACTGGCCAAGTTGAAGCCCGCGTTCAAGGTCAACGGCACAGTGACGGCCGGGAACGCGAGTCCATATTCCGACGGCGCGGCGGCGGTGTTGTTGATGAGCGGTGATCGCGCGAAAGAGCTCGGGCTCGAGCCGTTGGCGCGCTTCATTACCTTCGCTACGGCGGGCGTCGATCCCGACATCATGGGCGTCGGTCCGATCAAAGCGGTACCCAAGGCGCTCAAGCGGGCGGGCATTCAGTTGGGCGACGTCCGGCTCATCGAGTTCAACGAAGCGTTCGCGGCGCAAGTCGTCGCGGTGGTCCGCGACCTAGGCTTCGATGAGAGCATTGTCAACGTGAACGGCGGGGCGATCGCGCTTGGCCACCCGCTTGGCGCGACCGGCTCCAAGCTCACGACGCAGCTCGTCCACGAGCTCGGCAAGCGCGGCGGCGGTATCGGGCTGGTCACGATGTGCATCGGCGGCGGAATGGGCGCCGCCGGCTTGTTCGAGGTCTATCCCCGAGCCGCCTGACCGGGCGTCCGCTGCGGATTCCAGCTGTGCGTTTCGCCACGCGCCTCGCGTAGCCAGGCGTACAGCGCATCGTAGACGACGAAGCCCTGGCGTAGCTGTTCGTGGTCGTCGTGATAGAGTCGCGACAGTCCGAGCGAGACGGCGAGTAATCCGGCGCATTCCGGGGCGAGGTCCATCCGCGCGGTATCGGCGCCACGCACGATGACGGCGAGCTGTGTGAGCGCGGAGTCGCCGGCGAGATCGTACTTCGCGATGAACGCGTCGAAGCTGCAGAGCGGCCCGACGTGCGACAGCTCGACGCCCTCGACGTCGTACGGGGTTGAGCCGGTTTCGGTGGCCGCCCGAATCACTTCGCCCGGCGGCACGAAGAGGAACTCCGGCTCGCGGTCGATGAAACGCGCGATGAGCCACGGACAGGCGACGCGGTCGATTTTCGGACGTTCGCGAGTGATCCAGCGCATGGTGCCTCCGGCGATGCAGTAGATATCAGCAATGATTCAACTGTATCATTCCCATCGGTCGCCCGCAACGGGCGACTGGAAACGAGTCTTGCCGGGCGGTATAGTCACGACGATTTCCGGCCTTACCTCCTCCTCGAGATTCGCATGCGCCTGCCGTTGCTGCTCTGTCTGGTCGCGTCGTCTTCCCTCGCGCAAACTCGACCCGTGTCGTCTACCCCTACCCCCAAACAGTCCGCCGACCCAGCGGGGTCGATCATCATTCGGGCCGATCGAGTCATCGACGGTCGCGGCCGCGTCGTGCAGGGCGGTGCCGTGGTCGTGACCGGCGACAAAATCAGCCGCGTCGGCGCCGTCGCCGGCACTCCGACGTACGACCTGAAAGGTCTGACGCTGATTCCCGGGCTCATCGACGCCCACGCCCACCTCACGTGGTACTTCAACCGACAGGGTCGCTACCACAGCGGCCGGAACGACAACGACACTCCCGTCGAGTCGATGTTGTCGGCGGCGGGAAACGCGTACGCGACGTTGATGGCAGGCTTCACGACCATTCAGAGCCCGGGGTCGCCGGAGGACAAGGATCTCCGCGAGTGGATCGCGTTGGGGCAGATCCCCGGTCCGCGTGTGCTCACATCCTTAGGGCCGATTCAGAACGTCAACCTGACGCCCGACTCCCTGCGCGCGATCGTCCGGCGGCGCAAAGCGGAGGGCGCGGATGTCATCAAGATCTTCGCCTCGGCGAGCATTCGCGACGGCGGCGCGCAGACCTTGAAGGACGAGCAGCTCGCGGCCATTTGCGGCGAAGCGAAGGCCCAGGGCATGCGGACGATGGTGCACGCGCACAGCTCGGAGAGCATCAAAGCGTCCGTGCTTGCCGGATGCAATCAGATCGAACATGGCGTGTTTGCGAACGACGAAGTACTCAAGCTGATGGCCGACCGTGGCGTGTACTTCGATCCGCAGGTCTGCCTCGTTTTCCGCAACTATCTCGACAACCGCGAGAAATACGAGGGAATCGGCAACTACAATGAGGCCGGTTTTGCGGCGATGGAAAAAGCGATTCCGCTTGCCACGGAGATGTTCAAGCGGGCGCTCAAGACGCCCAAGCTGAAGGTGATCTTCGGAACCGATGCCGTCGCCGGTGCGCACGGCCGGAACGCCGAGGAGCTCGTCTGCCGCGTGCAGGCCGGAGGACAGTCGCCGCTCGACGCGATCACCTCGGCAACGTCGCTCGGCGCCGAGGCGCTGGGAATGGGCGATCAGCTCGGGACGATCGCGCCGGGGATGCAGGCGGATCTCGTCGCGGTGCAGGGCGACCCCTCGAAGGACATCACGGCGTTGCGTCGCGTCGTGTTCGTCATGAAGGGTGGGAAGGTCTTTCGGAACGCGAAATAACGGTCGTCGCATCTGCCAGCCGGCCTCGCAGTCGCGGGCGACGCGGGTCGCTCAGATCCATGAGCCTCCACGCGACGCTCCGCGGCCGGCCGCGCGATCCGAGGAATCCCAGTAGCGGCAACTGAGCGACGACGGCGCCGATCCGCTCGAGGAGCGCCTGGGGGCCGAGGTGAAATTCGGTCACGACGCGCTCGCCGTCGACGAGCTCCGAGCGCATCTCCTCGATGCGACCAACGACGCGGCTATCGGCGTCGATCACCTTGCGTCCAAGTAACAGTTCGACGTGTGCCTCGTGGATCTCCACGATCAGCCTCCGGGAATTCGCTCGACGATGCGCCGGCGTAGCCATTGTTCGACGGCGACGATGGGCGTCGCCTCCGAGTCGATGTCGATTTGAAGCGCGGTTCCCGATGGAGTCAGTCGCGTCCATGGAACTCGAAACGCAACTCCCCGACCTTCGCCGAACCGCCGGTCGTGGCGCGCGTACCAACGCGACAAGCGTCGGTTGATTCGGGAGAGGAAGGTGATGGGGCTGACTTCGACGTAGGCGACGCGCGGCGGCTTGTCGTCTCGCAGCTCGAGTACGATCCCGTCGACGCGCCCCGCCGGCTTTCCGCGCGAGTCGCA
>Ga0310813_10002381_pt1 | contig 11379 bp, 10 predicted proteins | sample YN3metagenome_FD_203086 | JGI IMG/M metagenome (GOLD analysis project Ga0310813, IMG submission 203086) | Soil microbial communities from experimental microcosm in Duke University, North Carolina, United States - YN3 | ecosystem: Engineered > Artificial ecosystem > Soil microcosm > Unclassified... | reverse complement strand
AGCCGGCCTGCTCGCGCATGATGCGATCGATGTCGACGAAGCCCGCGACGCCTTCGTCGGCGATGCGCAGGCCTTCGGTGTTCATGCCGCGCCCCGCATGGTTGACGATAAAGCCCGGCATGTCCTTTGCGCGCACCGGCGTATGTCCGATGCGGCGCGCGAGGTCCATCAGCGCATTGCCGGCCGCGGCATCGCTGCGCAGGCCGTCGATCACTTCGACGACCTTCATCAGCGGCACCGGATTGAAGAAGTGGAAGCCCGCGACGCGCGCCGGCTCGCGACAGCCTGCCGCGATCGCGGTGATCGACAGCGACGACGTATTCGACGCCAGCACGCAGCGCGCGCTGACGATCGTCTCCAGTTCGCGAAACAACGCGCGTTTCGCTTCGAGTTGTTCGACGATCGCTTCGATCACCAGATCGCAGTCCGCAAACTCCGCGAGCGCCTGTGCGCCGCTGACCGCCGATAGCGCGGCGCGGGCGCGGAATTCGTCGAGCTTGCCTTTCGCCGTGAGTTTCGCGAAGGTTTCGGCAAGGTAATCGCGCGCTGCGCCGACCGCGGCCGCCTGGTTGTCGAACAGACGCACCTTGAGCCCGGCTAGTGCAGCGATTTGCGCAATGCCGCGGCCCATCGCGCCGGCGCCGACGATGCCGATGGTTTCGATGCCGTTCTGCAGAGATGTCTCGGAAGTCATATTTGTCCCGGCTCCGTACGTTGTCTTAAAATAGCACGACCGTGCAGACGAAGGCGAATCGGCGCACCGTTTGCTGTAGTCTTCTTCGACACGGCTCGACTACAGGGCGGTTCCTTCCACGCAGGTTCCGAAGGGAGACATCGGATGATCAGACTGCACGGTTTTGCGTTGTCCAACTATTACAACAAGATCAAGTTCGCGCTGCTCGAGCACCAGATACCGTTCGTCGACGTCCTGTCGATGCCGGGCCAGCACGACGCGCTGCTTGAACATTCGCCGCTCGGCAAGGTGCCGTATCTGGTTACCGAGCACGGCTCGCTGAGCGAGTCGCAGGCGATTCTCGAATATGTCGCCGCGTGCTATCCGGATAAGGCGATCTTTTCGCGCGACCCATGGCAAGCCGCGAAGGAACGCGAAATGATCGAGTACGTCGACACGCATCTCGAACTGACCGCGCGCAACCTGTACAAGCAGGCGTTTTTCGGCGGCAGCGTGACCGATGCGACGAAAGGGCGTACCGAAAAGCTGCTGGTGCACCATATTCGCGGCTTCCAACGTCTGGCGAGCTTCAGCCCATATCTGCTTGGCGAGACCTTCAGTGTCGCCGATTTCAGCGGCTTCAACCATCTGCCGCTCGTCGGACTTGCGACGCAGCAGGTTTTTGGGCATGACTTCCTGATCGATGCGGGTATCGACTGGAAAAGCTACGTGAACACCATCAATGCGCGTCCGGCGGCGCAGCGGGTGACTGAAGATCGCAAGGCCTATATGGCGAAGATGCGCGACGAGGCGCGGGAAAAAACGCGCCCCTGGTAGCGCGGCGCGCGCGGGACGCGGCGTATGTCACAGGCGCGCGAGCCGCATCGGTTCGGTCGCGCGCCGGGCGCGTGTTACGCCGCAGCGGCCGTTACAGACGGGCGAGTCGTTCGAGCGCGGTGGCGAGCGTCGCCTCGCGCTTGGCGAAGCAGAAACGTACGACGCCCGATTCGTGCGGCTCATGATAAAACGCGGACACTGGAATCGCGGCGACGCCGATCTCGCTTGTCAGCCACTTCGAGAACTCGGCTTCCGGCAGATCGCTGATCGCCGAATAGTCGACGCACTGAAAGTAGGTGCCGGTGCACGGCAGTAGCCTGAAGCGCGAGTTCGCGAGGCCGGCGCGGAAGAAGTCGCGCTTCTTCTGGTAGAACGCGGGCAACTCGAGATACGGCGCCGGGTCTTGCATGTACTGCGCGAGGCCGAGCTGCATCGGCGTGTTGACGGTGAACACGTTGAACTGATGCACCTTGCGGAACTCGGCGGTCAGCGCGGCGGGCGCCGCCACATAGCCGACTTTCCAGCCGGTCACGTGGTACGTCTTGCCGAAGCTCGATACCACGAAGCTGCGCTGCGCGAGCTCCGGATAGCGCGCGACGCTTTCGTGCGGCGCGCCGTCGTACACCATGTGCTCGTACACTTCGTCCGACACGATCAGCAGGTTCGTGCCGCGCACGATGGCTTCGAGCTTGCGCATGTCTTCTGCGCGCCAGACCGTGCCGGTCGGATTGTGCGGCGTGTTGATCAGGATCAGACGCGTCTTCGGCGTGATCGCGGCAGCGAGCTTGTCGAACGGGATCGCGTAGTCGGGCGCGTCGAGCGTGACGAAGACCGGCTTGCCGCCCGCCAGTTCGATCGACGGCAGATAGCTGTCGTAGGTCGGTTCGATCACGATCACTTCGTCGCCCGGGTGCACCGCGCACAGGATCGCGGTGAGCAGCGCCTGGGTGGCGCCGGCGGTCACGGTGATCTCGGTGGCCGCGTCGTAGCGGCGGCCGTACACATTCGCGAGCTTGTCCGAGATTGCCTCGCGCAGCGGCGCGATGCCGGCCATCGGCGGGTACTGGTTGTGGCCGGCACGCATCGCGGCGGTCACCGCATCGACGATGCGCGGGTCGCATTCGAAGTCCGGAAAACCCTGGCCCAGATTGACGGCGTTCTTCTCGGCCGCCAGCGCGCTCATCACGGTGAAGATCGTCGTGCCGACGGCGGGCAGACGGGACGGAAACGAAGGCGTGACGGGCGTGTCGTACGGTGCATTCATGGCGCGGTCCGAAAGCGTAAGCAAAGTCGTGGTTGAGGGTGACCGGACGGGTCAGCGCCGTGCGGTCCGTCTTTCAAGCAGAGGCCGTGATGGCGGCTGCGCGGTAACAGCATCGCGATGCTACGCCAACTGCGCGCCGCGCATGCGGCAGCGGGCGATGGAGTGGCGGGAAAACTCGCCGTAAAGACGCGTCACGCAGGCTCAGCCTCCTCGTCGGGCTGCAGGCACGCTGCGACGAACTGCGCCGGTTGCACGATGCGAAAGCCGAAGTCGCGGGCGACGCGCCGCGCGAGCTTCAATACCGCGCGGTCTTTCGAGATCAGCCATTGCGCCTGTGCGGTGTGCGCGAGTTCGAGGAACTTCTGGTCGTCGCGGTCTTTGCATTGCGGCAGCGGCGATGCAGGGGCTTGCTGTTGCGTGGGCGCTTCTTCGTGCGGTTGTGGTGCTTCGTGCTGTTGTGCGGGCCGCTGTCCTTGCTCCTGCCCTCGCGCCAGATCCGCGCCGACTCGCTGCGCGAGCCGCGCAACCGTTGCCAGCGCGGCCGCCTTGTCCACTGCGCGCTTCGCGAACTGCGGGTAATCGAGCACGTAGGTCAGCTCGCCGAGACAGCGCGCGTCGATCAGCGCATTGAGCGCGCCGCGTTCGAGCGCGGCGTGGATCGGGCGCGTATGCGGGTCGTCGAACACGAGGATGTCGATCCATACGTTCGAATCGAGCACGACCCGCGGCGCGGGTGGCAGGGCAAGGGAACCGGGCATTCGTTACATTCGCTACAATCTGGCTTTCGTCTTTTGACCGACAGGCACGGCGTGCCTGAAAGCCTCTATGATAATCGTTCTGTCGCCGGCGAAATCGCTCGACTACGAAACCCCCGCACACATCAGCAAACACACGCTTCCCGATTTCGTCGACGATGCGGCCGAACTGATCGGCGGCCTGCGCCAGCTGTCGCCGCAACAGATCGCCACGTTGATGAGCATCTCCGATCCGCTCGCGCAACTGAATTTCCAGCGCTACGTCGACTGGTCGCCCACGTTTAGCCGCAGCAACGCCAAGCAGGCGGTGCTCGCGTTCAACGGCGACGTTTACGAAGGCTTCGACGCGAAGACGCTGTCGGCCGCCGATCTCGACTATGCGCAGAAGCACGTGCGCGTGTTGTCGGGGCTGTACGGTCTGCTGCGACCGCTCGATCTGCTGCAGCCATACCGGCTCGAGATGGGCACGCGCTTTCAGAATGCGCGCGGCAAGGATCTGTACGCGTTCTGGGGCGCGCGCATCACCGAAGCATTGAACGCGCAGCTGCGCCGCAACAAGAGCGCTGCGCGCGTACTGATCAACTGCGCGTCGAACGAATACTTCCGCTCCGTAAAGCCGAAGCTGCTGGACGCGCCGGTCGTCACGCCGGTGTTCGAAGACTGGAAGGGCGGGCAGTACAAGGTCATCAGCTTTCATGCAAAGCGGGCGCGCGGACTGATGGCGCGTTACGCAGTCGAAAACCGCATCGACGCGCCCGAAGCGCTGCAGGGTTTCGATGCCGAAGGCTATGCGTTCGATGCGCGCGCATCCAACGATTCCACTTACGTTTTTCGCCGGCGCGTCGCGCATTGAGCGCGCACCGCAGCGCCGCAACGGAGCCCACATCATGACGCTCTCGATCACGAGCAACTTCGACGCCGGTGCCATCGAGGTGCTGGCATGCGACCGGCCGGACGAGATCCGCTTGCGCGTTCGCAGCGACAGCCACGCGGATTTTGCGCAATGGTTCTACTTCCGGCTGTCGGGCGCGCGCGGCGAACGCTGCGTAATGAAGTTCGAGAACGCGCGCGATTGCGCATTTGCCGAAGGCTGGCACAACTATCAGGCGATGGCGAGCTACGATCGCGTCAACTGGTTTCGCGTGCCGACTTCGTATCAGGGCGGCGTGCTGACGATCGATCACACGCCGGAGTTCGACCGGATTTACTACGCGTACTTCGAGCCGTATAGCGAAGAGCGTCATTCGGAATTTTTAGGCGCGGTACAGCAGATGCCGCATGCGACGCTGACCGAACTGGGAAAGACCGTCGAAGGCCGGCCGATGTCGCTGCTGACGCTCGGCATGGCGGACGACGCCGATGCTTCTGCCGCGGCGGGCTCGGGCCCGGCCGCGCAGCCGCCGAAAAAGCAGATCTGGATCATCGCGCGCCAGCATCCGGGCGAGACGATGGCCGAATGGTTCGTCGAAGGGCTCGTCAAGCGGCTCGCCGGATGGGGCGACTGGGCCGGCGATCCGGTGGCGCGCAAACTGTACGACCGCGCGGTGTTTCACATCGTGCCGAACATGAATCCGGACGGCAGCGTGCACGGCAACCTGCGCACCAATGCCGCGGGCGCGAACCTGAACCGCGAATGGATGGAACCGGATGCGGCGCGCAGTCCGGAAGTGCTGGTGGTGCGCGACGCGATCCGTGCGACCGGTTGCGATCTGTTCTTCGATATTCACGGCGATGAAGTGCTGCCGTATGTGTTCGTCGCCGGGTCGGAAATGCTGCCGGGGTTCACCGAACGGCAGGCTCGGGAGCAGAAGGCCTTTATCGATGCGTTCAAGCAGGCCAGCCCTGATTTTCAGGACAAGTACGGCTATGAAGCGAGCAAGTATCGGCAGGATGCGTTGAAGCTCGCGTCGAAGTTCATCGGCAACGAGTTTGGCTGTCTGTCGCTGACGCTCGAGATGCCGTTCAAGGACAACGCGAATCTGCCCGATGAACGGGTAGGGTGGAACGGCGAGCGCAGCGCCGCGCTCGGTGCGGCGATGCTGCACGCGATACTGTGGCATCTGGAGGCGTTCGCGTAGCGCGCGATGGCGCGGCGAGGATGGCCGCGCGTGGTGCTTTCATGCGGGCGCGGGCGGGTCGGACGATCCGGTGTTGGTGGGTGCAAAAAGCGAGGCGCGGGTCCTCGCTTTTTTGTTGAGCGGCGTAAGTGGCGCGCGAGGGCGTTGCTTTCAATGCGGCCGTTGTGTCAATGCAGCAGCCGTCGTCTTGATGCTGTCGTTGTCTTGATGCTGTCGTTGTCTTAATGCTTCTTCTTGCTGGTTGACGACGCGGCTCTTTTCGACCCGGCCGATTTGGACGCACTCGTCTTGCTTGCCGATTTCGCGGACGATTTGCCGGTGGCCTTTGCGGTACCCTTGCCGGACGAATGACCGCTCGAGTGACCAGCCGTATGGTTCGTCGTATGGTGGTTTGCGCCGGTCTTTGCTGTCTTGCTGCCCTGCTTCTTCGCCGCCGTCTGGCCTTGTGCGGCGTAACTGCCCGCTGCGCCCGCGGCGGGCGCCACCGTGCCGCGCACCGGCCGCGCCGGTGGCACCGGATCGTTCCAGCTGAACGCGAGCATCTGCGTGCCCACATACCCGCAGCGGAAGTGCAGGTCCGCCGGATCGCCGCCACCGCTGCTGCGAATGCCGATGCCGTCGACCGTCACGACGTTGTCGACCTTCACACGCTGCTTGCCCTCATCGAACGAGTCGTTCCACGGCGTGACCGACGCATGCACGTTGTCGAATGCCGACGGCGCGAACTCGACGTGATCGAACGCAGTGGAAGTGCTCGCGACGAAACTGCCATGTGCAGCGCAATCCGCGACGAGCGGATCGGCATGCATGTCGTTGACGAACTGGTTGACGAGCTGATTGTGCTGGTCGAGCTGATCGGCGGCCGCAAGCGTAGGCGAGACAAGCGCAGCGCTTGCCATCCATACCGCCAGCCGGCCGACCAACCGCAGCGACCGGTGCGGTACGTTGGTGCAATCCATCTTGTAGTTAACGCGATTAACAACGCGATTTAACGCGATTGAGACGATTGAAGCGATCGGGACATACGGCAAATAAGATGCCCCGCAATCGGTATGAGTTCAATCGTGACACAGATATTTTGCGGTCTCGCGACGCGCTGTTGCGTGCGTCATGCGGCTTCGTCCGCGGCTCCGAGGTGTGCGATGCGCACTCAGGTGCGCGGGCCGCCGAGACGATAGCGGCGTACGTCATAGGTCGTGACCCATGCGGGACGATAGACCGCGATCAGCGCCGTGGCCATGCCGGTGAACCACGCTTCACCGGACGCGAGCAGGAATACGCTGAATGCATAGCCAACCGGAATCACTTTCGGCGAACCGTCCGCGAGTCCGACGTGCGTGGCGAGCGCGGCCGCCGAAGCGACCGTTACTGCAATCGCCGGCGACACGAAGCCCTGGCCGAAAATGAACATGAACAGATTGCGCGGCAGCCATGCGATGCTGATTCGCTGCAGCAGTGCCGACACGCCCACCGGCAGTGCGCCGAACACGAGAAAGGTGAGCGCCACCCCTTGCCACGGCGCATCGAACACCAGCGCCGCGAGCCCCGCGACGACCGCCATCGCGATCAGCGCGAGTGCCCAGTCGAACAACGTGACCACGAGCGTCGCCCCGAGCAGATGCAACACCGTGCCGTCCTCGAGCCATGCGTTGCTGGCCCACAGCACCGACACGGCAGCAATGATCGCTAGCCAGACGTGCTGCAGCACCGGGTCCTGAAGACGTTTGAAAGGGTTCTTCAGAAGCGCGAGCGCGAGCAGCGCCGCAGTGGCGACCCAGCCACCGATAGCGACCCATAGCGGAAGCGGTGTGTAGAGGAAACCCATGTGTCTCATATTACTCGTTGGACGGCCAAACGTGTGAGCGGATTCCATGCCAGCCGTCTGGCAACGGAAGCCGCCAAGGCCCGCGGTGGCGCGGTGCTACGGGTTGTCGTCCTCGTCGGCAGGAGGCTCGCCCGATGCTGCTCCGAACGGCGTGGTCGGTTCCGCCGCCAGCGGTAACGGCGCGGCAGTGTCGTTCGCAGGCAACGGATACTTGAAGGCGCGGCGCGAACGGCGGCGCAGCGGTACGACGCCGCTCTGGCCGAGCACCGGGCGCGCGGTGCTTTCGCGGCTGGTGCGCAGCACCTCGAGCTGCGCGTTGAGCCAGCCGTTGTAGATCGCCACCGCGGCGGCGCGATTCGGCGCGCCGAGCTGCTGAAAAATGCTGGCCAGATGGATCTTCACCGTGCCTTCGCTGATGCCGAGTGCGCGCGCGATCATCTTGTTCGTGCTGCCCATGTGCACGCAGCGCAGGATCTGCTCCTGACGCGGCGACAGGCCGCCGCCGAAGCGCGTGCGCTTGGCCGGCGGCGCCGGCGGCTGGGCACGGCGCGCGGTGCTCTCCGCCGCACTACTGGCCGCCTTCGGCGGCGCTGCCGCGACCGGCGCAATGATGCTGGGCTCCGGCTTCAGCGGCGCCGGTCGCAGTGCAAGCGCGCCGGCCGGAATGTAATGACCGCCCAGCAGCACGATCTCGAGCGCGCGCACGATCAGCCGCGGATCGGTCGAGCGCGGTATCACGCCGAGCACGCCGTTCTCGACGAAGCCGCGCACGCAGTCGGCCGACGTGTTGTCGTCGGTCAGCACCGCGACCGGCAAGCCCGGATGATTCGCCAGCAAGGCGCGGGTATCCATGTCGGACATCCAGTCTTGCCAGTCGATTACGAGCAGGTCGGGTTGGTGCCGCCGCAGCCCGCGTTCCGCCTGGCGCCAGTCCTGAGCTTCGGAGAAGCGCGCCTTGCGGTCGATTTGCCGCAGCAGCGCCTTGAGCCCTTCGCGCCGTTCGGCGTCTGAGTTGAGAAGCGAGAAACGCATTGCCATGCCTCCAGATAGTCGTTCGAGGTGGCGCGATGCGCGCAGAGGGTTAAAGACTGTTGCGCGGCGATGCGTCACCACTCCGATGATGACAAATTCCTTAACGGCTGACCGCCTGTCCGATAGGCATAGGACTAGTGCATAAAAAACGAAAAAGCCCCGCGTGCAGCGGGGCTTAGCGGACCTTTCGCGAATGCGCGTCGGGTTTGTTTCAGATCGTTTCCGCGTTAGTGAAAGTGCGGTTGCGCGGGTTCGGCGTCTTCCGGCATCTCCGCATGCACGATCTCGCCGAGCGGATCGGCATACAGCGGCACGCCGCAATCGTCGCAATATTCAGGCTCGAAGCGACCGGCGTGACGACGGATGTCGGCGATGCCGGTTTCCTTCAGCAGCGCGACGATCTCTTCGAGCGGGCCCTCTTCGGCGTTCGGCTCCTGCGGTTCCTCGTCGATTCCCGGGTCGCCGTTTTCACGGCCGTAGAGCGGCCAGACGACACCGTAGATTACGTCGTTGCTGCCGCGCCGCGTAAAGCCGATCCGGTATTCGTCGATGCGCCGTTCGCCGAAGCCGGCGACCACGGCGCGCAGTTCTTGCGGCGCCGCGCCGATTGTGTCGAAAAGATAACGGACCGCCGTGCGCACCGTGTGCGGCCGCACGCGTTCGTCTGCGTCGCGGCAGGCCGAGTAGTACGCGTCGGGCAACAGGCATTCGAACTCGCAGCCCGGCAGCACCACCGACAGATTGGCGCCGCCCTGCGCCGCCCACTGTTCGAGGCATTGGCCGCGCTCGATACGGCTGCCATGCTCTTCCTCTTGCCAGCGAAACACCGGTGCGCCGACCGGTGCCGCGACGACGGCGAGCAGGAAGCGCGGGTCGGCGAGAATCGGCGAAGTTTCGGGCAGTTCGCCGAAGTTGATTTTCGCGTTGGTGCCGGCCATGGCCGCCTGCGTCAACTGCTGCGCAAGCCGCCATGTTTCGACGTGGTGGCGCGGCAACTGGTCGATGCTGTACAGGAACGGTGCCATTGCCACCCGCGTGCCGGCTGCCAGCACGTGCGCCTGCAGATGCGCGCGCAGCGCGTCGGCCGCCTCGCCTTTCAGCGGCCCCGACGGGATCGCGTAGCGGGTCCACGCCAGCACCGGCGCGGCGATCAGCAGCGCTTCGTATGGTGCGCCTTCGTGTTCGACGGCGAGCGATTCGCTATGCGTTTCGGCCATGTCGGCGAGCGCGCCGTAGGCGTCCGGGTGGTTCTGCTGCAGATGATCCAGCGCAGCGTCCAGCGTCGTCTGACTGCCGTTGCGGACGATTCGGGCCAGCATGGCGTCGAGTTTCGCTTCCCAGAAGCGGTCTTCGGTGCGGCTGCCCGACGCGAACAGTGCGAGCGACAGACCGACCAGCTTATCGGCATCGGGAGGGAGGCGTTTGGCTATTCGCGAGCGCATAAATCCGGAATTTGTGTGCAGAGAACCATATATTCTAGTCCTTTCTATCGGCCCCTATGCACAGGATGTGCATGCGACACCCGGCGCTCTGCATTGCGAAGGACTGCGGCGGCCGCACCGGCGCGCCGCTGCGGCCGCCGGGTGACGCTCTCCTATACTGACTGGACGGGTTGGCTGGAAAGATATCGACGTCTGTCGCCGTGCTTTGGCACAGGGAGAGCCTCATGGTGAAATCGGACCAACTGATCGAGCGGCTCGCGGCCGTGTTTGCGCTGATTGTGCTGGTCGGCGGGTCGCTGCTGGTGCTCGCGCCGTTTACGACCGCATTGCTATGGGGCGCGATTCTCAGCTATAGCTCATGGGGGCTGTATCGCAAGCTGACGGCGGCACTCGGCGGCCGCCGCACGTGGGCCGCGACGCTGATCGTGCTGATCATCCTGATTGTCGTGCTCGGGCCGTTCGTGTATGCGGGGTTTGCGCTGGGTGCGAACGTGCGCGAGATCACCGCATTCGTGCAGCGGGCATTCGACGCGGGCTTACCGGACTTGCCGTCGTGGGCGGCGCGCATTCCGCTGGTCGGTTCATCGATTCAGTCGTTCTGGGACCGCGTGACCAGCAGCAATTCCGAGATGGTTGCGCAGTTGCGCGTGCTGGCCGCGCCGGCCGGTAAGTGGATTCTTGCGGCGGCGCTCGCCGTCACGCACGGGCTGGGGCTGCTCGCGCTGAGCATTATCCTGGCGTTCTTCTTCTATACGGGCGGCGAGGGTGCGGCCGCATGGCTCAATGCGGGCATGCGCCGGGTCGCGGGCGAACGCGCCGACTATCTGCTGGCGCTGGCGGGCAGCACGGTAAAGGGCGTGGTGTACGGCATTCTCGGCACGGCGCTTGTGCAGGGCGTGCTGGCGGGCTTCGGCTGCTGGATCTCCGGGGTGCCGGCGCCGGCCTTGCTCGGTCTCGCGACGTTCTTTCTTTCGGTGATACCGGGGGGGCCGGTGGTCGTCTGGCTGCCGGCAGCGATCTGGCTGTTTCACGTCGGCGAGACCGGGTGGGGGATCTTCCTGATCGTCTGGGGTTTGATCGTGGTCGGCATGTCGGATAACGTCGTCAAGCCGATTCTGATCGGCAAGAGCAGCGACATGCCGTTGATCCTCGTGATGCTCGGCATTCTTGGCGGCGCCTTCGCGTTCGGTTTTCTGGGCGTGTTCATCGGCCCGACGCTGCTGGCGGTGGCCTATACGGTGCTGCACGACTGGACGGTCGGCTCGGCAGGCGCGCGTGAACTGGCGGCTGCCCAGGCGCCAGCCGACGACCCGTCACACAAGGTCGAAAAGGCATCGGAAAAATAATCTCGAATAACGCTTGCGCGCCTCGCGGCGAGTGTCTAGAATCTCGGTCTTTCGCGCTTCGGTGAGCCGGGTGCGAAAGGCGGGAGCGCCAGCAATGGCGGGGTTTTCCGGGCGGGTCGGCAGGTTG
>Ga0310813_10002379_pt1 | contig 11385 bp, 7 predicted proteins | sample YN3metagenome_FD_203086 | JGI IMG/M metagenome (GOLD analysis project Ga0310813, IMG submission 203086) | Soil microbial communities from experimental microcosm in Duke University, North Carolina, United States - YN3 | ecosystem: Engineered > Artificial ecosystem > Soil microcosm > Unclassified ... | reverse complement strand
GCCCTCAAAGCGGACAAAATTTGTTCCATCGCTCCAGGCGGTGCGTTGAGCACCGGCTGGAGGGGCCTGGTCCGCGGGTTCCAGCCAAAGAGGTACTCCGGCGGAGCGCGAAAGCGGGGCTATCAAGGATTCATTGACATCACGTGCCATGACCAGAGTGCCGTGCGTGTCTCCATCTCCGCGACTGGTAAGGACTGGCTGGTAAGCAAGAAGTAGGGCGTGTCCGCGTACCTGGAGAATGCCGGTTAGCGATGAAATCTTGTTATCGGGATGATAGGCGGCTGCGATTGATGCAATGTCAGAGTCTTCGAGGGAAAGGTTTCCGACGGTTTTATGGACTATCACCGAGCCTTTTGTATCGAGCAGGAGAAACGCGTTGATGTGAATGATGTTGAAGGTCTGCTCGGTCAATTCGGTGCGGACAAAATTCTGGTCGTGGGACTGCATGAAGTCGTAGGTGCGGTCCCACTGCGAGTAATCGCGCGCCATAATTGCGAGCCGGTCCTGCTCGTCGGCAACCGAATCGCGCAAGCGAATAACTTTCTCGCGAGCGTAGTTGCTCTCAAGGCGTGCGAAACCGTTGAGCAAGGCAAACCGGGAGGCGAAATAGACCGCCGTGAGAAAGGCTCCCAGGGCCAATGTGGAAAATAGCAAGATCTTCTTGCGGATGGTCATAAGCGCGTCACCCAGAACGAATGGCGCGATGGAATCAGACTGGGTTCCAAGGTCAAAGCGCCAGGACAGCGTACAAAAACTTTTCTCCCCCTCGAACTCTATATTCTCTTTTTGCGGCCTCCGTGGCTTTAGGGACACAGATCAAGCGTGTGCCCTGCAGAATGCGCCAGCGCGTTCTAACCATAGCATTGAGTAGGTTGAGGATTTGAGGGCGACAGGCAACTCGGGAACACTTTAGTAACTGAGATGGGAAGTGACCGATGGGGGTGTGGCGGGCAGACGCTCTGACCCATTTGCCTCGCTTCCAGCGGCTCTCTACAATAGAACAACCCCTAATATTATGATTCACTTCCCCGTACCTGAAGCTCTTACCTTCGACGACGTGTTGCTGCTGCCCGGCCGGTCCGATGTGGTTCCAGCCGAGGCCAACACGCAGTCCCAACTGACCCGCAACATTCGACTGAACATTCCGGTGCTCAGCGCTGCGATGGATACGGTTACCGAGTCGCACATGGCAATTGCGCTGGCGCAGCAGGGCGGACTTGGGATCATTCATCGCAATCTGACGGTTGAACAGCAGGCTGAAGAAGTTGACAAAGTAAAGCGGTCGGAAAGCGGCATGATCGTTGATCCGGTGACCATGAGCCCGGATGCCAAGGTCTCCGACGCGCTGGAGATGATGCGGAAGTACAAGATTTCCGGCGTTCCGATTACCAAGAACAAGAAGCTGGTGGGAATTCTTACCAATCGCGATCTGCGGTTTGAGAACCGCTTCGATATCCCGATCAGCCAGGTGATGACCAAGGACAATCTCATCACGGTTCCGGTGGGAACCACGCTGGAAGGCGCAGAGAAGATCCTTCACAAGCATCGGGTCGAGAAACTGCTGGTGGTCGATGATCAGTACAACCTGAAGGGACTGATCACGGTAAAAGACATTCAAAAGAAGCTGAAATATCCGAATGCGGCAAAAGACTCGCATGGACGCTTGCGGGTGGGGGCTGCGATCGGTGCAACCGGTGACTTCCTGGAACGCGCTGAAGCATTGGTGAGAGAAAATGTGGACGTGCTTGCGATTGACAGCGCGCATGGGCACTCGTCGCGCGTGCTGGAGGCAGTGAAGAAGGTCAAGGCGAAGTTTCCGGAAGTTGATTTGATCGCCGGAAACGTCGGCACGTTTGATGGCGCGTGTGAACTGGCGCGAGCAGGAGCGGATGCCATCAAAGTTGGAATTGGACCGGGGTCGATCTGCACGACACGGGTTGTGACCGGGGCCGGTGTGCCGCAGATCACGGCCATTGCCGAGGCTTATCGGGCGACAAAAGACGCAGGTGTCGCGGTGATTGCGGATGGCGGCATCAAGTATTCCGGTGACATCACGAAGGCAATCGCGGCTGGAGCAAGCGCGGTGATGATCGGATCAATGTTCGCGGGAACCGACGAAAGCCCGGGCGAGCTGATTCTGTATCAAGGCCGAACGTTCAAGTCTTATCGCGGCATGGGATCGATCGGCGCGATGGCGGCGGGTTCAAGCGAACGATATTTCCAGAGCGCGGCAGGAGAAGCCTCAGCGGCCGTGCCCAGCATGGGGGTAGATCCGAACCGGCTGGCTAAGCTGGTGCCGGAAGGCGTGGAAGGCCGGGTACCGTACCGCGGTTCCGTTTCAATGATCTTGTACCAGATGGTCGGCGGGTTGAAATCTGGCATGGGATATTGCGGCTGCGCGACACTGCCGGAAATGCTGCAGAAGACACGCTTCGTGCGCATCAGCGGCGCAGGGCTGCGCGAGAGCCATGTACACGATGTGATGATTACGAGAGAAGCGCCGAATTACGCGGCGGAGTGATGCCTCAGTCGGCCTGTTACGACGGCCGAAGGTTCGTGAACAGCAGGAAGAGTTCAGCCGCCGACACAATAACCCAACCACTGATGGCGGCGATACGACGACCGGTTTCGTACTTCGACGGGAAGCAGCACCAGATAGTAAAGGCCGCTCCGAACGGGGCGGCGATGCCTTCCAAAATCGACAATACGGGCATGTTTATCGGCTAGTACAGCGAATCGTACTTCGTGACTGTCCACTCGCCGCTGCGATCGTCGAGGGTCACCGACAATATCTCTTCTGTCTCGTCGCTCTGCCGCTTGGCTTTGTATTGCAGAATTCTCAGCGGTGGGCGGTCTTCCCAATCTGCAATCTTCCACGACAATAGCGGGTGCTTGGCTTCAGAGTCGCAGATGAAAGCCGCGTATTTCTTGCGGTAGTCCTTCTCCCAGTCAGCCAATTGTCCCCTGCAATTGCCGTCGCGCATCGATCTCAGGAAGTCACTCGCAGCGCGTTCCGATGAACGGTCCCGCAAGGGGTTCAGGCTGAGCGAGATGGGAATTTTGGTGAGCGGGTCCACTTCCGGCGACTTCGCCAGCACCGGAGGCTGGCTGTTCAGCCACATCAGGTAGATAAAGAAACCCAGCAGGACCAGAAATCCGGTCCCGGCGGCGATCGCGATCTGGACCTTTGAGAACTTCACTAAAGCAAAGTTTAGCCCGGAAAATCGCGTTGAACAGATTACTTCCGTGACACGCCAGGGCCATGTACGGGCGGACGAGCGAAGGGCCGAAATCGTTCAGGGTCCCCGAAAAGCTTTTAACCGCAAAGGACGCTAAGACGACCCCGGTAATGGGGATACGGCTAGAATTATCGCGGTGCGCGCCGAGGAGCAGTTTCAGGACCCCGTACTCGCGTACGACCGGTTGGCGCGGGCTTACGCGAAAATAGCCGATAAACGCAAGCTGTACCTTGCTGGAGTTGAAAGAGAGATTCTGGCGCGGATTCCCCGCGAAAGCCAGTCCCTGCTGGATATTGGCGCAGGAGACGGCAGCCGGGCGCTTCGCCTTGCTTCTGCAGCGGGAGTCAGCCGGATCGTACTCCTGGAGCCGAGCACACAGATGCTCAGTGCGCGGACTGAGGGAGTAGAGATCTGGCGCTGCCGAGCTGAAGATCTTACGAACCAGCCAAGTGGCGAAAAGTTCGATGTCACCATCTGCCTATGGAACGTGCTGGGACACATCAGCGGATCGGCAAAAGTGAGGCGATGCGCGGCATTCAGCAGCGGCTTTCGGAAAATGGCCGTTTTTTCATGGACGTCAACCATCGTTACAATGCGCGCGCATACGGAATCGTTCCGACCGTGGCTCGCATGCTGCATGACGCTTTGCTTCCTGGCGAGAAGAACGGCGATGTCGCGGCGAGTTGGGAACTTGGGGCCGAACGCATCAGCACCTATGGCCACGTGTTCACATCGGGAAATCGTGCAGCTTGCGGAAAGCGCGGGATTGAAGATGGAAGAACGGATTGTGATTGACTACGGCGATGGGCGGGTGCGCCGCAGCCCGTTTCAAGGAAACCTGCTCTACGTTTTTCGCCGGCGGGCCTGAATTGCATCCTCTAGAGCACTGGAAGCCTGATGTCGGAGTCGAGCAGGCCTTCGATGGTCGTGACCTTCTCGGCAGAAACTTCTTCTCCTGTATGGCCGAACGCTGGCGAGTGATGCGGCCCCATGGAGATGACGCGCAGATCAACTGCCGGATGGCGCGCGAGGTCCCGAAACAGCCCGCGCAGATGGGCGTAGTCGGCACGGGATGAGGTGACAATCGCGATTTTTCGTTTGATAACGGAACTCCCGAATACTGTGCAGAGAGGAATTCTAGTGGTTTAATTTAGTTGCCTTCGCCTCATTGCAACAACTAGCCCAGGAGAACTGCGCTCAGATTCACGCGTAAAATGATGGCGGTGAATGCTCCACTCAAGCTATTGCTGAACCTCTTTGTGATAGCACCTCTATCGCCCCTGGTGCTCGGTCAGCACTCCCTGCCTGATAGTGCACCGCGATACCCAAATGAACTGCCGAATTACCGCTTCTACGTGACTGCGAAGTGGAGGGAACTTACTCCACTGATAGCGACGATGAAGGATGTTCGAGATGTACTCGGTCGACCGGACGAGGCTCATGACATGTCTGAGTATACGAAGCCCTACCCAGGGGACGCGATCGCTAAGAAGCCGGTGTTCACTTACAAATTGAGTGATCAATGGGACATGCTGGTTTACTTCGGCAAGTATTGCTTTCACGAACATCCCCATGAGAGTACTGCCAATATCCTGTGCAGTATTGACCTAATACCTCGCAAACGCATCTCATTCACATCGGTTCAGTTTCCCCCGGTCTTCAGAAAGACACATGTTGACGCGGTCGATGCTGCCTGGGACGAATACTCAGACGCATCAGGCTTGCGATATGAGGTGTACACGACCAAAACTCCTTATGGAGACAATCACCCAGGGGACTTAAACCGCATTTCGTACGGCCCAACTCCCAATGGCCCGAATCACCATTAACATCGAGAGACAGCCCATCTCAACCTCCCGCATCTGAACTTGATAAACTAGAAGTCTTCGTCGCGGGCTTCTGACATTCGCCGTACCCCAGGAGAAACTCATGGCCGTAAGCGATCAGGCGGTAGTCACCGGTAAGCAACTCGAAACCCTCAGCATTAATACCATCCGCACGCTCTCGATCGATGCGGTGCAGAAGGCCAACTCAGGTCATCCTGGCGCGCCGATGGCGTTTGCGCCAGTCGCCTACGTGCTTTGGCAGAAATTTCTGCGCTACGATCCCGCGAATCCGGTGTGGCCGAACCGAGACCGCTTCATTCTTTCGAATGGCCACGCGTCGATGCTGCTGTATTCCATGATTTATCTCTCGGGTGTGAAAACAGTGGACAAGGAATACAAGGTGCTCGACCGGCCGTCGATCACGCTCGACGACATCAAGAGCTTCCGCCAGCTCGACAGCAAAACGCCCGGGCACCCTGAGTATCGACACACCTCAGGCGTTGAAGTGACGACTGGCCCGTTGGGTCAGGGCGTCGGCAACAGCGTGGGGATGGCGATCGCGGCGAAATGGCTGCAGGCCCACTACAACCGTCCGGATTTCGAGATCTTCAATTACAACGTGTACACGTTCTGCAGTGATGGCGATCTGATGGAGGGTGTAGGGAGCGAAGCGGCATCGCTTGCGGGACATTTAAAGCTGCCGAACCTGTGCTGGATTTACGACGCCAACCACATCACGCTGGACGGGCCTGCGGACTGGTCGTTCAGTGAAGATGTGGCGATGCGTTTCAAGGCATACGGCTGGAACGTGGCCCACGTGCCAGACGCTAACGATCTTGACGCGCTCTCGGGCGGGTTCAATGAGTTCCTCGCAACTGAGGACCGGCCGACGATCATCATTGTGAACAGCCATATCGGCTACGGCGCTCCCCACAAGCAAGATACGAATGCCGCACATGGCGAGCCGCTGGGAGAAGACGAAGTCCGGCTGGCAAAGAAATCGTACGGCTGGCCGGAAGACGCGCATTTTCTGGTGCCGGATGGCGTGCTCGAGAATTTTCAGGATGGAATAGGAAAGCGCGGCAGTGAACTGAGTTCGAAGTGGAACGATGTGTTCGGAAAGTATGGTCAGCAGTTCTCGAATCTTGCCGATGAAATTCAACGCATGCAGAGGCGCGATCTTCCCGATGGATGGGACAAGAACCTGCCGACGTTTCCGCCGGATGCCAAGGGCGTAGCGTCGCGGGAGAGCTCAGGCCAGGTGTTGAATGCCCTTGCGAAAAACATTCCCTGGCTGATCGGCGGCTCAGCAGACCTGGCAACGTCCAACAAAACCACTTTGAAGGGTGATGCCGGCGAATTCAAGGCGGGCAATTATGGGGGCCGTAATTTCCATTTTGGCGTACGCGAGCACGCGATGGGGGCGGCGCTGAATGGGATGGTCAACTCGAAACTGCGAGCATTCGGCGGAACCTTCTTCAACTTCACCGACTACATGCGGCCTTCCATGCGACTGGCGTCAATCACTGAAATACCGACAGTCTATGTGCTCACGCACGACTCCATTGGCCTGGGTGAGGACGGCCCTACGCATCAGCCGATCGAGCAATTGGCTTCGTTGCGTGCCATGCCGAACATGATTGTGATGCGGCCCGGCGACGCTAATGAAGTACTGGAGGCATGGAAGACGATTATGCCGTTCAAGCACAATCCCGTGGCGATGGTGCTCTCGCGGCAGGCGCTGCCGACACTGGATCGCTCAAAGTACGCAGCCGCGTCCGGAACGGCGAAAGGCGGATATGTATTGGGCGATGCCCAGGGCGGCAAGCCACAGGTCATTCTCATTGGAACCGGAAGCGAGCTGTCGCTGGCCGTGAGCGCCTACGAGAAACTCACCGCCGAAGGTATTCGCGCTCGCGTGGTCAGCATGCCTTCAACTGATATTTTCGACATGCAGGATGAGGCCTACAAGAATTCTGTGCTTCCTCCCGACGTGACTGCGCGTGTTTCCGTTGAGGCGGCTTCGGTATTTGGATGGGAGCGCTATGTGGGGTTAAAGGGCCAGATTATCGGGATGAGGACATTTGGCGGATCGGCGCCCGCGAAGGACCTCTACAAGAAGTTTGGGATCACGGTAGAGCATGTGATCGAGGCGGCCAAGGAAGTTCTAGGGAACAAGTGAGTTCCAACGGTATCCCAAACGCGATCAATCCCTCGAGTACCTTTGTGGTCTAAAAAGCCATTGACCACAAGGGCACCTAGGAACACGAAGTAAACAAACACGGGCAACAGAGAGACGAGGATTTTATGCAGCCCACCGGAGTTCTTGATACAGCGAAAGCGACGAATCCCTTAAAAGGCCTGTTGGAGTTCGGGCAATCAGTCTGGCTCGACTATATCCGCCGCGATCTGATCACCAGCGGTGAGTTGAAGCGTCTGATCGATGAAGACGGCCTGCGCGGAATGACGTCGAATCCCGCGATCTTTGAAAAGGCCATCGTCGGCAGCACTGATTACGCCGACATTCTCGCCTCGTTGAAAGACCGCCACGACCTGGACGCCAAGGCGAGGTTCGAGATCGTTGCCATTCGCGACATTCAGGATGCGGCTGACCTGCTGCGCCCGGTTTATGAGGAATCGCGGCGGCGCGATGGCTACGTGAGCCTGGAAGTTTCGCCGTATCTTGCCCGCGATACGCAGGCCACGATCGAAGAGGCGCGCCGGCTGTGGAAGTCAGTGGACCGCCCGAACGTGATGATCAAAGTTCCGGGGACTGCGGAAGGCGTCCCCGCATTCGAGCAACTGATCGGCGAAGGAATCAATATCAACGTCACCCTGCTGTTCTCGCAGGAGATCTATCAGCAGGTGGCCGAGGGGTACGTTCGCGGCGTCGAGAAGTTTGCCGCGAGCGGAGGAGACGTTGGGCGGATCGCAAGTGTCGCCAGTTTCTTCATCAGCCGCATCGACAACTTGGTCGATACCGAACTGGGCACGCGTGCGAAATCCGCCCAGGGAACCGAGGAACAGAAGATCAAGAGCGTGCTGGGCAAAGTTGCAATCGCGAACGGCAAGCTGGCCTATCAGCGTTATCTGAACATCTTCTCCGGCGCGCAGTGGGACAAGTTGCGCGCAAAGGGCGCGCAGACGCAGCGCGTGTTGTGGGCGAGCACCAGTACGAAGAACCCGGCGTATCCCGACATTCTTTACGTGCAAGAGATGATTGGGCCGGACACGGTGAACACGATTCCGCCCGCCACGCTCGACGCCTACCGCGACCATGGCCAGCCGCGCGAAACGCTGACCGAGGGTGTTGATGAAGCCAGGCACGTGATGCAGGCGCTCGCCGATGTTGGAATTTCAATTGATCGCATTACCGACAAACTCACAGATGACGGCGTACGGCTCTTTGAAGAAGCCTTCGACAAATTGCTTGGCGCAGTCGAAAAAAGCACACAGGGCGAGACAACCCCGAAGATCAGCCAGCAGACCTACAAGCTTCCCGAGGCACTGGCCAAGGAAATTACCGAAGGGGTGAACGACTGGCGCGCTGCGGGGAAGGTCCGCCGGTTGTGGCAGCGCGACGCATCCCTTTGGACGAATACGGATGAATCGCAGTGGCTTGGCTGGCTTGACGTCGCTGAGAAGCAACTGGGGAAGAAAGACGAATTCCACAAGCTGGCTGACGAGATCAAGAAAGAGAAGTTCGATGACATTCTGTTGCTGGGAATGGGCGGCTCGAGCCTCTGCCCGGAGGTGCTGGAGAAAACGTTCGGACGCATAGACGGCTTTCCCAAACTGCACGTGCTGGATTCAACCGATCCTGCACAGATCAAGACGTTTGAGAGAAAGATCAATCTGGCAAATACACTGTTTATTGTTTCCAGCAAGTCCGGGTCGACACTTGAACCCAACATCTTCAAGCAATATTTCTTCGAACGGGTGAAAGAGACGATTGGAGCGGAGAAAGCCGGGAGCCGTTTCATCACCATCACCGACCCTGGTTCGAAGCTCGAGGCGGAAGCGAGCAAAGATAAGTTCCGCCACATTTTTCACGGAGTGTCGAGCATCGGCGGCCGCTACTCGGCGCTGTCGAATTTCGGGATTGTGCCGGCAGCGGCGATGGGGCTCGATGTCACGAAGTTCCTCGACCGGACCGAAGAGATGGTTGAGGCGTGCGCGGCGGCAGTGCCTGTCGAGAAGAACCCGGGCGTGATGCTCGGGATCGTTCTTGGAACTGCGGCGAAGGCCGGGCACGACAAGCTCACGATTGTGACCTCGCCTGCAATTTACGATCTGGGGGCGTGGCTCGAACAATTGATCGCGGAGTCTACAGGCAAACAAGGCAAGGGCCTGATACCCGTGGATCGCGAAGAACTGGCGGCGCCTGGCGATTATGGAAAAGACCGCATATTTGCCTATTTGCGGTTCGAGGGATCGCCAGACGCTTCACAGGACGAAAAGATTGCGGCGCTCGAAGCTTCAGGTCACGTTGTGGTCCGAATATCCGTCGCAGATACCTACAACCTTGGGCAGGAATTCTTCCGTTGGGAGATCGCGACGGCGGTCGCCGGCTCGATTATCGGAATCGATGCGTTCAACCAGCCGGACGTGGAGGCCAGCAAAGTTGAGACTCGCAAGCTTACCAGCGAGTACGAGAAGACGGGTTCCCTTCCTACGGAAAAACCGATCTTCGAGCAAGCCGGCATTAAGTTGTTTGCCGATCCGAAAAACGCCAGCGGGCTGGAAGGTAATATCGGACATCACTTGCGCGCGCATTTCGACCGGCTGCAGCCAGGAGACTACTTCGCAATACTCGGGTACGTGGAGATGAACCCGACGCATACGGCGATCCTGCAGGAGATTCGTCATGCGGTGAGGGACGCAAAGCAGGTTGCGACGTGCCTCGGCTTTGGACCGCGGTTTCTGCATTCGACCGGTCAGGCTTACAAGGGCGGGCCAAACAGCGGAGTGTTCCTGCAGATTACATGCGACGATGCGGTTGACTTACCGGTGCCGGGACAAAAATATACGTTCGGCGTGGTAAAGGCGGCCCAGGCGCGCGGGGATTTTCAAGTGCTGTCGGATCGCGGCCGGCGCGCGTTGCGGCTGCACCTGGGAAAGAACATCGAATTAGGGCTTTCCAAATTGCTGACGATCGTGGCGAAGGCGTTGGCGTAGAGCCGCAGAGATTGCATTCCGCGATGATCATCCCGGCGGACCGGGATGATTTTGTGTTCGAGTGAACTGTCGAGTCTAGTTTTCGGCTGCAATGCCGATTGACAAAACAGCAGGTTCCTCCACTTCGGTCGGAATGACAGAGTTGTAGAAGAAATTGCGCTTCGGAGGAAGGCATGCGTCTTGGAATGGTTGGGCTGGGTAAGATGGGCGCCAACATGGCGCGACGCTTGATTAGCGGCGGTCACGAAGTCGTCGTCACTGACCTCAGCGCCGATGCGGTTAAGGGCATGGCGTCTGAAGGCGCAGTCGGGTCTTCGTCGCTCGATGACTTCGTCTCGAAGCTGGGCTCGCCAAAGATTGCCTGGCTCATGGTTCCGGCCGGAGCGCCGACGGAATCAACCGCTCAGGCGATCGCGAAGCAATTTCAAGCAGGAGACATCCTGATCGATGGCGGTAACTCCTATTTCAAAGACGATATCCGCCGCTCGAAAATGTTTGCCGAGAAAGGCATTCACTACGCAGACGTCGGCACCAGCGGCGGCGTTTGGGGTCTGGAGCGCGGCTACTGCATGATGATTGGCGGCCCCAAAGATGTTGTGCAGAAGCTGGATCCCATTTTCAAGACGCTGGCGCCGGGGCGCGGAGATATTCCGCGAACACCGGGACGGGAAAAATTGCCGGGGACGGCGGAAGACGGATACATCTATTGCGGGCCGTCAGGCGCCGGGCATTTCGTGAAGATGGTGCACAACGGCATCGAATACGGCATCATGCAGGCGTATGCCGAGGGCTTTGATATTTTCCGCAACGCGAACAAGCCCGACCTTCCGAAAGACGAGCAATATGACTTCAATCTGGCAGACATATCCGAGGTTTGGCGGCGAGGCAGCGTGGTAAGCTCCTGGCTGCTGGATTTGACTGCGATGGCGCTGGCTGAAAACCCAGCGCTTTCCGAGTACTCCGGGTTTGTGCAAGACTCGGGCGAGGGCCGGTGGACGATCGAAGCGGCCATCGCAGAAGCCGTGCCGGTAGATGTTCTTTCCGCGGCGCTGTTTGTCCGCTTCCGTTCGCGGCAAGAGCATACCTTCGCGGAAAAGATGCTTTCGGCGATGCGGCAAAAATTCGGCGGGCACGTGGAGCCC
>Ga0310813_10002378_pt1 | contig 11387 bp, 7 predicted proteins | sample YN3metagenome_FD_203086 | JGI IMG/M metagenome (GOLD analysis project Ga0310813, IMG submission 203086) | Soil microbial communities from experimental microcosm in Duke University, North Carolina, United States - YN3 | ecosystem: Engineered > Artificial ecosystem > Soil microcosm > Unclassified ... | reverse complement strand
GGCCTGGCTCGACGACATCATGTGCAGCGCCCGGTCGGCCAACGAGATGGATCAGGCCGAGCAGGACATCGCGTCGCTGATACGGGAACGTCACCACATCGCCCCTGACGCACCGGATGACTTCAACCTCCGCCACCCGACCGAGATCGCCGAAGCCGTGAAGGCGTCGACGCGGACGATGGAGACGCTGCTGGCGGCGATCGCCTCGGTGTCGCTGCTCGTCGGCGGCGTTGGTATCATGAACATCATGCTCGTGTCGGTGACGGAACGGACGCGCGAAATCGGTCTTCGGATGGCCGTCGGCGCCCGCGCGCGCGACGTGCTGCGTCAGTTTCTGCTCGAGGCGGTTTTGCTGAGCGTGCTCGGCGGCGCCGTCGGCGTGGCGACAGGGATGTTCGGCGTCCAGGCAATCGCGAAAAACCTCCACTGGCCGACGCACGTCTCGACCAATGCCATCTGGGTCGCGTTTGGTGTAGCGGCCGCCATCGGCATCACGTTCGGCTATTACCCGGCGGTCCGTGCCGCCCGGCTGGATCCCATCGAAGCGCTTCGCGTCGAATGAAGACTCGGTGAGGGAGCTTGAAATGCGAGTCCTGGTCTTTGCGCTGCTGGCCGCACCGGCGCTATTGCCGGGCGCGCCGGCCGCGCTGCTCACAAAAGTCACGGCGTTCGACCTCCCCGGTCCCGCCGGCAGACGCTTCGACTACCTGACGATTGCGCCCGAGGAGCACTACCTGATTTCCGCGCACCTCGCGGCCGGCCAGACCTACGTCATTGACCTCCGTTCCAACAAGGTCGTCGCGACCGTGGCCGACACGCCCGGAGCCGAAGGCGTGGAGTACGTGCCGGAGCTGAAGAAGTTCTACACGTCAAACGCGGGCGACAACACGATCGGCGTCGTCGATCTGAAGCAGATGAAGGTCGTGAAGAAGATCAAAACGGAGCCGAAGCCGGACGGCAGCGCATACGCGGCGCCGTTTCACAAGCTCTATGTCTCCGATGAACGTGGCAGGGCCGAAGCGATCGTGGACGTGCGCACCGACGAAATCGTCAAGACGCTGCACTTCGACAGCGAGACCGGCATGCCGCAGTACGATCCGGTTGCGCGCAAAGTCTACGTCAATCTGCAGGACCAGAACGCGATCGCGGTCATCGATCCTGCGACCGACGAGGTGGTGGGCCGGTATCCGGTCGGCCGATGCTCCGGGAATCACGGCATGGCGCTCGATCCAGAGCGTCACCGCGCGTTCCTCTCGTGCGAGGGGAACGAACTGATGACGGTGTTCAACCTCGACACGCATCAGCCGATCGCGTTCCTGCCACTGGCCGGCGGTCCTGATGTCATCAAATATGACGCCGGCCTGCGGCGGATCTATGTCGCCTGCTCGAGCGGCGCGATTTCCATTTTCCAGATGGACGATCCCGATCACGCTCGCAAACTTGAGGACTTTGCTGTTCAGAAGCGCGTTCACACGCTGGCTGTCGATCCCGAGACGCACCGCATCTACGCGCCGGAACAGGAGGAGGACGGCAGGCCCGTCGCTCGCATGGTCGTGTACCACGCGGTGACTCGCTGAGCGGCGGCAATGCAAAGGGCCGCGTGGATCCCGGCTCTACTGCTCAGTTCATCGTTGGGAGCTGCTGCCAACCCTCAGTCGAACGGCGTTCCCACACTCCGCATCGGGACCCTCCCGGCCGCCGTGCATCTCGACGGCGTTCTCGATGAGCCAGCATGGAACCGCGCGCCCGCCATCGACAATCTCACGATGAGTGAACCGAGAGCGGGGTCCACGCCAAGCGCCCGCACTGTCGTCCGAGTCCTCGCTGACGCGCGTGGGATCGTCATCGGCGTCGAGTGCGCCGATCCGGATCCGGCTCGTATCGTCAGCTACACGAAACAGCGTGACGCGGTCCTCGATGCGGAGGATCACGTGACGATTGTCTTCGACACGTTTCTCGATGGCCGCTCTGGATACGTCTTCGCGGTAAATCCGTCAGGCGCCAGATACGACGCGCTGATCAATCCGGGCGGATCGGACGCGAATCCGGACTGGGACGGCATCTGGGACGCCGCCACCCACCGCGACGGGCGCGGTTGGTCGGTCGAAATCTGGATTCCGGTACAGACGCTCGGATTCAAACGCGGACTGCGCGAATGGCACTTCAACGTCGAACGTCGCATCCAGCGCCTGCAGGAGACCGACCGATGGGCGAGTGCCCGTCCCGACTGGACCGTAACGCAAACGAGCCGGGCAGGCCTGCTCACGGGATTGCCCGACTTCAGCTTCGGCCTGGGGCTGACGGTGCGTCCCGCGGGCATCGCCGGTGGAGGCATTCCGGCACCTGACGCAGCCGTGGAGAACGATTCTCATGCCAGCCTCGACGTCCTGCAGCGCCTCGGACCCACCGTCAACGCGTCCGTCTCGGTCAATACCGACTTTGCCGAGACCGAAGTCGACACGCGACAAACCAACCTCACGCGCTTCCCGCTGTTCTTCCCCGAAAAACGAACCTTCTTTCTCGAAGGATCGGACATCTTCACCTTCGGGCTCGGTCTGTCGGAACGGGTGATCCCATTCTTCAGCCGCACCATTGGGTTGTTGGCCGGACAAGAGGTGCCGATCGCCGTCGCGGGAAAGGTGAACGGCCGGGCCCGTGACACGAACTTCGGCGCCGTGTTTGCCAACACCCGCGCAGTGGACGGCCTTACGAGCGGCCCCGGCCTCGGTGCGGTGAGGGTCAAACGAAACGTGCTCGGCGAATCCTCAGTCGGTTTCATCGGAACGGTCGGCGACCCCGCCGGAGCGAGCGACAGCTGGCTCGCCGGTGCCGACGTGACGCTCCAGACTTCCCACCTTCGGGCGGACAAGAACCTGCGTGCCGGCTTTTCAGGCGAGGTCATGAACCGGGCCGGCCTGACAGGCGACAAGACTGCAACCGCCGCGCGCATCGAGTATCCGAACGATCTCTGGTCGCTGTGGTTCGGCGTCACGCGGATCGGCGACGCCTTCCGGCCGTCGCTGGGATTCGTACCGCGACCCGGGGTGTACGCCTACGATACCGGGATCGACTATTCGCCCCGCCCGCACAACGGATGGCTGCGGCAGGCATTCCCCCAGTTCGAGCCGACGCTCGTCACCGATCTGCATGGCCGCTGGGAGAGTTACGAGGTCTTCACGGCACCGATAAACTGGCGCTTTGAAAGCGGCGATCGCGTTGAGTTCAATATCGTTCCGGAAGGCGAACGATTCGGGACGCCGTTTCCACTGGAGGGCATCGTCATTCCCCCGGGTGCTTACCAGTGGCTGCGCTACCGGCTCGAAGCGGGGTCAGCCGTAAAGCGACGGTTCAGCGCGCAGGCGACATGGCGGTTCGGCGGGTTCTACAGCGGTTCGCTGGATCAATACCTGCTCGTCGGATCGTGGCACCCGTCCGGGTTGCTGTCGATCGACTTCGATGGCGAGCGCGATCGCGGCAGGCTCGCCGAGGGCGACTTCTCGACGACGCTCGTCGGAATCAGGGCGAACCTGAATCTGTCACCACATCTGCAGGCGAGCAGCTTCGGTCAGTACGACACGACCAGCGCGTCGGTCGGCACCAACTCGCGGGTGCGCTGGACCCTCGCACCGGTGGCCGAGTTGTTTGTGATTTACAACCACAACATCCGCGACATCAACCAAACCTGGCGATTCGATTCCAACCAGTTCCTGGTGAAATTCCAGTACGCGTTTCGCTACTAACGATCGGCATGCGGATAGGGTGGCGGCGTCAGCAGGACACCCTGGCTGAGAGTGAAGACCGCCGTGGTCGCACCGATGACCAGCGCCAACGGGACGATGGCTATAGCGGTAAATCCCGGATGGGTATACAACAGACGCGCAGCGAGGCGAAACTCGTGCAGCAGCGGCCGTCCAGACTGTAGCTTGGACGGCCGCCCGCACCCTCAGTTGGCTCTCAAACGGCTGGTCACGAGGCGCGGATGCCGCGCGGCGATTCGTCACTCGCCCAGTCCGAAGTCGCACAAGGCCGTCCCACGTCCGGACGGTCTGGCGGATCACTGCAGCGGATCGGCGACTCTAAATCACTGGGCGTACATGACTTGCCTGCGGGCATCCGTGTGGCAGCAAGATCGCTATTCCTTGCGCCGTTGGAGTGTTGTCGGCGACCGATGCGGTGATGCTTGGCGCCGCTGCGATGCGCTTTTACAGGAGTTGCCATGGCGATCCGGTACGCCGTCCGAACGTTGGTCAAGACCCCTGGCTTTACGCTGATCGCCGTCGTCACAATCGCGCTGGGCATCGCGGCCAATACGGCAATCTTCAGCATCGTGAACGGCGTTCTCCTGAAGCCGCTGCCGTTCCGTGACGAGGGGCGCGTGGTGACGGTCTTCACCACGTCGCGGGACGAGCTCGACGCAAACCATTCCGCTGCGGATTTCATGGACATCCGGCGCGAGAACCGGACGCTGGAGTCGATCGCCGGCTGGCGCGAGGACATCTTCGGGCTTTCGAACGGACGCGGCCAGCCCGAGCAGATCGAGGGTGCGTGGGTCACCTCGGACTTTTTCGACGTGCTGGGCACGCCGCCGCTGCTCGGACGTCTGTTTTCGAAGAACGATAACACCGGACGCGGCGACAAGCTCGCGGTGCTCGGCTACGACGCATGGCAGCAGCTCTTTCCGGGGGACCAGGACACGGCGGGGAAAACGCTCCGTGTGAACGGCGACGCCTATATCGTTGCTGCCGTGATGCCGAAAGGCTTCTCCTGGCCGGAGCAATCGAAGGTGTGGCTGCTGTCACCGCTGCCCGTGCCGCCGGCGCCGATCGAACTGGACGATCCGCTGAACTCCCGAGACGTGCAATACTTCCAGGCCATCGCGCGACTGAAGCCCGGCGTGAATCTCCCAGCGGCGCAGCAGGATCTGCACGCCATCGCACTCGACATCCAGCAGAAGCACAGCCAGACGAGCGGCGGGCGCGACATCCGCGCGAGGCGCGTGCGCGAGACGCTCGTGGCCGACGTGAAGGACGCGCTGATAGTGATCCAGGGCGCGGTGGGGCTCGTGCTGCTCATCGCGTGCGCGAACGTGTCGAGCCTGCTCATCGCGCGCGCGACGGGCCGCCGACGCGAACTTGCGATCCGCGCCGCACTCGGCGCGGGCCGCGGCCAACTGGTGCGCCAGCTGCTCACTGAAAGCCTCGTTCTCGGTGTGGCCGGCGGTTTGGCGGGGCTGATCCTCAGTTCATGGCTGGTCGTGGTCCTGCTGCGCGTGCTGCCGGGCAACGTGCCGCGCACCGAAGACATCCGCATCGACACAACCGTGATGATCGTCACGCTGATGGTGTCGCTCGCGACCGGCGTCCTGTTCGGAATTCTGCCGGCGCTGCAGGCGTCCCGCACGCAGGCCTCACAAGTCATCAAGGAGACCGGGGATCGCGGCAGCGCTCGCGCGCGCGGCCGCGCGGCGCTGGTGGTCGCGGAGATCGCGCTCACGCTGGTGCTGCTCGCCGGCGCGGGGCTTCTCGCCAACAGCTTTCTTCGGCTGCAGCGCGTGGACTCGGGCTTCAGGCCCGAGCACGTGACGATCGCGGGTCTCATAGTGCCGCAGTCGCGCTATCCGAAGGGCGCCGACCAGTCGCGGCTCTACCGACGCATTCTCGACGGAATGAGCAGCCGATCCGGAGTGCAGGCGGTGGGCCTCGGCTTCCCGGGCCCCTTCCACGCCGCCAGCGCCGGCGGCACGTTCTATATCGAGGGGCGGCCATCCACGTCGCGCGCCGACCGTCCCTACACGAATCTCGCGACGGTTTCCGGCGGCTACTTTGCCGCCATGGGGATTCCGCTCCTTTCGGGCCGCACCTTCCAGGACAGCGACAACGACAAGGCCGCGGGAGTCGCGATCGCAAGCGCCACGCTCGCCCGCAGCTACTGGCCTGGCCAGAATCCGGTCGGCAAGCACATCCGCTTCGACACCGATCCGAAGACGCCGTGGGTCACGATCGTCGGACTGGTCGCGGATTCGCGGCAGGCCGGACTCAAGAACGCGCCGCCCCCCTTGCTGTACTTTCCCTATGAGCAGTTTCCGCTGCCGTTCACGAGCGTCGCGGTGCGCAGCACGCTGCCGCAGGCGGCCGTGACCGATCTGCTCAAAGCGCAGATGCGGTCGATCGATCCGGACTTGCCGTTCGGCGACATCCAGCCGCTGCAGTCTGATATCGATCGCAACATGGATCAGCCGCGATTCCGAGCACTGCTGATCGGCACTTTCGCGCTGCTGGCGCTCGTGCTCGCGGCGGTGGGGGTCTACGGCTTGATCAGTTACACGGTGACACAGCGGACGCGCGAGATCGGCATCCGCGTCGCGCTGGGCGCCGCGCCGCGACAGGTCGTCGTGCCGGTCGTGCGCGAGGGACTGATGCTGGCGCTCGCCGGCATTGCCCTCGGCCTCGCCGGCGCCTTTCTGGGCGCCCGCGCGCTGTCGTCGTTCCTGTTCGGCGTCGAGCCGGGCGACCCGCTCACTTTCTCGGCCGTCGCGCTGCTTATGCTGCTCGTCGCGGTTGCCGCGTCCTACATACCGTCGCGACGCGCGCTGACCCTGGATCCCGTGGTCGCGCTTCGCGCCGAATGACCCAGGAGCCGACCACGTGACACTCGGCCCGGAAGCACCATTCAAGCTGGCGTTCATCGCGCTGTTCGTGAGCGTCGCCGTCATCGCTTCGCGCACGGCCCGGCGCGCGGCGCGGGGGCGAGGCGAACCGATCAACCAGCTCGTGCACGAGGCCCCAGGTCTCATCGCGATCCGAAGCGGTCTGGGCATCATTTTCTACACGATGCTGCTGATATGGCTGCTGCGCAGCCGCGTGCCGGTATGGACGCGCCTGCCGATTCCGGCGGGCGCAAGGTGGATCGCCGTCGGGCTGATTCCGTTCGGCGTGGCGCTGTTTGCGTGGAGCTTCGCGTCGATCGGCGATCAGTACCGCGGCGGCGTTGGAGTCCGCGGCGATCACCGCCTGGTGACGACCGGCGCGTACCGGTTCGTGCGGCATCCGATTTACCTGTCGTTCATACTGCTGATGCTGCTCGGCACGTGCATCTCGGCGAACTGGATCATCGGTGCCAGCGGCGTCGCGCTGGTGTCGATCATCGCCATCGTCAGGATTCCGATCGAGGAGCGCGAGCTGGCAGAGCGCTTTCCCGCCACGTGGCCCGCATATCGATCCGGCACGGGGTGCCTGCTGCCGCATCTGCGCGCGTGGACTCGCTGACCGCACGTCCAGCCGGGACCTGAGGTGTGTGATGCCGCTTCTGTTCTCTTACGGCACGCTGCGCCACGCGGACGTTCAGCGCAAGACCTTCGCGCGCGAAATACGCAGCGAGCCCGACACGCTGTCGGGCTACGCGCGAGGAACCGCCGGGCCCCACGCGAACGCGGTGTTCACGGGGGATGCGGCGGATCACGTCGAAGGCGCGGCGCTCGAGGTCACGGACGCGGAACTGGCCGCGGCCGACGCGTTCGAGCGCCAGTTCGACTATCGCCGCATCGAGGTCACACTTGATTCCAGACGGGCGGCCTGGGTGTACGTATGGGACGGGTGACGCCACAGTGCGTCGCGAATTGCGGCGACGCGCGGCCATCCTCGAGCTCTACTCGCGCCGTCCCGTTCCCCCGGCATCGATCACCTCACGTGCGCATCGGCATCCATGCCGGAGCTGTTCGTCATGTTCGTCGGCGCTGACCCGTCCGCATTCATGACGAAGATCTCGGTGTCTCCGTTCGTCGCGGGCCGGAACGTCGTGAAGTAGATCTGACGGCCGTTCCTGGACCATGACGGTGCACGACTGTTCCACTCGGCATCCAGGTCACTCGGGCCTCGCGGCGTCAGATTCACCTGGTTGGTTCCGTCTGCATTCATGAGAAAGATCGACGGGTATCCGTCCCGCGTACTCATGAATGCGATTTGGCGGCCGTTGGGAGACCACGTCGGCATCTGGTTGAGGGGGGCCGCGTTCGTGAGCCGCTCGGTCATCCCGGTGTTCAGGTCCAGCACGGCGATGTCCGTGTTACGCCGGAATGCGATCTTCTGCCCGTCGGGGGACCACTCGGGATATTGGTCGACTCCGACGTGATTCGTGATGCGAACGACGTTGCTGCCGTCGCGGTCCATCACGTAGAGCTCGAAGTTGAGATCGTCACGGTTGCTGTGGAAGACGACGTGCTGCCCATCCGGCGCCCATCGGGCCCAGCCGTCATTCGCCGGATTGTTCGTCAGGTCCACCGGATCGCCGCCTCGCGAGTCGACGATGTAAATGTCGTTGTCGCCGGTCCGGTTCGACGTGAACAGAATGTCCCGTCCGTCCGGCGAGATCGCCGGGTCGGTGTCGGATGCGGCGTTCGCCGTGATCCGTTCGGGATTCGACCCGTCCGGGTCCATCACATAGATCTCGTTGTTCCCCGTCCTGGCGCTGAAAAACGCGACGCTGCCGGGAATCCCATGCTCGGGCCGGGCGGCAGTGCCTGCTCCTCCCACCACCATCGACATCAGAATTGCGGCCAGAATTGGGCGATTCGACATAGTCAGACTCCTTGAAGCGGCCTGGGGGCATTGTCGGCGTACAGCGGTTGGAAGTCCTTGGGAAGTGCTTATAATTCGCTTGGATTTCGCAGCCTGTGGCCGTGATCTTCGGTCGGTTCGCGCTCGATTCGAGGGCCCGGGAGGTCCGTCGCGCCGGCAAGCCGGTGCACCTGTCGCCAAAGGCGTTCGATCTGCTCGCGCTGCTCGTGGCGCGCCGCCCCGACGCGGTCGCCAAGGCCGACACGGAACTCTGGCCCGACACATTCGTGTCGGACGTGAATCTGGCGGTTCTGGTCGCTGAGATCAGAGCCGCACTCGGTGACAGCGCGCGTCAGCCGCGCTACATCCGAACCGTGCAACGATTTGGATATGCGTTCGTTGGAACGTCCGCGGACGTCCACGAACGTGCGACGGCGCCACGTCTGGGCACCTGCTGGGTGGCATGGCGCGGTGCGCGGACACTGCTCACCGGCGGCGAGAACGTCCTCGGGCGCGATCCTGGCGCTGACGTCCGGGTCGACGCCGTCGGAGTTTCGCGTCGCCACGCCGTGATTGTCGTCGGCGACAGCGACGTCACGCTGTACGACCTGTCGAGCAAGAACGGAACGTACGTCGGCGATCGTCGCATCACCACGCCGGTGTCGCTCAGCGACGGCAGCGAAATCCGTCTCGGACCGATTCCGATGACGTTCCATCGCGGGTCCTCCGCGACTTCGACTCAGACCGTGTCACACACCTTGCGATAGCACGCGATCTCCCCATGAACACTGATTCTTCGCAGCCAATCGGCGTCGGCACCCGGCTCGGGCATTTCACGATCACCGGGGTCCTCGGATCGGGCGGGATGGGGGAGGTATTCGCCGCTGACGATACGCGCCTGCACCGGCGTGTGGCGCTGAAGATCGTCCGGCGGGAGGTCGCCGACGATCCCGTCAGGCGGGCCAGGCTCGTGCGCGAAGCGACGGCCGTCGCTCGGCTCAACCACCCGCACATCGTCACGGTTCATTCGCTCGACGAACACGACGGGACGCTCTTCATCACGATGGAATTGATCGACGGCGTGACACTGGCCGAGGCCCTGCCCGAGGGAGGGTTTCCGCTGGCGCGTGTGATGGCCCTGGCGGTCCAGCTCGCCGACGCACTCGGCGCTGCTCATGGCCTCGGGATCGTGCACCGCGATCTGAAGCCGTCGAACATCATGATCTCGCGCGACGGCGTCCTGAAGGTGCTCGACTTCGGCTTGTCGCGGCTTGCCGTCAACCCTGACCGCCACATGACGACGATGGAAACGCTGACGGTCGACGGCAGCCTGACGGGAACCGTGCCGTACATGTCGCCGGAGCAGATCGAGGGGGAAGAGGCGGACGCGCGGTCCGATCTCTTTTCGATGGGCATCGTGCTCTTCGAGCTCGCAACGGGGCAGCGTCCGTTCACCGGAAAAACAACACTCGCCACGCTGACGTCGATCGTCAAGGACTCTCCGCCGGACGCGAGTGCAATCAACCCGAACGTGCCCCGCGAGTTCGCGCGCGTCATCGATCGATGCCTCGAGAAGGATCGAGCGCGGCGGATGCAGGCGGCCGTGGATCTTCGCGCGCAACTCGAAGATCTGACACGGCTGTTCGAGGCGAGAGGGTGGTCGCCGACCCTTCAGACCCCGGTGGCGGACCGGCGGACCCAGCGCGGCCGCTCTTCAACGCGGTTCCTGCGCATTGCCGCAATGGCCGCGGTCGTTGTATCGGCCGCGGGTGTCGCAGCGTGGTCCACCTCGCGGTTCCCGCGAGTTGCGTCGGCCGACGCCCGGATCATCCGCTTCGTTGTCGAACTCCCGCACGACTCGGCAATCGTGCCGGAGTTCAACCCTCACATCGCACTGTCGTCCGATGGATCCGAACTCGCGATCACCGCGTTACCGGGGCCCGTGCTCGTGCGCCAGCTCGCCGCGCTGGACAGCCGCGCGCTGCCGGCCGCCTCGTCGCCAGGATTTCGCGGAGCTCCGCTCTTTTCTCCGGATGGTTCGTCGATTGCTTTCATCCAGGGCAACGCGTCGTACTCCGCCGTTCGTCCGTTCTATGTCGCGGCGCTCGCCGGCGGAGCTCCGATCAAGCTCGCCGACTACGATGCCTTTCACCGCGGGGACTGGGGCAGCGACGGTTGGATCTACTGGACCAGTCGTTATCCGGGCGGCATCGTCCGTGTGCCTGACCGAGGCGGTGAAGTGCAACCCGTCACCGAAATCGACAGCGCGCACGGCGAACGCAGCCACCGCTTCGCGCATCTCCTGCCGGACGGACGCGCGCTCATGTACACCGTCGGCTACGACGGCATCAACAGCTATGACGACGCGCGAATCGACCTGATGGATCTGCGGTCGAAGACTCATAAGACCCTGATTTCCGGCGGCATGAACGCCACTTACGTGACGTCCGGCCATCTCGTCTACGCACGCGCGGGAAAACTCCTCGCTGTTCCATTCGACGCGAGCCGCGAGGAAGTGACGGGGCTGCCTTTCGAGGCGCTCGACGGCGTGCTGACGAGCGGTACGACAGGCGCTGCGGAATTCGCGGTCTCACGTCGCGGCGATCTCGCGTACGTTCCCGGCCCGGCTACAGGAGGGCATCGCACGCTGGTGTGGGTCGACAGGAGCGGAAAGGCCGTTCCTCTGCCGCTGCCGGCGGCGTCATACCTGTATCCGCGGCTGTCGCCGGACGGCAAATCGCTTGCCGTCGAGATCGAGGGGCCGAACCACGATCTCTACGTATACGATTTCGCGCGAGGGGTGTTGACCAAGATCACCACGGATGGCGAGAGCCA
>Ga0310813_10002377_pt1 | contig 11388 bp, 10 predicted proteins | sample YN3metagenome_FD_203086 | JGI IMG/M metagenome (GOLD analysis project Ga0310813, IMG submission 203086) | Soil microbial communities from experimental microcosm in Duke University, North Carolina, United States - YN3 | ecosystem: Engineered > Artificial ecosystem > Soil microcosm > Unclassified... | reverse complement strand
AGCGACGAATACCGGGCGTTGAGCTGTGTTACGGTCGGGATTGCCGAAGACGATTGTCTGGCGATCGTCGGGAAATCGGGCAGCGGGAAATCGACTCTGATGCATCTGCTTGCCTGTCTGGATTCGCCGTCGGGCGGCAAGATCACCTTTGACGGCGAGGACATCACGACCTTTTCGCAGACGCGTTTAAACCGTTTCCGCAACGAGACTTTCGGGTTCGTCTTTCAGCAGTTTTTCCTGAACGGTCGTGATTCCGTGCTTGAAAACGTCGTTTTGCCGCTCAAGATCCGCGGTCTTTCGGCTTCCGCGAGACGCGCGAAAGGAATGGAATACCTGCGCGCCGTCGGGCTTGAAGACAAGGCGCAAAAACAGGCGAAAGACCTTTCGGGCGGCGAAAAACAGCGCGTCTGCATTGCGCGGGCGTTGGTCGGCGAGCCGAAGGTCATCTTTGCCGACGAGCCGACCGGAAATCTCGATTCGGTGACGGGTGCCAGTGTCGAAGAGACGCTTTTTCGCCTGAACCGCGAACACGGCATCGCCGTCGTAATCGTCACGCACGACGACGAATTGGCGCGAAAATGTAAACGAACGATCGAACTCAAAGACGGAGAAATTATTTCGGAAAGAAATTGAACCGCAGAGACGCCGATACGCTGAGTTTTAAATAATTTATTTTACTCCGCGTCTCTGCGTCTCGGGGGTGAAAATTATCTTTTATTAACTAAAGATAAAAAATTATGAAATTAACAGACTTAATCATAACTGCCAACCGCAATCTTTTCCGCAATAAGCTCAGAACTTTGCTGACCGTTCTGGCGATCTTTGTCGGCGCGTTTACCCTCACGCTGACCAATGGTCTGGGCGACGGGTTGAAGGATTACATCGAAAAACAGGTCAAGAATTTTGAAGGCAGCGATATTTTGTTCGTTCAGCGAAAATTCGAGATGCCGAAGGACAAGGCGGAAGGCGAGGTCGTCGAATATGTCGAGCAACAATCCGAGCAGGCGGAATTTGACCCGAACACGGTCGTCGTGACGCCCGACCAGATCGCAAAGCTCGCCGGGGAATTTCCCGAGGTCAAAAACTTTTCGCCCAACTACAACGTCTCGACCGAATATATCTCGCTCGACGGCGAAAAGAAGTATAAAAATCAGGTCAACGCGCTCGGGCGAGGCGTGATCCAGAAGATCGAAGCAGGCGAACAGATCAGCGGCGATAACCAGATAATTCTGCAATACGGCATTGCCAAAGCGATGAATCCCGACTTTAAGAGCTTGATCGGCAGGGAATTGACGCTCGGCTACAAAGCGGGAAATCCGGCTGTGATGCGCACCAAAAAATTAAAGATCGTCGGCGTTGCGACCAAAGGTTTGATGGCTTCGCTGTTTTCGGCGGTCGATCCTTTGACAGAAAAGGAAATCTACGACGCACAGCAGAAAGATTCGCCGAATTACAACAAACTGTTTAATTTTACCTTCCAGTTAAATACGACCGACCTGAAAAAGATCGGGGAAATAAAAACTAAATTGAACGAAAAAGGCTTTACGGCGGAGACCTTTGCTGACCGCAGCAAGCGAACGTATGATGCGATCGGAATTTTCCAGATCGGCTTGAATCTTTTTGCCTTTATCGCCCTGCTCGCGGCTTCGTTCGGGATCATCAATACTTTGGTCATCGCCGTGATGGAACGCACCAAAGAGATCGGTCTGCAAAAAGCTCTCGGGATGGGACGCGGGCGCGTTTTCTTTCTCTTTTCGCTTGAATCCGTGCTGATCGGCTTTTGGGGCGCTTTCTTGGGCATCGGCGGCGCGATTATTCTCGGAAGCATCGGCAACGCTTACGCTTCGAAATATTTTCTCGAATCGTTCGAGGGTTTTAATCTGGTCGCCTTCAAACCGCTGTCATTGTTATCGATCATGCTGCTGATCAGCTTCATCGCTTTTATCGCCGGAGTTCTGCCCGCGTTTCGGGCAAGCCGTCTGAATCCGATCGAGGCTTTGCGCTACGAGTAGTTTTTGAAAGTTGATGATTTTTCACCGCCGAGACGTGGAGTTCGCGCAGAGTTCCGCAGATTTCTCACTGCGATTCTTTGCGGAAACTCCGCGTCTCGGCGGTGAAAAAATAAGTTTTACATCCGAAGTCTCTTGCCTGTAACAGTTTTGTTTTACTTGTGGAAAAGAACGGATTAAACTTTGAAGCGAAAGTTTTAAATTAAAAAATCAAAGGAGAATTTTAACAATGATCGTGACAACCGGAATTGATGTCGAGGGCGCAAAAGTGGCGCAGTATCTGGGCGTGGTGCGCGGGATCGTCGTGCGGGCAACAAGCATCGGCGCGGGATTTATCGGCGGTTTGAAGTCTCTGGCGGGCGGAAATATCGAAGAATTTACCCGCGTTTGCGAAGCGGCGCGTCAGGAAGCCTTCGCGCGAATGGTTCAGCACGCGCAGGAAATGGGCGCTGACGCCGTGATCGGTATGCGCTACGACGCGACCGAGTTCTCGCAGGGCACGACCGAAGTTCTCGCTTACGGCACGGCAGTAAAATTGGCGAATAAATGAGGGATATAAGGATGAGGGTTGAGTTTAAAGCAAATCTTTTCATCCCTCATCCCTAACGCAGAAACGCGCCTTTGCCGTGGCGTCCGATGCGCATATTGACGAGCCAGTCGAGCCAGCGGTATTTTAGGGCTTTCGGGTTGAGATATTCGGTGATGCCGGTCGATTTGCGCGGTTTGCCGTCGCGCAGGGTGAGCGTCATTTCCGACAAAAAGCGCAGGTAAAAGAAGCTCGAATCGATGATTTTTGTTTGTTTGACGCGCAGACGCATATTGTCTTCGGTCGTAAAGGTCAGGCGCTGCGGATATTTGATGCCGAAAATATCGCGGGCAAATTGCTGTTCGTCGTATTCCGCATTGCGCGTCCGCAGCTCGCCGTTGCGGATCGTGAAAAGTTTGGTCGTGCCGTCGGTTTCGCCGCATTCCTTGTAGCGGTAGAAAACCGCGGAAGCATCGTTGAAATGCGCTCTGCCCCATTGCCAGTCGCGGACGGTTTCGGGCAGCCAGCGATTGTCGTAATTATGGTCGTGATAACCCGTTCCGCGAAAATGGACGGCGTTCAGTTCCTTGCCCTTTTCGTTTCTGACGTTGATCTTCCCCGACACATCGGCACGCGCAACGGCTAAATTCCAAACGTGCGTGTCGTTTGAATCGACTTTTGCGAACGGCGAAAAATCGCTCTCGATCGAAAGCCATTCAAACTGCGCTTCGAGCGAGCAATTCTTACGCAAATTGGCTTTGATCGAAACAAAATAACCCGAACCGTAAGGCGCGGATTCAAAACGAAAGAAATTCTCGCCGATCCTGCACGAAGGCGTATCTTCGGTCGCGGAAAATTCCTCCGGGTTAAATTCATTGATCGCGCGGTAGACGGGTTTGCCGTCGTGATAATAGGTAAACGCAACTGCCGGAACATTCGATTTTGGATTTTGGATTTCGGATTTCGGATTTATTTCGCTCGCGGCGGCGGAAACCTGTAAGTTCGAGACATTTTCTACTCTGTCGGGTTTCACCTCCTCGCCTTTTTTGCGGTTGTAGCGCGGCGAAAAGATGAAATTGTCGAGAAAAATAATGACCACGGCATCGCGTCCGTCGTCGCTCAAAGCATCGAAATACCACCATTCATAAGCCTTCGAGTTCGGCTTCGGCGACCAAACATCCGCCGCAATGCTCGAAGTGAACGAAAACTTTTCACGCAAAGTTTGTGCTGTTGCCGTCATTGTCATTTGTACCTTTTTGGAAGCGGTTTGGAAAAAGAGCAAGTAAAGCATCGCAAAATTTGAAAAATTTGGCAAACTTTTGCGTAAAAATTGAATCAGTAAGAGTGGAAAACCAGCTCTCTCCGAAAGTTTTATTATAAACAGCAGTGAGGAAAAGTTAATGAAAAGAAATGCAATCGTGGTTTTGATCGGTTTGATATTATCGGCAACTTTGGCGACGGTCGTCGGCGCGAAGATCAGAAGCATCGCCGATCTTGAATCCAACCCGACCAAATATCAGAACAAAACCGTGACCATAACGGGAGTTGTGCGTGATTCCGACGGGCTCAACATACCGATCATCGGTATTCGCGGCGGATGCTACAAAATTGACGACGGAACCGGCTCGATCTGGGTTTGCACCGATGAAGGCGTGCCGACCAAAGGCGCACAGGTCAAAGTCAAAGGCGTGCTGCAAAACGGCGCAACCATCAAAGGAAAAAATTACGGTCTCGTGATTATGGAAAAAGACCGTAAATTCAGCAAAAGATAATTGTTCCCCGGAGCGAATGACAAACAGTAGAACGGCAAGTTAAAATCTTGTCGTTCTTTTGTTTTATGAAAAATCTAATCGAAATCTTTGAAAAGCAGTTTTTAAAACTTCACCTGCGGTCAGTCGAATTTATCAAACTCGTTCCGACCGCAAAACTTTACTGGCAGCCGCGTGAAAAAGACGCGCTTTTTCCCGTTAATTCGTGCGGCGAGTATATTCTGCGCTCGGCAGCCGCCATCGAACAAACCTTCGGCGGCATCACGACGCGGCTCTGGGACGATCCGTTCGAATGGACTTTGCCCGAACAGCTTTCGTCGAACGAATTGATCCTGGAATATTTGGCGGAAGTCGAAGTGACGCGCCAAAAAGGCTTTTCGTTTTTTAATTCCGACGACGATCTGCGGCGCGAAATTCCCGCCCCCGAACGGCTTCGCCCGATCTTTCAGATTCTTCTCGAAACCGTCGCCCGCGCCGAACATTTTCAGGGTCGGGCATTTGCGGTTTTTCAAATATTTTCCGACGAAAAACTTCCGCGCCTTTTCTGAGTTCCAGGTTTCAAGTTCCAAGTTCCAAGTCAATCCAACTTGGAACTTGGAACTTGAAACCTGGAACTTAAAACATCGTTGCAATCCGAACTTTTTCGTGTAAAAATTCGTTAAGGCTTGAGTCTTACGGTTTTTCAGGCTAGGGAGAAATAAAATGCACTGTCCGCGCTGTGGTCAACAACAGGTTACGGAAGATATAAAATTTTGTTCGCGCTGCGGATTTCCGCTCGGGCTTGTCTCGGAAGTGCTCGCGCACGGCGGTTTTCTTCCGCAACTAGCCGAACTGAACAATAAAAGCAAAAAATGGCTGACGCGCAATTTCGGTCTGAAGATCTCGCTGCTCTGGTTTTTGCTGATCTGTTTTATTCTGGTTCCGCTCGCGGCGATTACCAGAGCTCCGGGCGGAATGATCCCCGGATTAGCGATCATCGGTTTTTGCGGCGCGCTGCTGATGGCGGCTCTTTCATTTCTGTTTTTGCCGAAGGAAAAGAACTATCTGCAAGGACAAAACGAATTACCGAACGCTAATTATGAGCCGCAATATTTAAGCGGGAATCAAAATCAAAACGCGTTGCCGCCGCAGACAAGCCAGCCTGTTTCGAGCTTTGCGCCGCCGACGGCAGGTTCGTGGAAAGCGCCCGACACGGGCGAGCTCGTGCCGCACAGCGTGACCGAAGGCACGACGAAATTGCTCCAGAAAGACGAATAAAATTTAAAGGAAAGATTATGAAGGTTTATTGTCCAAGATGCGGTCAGGAACAGGTTTCACCGGAAATTAGATTTTGTTCGCGGTGCGGTTTTTTGATGACCGGACTTGCCGAAGTGGTTTTGACCGGCGGCATTCCCCAGCAATTAGAACCGACGGGAGCGAAACTGCAGACGCCGCGCCGCCGCGGTTTGAAACAAGGCGGCGGATGGTTTTTGTTCGGTGTCATATGCGTTCCGATTTTGGGAATTCTTTCCAATATTTTACGGTTCAGCGACGATATTGTCGGGCTCGCGGCGGTCGTGTTTTTCCTCGGTGGAATCGTCCGGATGCTTTACGCGCTGATCTTTGAATCGGGTAATCCGTCGGACAAAACTCTCGAAGAAAATGTCGTGCAGACGGCGCAGAAATTATTGAATAAAAAGCCGCAGGCAAATGCGCTTCCGCCGCAGCAATCAATTCCGGCAACCGGTTATGTTCCGCCGGTTGCGGGAAATTGGCGCGACACGAAGGATTTGGAACCGTCGAGCGTGACCGACAGCACGACGAAACTGTTAAATAACAAAGAGCAATAAATTTTAAGGAAGGAAAAATTATGTTTTGCCCGCGATGTGGTCAGGAACAAATTTCAAATGAAACAAGATTTTGCTCGCGCTGCGGATTTTTGATGGCGGGCGTCGGCGAGTTGATCGCGAATGCCGGAAATACTGCTTTAACGTCTACCGGTTCGGCAAAACCCGATACGGCGCGAAAACGCGGGTTAAAACAGGGTTTGTTTATTTTTCTGCTGACTTTTCTGGTTGTCCCGATCGTTTCGATTTTGACCATTTGGGCAAACGTCGAACCTTTCGGCGTTGCCATTTCCGCCATTTTACTTTTCGTCGGCGGACTTTTGAGGATGGCTTACGCGATGCTCTTTGAATCGACTGAGCCGACCGGCAAAACGATCGAACAGACCGTTTATCAAACCGCGCACGGCATCTTAAACAAAAAGCAGGATCAAAACGCTCTGCCGCCCCAGCAATCGATCCCGACTTCTTCCTATATGCCGCCGACTCACGGAAACTGGCGCGACACCAACGATTTAGAGCCTTCGAGCGTTACCGACCATACCACCAAACTTTTGCAGAAAGACAAACAAAAATGAGAAGTGAAAAGTGAGAAGTAAGAAGTAAAATAAATTTCACTTTTCACTTCTCACTTTTTATTTCTCACTTAATAACCGATCGCTTCGCCGTCGCTTCTCGAATCGATCGCGCCGAATTTTACTTTGGTTTTTTCTTCGATCGCAATTGCCGTTGCCGACGCGATATTTCCCGGAGTTGAAGCAAAATTTTGACCGAAACCTTTCATAATCGCGAGCGTGTCGGGCGACATTCCCATCGGTTCGTAGAGAATTTCGTCAGGAAACCATTGCTGGTGAATACGCGGCGCGTCGATCGCTTCCTGAATATTCATATCGTAATCGATCATATTGATCACGGACTGCAAAACCGCCGAGATGATGCGCGGACCGCCGCGTGCGCCGAGCGCAAACCACGTTGAACCGTCTTTCCGCAGAACGATCGTCGGAGTCATCGACGAAAGCGGACGTTTTTTCGGTTGAACCGAATTGTTTTCGCCCTGGATCAGCCCGAACATATTCGCCTTGCCGGGACGCGCTGCGAAATCGTCCATCTCGTCGTTTAATAAAACGCCCGTGCCTTTTGCCGTCACGCGCGAGCCGTAAAGATCGTTGATCGTATAGGTATTCGTGACGACATTGCCGTCGCCGTCAACGACCGTAAAATGCGTCGTTTCCGTGCCTTCCGAAAATGTAATTTCGCCCGCCTTGATGTCCGAGCTTTTCGAGGCTTGCGTCGGATTGATGGTTTCGGCGCGTTTTTTCGCGTAGTTTTTGTCAAGCAATTGCGCGGTCGGAACCTTCGCAAAATCGGGGTCGCCCATAAATTCGGCGCGGTCGGCAAAAGCGCGGCGCATCGCTTCGGCTAAAATGTGATATTTTTGCGCGGAATTATAACCCATTTTACGAAGATCGTAATTTTCGAGCATATTCAGGATCTGGAGCATCACGATCCCGCCCGAGCTCGGCGGCGGCATCGTGATGATCTTGTAGCCGCGATAGGTTCCTTCGAGCGGCGTGCGCTCTTTCGCCTGATAATTTTTCAGATCTTCGAGCGTGATCAAACCTTTGTTGCGCTTCATATCGGCGGCGATCAATTCGGCAGTTTGCCCGGTATAAAATTCTTTTGCGCCGAATTTTTGCATTCTTCCGAGCGTTTGCGCGAGCTCGGGCTGGCGAAGCGTGTCGCCTTCCTGATACATTTTCCCCCCGTTCAAAAAGATTTTTTTGCTGTCCTCGTATTTTTCGAGCGTGTTTTTATAAGATTTGAAAAGTTCCGCCAGTCGATAACTTAAAACATAACCGTTTTGCGCCAGAGCCCTTGCCGGTTCGACCAGATCTTTCCAGAGGATTTTCTTGGAGCCGTATTTTTGAAAAGCCAGATCGAGTCCGGCGGGCGTTCCCGGAACGCCCGAAGCGCGGTAGCCGACCGTCGAAGATCCCTCGCCTTTGATCAAATTTCCTTCTTTGTCAACAAAAACATCGCGGGTTGCGGCGAGCGGCGCCATTTCGCGGTAATCGATCGCCGCCGTTTTTCCGTTTTTGAAGCGGATCAGCATAAATCCGCCGCCGCCGAGGTTTCCGGCTTCGGGATAAACGACCGCCAAAGCAAGCGCCACAGCAACCGCCGCGTCAACGGCATTACCGCCTTTTTTCAAAACTTCCACGCCGATCTTCGAGGCTAATTCGTGCTGCGAAGCAACAATTCCGTGTTTGGCGCGAACCGGATCGCGCCACGCCGCAAGAGTTTTTTGCGGAAACGGGAATAAATTAAGAAGGAGAAGGAATAAAACAAAAAAGGCGATTTGTCGGTTAATTTTCTTCATAAACGGAAACAGGAAAAGACTTATTTCATATAACATTACGGAAAAAGCGGCAAATTTTCAAAAAAATAAAGTCTTTTTTAAAGTTTCGGCGGTATTGATTATTTATTTTAGAACAAAAAAGTCTTGGAATTTACTCGAAAATAGAGTAAATTTGATATTTATAAGTTCACTGGTTTGGGTCTCAACAATATAGTTGTCCGAAAATTGTCCTTTTCGGAGAGGAGTGTCACGTAGTATGAAAAAAATTGTTTCTTTTTCTGTCATCGTCGTTTTGTGTCTGGCAGCAAATCTTCCGGCTTTCTCACAAAAAATAAAAAACATCACCGTTAAAAAATTTCCTGCGCCGAGAACTTTGCCGCAGGTCAATGTAAAATTAAGCAGCGCCGAAGCTTTTTCCGACGGAAACGGCGTTTACCTTCGGTGGCAAGCCGAATATGAAACTCAGAACATAGGCTTTTTCGTTTACCGGGTCGGCGCGAAAGGCGCGGAACTCGTCAGCCCGTCAATGGTCGGCGGCGGTTCTTTGAGCTCAGGCGAAAAAGTCGTCTACGGCGGAAAATATTCGTTCTTTGATCCCGCCGGCAATTCCGCAAATTCCTACTACATCGAGAGCCTCGGAGCGAACGGCAAACGCCAAACATTTGAGCCGATCTTTCCGAAATCCGTTAAAAGTATAACTTCGGTTGCCGGTTCATCGTCACAGGAATTAGCAAAATTGAAAGCCGACGCAAAACCCGGAGTTGAAAGTAATTTGCTGAATCTGCCCGCTGATTTACACTCCGAGGTCGAAGCCAATACACTTCCGCCCGACATCTTTACGCAGCGCTGGGTTGCCGCCCAGCCGGGTGTCAAAATCAGTGTCAAGCAGGAAGGGATTTACCGCGTTTCGCGCACCGAATTGCAGAATGCGGGTTTTAATGTCAGTGCCCCGGGCAATCTCTGGCAGCTTTATGTTGACGGCAAACAACAAGCCATTATTGTCGGCGATAAAGATGCATACATCGAATTTTACGGCAATGGAATGGATACCGCCGAAAGCGCGACCAAAGTTTATTATTTGATCGTCGGCGTGCAAGACGGGAAACGAATGGACACGACCGTTTTGCGTCCGCTTTCACCAAGCGTAGCTTCAAACAACTATTTCCAATCATTCTTAAGAAAAGAGCGTACGACTTACATTGCCGCGGAAATTTTGAACGGCGATGCCGAAAATTTCTTCAGTAGTGTGCCGATTATCGGTTCAAGCTCACCGACTCCGTCAATCGTCACCCTGACCTTTAATCTAACGGGCGTGGATTTCACGATGCCGAACGCAACGATTGAACTCGGTATTCAGGGAATTACCTCGACGCCGCATCAGGTCGTGGCAACGATCAACGGCGTGCCGATGGATCCGATCAGCGGAACCGGCAAAGTTCTGATGAACGGTTCTTTCCAGGTTCCGATCAGTGTTCTGCGTGAAGGCGCAAATACTTTGCAGCTGCAGACATTTGCCGGTGCAGGAGATATTAGCCTGACCGAATCGATCAAAGTCAGCTACAATCGCAAATATGAAGCGGTTCAAAACCGGCTTTCTTTTTATACCTCGAATTACCGGACATCAACGCTTTCGGGATTCAGCTCGCCGAACATCAGACTATTCGATCTGACGGTTCCCGACGAACCGAAAACCTTGTCCAATTTAACGATCGTTGACAACGGCGGAAATTACAGCGTTAGTTTGCCGGCGAATCGCGGTCGGGCAATTTTTGCGGCGGAAGATTCAGCGATCTTGACTGCCGGTTCGATCGTCGCAAATACTCCGTCAACGCTTTCGACGCCGACCCATAACGCCGACCTGCTAATCGTTTCCTATAAAGATTGGCTGACCCAGGCGAATGATTGGGCAAACTATCGCCGCGCACAGGGAATGACGGTCGAAGTCGTTGATATCGAAGATATTCTGGACGAATTCAGCTACGGTTCGGTTGATACTTCGGGAATCACGGATTTTTTCAAATATGCCAAAAACAACTGGCAAACTCCGCCGAACTATATTTTATTGTTGGGCGATACGACTTACGATTACCGAAATTATGAAAACCGCGCGTTTCAAAATTTTATTCCGACCAAACGGGTTGATACCGTTTATGAAGAAACCGGAAGCGACGAGGCGATGTGCGATTTTGACGACGACGGGTTAGCGGAAATCTCCGTTGGTAGAATTCCGGCGCGAAATGCTCAGAATGTTTCACAGGCATTGAGCAAAACAATGGCTTTTGAGTCAACCCTTGCAACGGCTTTCAGCCGCGGCGGAGTTTTCCCAAGTGATTTACCTAATGGTTATGATTTTGAAGGGTTAAATCAGCGGGTTTCTTCGCAACTGCCGCCAAGTATGCCGAAAACTTACATCAACCGCGGACAGCCCGATGCCCATAGTATTCTGATAAATGCCCTTAATGCAGGACCTTATATTGTAAATTATTCGGGACATGGTTCGCCGGGCGCTTGGCAAAGTAATTTTTTAACAATTTCCGATGCTTTGGGATTGACGAATGCACCGAATTATTCGATTTTCACATTGCTTACTTGTTTTAACGGGTATTATCTCCGAACTGACGCCGATAGTTTGGGCGAAGCTCTTTTGAAATCGCCGAGTGGCGGTGCGGCGGTCGTTTGGGCATCAACTGCATCAACCACACCTGACGTTCAGGAAGTGATGGCAACGCGTTTTTACAGTCAGCTTAACGTCAGCAGTATGACGAGAATGGGCGACTTTGTTAGAGATGCAAAAGCCGCAATCTCGGGCGGGCGCGATGTTCGTTTGTCGTGGGCACTGCTCGGGGATCCGACTTTGAAGATAAAACCCTAAAACGGAAAGGGAAAAAAAAGAGAAAGGGAG
>Ga0310813_10002376_pt1 | contig 11389 bp, 14 predicted proteins | sample YN3metagenome_FD_203086 | JGI IMG/M metagenome (GOLD analysis project Ga0310813, IMG submission 203086) | Soil microbial communities from experimental microcosm in Duke University, North Carolina, United States - YN3 | ecosystem: Engineered > Artificial ecosystem > Soil microcosm > Unclassified... | reverse complement strand
CGGTGCTGGGCCTGGCGGTCCTGTTCGACTACATCAACGGCTTCCACGACACCGCCAACGCCATCGCCACCTCGGTCAGCACGCGTGCCCTGAGCCCGCGGGTCGCTATCGCGATGAGCGCCACCGCGAACTTCGTCGGCGCGCTGACTGGAACTGCGGTCGCCAAGACCATCGGCGCGGGCTTGATCACGCACCAGGCCGAGGGTGGGCTGGTGGTCGCCGCGGCGCTGATCGGCGCCATCGTGTGGAACCTGCTGACCTGGCGACTCGGGATCCCCTCATCGAGCAGCCATGCCCTCATCGGTGGCCTGCTCGGCGCGAGCGCCGCGGCGGTCGGGTTCAGCGCCTGGCTGGTGGATGGGATCCTGGGCAAGGTGATCCTGCCGCTCGTCGGATCACCGATCGCGGGCTTCGCCATCGGCTTCGCCCTGATGGTCCTCATTTTCCACGTCTTCCGGCGCGCGCACCCGAAGACGATGAACGACCGATTCCGACGCCTGCAGGTGCTGTCGGCCGCCTACATGGCCTTCAGCCACGGCAGCAACGACGCCCAGAAGACGATGGGGGTGATGACTCTGGCCCTCGTCTCGGCGGGGGTGCTGACCGAGTTCAAGGTCCCGCTGTGGGTGATCATCCTGGCGGCGAGTGCCATCTCGCTCGGAACCGCGGCTGGCGGTTGGCGAATCATCAGGACGATGGGCACCAAGGTCGTGAAGCTCGACCCGGTACACGGATTTGCGGCGGAGACGACGGCTGCCAGCGTCATCTTCGGCGCCTCCATCCTGGGCATGCCGGTCAGTACCACCCACGTCATCTCCAGCGCCATCCTGGGTGTTGGTTCGTCCGATCAGTTCCGCGCGGTGCATTGGGGCGTCGCGCGACGGATCGGGATCGCGTGGGTGCTGACCCTTCCGGCTTCGGCGCTGGTGGCCGCACTCTCCTACCTGGTGCTGCACCCGTTCCTGGGCAGCTAGGGGGCGACCCTCAGCTGAAGAAGATGAAGCGGACCCCGATGATCACCAGGAGCACGCCGAACCCACGCTGCACGACCTCCACCGGCAGCGATATGCCGAGCCGCGCGCCGAGGTAGGCGCCCAGCAGCAGACCCACGGCCAGGACAGCAGCGAAGCGCAGGTCGACGAACCCTCCACGCCAGTACTCGAGCGCGCCGAGCGCACCCACCGGCAGCACGAGCGCCGCGAGCGAGGTACCTGCCGCCTGGGTAGTGCTCAGGCCAACCGTGAGGATGAGCAGCGGGACGATGACGGTCCCTCCCCCGATCCCGAAGAGGCCGGAGAGAACGCCTGCCGTCAGCCCGATGCCTGCGACGATGAGCAGCTGAATCATTTGGAGCCCTCCTCACCCCGAGGATACACAGGCCCATCGGCTGATATAGTTGTCGGGTCAACCATGAGCACCGCCAAGTCGATTCCCGGACCACGCGACCCGCGCCTCGAGACCTGGCGCTCGTTCCTGGTCGCGCATGCCCAGATCCGTCGCCAGCTCGAGCGCGAGCTCCAGGCAGAGCAGTCGCTGGGCCTCGGCGAGTACGAGGTGCTCCTGATGCTTGCCCGCGCCGATGACCGGCAGCTGCGGATGAGCGAGCTTGCCGATCGGCTCGTCCTCTCGCGCAGCGGCGTGACGCGGCTGGTCGACCGTCTCGAGGCGGAGGCCCTGGTCGAGCGAACCTCATGCGCCACCGACCGGCGGGGTTCGTGGGCGACCCTCACCGATGCCGGCCACCGGCGCCTGCGGCGCGCCGCGCCAACCCACCTCCGCGGCGTGGGCGAGCACTTCCTCGACCGAATTCCATCCGAGGAGCTCGACGCCCTGCAGCGTACCCTCGACCGGGTCCTCGACGAGGCCTAGCCCCCCGGCGACTCGCTTGCGCCCGCCAGCTCGCCGGTCGCCTGGGCGCGCAGGCTGCTGACCATGGCAACCCGGCCGTCGTCAGGCGCCATTTCCAGGAACCGATCAAACTCCCGCACCGCGGTCGCGTTGTCCCCCTGCCGGAAAGCGATCAGCCCACGGAAGAACGGGATGTCCGGCTCATCGGGGTCGGCGATGGAGGCATACGAGTCCGTCGCGGAGGTGGCGTCGCTCCAGTCAGCGGCGGTGATGTAGGCAGTCACGAGGCGCCGATAGGCCGATGCGTCCTCCGGCTTGAGCGCCAGGAGAACCTGCAGGGCGACGGCGGCCCGCTGCAGGTCCTCCGCACCGCCACCTGCCAGGTAGGCATCCGCCAGGTCTGAGACGACCTCGGCGTCATCCGGATTCGCCGCGAAGAGGCCCAGCAGCCGCTGGATCTCCGCCTGCCGGTCGGATTCCGCCTGGATCGCGTCGGCGAGTGCCTGGTTGACGACCGTCCGCTCGCCGAGGCCGATGGATCCCGGCAGCGCGAACCCGAGCAGCAGACCGAGCGAAATGAATAGTGCGAGTCCCGCGACCAGGGGCCGTGGTTGCCTGCTCGACACGGGGGTCACGATGGGCTCGGCTGGCAGTGGCTCGAGGGTGGCTGCCGCTCGCGACTCGGCTTCCGCGCGCTCCCGCTCGTACGAGGCGTCGTCCAGCGAGCCGGCCCGCCGATCGGCCTCGACGTCCAGGAGCCCCTCGAGCGCGACCCGATGCCGCAACGCCCTGGCCTCCGCCTCTGGCTGCGTCGTGAAGGCCACGCTCGGGGCGCCTCGACGAATCAGCGGCCAGCCGATCGCGGCGGCCACGGCAGCTCCGGCGAGCAGGAGGAGGAGCCACTGCACGAGGTCAGGCATCGAGCCGCTCCACCTCGTCACGGATCTGCTGTCGCACGCCGCCGGCCGGCGGTGCGGGTGCTGGCGCAGGGGCGACGTGGCCACGGCCAAGCCACCAGGCGAAGAGCCCGATCCCGACCACCAGCGCGAGCGGCGGGATCCACCACGCGAATGGCGACGGGGGCGCGAGGAGGATCCACTCCCCATAGCGGGCCACGAAGTACGCACGGATCTGCCCCGGCGTCTGGCCGGCCGCCAGCTGCTCGGCGATCTGCCGCCGGATCGCCGCCGCGCTCGCGGTCTGCGACTCGGCCACGGACAGCGCCTGGCAGTCGGGGCAGCGCAGCTCAGCGGCGACCTGCCGCGCCTGATCGGCCTGCGTTGGCGCCACCGACGGACGAAGCAGCTCCACGACGACCAGCCCACCCAGCGCGAGCAGGGCGGCGACGGCGATCGGCAGTGCCAGCCGCCTCATGGCGCAATCCCCAGCGAGGCGAGCCCCTCGTCCACCAGCGCCCGCGTGAGCGGACCGATGTGCCGCGACACGACGACGCCATCCGCATCCACGAAGAAGGTCTCTGGCGGACCGGTCACGCCATAGTCGATCGAGATCCCGCCATCGGGGTTGAGCATCGTCGGCCAGCTCACCTGGCCATATCGGTCCAGGAAGCCGCGCGCGCCGTCAGGCGTGTCGTTGACTAGGACGCCGACCAGCTGCACCTCGTCGCCGTGGCGCGCCACAAGGTCCAGGAGGACTGGGTGCTCGTCCACGCAGCTCGGGATGCAATAGCTCGCCCAGAAGTTGATGACCGCCGGCTTGCCCGCCAGGTCAGCCGAGCTGAACCGGTCGCCCTCGAGAGTCGTGCCGGCGAAGACGGGAATCGGCTTGCCGACTAGAGGCGACGGGAGGTTGCGCGGATCGCTCCCGAGTCCGGTGAAGAGCAGCCAGCCCAGCGGTACCAGGACGACGGGCACGAGCAGCCATCGCAGGACCGAGCCGCGTGCGAATGGCCCTGCCATGGTCAGGCTCCCGCCAGCGCCGCTTCGACCGCCATCCGGCGGCGGTCCGGCCAGATGGCGAAGAGGGCACCGAGCGCCACGATCGCGCCGCCGGCCCAGATCCACATCACCAGCGGGTTGATGAGGACGCGGATGGTCGCCGTGCTGGTGCTCGGGTTGTACGCGAGCAGCGTGACGTACAGGTCTTCGCCGATGGCGGTGCGGACCACCGGCGTGGCGATGGCGGTCGCCGAGTTGGGGTAGTCGCGCAGCGCCGTGGCGATCCGCCCGGATTGGGGACCCGCGAGGGTGAGCTCGGCGCGGGTCTCGATGACCCGCGGGTCGGAGGCCAGCGGCTCGGTGACGAGCTGATCGTAGGTGATCGTGTACGCGCCCAGCGACAGCGCCTCGCCGGGCCGGAGCGTTGCGGTCCGATCCGTCCCGAGCGTGGCCGAGACCGCGATCGCCACCGACATCACGCAGATCCCGACGTGTGCAAGGTAGCCACCGTATCGGCGCCGATTGCGGGTCGCGAGCCGCAGCAGCGCCACCGGTGGGGCCTCTCCGCGAGTGCGCGCACGGGACCGCGCACCACGCACGACTTCGTCGCCCATCACCACCAGCACGAACGTCGCTAACCCGAAGATTCCCAGCGGAGCCGCATCCCGCACGCCAAGGGCCCAGGCGGCCACCACCACCCCGACGCCGGCGAGGATCGGGATCGCGAAGCGCTCCCGCACCGTCATCCACGAGGCTCCACCCCAGGGCAACGCCGGGCCGACGCCGGTCAGGAAGAGGAGGGCCACGAAGATCGGGGCATTGACCCGGTTGAACCAAGGCGCGCCGACGCTGGCGCGCGCCCCCGTGGCAGCCTCGACGACGACGGGATAGAGCGTCCCGAAGAGGATTGCGAAGGTGATGGCCAGGAACAGCACGTTGTTGAAGAGGAACGCGGACTCGCGGCTCACCACGGCGCCCGGCGGCCGTCGATCCCCGAGGTCCGGGAGGCGCCAGATCAGCAGTCCCAACGCCACTCCCAGTGTGAGGAGGATGGCCCAGGCGAACCACGCCCCGATCCCCGAGGTCGTGAAGGCGTGCACGCTGTTCACCACGCCGGAGCGGGTGAGAAAGGTCCCCACCAGCGTCAGCGTGAACGTGGCAATCACCAGGGCGTGCGTCCAGATTCGGAGCGTGCCGCGCCGCTCGGCGACCATCGAGGAGTGGATGAAGGCGGTCGCCGTCAGCCAAGGCAGCAGGGCTGCATTCTCGACCGGGTCCCACGCCCAGTAGCCGCCCCAGCCCAGCACCGCGTAGCTCCACCAGGCACCGGCCACGATCCCGGCGGTGAGGAGGATCCATGGCACGAGCGTCCAGCGGCGCACGACCGCCAGCCACTCCTCATCGGTGCGGCGGGTGATGAGCGCCGCCATGCCGAAGGCGAACGGGATCGCCATCCCGGTGTAGCCGAGGTACAGGAGCGGCGGGTGGAGTCCCATGAACGGATGGTTCTGGAGCAGCGCATTCGGGCCGTTTCCCTCGAGGCCGATGGGCGTCACCCGCACGAACGGGTCGCTCGGCCACGCCATCACCGCGAAGAAGAAGGCCGCGCCGAGCGCGAGCGTCGCCCCCACCCACGGCATCAGCGCCGGCAGCCTGGCCCGATACCGGTAGAGCACCAGGCTCGCCCATCCCGTGGCCAGCAGCGTCCAGAAGAGGATCGATCCCTCGAGTGCAGCCCACAGCGAGATGACCGAGTAGAACGGCGGCGTTGTCGTGGCGTTGTTGCGCGCCACGTACACGACGCTGAAGTCGTGGGCCAGGAGCGAGACGATCATCGCCAGGCAGGCGATCGCGACCATGGCGAAGGCGGCGTACATCGCGCGGCGCGCGCTGGCCAGCACGGCAAGGTCGCCGGATCGGCCGCCGATCACGAACGCCCCAGCGGCAAAGAGGGTCGCCGCCAGCCCGATGAGGACGGCGATGTGTCCGAGGGTCGGGATCACGTGCCGGGTTCGAAGGCCCGGGTCGGGAGCGCGCCCTCGGATGGCGCGACGTAGTTCTCGTCGTGCTTGACGATCACCTGCGACGCCTCGAAGGTACCGTCAGCCTGCAGCTCGCCCTCCACCACGGCACCGATCCCCTCACGGAACGAGCGCGTCGGAGTCGTCGCGGCGTGGACGGCGATCTCGGTCGTCCCGTCGGTGAGGACGAAGGTCAGGTCAGGCGCCTCCCCCGAGATGCTCCCCGCCTTGACGAGGCCGCCCAGCCGCTCGGTCTTGCCGACCTCGGCCGGACCCCGCACCAGCAGCTCGGTAGGGGTCAGGTAGTAGACGAGGGCGTTGCCGACGGAGCTGAAGGCGAGGTACGCGATCACGCCCACCACGATGGCGACGCCGACCAGCAGCCCCCAGCGACGGCCACGCGGCGGCAGGGGCGCCAGGACAGGGCGAGCCAGGGTCATCGCGGGGAGTCGGCGTCGTCGCTGCGCCCCGATGCCTCGCGAGCGTTGCGCAGCCGCCGCGCGAGCAGGGCGGCATACAGGGCGATCCCGCCCAGGATCACGCCATAGGCCGCGATCACGAACCCTGCGTCGGTCATCCGGCCGGCTCCTCGACGCCCGACGGGACGGCGACCTGGCGGGCGGCCGCCACCCGACCGCGCCGCGCCTCGTCCTCGAGTTGCCACTCCAGCCGGGCCAGCTGGTAGCGGCGAATCAGCAGGTAGACCCAGACCAGGGTGAAGGCGGCGAGCATGGCGAGCAGGGCCAGCACGAACTGGAGCGGGGCACTGGGATTCAGGATCTTCGAGGGATCGCCGATCGTCGGGCCCTGGTGCAGGCCGCGCCACCAGATCACGCTGAAGTGGACGATCGGGATGTCGACCGCGGCGATGAGGCCCACCACCGCGGCGCGTCCGGCGCGGCGCGCAGGGTCATCGGTCAATCGGCGCAGGAGGAGATAGCCCACGTAGAGCGCCAGCAGGAGCGCGGTCGTCGTCAGGCGCGGGTCCTCCCACTGCCAGTAGACGCCCCACACCGGCCGGCCCCACATCATCCCGCCCCAGATGGCGAACGCCGTGAACATGACACCCACCTCCGCTCCCGCCAGGGCGAGGGCGTCGAGGCGCACGTCGCGCCGGATCAGGTAGACGAGGCCGGCAATTGCGGTCACTCCGAATGAGGCATACGCCAGCCAGGCCGATGCCACGTGCACGTACATCACCCGCTGGGCATCGCCCTGGTTGAGGTCGGCGGGCACGACAAAGAGCCCGTTGATGGCAGCGCCGATGACCGCGAAGAGCGCCACGAACCCCAGGATGCGGGTCTTCATCAGTCCTCCAGCAGGAAGCCGTAGGTGCCGGCTCCCACGACCAGCATGATGACGTCGAACGCGACGAGCAGCTGGAGCCATGATCCCAGCTCACCGAGCGGATCGCCGCCGAGCGCGGCCACGGTGGCCTTCACGGCGGCAAGGAGGAGTGGCGCCACGATAGGCAGCATCAGGAGCGGGAGCATCACCTCGCGGGCGCGCATCCGGACCGTCAGTCCCGCATAGGCGGTCCCGATCGCGGCGAACCCGATGGCGCCCAGCACCACCGCCGCGAGCAGCGGTAGCCAGGCTGCGCCGACCGGGATGGCGTAGAGGATGGCCACGACCGGCAGCAGCAACCCGCCGAGGACCAGCATCGCCGCCGCCCCGGCGAGCGCCTTGCCGGCGTAGATGGCGCGGCGGTCGACCGGGTAGAGGGCCAGCTGCTCGAACGCGCCGTCGTCGGCCTCAAGCTGGTGAAGGCGCGCCATGGTGAGCAGGCCGCCGAAGACGATCGCCAGCCACAGCAGCCCCGGTGCCGCCTCTGCCAGGCGCCGCGAGTCGGGCCCCAGCGCAAAGCCGAAGAGGAGCAGCACGATCGCGGCGAAGAAGATCGTCGAGCCGGCCGCCTGCCGGCCGCGCAGCTCGGAAAGCGCGTCCTTGCGCGCGATGGCGATCGCAACCGAGAGATCACGCCGAAGGGCGTTCATCGGTCCACCATGGCGACGGCGGCACGCGGCCTGGGCGACGCGCCGACCGGCACCGTACTCACGCCCGCACCGCCCACCTCGGCAACGAGCCCGCTTTCGAGCCGCACCGTGGCATCGGCGAGACTCGCCACCCGCTCCGCCTGGTGCGATGCCACGACGATCGTCACGCCCGCATCCTTCCAGAGGCCGATAAGCCGGTCGACGAGCGCCATCCCCTCCCCATCGAGCGACGCGTGCGGCTCGTCCAGTAGAAGGAGCGACGGCCGTGCTACGAGGATGCGGGCGAGCGCCAGGCGCTTGCGCATCCCCGCCGAGAAGGTCCGCACGCGCTGCGCTGCCACCGCCTCGAGGTCGACGGTCGCAAGCGCCTCACGGACCACGGGCAGCCCTTCGGCCGCTCCCCAACCGAACATGGTGGCCGCGAAGCGCAGGTTCTCCTCCGCCGTCAGGTCGTCATAGTGGGCGGTGGCGTGCGAGAGGTAGACGGCTCGTCCGCGGACCAGCTCGGGGTCGGCAAGGGCGTCGATGCCATCGATCGAGAGGGAGCCATACGAGGGGCGGATCGCGGTCGCCAGGATCCGGAGGAGGGTGGTCTTGCCGGCGCCGTTCGGGCCCAGCAGGGCGACAGTCCGTCCCATCTCGACCGTGAGCGAGATACCCGCCAGCGCGGCGCTGCGCCCGAAGAGGCGCGCCAGCTCGACGGTGGCGACCGCCGGAGGGATGGTCCCAAGCGTCCCGGCGAGCCGGGGCGCGACGTAGATGGTGGTCTGCGGCATGCTCGCGGGCGGGGCGGATGATGGATGGAGGCTGAGTGTGCGGCGCGCGATGAGGGGCGTCAACTCGGGCCGGCTCGCAAATCGGCGATCATGAGGGATGCTCCGCGAACCGGATCCTGGGACCCTCCTCTCGACCTGGTCCGGCGATCCCCTGCCGTGGATCGGGATCGCGTTGGCGACGCTCACCTACCTCGCCGGCGTGTGGATGGTCGACCGTGCCCACCCGGCCACTCGGGTGCCCAGGTGGCGTATTGCCGCATGGCTGGCTGGTGTGGCGGTCATCGGCGTTGCACTCGTCTCGGCGGTCGACGTCTATGCCGAAAGCCTCTTCACGGTGCACATGGTCCAGCACCTGGTGCTGGCGATGGTGGCCCCGCCTCTGCTGGCCTTCGGCGCCCCGGTGACGCTTCTGCTCCGTGCCGCGACGCCGGGGCTTCGTCGCTCGGTCCTCATCCCGCTCCTGCACTCCCGCCCCGTCGCAGGGCTGGCCTGGCCGCCAGTCGGCTGGGCCGTCTTCACGGTGGTGATGTCGGCGACCCACTTCAGTCCGCTCTTCAACGCCGCCCTCGACAACGAGGCCCTGCACTCGGCCGAGCACCTGCTCTACCTCGGTGCAGGCATCCTCTTTTGGTGGCCGGTCATCGGTGCCGACCCCGTTCGCTGGCGCTTGCGCCCGATCTCGCGGATGGTCTACCTCGCGGCGCAGATGCCATTCAACACGGCCGTCGGTTTGGCGATCTACTTCGCGCCGGGCGTCCTGTACCCTCACTATGCGTCCGTCGGCAGGGCGTGGGGCCCTGATCCGCTCACCGATCAGCAGCTGGCCGGGATCGTCATGTGGGGGCTCGGTGACGTCATCCTGCTGGGGGCGCTGGTGGTTGCAATCGAAGCGTGGCTGCGTGCCGACGAGAAGCGCAGCAGCAGAACCCGGGAGCGAGCAGCCAATGTCGACCGAGCGTCAGTTGAAGGGCACTAGCCGCGGCGCGGCGGCCATCGTCGCCATCGGGCTGGTGCTCGTCGCATGCTCGAATGGGGCGGGGCAGAGCGTCCTGCCGTCGGGGGCGGGGCAATATCCCGGATGGCCCGGCAGCGGCCTGGTTGTCGGGAGCGGTGACTTCATCCCGATCGTGGTCTCGTCAGAGGTGAGCACCGGCCACAGCCGCGTGCTGATTGCCCTCACCGACGCCGCCCATCGCGACCTCGGTGCGCAGGGCGTGACGGTCGAGGAGACCTACTACGACCTCGCTGCGAGCACCGAGACGCCGGTCGGAACAGTGGACGGCACCTTCCGCTGGCTGATCCCCGACGAGAAGACGATCTACACCTCGTACGTCGACTTCGCCCACTCCGGCGACTGGGGCGTCGAGGTCATCGCGCGGGAGCCTGGGAAGCCGGATCGCAGCGCGCGGGTGACCTTCTCGGTACGCGACACCACGACCACGCCAGCGATCGGCGCGCCCGCGCCAGCCTCGGAGACGCTGCACACCACCGATCCCGCGGCGCTCGTCGCCATCTCCACCGACACCAATCCGGATCCCGCCTTCTACGCCCTCTCCGTCAAGGACGCGATCGCGGCGGGCAAGCCGTTCGTGCTCGTCTTCGCCACGCCCCTCTTCTGCACCAGCGGCCTCTGTGGCCCGGCGCTCGACCTGGTCAAGCAGGTGGCACCCGATTACATCGGTCGCGTGAACTTCATCCACGTCGAGCCGTACATCCTGCAGGTGAAGGACGGGCGTACCCAGCCAGAGCTCGACGTGACTGGCTACCCGAAGTCGGTCAGGGCATCGGTGGAATGGGGCCTTCCGACCGAGCCGTGGGTCTTCGTCGTGGATGCGCAGGGCAAGGTCGCCGCCAAGTTCGAGGGGATGGCGTATCCCGATGAGCTGACCGCCGCCCTGAACGACGTGCTCCCTTGAGGCGCCCCGGTTAGAGGACGTACAGGGTCGAGAAGAGGAAGAGCCACACCACGTCGACGAAGTGCCAGTAGTAGCTGGCCGCCTCGACCGCGGTGTGGTGCTCGGCCGAGATGAGCCCCTTGCGCGCTCGGGTGGCCACGATCGCCATGAAGCCGAGGCCCGCCAGGACGTGCGCACCGTGGAACCCGGTCAGCGTGTAGAAGGTGGACCCGAAGACCCCGGCATCGAGCCCGAAGCCGTTGTTCGCGAACTCGTACCCCTGGACGATGATGAAGACGCTACCCAGCAGCAGCGTGAGGCGCAGGGCCAGGCGCATCCTGGCAACCTCGCCACGGCCGATGGCCCGCACCGCCCACTGCATCGTGAAGCTGCTCGTGACGAGGAGGAGCGTGTTCAGGCCGGGGAGCAGCAGCTCGGGTCGCTCGTGCCCGTCCGGCGGCCACCCGCCGCTCTCCGAACGGATCACGAAGTAGGCGGCGAAGAGGGCCCCGAAGAGCATCACCTCGGAGAGGATCCCGAGCTTGACGCCAAGCAGCATATTGCTGCGCGCCGCGACTGGGTCCTCGCCGTGGGATTCGGCCGCCACGTGGATACTCACGGCGCGGGCCGCCCCGGGGACGGGACGGCGGCCGACCCGTACTCGTAGGGTCCGGCACTTACGGTCGGAATGTGCTCGAAGTTCCCGACCGGCGGCGGCGAGCTGACCTGCCACTCCAGGGTGTGGGCCCGCCATGGATTGGGGGCCGCCTTCGGGCCCTTCCGCCATGACCAGACCATGTTGAAGGCGAACACCGCGACCGACAGGAAGATGTTGAAGGCCATGATGCTGACGAACAGGTTCACCCCTCCAAGGTTGGTCGGGTAGTCGGCCACGCGACGCCGCATCCCTTCGATCCCCAGCCAGAACATCGGCAGGAAGGTCAGGTTGAAGGC
>Ga0310813_10002375_pt1 | contig 11389 bp, 9 predicted proteins | sample YN3metagenome_FD_203086 | JGI IMG/M metagenome (GOLD analysis project Ga0310813, IMG submission 203086) | Soil microbial communities from experimental microcosm in Duke University, North Carolina, United States - YN3 | ecosystem: Engineered > Artificial ecosystem > Soil microcosm > Unclassified ... | reverse complement strand
TCGCCGAGCTGCGCGACGACCTCGCGCGGCAGGCTGCGCTGGTCGACGAAACCCGTGCGGCGCTGGCCGCGGCCAACGAAAACCGCGACCAGCTCGCGCGTGACGCGCAGCGCATCGCCGACGAAGCACAGCGGCTCAAGAGCCTCGCGGCCACTTTCGAGCGCTGGCACGAGCAGATGATCTCGTTGATGACGCAGAACCAGGACATGCACACGAAGAACCAGGAGCTGTCGTCGATCGTGCGGCACGTGGTGATCGTGTCGCTGAACGCATCGATCGAAGCGGCGCGCGCCGGTCAGGCGGGCCGTGGCTTCGCGGTGGTCGCAAGCGAAGTGCGCTCGCTTGCGGCGCGTTCGGAGGAATTGTCGAAGAGCTATCGCGACAGCCTGCATCGCAACGACCTGACGACCACAGCCACCTTCCAGGACATCCAGGCGGGCGGCAAGATGATCGCCGCGTCGCTGGCCAGCGTCGAATCGCTGGCCAGCCAGTTCCAGTCCCGGCTTCACTAGGCGCGCAACGTGATCAGCTCTCATGCGAAGCAAAGCTTCGAGCGCATCTTCGAGAAGGCGGCGCGCACACGTTTGCCGATGGAGTCGAGCCATAGTTGCAGCATCGCACCGCTGCGCGAGCCGATGGCCGGCGCCGACACCCGGGCGGTGGTGCTGACGATTTCGTCGATCGCGTTCCGGCTGCTGCTGATTCTGCACGTCAACGAAGATACGGCCGCCGTCGAATACTTCACCAGCGACAACCCGGAGCGACCGTTCAACGAGGTGTTCCAGGAAATCTGCAACCTGTGTTGCGGCGCGATCAATCAGGAACTGCTGAACTATTTTCCGGACCTCGGCATGTCGACGCCGTACACGCTGAGCGCGCGCTGTCTGCCGTATCTGAGCGGACTCAAGCCCGAACTGCTCGAGTCGTTTGCGATCTCGATCGACGCTGCGGCCGGCTGTATCGAACTGGCCGCGACGCTGTGTGTGTGCGCGCACGCGCCGGTCGATTTCATCGCGGACGTGTCGCAAGCCGAAGACACAAGCGGCGAACTCGAACTGTTTTGAACCCCCGAATCTGAATACGCCACGCAGGAAGCAGCATGAACGACACTAAACCGGTCAGCAAGGTCCTCGTGCTCGACGACGATCTGCTGCATGCCGATACGATCAAACGCTTTTGCGACGAGAACAATCTGGTCGGCGTCAAGGTGCGCAAGAGCCGGCTGCTGTCGGTGCTGCGCGCGAATATCGATCTCGGCGCGATTCTGCTGCACGAAAGCTATGGCGGCTCGCTCGACGAAGCCGCGGCGATCGCGAACCGCATCTATGCGGTGCGCCCGGAGCTGCCGATCATCATGCGCCGCGAACGGCGCGCGACGATGGACGATTTGCCCGAGAGCCTGCGGCAGATTTTGTGCGCGGTGTACGTGGCAAGCGACATCACGCCGCTGCGCGACGTGATCGACAAATACATTTTCAGCCTCGACTATCCGAACGCGCTGGTGCGCGGCATCTCGGAGATCAGCGAGTCGATGCTGACTACGCTGTTCAAGGAACTGACCATCGCGAGCGAACGGCCGAGCATCGTGCGCGACCGCATCATTTTCGGCGAGGTGTTCAGCCTGATCGCGCTGGAAAGCGCATGGTGCCGCGGCTACATGATGATCCAGGCGGAAGAGGAGCCGTTGCTCGCGCTGCTCGACCAGCGCCGCAGCGGCAGTTCGAGCGCGGCGTCCGCCGATTTCCGCGATCTCAACGATCTGCTCGGCGAATTGACCAACATGATCTGGGGCGCGTTCAAGAACCGCTTCCTCGGCGAAGTCGACCCGACGCGCGCGCAGGTGCAAGTGCCGCTGCTGGTCAATCACCGCCAGAAATACATTTCGTTCGGCTCCGACAATCCGCAACTCTGCTTCGTGTACGAGTTGACGGACGAGCAATCGGGCCGTTCGGTAAAGCTGCATCAGCGTTTCGTGTTCAGCCTCAGCTGGTCGCCGGAAGCGTTCAGCGAGATCGCTGAACAGCCCGGCGCGACGGTCGGCGCAGGCGAACTCGATCTCTTCTGACTGAACTGGATGTAACGGAGAAACTCACATGGCAAAGATTCTGGTAGTGGACGATTCAAGCACGGTGCGCGACGAAGTGGCCGGCTTTCTGAAGAAAAACGGCCTCGACGTCGATACGGCGGTGGATGGCAAGGACGGTCTCGCGAAACTGAAGGCGAGCCCCGGCACCAAGCTCGTGATCAGCGACGTCAACATGCCGAATATGGACGGCCTGACGATGGTCGAAAAGATTCGCGGCGAACTGGCCAACACGACGGTCAACGTGATCATGCTGACTACCGAAAGCAGCCCGGCGATGAAGGAACGCGGCAAGGCAGCCGGCGTGAAGGGCTGGATCGTCAAACCGTTCAAGGGCGAGGCGGTGCTCGAGACGTTCAGGAAGCTGGCTGGCTAAAGCGTGCGGGTGCATCTGCACCGGCCCTGCATCTGCATCTGCGCCTGTCTGTCGTTATCGCTGCTGCCGCGGCGGTGCGCTTGCGCCCGCCGCCGCAGATTCGAACGGCATGCGTAAAGCCGCTTACGATTTGGCGGGGCGGCCCGTCTTCACCGTGTCCAGTTCCGACACAGCGGCCAGCAACTGCTTGGCCGACGCGGCCGCGAGCAGCGCGAGACCGGCGCGCAGCAATTCGCTTTTCTTCACCGACACGCCTGCTTCGAGGCAACGCTGCTTCAGTTCGGCAATCTTCGCGTAGTCGGATTTCGGCATCGTAAAGCTGTCGCGCACGACCTTGTCTTTCTTCGCGCGGCGGGTCTTTTCGTCCTTTGCTTCTTTTTCCGCGGCGGCGGGCGCGGTGGTCTGCCTGGCCTTCGGTGTCTTGGTCTCAGCCGCGGTGCTTTTCTTCGCGGCCTTTTCCGGGGCTGCCTGCTTCGGCGCAGCTTTCTTTACGGTTGCTTTCCTGGCTGCAGCTTTCTTGGCTGCGGCTTGCTTCGGCGCGGCTTTCTTTTCGACAGCCGCGGCGGCCTTTTTCGGCGCGACCGCTTTTTTCGCCTTCGCGGACGGCTTTGCGTCTTGCGCTGCCGTTTCTTCCGCGCTCTTCGGGAAGTGGAAGGTTTTCCTGGTGGGTTGCTTGATTTGCGGTGTACTCATTCTTTTGATCTCCGTGGTGACTGGGCAAACGGTATAAACAGTATATACGGTTTATAGGGCGGCACGGCACGACGCGGGCCACGCATGCCCGAGGTGAGACTTTCCAGGAGACGGTGTGCCGGCAAGCAAAAAGCCGCGAGCAACCGGTGAGGATGTTCGGGAGCATGAAGCGCTAAAGGTGAGAGCGTTCGGGAGCCATCCGCGCAGCAGACGCGATGGCGCTATGCGGTGACGATCAACAGCATTCCCGTCAACGTCAACGCGCCGCACCACAGCCAGTCGAAATTGATCCAGCCGCGCTTCAGCATACCGAGCCCGAGATATTCATAAGCCGCGAACGCGATTGCCGCACCGGTCACGAAAGTGACCAGCGTATGCAGCGCAGTCACTTCGCCGAGCGATTGCAGCGCGCTGCCGAACGGTGCAGCGGCGCCGCCCGCACCGCACAGCGGCAACAATGCCGGTACCAGCATCAATCCCGCGCCATGCATCGTTGCCATTGCAGCGGACCATAGCGCGAGACCGATAAACCCGGCCGTCATCCCCACGCGCACCCGGTGGCGATGCCCGTACAGATGGTGATACACGGCCCATGCAATCAGCGCGACGCCCATTACCACGCGCAGATGCGCGACCTGCACCAGCGCGCCGAAGGCCACCGCCGACGAGGTCACCAGCAGCACCGAAGCCGCATGTCCGAGCGCGATCGGCGGCAGCGCGAGCAGCATCGCCTTGCGGCTGCCGCGCTGCAAGCCGAGTGCGGCTGCGAACAGCCAGCCCATCGCCGGATTGATGCCGTGGAACAGGCCGCTGCCGATCACCGTCGCCCATGTCGGCCCGAAGCCGTTCGAAAGCAGATCGTTCATGATGCTCGCGTGTGTGATGGCGATCCGCGATGGCTTACGGATAGCAATACGAGTCCGACGAACAGTCGCCGCCCTCGAGTCGCACCTGGTGCGGACGATGCGTGCCCGGCCATTGCACGAAGAACTTCGGATCGAAGTCGATGCCGCCGCCCGGTTTGGTATCGAGCTTGACCATCCAGCCGTCCAGTCCATCCGGATAGAACTGCTCGTCGATCACGCCGTACAGCGAATTCGTGAAATACACGCGCTTGCCGTCGCGGCTCACTTCGACCATCTGCGGACCGCCGTTCAGCGGCGCGCCGTTCGCGCCCGGATGCGACGCGCGCGCGACGATGCCGCCGATGCGCACCGTACCCGTCAGTTCCGGATGGAACGGATCGGACACGTCATACTGACGCAAATCGCCGGTGCCCCAGCACGACACGTACAGATAGCGGTCGTCGAGCGAGAGGTCGATATCGGTGACGAGCGGCGGCACGGCGCCGAAGCCTTTCAGCATCGGCGGCAGCAGATCGGCATCGGCAGGCTCGGCGGGAATTTCGATGATCTTGCGCGCGGCCCACTTGTCGCCTTCGCGGTACCACGTCCAGATCGAGGCGGACAGGTCCTTCAGGCTGATCACCGAATTGACGAAGCCATGCGCCTTGGTCGGATCGTGCGCGGGGCGCAGTTCGAACACCAGCTGGTTTTCCGCGCCGAAATCGAGCACCTGTTTGTGCTTGCGCGTGTTCAGGTCCCAGAAGTGCAGCCGGTGTCCGTAATTGCCGCCTAGCAGCACTTCGGGCACGAGGCCGTTTTCGAACGTGGCGGGCAGCCCCCATTCGCTGGTCACGACCGTGTCGTAGCCCAGATGCCACCACGCGTCGTACGCGAGCTCCTGCGGGCCGCGGTCGATTTCCCAGCGGCCGCGAATGTCGAAGGTTTCGTGATCCATCAGGAAGATGCCGCCGGGCGCTTCGCCCTGCGCATTGGCGAGCGACGCGACGTAGATGCCGGCCGGTCCGCAGTGCACGGTGTGCGGACGCGTATAGCCGGCCTTGCTGGCGACTTCGTCCGGTTCGAGCACGCGCACGATCTTCGGCTGCTTCGGATCGGGCTTGGTGTCGAGAATGTGGATGCGCGACGAGCGCAGCCCGGGCACCACCAGATAGCGGCGTTCCGAGTGCGGATGCGGCGCGTTCGGGCATAGGCACGAACTGCACGCGTTCCAGCCGAAGTGATGCAGTTCGTCGCCGACATTGGGCATCGCGATACGGCTGACGATCGTGCCATACGCCGTCGATGTCGGATCGACGTCGACCACCGCGAGTTCGTCCGGCACTTGCCGGTCCGGATCGAAGCTCGCCACGTACGCGAGGGTCTCCTTGGGGGCGCCGCCCGCCATGCGGGCCGAAGGGTAGAAAGTGGGATCGGGTTTCCACGTCGCCATGACAGTCCTCCGGAAGTGCTGCGTTGAGTCCGCGCGCGTGATGCTGCGGACGCGAAGCGCGCATGCGGGGCTCGCTGCGCGACGGATTCTGCTTGATTGCCGGGATGGATGCTGCAGCGCTGCAATCACGCGGTGCGGGCGAGCGGCGAGACTCGTGCCGGACCGTGTGAGCTTTCAATCGTAGGCAATTTATGGGGGAAGTGGGGCGGCACGCGCGCGGAGGTTCGATGGAGCGAACCTCCGCGCGCGCGAATTTGCGTCAGAAAATTACACGCCAAGGCGCGGCACAGGTGAGGATTTTCGGGAGTGAGGTCGTCCTGCGTTTAAAGGTCGTCGCTGCTTCTCGCATTCGGAAAGTCCTGCTGCGTCGTTGCGGTCGATACGGCGTATCACCTCGAGCGGGACGCCTTCGCACATGCCTTGTGGCGGGTGCGCTTGTAGTTGATCTGGTCGAACGTCACGTGATCCTTCGATGTGCGGCGCAACCCGTCGCCGCCGCGGTCTTCGCGGAATTCCGTGCTGCCTGTGCTTTGCGTGCCCAGTACGCCACCCGCTTTGTGCGAATTGGAGCCGGTTCAGACCGCAGCGATAGCGGAAACTGCGAAATTTGCCGCGCGACCGTACCCGCGATGCCAGCCATGCCTATCGCGGCCAACGGTCCCGCAGTCGGGTCGCTCATCCATGGGGTTGATTCGTGCGATATCCATATCGTCTGGAAATTGTCGTCCAAAGTGCAGTTGATGCCTGCCGCGTTGAGTTTCCGCCATGCTTAACCGGCGGGGCGAAGCTCAACCATGCGTGACGCATCGTCCCGCGCGGTGCTGCACAGTCGCTACCGGCGCCGATGAGGCGACGCCACGCATAGCCACGGTTGTATCGCGCCGCGGTCGAAAACTATGCTGTCGAATGACAGTCGTCTTTACATGACCTCGGCATCCGGAGCACCACCATGCACGCAATGCTGTTCGACGGGACGTCGCCGCAACTGCGCGACGTCGTGCTGCCTGATCCCGAACCGGCAGCGGGACAATTGCTGATCGACGTGCACGCGTGCGGCGTGTGCCGCACCGACCTGCATGTAGTCGACGGCGAGCTCGCCGAGCCGAAGCGGCCGTTGATTCCCGGGCACGAAATCGTCGGCACCGTGCTGGCGCTCGGCGAAGGCGCGAGCGGATTCGCGCCCGGCGAGCGCGTCGGCGTGCCGTGGCTCGGGCAGACCTGCGGCCAATGCCGCTTTTGCGCGGCGGGCCGCGAAAATCTATGCGATGCGCCGGGCTTCACCGGCTATACGATCGACGGCGGCTATGCGCAGCGCGCGCTCGCCGATAGCCGCTATTGCCTGCATCTGCCGACGCGCTACAGCGACGTGGAGGCAGCGCCGCTGCTGTGCGCGGGCCTGATCGGCTACCGCACGCTGCGCATGGCCGGCGAGGCGCGGCACGTCGGCATTTACGGCTTTGGCGCGGCCGCGCATATCGTCGCGCAGGTCGCGCGGCATCAGGGGCGCCATGTGTACGCGTTCACGCGCCGCGGCGACACCGCTGCGCAGCAGCTGGCGTTGCGCCTCGGCGCGGTATGGGCCGGCGGCAGCGACGAAGCGCCGCCGCATCCGCTCGACGCGGCCTTGCTGTTCGCACCGGTCGGCGCGCTGGTGCCGCGCGCGCTGCAGGCTGTGGTCAAAGGCGGTGTGGTGGTGTGCGGCGGAATCCACATGAGCGACATTCCGTCGTTTCCGTACGCGCTGCTGTGGGGCGAGCGGCGCGTCGTGTCGGTCGCGAATCTGACGCGCGAAGACGGCGCCGAGTTCATGCGTATCGCCGGCGACGTGCAACTGCGTATAGAAACGACTGCGTATCCGCTGGCCGAAGCGAATCGGGCGCTTGCCGATCTGCGCGAAGGCCGGGTGGCGGGGGCGGCGGTGCTGACGATGCGATGAGCATCGTGGCGCAGGGACGGGCGGCTGCGTCGTTGGTCCGTTGCCGGCTCGCGTGCGTGCGAGGAGCCGCGTGCGCGAATGTGACGACCGGTGCGCGCTGACGCGCCAGCGCCGTAGCGCTTTTACCGCCAACGCTCCGAAATCGCCGCGGCCAACGCGAGTTTCGCGCGCACCAGCTCCGCGACGCTCGCCGCATCCGGGTCGCGCAGATCGCCGGTCTGGCTATGCGCATCGATGAATTTCTGCGCGGCCGCATGCACGGTGCGCATCGCATATCCGTCGATGCCGCTGACGCGGTCGGGCGTGCGCTTGAGCTCGTCGACGAGGTCGCGTGCGTCGTCGAAGCGCGGTGCAAGGCCGGTGCGCGCATGGAATTCGGCCGCAGCCCGTGCCGCGTACGCGCGCTCGTGGCCGAGACGGTCGATATCGAGCACCATGTCCGCGGCATTCGACATGCGCGCCGCGCACAGCACCCACAGCGCGAGAAACGCGCGATAGGCGTTTTCGCCTGCGACGCTGCGCGCGTACTGCTCGCAAACGGCCGCGTAGGCGTCGTCGGAGGTGGGGGCGTCCGGCGGCAGGCGCACGTCGAATGCTTGCAGCGCGGCGCTGACCAGCGGTTCATGACGATTGAGCCCAAGTACCCGAAACGGTGCGGCGACAAAGAACGCATTACGCCATTCCTGGTGCAGCAGCCAGCCCGACGCGAACTGCGAAGCCGGATTGCGCACCACCGCAACGTGCAGCGCCGCGGGAAAGGCCTGCTTGAGCCACGGCAGCCGTCCCGACGAACGGCAGAACTTGAAGACGGGCATGTGCTGCGCGTCGAGCGTGCGCTCGGTCAAGTCGCGCAAATAGCTGTGCAGTGCCGGGAATTCGTCGTCCGGTGCGGCGCCGAAACGGTCGGTGCTGAAGCGCTTGCGATAGCCCGGCACGCCGCGCGCGCCTTCACGCATAAATGGTTGGTATTCGTCGTAATAAGGGGCTTTTAGCGGCGGATGGCCTGAATTCCACGTGGGGCGCAGCGTCGGTACATCGGCGAGTTTGAGGTCGCCGATCACGGTGCTGAGCGGTTCGTAGAAGGCCCGCACTTGCGCAAGCGCGCGAAATCGCGACCACACCCACGTGCCGGCGCTGCGCCAGCCGGTGTGCAGGAAGATGCCGCGCGCGGGCGGTTCGCCATGGTCGGCGGGAGAGAGCGGGTGCTGGCTGGGCTGCGACATCAGTGGGTGGTTCCTTGCCGGTCGGCTTTACGCGACGGCGATTATAGCCGGGCGCGCTGTCGATTCATTGACGATCGCGGAGGTGCCGGGGTTGTGCTATTGCGATGCTATCCGATGCTATCCGATGCATTTCGCATTCGGGAGTTTCCGATTTATGTTGCGTCATTTTCAGAAAATCCGGGATTACCCGATGATTTTGTCCCAGAGTTACCCGGGCGTGACGATGAGAAAATGCGCCGCAGTCGATACCCGTTTTCATATCGCGCGCGCCGACGCCCGCTTTCGTGCTGGGGGTGCGTTGTCCCGCGGACGGTTCGCCGATATTCGCGTTATGTACGCATTGAAGAGCGGGTGCGATGGCCTTTTTAAGATTAAGCGAAGGGTTCAAAAACGAATGCGATCAAACGTTCGTTTTGGATAATTGCTCGACCACGAAAAATAAATGCCGGAAACCTCAATTTTTAATTCCGGGCCGCCGATATACGTAAAAACACAAACCGGCAACCGAGGGCCGACATCATGACATTCAAAAATCTGAGCATCCGGACCCGGCTGTTCGCCGGGTTCTTTGCCGTCGCGGCGATTTCGCTGTTTATCTCGGCCGTGTCGCTATACAGCCTGAGCACGACCACCGACGCGTTCAGCGAGTTCGTGCACGGCATCAATCTGCGCGCGCAACTGGCGGCGCAAGTGCGCGAAGCGGTCGACCGGCGCGCGATTGCGGCGCGCAACCTGGTGCTGGTCACCAAGCCGTCCGATCTGGAGATGGAAAAGGCGGCCGTCACGCAGGCGCATGAAGACGTTACCGCGCGCCTGAAGCAACTGAACGACGCACTGGCGCGTGCCGCCGATACCGGCGACACGGCGCGCGCGCTCGTCGCCGAGATGAACCGTGTCGAGCAGCTGTACGGGCCGGTCGCGCTCGACATCGTCGCGAAGGCGCTGAACAACCAGCATGACGCGGCGATCCAGAAAATGGACGACGAATGCCGCCCGTTGCTCGCGCAACTGATCAAGGCGACCGACGCCTACGCGAACTTCACCAAAACCCGCCAGGAACAGATCGTCGAGCAGTTTGCGCAGCGGTATGAGATGCAGCGCAACCTGATCGTTGCAGTATGCGCGATCGCAATTCTGGTGGCGGTGGTCGGCAGCCTCGCGATCGTCGGCTCGATCACGCGGCCGATCGGCAAGGCCGTGCAGATCGCGCGCACCGTGGCGACCGGCGATCTGACCAGCGATATCGTGATCGACCGTTCGGACGAAACCGGCGAACTGCTGAAGGCACTGCGCGAGATGAACGGGCGGCTGACCGAAACGGTCGGCCGCGTGCGCTCGAGCAGCACTAGCGTGGCGAGCTCGGCGAATGAAATCGCGGTGGGTAACAGCGATCTGAGCCGGCGCACCGAAGAGCAGGCGGCGTCGCTGCAGCAGACCGCCGCGAGCATGGAGCAGTTGACCAGCACCGTCAAACAGAACGTGCACAGCGCGCAGCAGGCGAAATCGCTGGCCTCGAGCGCGTCGAACGTGTCGCAACGCGGCAGCGAAACGGTCGGCCGGGTGGTCGCGACGATGGAGGCGATCAGCGCGAGCTCGGACAAGATCGCCGACATCACCGGCATCATCGAAGGCATTTCGTTTCAGACCAACATCCTGGCGCTGAATGCGGCGGTGGAAGCCGCGCGCGCCGGCGAGCAGGGCCGCGGCTTCGCGGTGGTTGCGAGCGAAGTGCGCTCTCTCGCGCAGCGCTCCGCGCACGCGGCGAAGGAAATCAAGGAACTGATCGCGCATTCGGTCAAGCAGATTCACGACGGCTCGACGCTCGCCGACGATGCCGGCCGCACGATGTCCGAAGTCACGCAGGCAGTGGCGCGCGTCGCGCAGATCGTCGACGAGATTGCCGCTGCATCGGAAGAGCAGGGGCAGGGGATCGAACAGGTCAATCAGGCGATCTCGATGATGGACTCGGTCACGCAGCAGAACGCGACGCTGGTCGAACAGGCGGCGGCTGCGTCGAGGTCGTTGCGGATGCAAGGAGAAGAGCTCGACGAGACGGTGTCCGCGTTCCGGCTGGTTGCGGCCTGACGATGCCGCTGCTGACGTGCGGCGGCATGCATCGGCCGCCGCCGGCTGGTTGCATCGGCAACCATCGGTCAGTCACGGCAGCGTGCCGCCGTCGTGCTTTGCGGCGACGCGGGCCACACGCCGCGCGGCGCGCAGCGCGCGGCGGCGCCACCACAGCCACAGGCCGGTCACGGCCATGCCCGCGAGCGTGGTGCCGCTCAGCATCATCACGGCTTGCAGCGGCACACCGCCCAGCAGCCCGGTATGCAGCGGATAGACGATCGATACCGCGCGCGCGCCCACGTCGGCCCGGTTCCAGCGCTGCGCCGCGAGCACCTGCGCGGTGACCGGATCGACCCATAGCATCGTGCGCCCGTTCGGATGCGGATCGTCGGGCAGATGCAGGCGTACATGCACCGGCTGGTCCGCTTTGGCAGGCACCTGCACCAGATACACCGAAGCCTGTGGAAAGCGCTCGCGCGCTGCCGCCACCAGCGTGTCGAGCGGCAGCCGGTCCGGGCGCCCGCGCGATGCAGCCGGCAGCGGCGGCGCGCGCATCGGCTTGCCGCCGGCTACGGTGCTGACGAAACCGCGCAGCGGCTGCCACGCCATATATGCGCCGGTCGCCACCGATACCGCGATCACGATGCCCAGCGTTGCACCGGCTACGCGGTGCAGATCGAACAGCCCGCGCAGCAACCCCCTGCGCAGTTCGATGC
>Ga0310813_10002373_pt1 | contig 11398 bp, 14 predicted proteins | sample YN3metagenome_FD_203086 | JGI IMG/M metagenome (GOLD analysis project Ga0310813, IMG submission 203086) | Soil microbial communities from experimental microcosm in Duke University, North Carolina, United States - YN3 | ecosystem: Engineered > Artificial ecosystem > Soil microcosm > Unclassified... | reverse complement strand
ACGCCCAGTCCGCACTCAAACCGCAACCCGCCGCCAGCAACCCGTAACCCGAAGCAGGAACCCCGAACCACGAACCATGACCCGACGCCCCCCCTCCGCAGTTTCCCCGGGGGATTCCGCCCCTTGGTTCCTGGTTCGGGGTTCCTGGTTCTTGGTTCGGGGTTCCGTTATAATCCCAGGATGCTCGATACGAGGGGGTTGGTCATCGGCGAGCTGGCGGTCAGGGACCGCCTTATTTCGCGGGACCAGCTGGACGACGTCGTCTCGGTGCAGCAGAAGGGCGGCTTCAGCCAGCCCCTGGGCTCGCTGATGCTGGAGCAGAGGCTCCTCACCCGGCCGCAGCTCGACGGCCTGCTCCAGCGCCAGAAGCAGGTCCTCCAGGACTACGAGAAGATCCTGTCGGTCAGCGGACTCTTCGGCCGCATCGCGATCGAGCTGGGGATGATCGGCGAGAAGGAGCTCGCGGAAGCCATCCGCCGGCAGCTCGCGCTGGACTTCGAGGGCAAGCACACGAAGATCGGCCAGATCCTCCTGTCCATGAAGGCGATCAGCCCGGCCCAGTTCTGGGAAGTCATCCATTCTCAGGGCGTCTTCAAGTGCGGCGACTGCGGCCACACGCTCGATCAGCCCCGATTCGAGAAGTCCTCGATCCACTGCGAGAAGTGCGGCAGGCCCGCGCTGAGCCTCCTCGACGAATAGGCATGCTTTCAGAACGGCCTCTTCACCACAAAGGCACGAAGAGCACAAAGATCGGACTTTGTGTCCTTTGTGTCTTTGTGCTGCCCCTCCGGCTCCGTACCAGAGAGTAGATCACCATGGCATTCCCGCTGCTCAAACTGCTCGTCCTCCGGACCCATCGGCTCGAGGAGCTGAAGAAATTCTACGAGTCGCTCGGGGTGGAGTTCGTGAAGGAGCGCCATGCGCAGGGGCCGTCCCACTACGCCGGGGCGATCGGCGCTGCCGTGCTCCAGCTTCACCCGCTGCCCAAGGACGCGCCGGAGCCCGACAAGTCGGTCCGCCTGGGCTTCGTGGTGCGGAACCTCGGGACGATCGCGAGCGAGCTGGGATCGACGGGCATCCGGATCGGCGCTTCGGAGCGCCATTCGCCGGCGGTCGTCATCAAGGACCCCGACGGCCGAACCGTCGAGCTGACCCAGAGCGCCTAGCTACTTCTTTTTCGCCGCGTCCCACTTCGTCCAGAGCCAGCCCTCGTAGATCTTCTTCTGCTTCGGCGCGGGCGTCTTGGTCTTCCGGATCACCCAGGTGACGTTCTCCTTGGCCCCGAGCGTCACCTCGATCTGCTTCAGGAAGCCTGAGCGGAAGATCGTGAAGCGCGCCCGCTCGCCCGGCTCGTAGTCGTCGAGGCGCTTCTCGAAGTCCTCGGGCGCGAGCTTCGCGCCGTCGATCGCGATCACCTCGTCCTTCGCCGACAGGCCGGCTTTCCACGCGGGGGATCCTTCGATGACGTTCGCCACCGAAAGGACGCCGCCCGACTTCGCGGTGCCGATCCCCATCCAGGCCCTCGCCTTCCGGGGCGGCTCGCCCTCCTCGGGCCGCTTGGCCTCCTGCTCCAGCTTCGCCCCCGCGTACCCCAGGTAGCGGTTCCAGGGGATCTCGGCGGTGCCGTCGACCAGCTCCGCGAAGAAGCGGTCGAGGTTCCCCGCCACGCGCTCGCAGGCCCGCTTGAACTCCTCCTCGGGGAAGCCCTTCCCGTCGCGGCCGTACTCTTCGTAGAGCAGGCGCATCACGTCGTCGAGCGACTTCCGATTGTCGCTGCGGTGCCGGATTTCCAGGTCGAGGCACATGCCCACCAGCTCGCCCTTCTCGTAGTAGCTCATCTGGCAGTTGGTGGAGTTCTCGTTGGGCTGGTAGAGCTTGATCCAGGTGTCGAAGCTCGACTCCGACAGCGACTGGCGCTTGCGGCCGGGCTTCTCCTCGTACTTCTGGATCCGGTCGGCCATGCGCTTGAAGTACTTCTCGGGCGTGAAGAGCTTCGCCCGACAGGGGACGAGCGTGTCGTAGTAGCTCGTGAAGCCCTCCATGACCCAGAGGAGAGTCGTGTAGACCTCGCGCTCGTAGTCGAAGGGGCCGAGCATCTCGGGGTGGATCCGCTTCACGTTCCAGAGGTGGAAGAATTCGTGCGCGACGAGCTCCAGGTAGTTGTCGTACTTGTCCCGCGGCTTGTAGCCCGAGGCCGGGTACTGCAGCGCCGTCGAGTTCAGGTGCTCGAGACCGCCGCCCCGCTCCGACGTGTTGTGGAGGATGAAGGTGTAGTCCTCGTAGGGGATGTGGCGGAGGATCTGGACCTCCGTCTCGACGATCTTCCGGACATCCTCGACCATCCGCTTCTCGTCGTAGTTTCCGTCGCCGTGGATGACGACGTGGTGGGGGACGCCGCGGACCTGAAAGGTCCGCTTCGCGAAGGTGCCGATCTCGATCGGGCAGTCGACGAGCAGGTCGTAGTTGGGCGCGACGTAGCGACTGCCCTTCCGCTCCAGCCCCGTCGCGATGCGCCAGCCCTTCGGGGCCCGGATCTCGACGGCGACCGGGGCGTCCTTGTGGCCGTCGACGTACATAAACACGCCCGCGCCGTTGAGGAAGGCGTGCTCGGCGTCGACGTGCGAGCTCTGGACCGACAGTTCGAAGGCCCAGACGTCGTACTCGACCGTGACGTCGCCCCCGGCGGCGACGCGCCAGCGGCTCTTGTCGACCTTCCGCCAGGCGTTCCGGCCCGCCGAGAAGTCCTGCACGTTCTTGGCGAAGTCGCGGACCTTGTACGAGCCCGGCGTCCAGACGGGCATGACGAAGTCGGTCGAGCCGCCCGGGGCTCCCTTCAGCTCCATCGTCACGTGGACGAGGTGGGAGTTGGGGTCGGGCAGGGACAGCGTGTAGCGCACCTGGGTCATGAAGCGTCTCCTGTCGGGGCCCCTACTCTAAGGGTCGGGCGAGGAGCGCGCAAGCGTCGCGGCCACTTGACAGCACCCGGGCCGCGCCGTAGAATATGAACATGTTCATGAAACAGATCAAAGGCGCCGGGCCGGCCGTCCTGGCGGGCACGGCCTTCTGGGCCGTGCTCCTCGTGCGCGTCGCCCCCGAGAGCGCGCCCCTCCTGGCGGTCTTCGCCCCGATCATCCTCGGAACCGCGCTCCTGGGCGCCCTCCTCCGGAGGAACTCCTAGCATGGGCCGCCGCGAGACCAAGAAGGAAGCCACCAAGAAGAAGATCCTGGACGTGTCGCTGCAGCTCTTCCAGAAGATCGGCTTCGGGCGGACGACGATGCGGGACGTGGCGAAGAAGTGCGGCATCGCGCTCGGGACGACCTACAACTACTTCCCGACCAAGGAGCACATCGCGCTCTACTTCTTCGAGCGCGCCCTCGACGACGTCATGGAGCGCTACCGCCGCGAGGAACCGTCGGACGCGCCCCTCGAGGAACGGGTCTTCCTGCTCCTGTCCCTCGAGCTCGAAAAGATCGCCCCCTACGAGGAGTTCCTCAACCTCATCGTCACCCACGCGATGCTGCCTACGTCGCGGCTGCACCCCTTCAGCATGGACTCGCAGCGCCTCAAGATGAAGTACCTGGATTTCGTGGGCGGCATCCTCGAGGCGGCCAAGGAGCGGGGCGAGTTCTCGAGCCTCGGCTTCGACTCGATGATCCTCTCGGCCTTCTGGGTCTTCCACCTGGGGATCATGATGTTCTGGATGAACGACCAGTCGCGCAAGAAGGAGGACACCTTCATCCTGCTCGACAAGTCGCTCCGCTTCATCCTCAACGCGATGAAAGGGAAGGCGCCCCTTGGCACGAAGCGGCGGAAATAAGATCCCGACCGACGCGCGCGGCCGCCTGGTCCGCATGGGGCTCATGGGGGCCGGCGTCGTGGGCCGCAACACGCTCGCGGGGATCCGCAAGATCGGCGCCTCCGACGAGCGGCGGCGCGAGATCGACCGCACGACCCACGAATCGAACGCGATCCGCATCTTCGACTCCATGACCCAGATGAAGGGCGCCTTCATGAAGCTGGGCCAGATGCTCTCGCTCCAGGCTCACACGCTGCCCGAGCCCTACCTGCGGCGCCTGGCCGACCTCCAGTGGGAGGCGCCGCCCATGCACGCCACCCTCATGCGGATGCAGTTCCGCAACGAGACGGGCAAGGCTCCCGAGGAGGTCTTCGACGCCTTCGAGCGCGAGCCCTTCGCGGCTGCGTCGCTCGGACAGGTCCACCGGGCTCGACTCAAGACCGGCGAGGCGGTTGCGGTGAAGGTGCAGTACCCCGGCATCGAACGGTCGATCGACAGCGACTTCTCGAACCTGAAGGCCATGCTCTCCACGATCCGCCTCAGCCGCGAGCAGTACGGCGAAGTCTGGAACGCGGTCGAGGAGGTCCGCCTCCACTTCCACCGCGAGGTCGACTACGTCCAGGAAGCCGACACCATCGAGGAATTCCGCCGTCTCCTGCGCGACCGTGACGACGTGCGGATCCCGCGCGTCTACCGCGACGTCTCGACGCGCCGCGTCCTCACGATGGAGTACATCGAGGGGAAGCACCTGCGCGACTACCTGAAGACGAAGCCTTCCCAGGCGGAGCGCGATGCCGTCGCCGACCGCCTGCTCGACCTCTTCTTCCGCCAGGCCTTCGACTTCGGCCTGATCCACGCGGACCCGCACCCGGGCAACTACCTGTTCCTGGAGGGGGGCCGCGTCGGGCTGCTGGACTTCGGCTGCTCGAAGAAGTTCGACGCGGCGTTCATCGACGAGCACCGGAAGATGTTCCGGATCCCCGTGGGCGACGCGGAGGCCCTCGACCGCCATTGCCGGAAGTTCGGCGTCATCGCCGACAACGACCCCCGGCGCGATGAGAAGAAGGCGGCGCTGCTCAAGATGCAGCGCACGGACATCGCCAAGTACCACGAGGAGGGCGTCTTCGATTTCGGCGACGGCACCCACTTCCGCGAGGTCCTCGCCGGGCTCCAGAACCTGGCGCGCCTGGGCATGACGACCCCCGGCTTCGTGCTCTACGTCCGGGCGAAAATCGGCCTCTACAACCTGTTCCACCAGCTCGGCGCGCGCGTGAACTGTCACAAGGTGTACCGCAAGTACGTCTAATCTGCGGAGGGAAAAATGAACAAGTTCATTCATGATCCCGACAGCCTGGCGAGCCTCCTGGGCTGCGCCTTCTGGATGGCGGTGCTCGCCGGAATGATGGGGCTCCTCTTCGGCGGACTCTTGGGGATTTTCAGGTGACGCATGCATCCCGCAGGCGGCATTGGGGGCGCCCGCTGGCTCCGCGCGGGCACGGGGGCTCTGCTGGGCGTTCTCCTGGCGACCCTGGCCTGGATCGTCGGCATCGAGCAACAGGGAGCGCTCGCGACCATGGCCATGATCGGCGTGGCGGCCGGACCGGGATTCCTGATGCTCGGCGTCGCGCTCGCGATCTGGATGGATGGACCCGGAGCGCTCTCCCCGGAGCGGCGCCTGGCCGTGCTGCTGCTGGGCATGGCGGGCAGCGTGTCGACTCTTCTGGGACTGACGCTCGTGTCGACGCTGTTCATCGGAGTCTACGCGCTCCTCTTCGCCGTCAAGCTGCTGGTCCCCATGCTGTTCGGCGGCCTGGGAGTTGGTCTGGGATGCCAGATCCGTTGTCCCTGCCCGCGAAAGGAAACAGCATGAACGCGGGAACGATCGAGTGGAGCGCGATCGCGCGGCAGACCTTCCGGACTGCGGAGGGCCGCCCGCTCTTCCATGCCGGCTGGCGCCGCACGGTCTTCATCCACTACGAGGTCGACGCTGCGATCCTCCAGCGGGAGGTCCCCTTCCCGCTCGACACCCGCGACGGCAAGGCCTACGTCAGCCTGGTCGCGTTCACGCTGAGCGACCTCCGGCTCGCCGCGGGAGGCCCGCCGTTCTCGACGCACGGATTCCTCAACGTCCGCACCTACACGCGCGGCAACGGCATCTACTTCCTCGCCGAGTGGCTGCCCAACCCGTACTGCGTCTTCCTCGGCCCGCGCCTCTACGGGCTCCCGTACCGGCTGGGCCGGCTCAACTACGACCACCGCCACGAGGCGGGCCGCCTGCACGGCCGCGTCGAGGGACGCGACGGCGCCCTCGAGTTCCGCGCGTCGATCGACCCCAACGCGCCGTTCGCCCCCTGCGCGGCCGGCGGGCTCGACGAGTTCCTTCTCGAGCGCTACACCGCCTTCACGAAGCGCGGGCGCTCCGAACGCCTCTTCCGGGTCTGGCACCAGCCGTGGCCGCAGGTCCCGATCGACGTCACGCTGCTCGACGAGAGCCTCGTGGCCTCGACCGGCCCCTGGTTCCGTCACGCGCGCCGGATCGGCGCCAACTACTCGCCGGGCTTCGCGGAAGTCTGGATGGGCCGCCCGAGGAGGAGGACGCCGGGATGCTGATGCTCATGCTGGCGGGCGCCCTGCAGCTCGGCGTGGCCGCGGCGAACCTGCCGCTCGCCTGGATGCTCGACTTTGGGCGCGAGCAGCGGCGCCTGACGCCGATCGTGCGGCAGATTCACCACGTTCATCACGTTTATGTCGTCGGACTCCTGGTCGTGTTCGGCGCCGTCTCCCTGGCGTTCCCGGATGAACTTACCGGGGACGGGTTGGGGAGATTTCTTTCGGGCGTCCTGGCGATCTTCTGGGGCGCCCGCCTCGCCGTGCAGCGCCTCTACTACGACCGGGAGTTCCTGCGGCATCACCGGGCAGGCGACGTCGCCTTCTCCCTCGTCTTCGCCTTCCTCTGCGGTGTTTATGCGGCTTCGGCCGCGGGAGTGCTCCGATGAAGAAGGATCTCGTGATTGCGATCTCCGGATGCGACGGCTTCCTCGGCTCGGCGCTCGTCGCGCGATTTCGTGCCGCGGGACATACCGTGGTCCCGATCCCCGACGACCCCGGCCTGCTGCCCGGGTCCGACGTGCTCATCCACCTGGAGCGGGAGGCCGACGCGAGCGGCACCCGCCGGCTCCTCTCGCGCCTGGGCGACGCGGTGTGCCGACCGAGGGTCCTGCTCCACGCCTCCTCCGTCGACGTCTACGGCCACCGGCCCGGCGAACCCCTCGACGAGTCGTCCGCTCCCGGACGCGGCGCCCGCGCGCTGGCCTGCCGGGCGTCCGAACGGGAAGCGCTGGCGGCGGAGCGCCTGGGGATCCGGACCGTGCTCCTCCGCGTCGGCGCGCTGCTGGACCCCTCGGGCGGCTGTCTCGGAAGACTGCTCCCGCTGATGCGCCGCGGGCTCTGCTTCGTCCTCGGCGACCCCGGCGACCGCTTCTCCTGGATCAGCCTCGAGGACGGGCTGCGCCTGATAGAATTCGCGATGGAACACGACTCGCTGCGCGGGGTGCTGAACGTCACGGCGCCGGTGGCGGCCACGCAGGGCGCGTTCGCCCGCGCGGCCGCGGCGCTCGCGGGTCGCCGGGTGCTGGGGCGCCTTCGGAGCCGCCTCCTCCGCCGCACGCTGGGCGTCTTCTCCGACATCCAGGATGTTGCTCCCGCCCGGGCGCTGCAGGAAGGGTTCGGCCACATGCATCCGACCCTGCAATTCTGGAACGACACGATGCACGAGACCCCGCTGAGGAAGAACGCATGAGCATCGGACTGCTGGAAGGGATGTTCCTCCTGGCGGCCTGGGCGATCGTCCCGCTCGGGCTCCGCCTGCTCCCCGAGTCCCGGCCGCTGGCGCTGGCTCGGCGGCTCCAGCCGGCCGCGGCGATCCTGGCGACCGTCTCATTCTTCCTGTCGAAGGGCACGGTCGCGGCCGCGCTCGCGCTCCCGTGGCTGGCCTTGAACGGGCTCGTGGCGCTCGCGGGACTGATCGGGCTCAAGGACGCGCTTCGCGGCGGGATCCCTTCCCTGCTCCGGACGGCCGCCATGCTGTTCCCGGTCGTCGGCGGCATCCACCTGGTGTCGTCGCGCCTGGGCCATCCGCTGGCGGGATTCCCCGAGCCGATCATCCTCCTGACGGCGATCCATTTTCATTACACCGCCTTCGCGGCCCCGATCCTGGCGTCGCTCAGCGGACGCCGGCTGGGCATGGTCGCGGGACTGGGCCTGGTCGGCGGAACGCCGCTGCTGGCGGCCGGCTTTCTGTTCTCCCCGCAGCTCAAGGCCGCGGCGGTCGGCCTGCTCGTGCTCAGCGTGATCGGCGTCGCGCTGGCCCAGTTCGGAGCGCTGACGCGGCTGCGCCGTCCCCCGGCTCGTCTGCTCCTGGCGATCTCGTCGCTTTGCGTCATCGCCGGCATGGTCCTGGCCGCGATCTACGAGCACGGCTTCTATACCGGCCGCAGCTGGCTCTCCATCTCCCAGATGGCCTGGTCGCATGGCCTCCTGAACGGCGTCGGATTCTCGTTGGGCGGGCTCGTGGCCTGGAAAATCGACCGCGACGGCCGATTGATGTAATCTGGATTCCAGCGGACGCCTATAAACTCGCATGATTCGACTGCTTTCGCTCCTCGCGCTCCTGGCCTTCTCGGCGCCTCCGGACGATCTCCAGATCGACGCCGCCTTCCCCGGCGGCAACATCATCGTCGACAAGATCGACGGCGACACGGTGTCGCTCCACCAGGACCTGCGCGACACCAACGGCCAGTGGTTCTACTGGCAGTTCCGGGTCCGCGGCGCCCAGGGGCGCACGCTCCACTTCCAGTTCACGAAGGGCGACGTGGTCAGCGTCCTCGGCCCCGCGGTCAGCCTGGACGGCGGCGAGTCGTGGGCCTGGCCCGCCAAGGAGTCGAGCAAGCCCGCGTCCTTCCAGTACGCCTTCCCGGCCGACGCCCGGGACCTCCGCTTCTGCCTCTCGATCCCGTACCTGGAGAAGGACCTCCGGAAGTTCCTGGACCGCCACAAGGACGATGCCAACCTCAAGGTGGAAACCCATTGCGAGACGAAGAAGGGCCGAAAGGTCGAGCGGCTGCGCGTCGGCCACGGCGATCTGCGGATCCTGCTGACGGCGCGGCATCACGCCTGCGAGATGACCGCGAGCTACGTCCTCGAGGGCATCCTGGAGGAGGCGCTCGTCGATCCCTGGTTCAAGGAGAAGGTCGAGATCGCCGCGGTTCCGTTCATGGACAAGGACGGGGTGGAAGACGGCGACCAGGGGAAGAACCGGAAGCCCCGCGACCACAACCGCGACTACGACGGCGAGAGCATCCACGAGTCGACGAAGGCCATGCGCGCCTGGGGCGAGAAGTGGGCGGACGGCAAGCTCAAGGTCGCGCTCGACATCCACTCACCCACGCTCCGCGGAGCGGACAACGGCGTCATCTACTTCGTCGGGACCAAGGACCAGGAGAACTGGAAGAAGATCGTGCGGCTTTCGGAGATCCTCGAGTCCACGCAGACGGGTCCCTTGCATTACCAGACGAAGGACAACCTGCCCTACGGGACGAGCTGGAACAAGGACTCCAGCTTCACCCAGGGACTGACCTGCAGCGGCTGGGCCCGGCATCTTCCCGGCATCGAAGCCGCCGCGTCGATCGAGGTGTCCTACACGAACGTGCACGGGACGGTCCTCACGGCCGAGAACGCCCGCCTCTTCGGCCGCGACCTCGCGCGCGCCATCCGCAAATTCCTGGAGTAGTTTTCCGCGTTGTATCCCCCCGGTCCCCGTTTAGACGAGACATGTTGAAGCGGGGGACCTCCATGACGCGACTCGGCGCCGTTCTCCTCCTCCTGGCCACGGCCCGCACGGGCTGGGCGCAGGACGGCCCACCGGTCCTGGACGACAAGAGCTACAAGATCTGGGTCGACTTCGTCCGCGCGCAGCCCGACGAGCTCAAGTGGGAGAAGCTGGGCTGGCGCACCGAGCTCGGCGCCGCCTCTCTGGAGGCCAAGGCCCTCCAGCGGCCGATCCTCCTCTGGGCGATGAACGGCCATCCCTGCGGCCTGACCTGAAACAACGGCGTGCTCGGCCGGCGTGTCTGGGCCGACGACGACGTACAGGCGCTCGCGAAGAATTTCCTCTGCGTGGCCGACGAGGTGTGGACCCTCGACCACGTCGACACTCCCGGGGCGAAGTTCTTCAAGGATTACGTCGCGAGCGCCGGCGGCTCCATCGCGTGGGGGGCCACGACCAAGCAGGGCGTCTACGTCATGACGCCGGACGGGGAGTATCTGGGCGGCCATTTCGCCCGCCACGACAAGGCCTCGACGCTGACGCTTCTCAAGGACAGCCTCCAGAAGTGGAACGACCTCGTGGCGAAGAAAGGCCTCAAGCCGAAGCCCATCCCGGCGCGCCGCGCCGCCCGCACCTGGGGCCAGGAGGGCCTCGCGGTCAACGCCGGCGGTGATGCCGGGAGGAAGAGCGCGCTCATCCTCGAGGTGTTCGTGCGCGACCTGCCCTACAAGGGCGAACGGCATCCCGGTCCCGATCAATACCGGAACTGGGTCAACCAGACTTGGATGGATTTCACCACGGAGGAGCTGCAGGGGCTGATCCCGAAGGGCGGCGTCAAGACGCCGGTCCCCGACCCCCTGGCCCGCAAGTTCGCGCGCGAGGGGCTTTTCGATTTCGTCCGAGGCCAGTCGGGCGGCTGGGCCGACGCGGGCATCCGGAAACTGACGATGACGGCGGAGCCCGCCGGCACCAAGGACGGCGCGGCCGTCGTCCGCTATCAGGGCGAGTTCGAGCTCGGCGACGCGAGCCGCGGCTTCGACGGCAAGATCTACGGCACGGCGCAGATCGACCGGAGCGGCCGCTTCAAGATGGTCGAGCTGGTCGCGGCCGGGATGCGCCGGGGCAAGACGGAGAACTTCCGGGGCGACGCGCCCCCCTCCCCGCTGGGGATCGCCTTCGTCATCGAAGGCCAGTACGAAAAGGCCGGCGCTCCCCCCGGCCAGGGCCTCGGCCTCAGCACGAAGTCGGAAGACAAGAAGGCGGAGGAAAAGGACAAGTAACCGGGAAGCCCCGCCCGAGCCTCCGGCGAGTCACTTTTGACTCCGCGCCCGGACCCCAGGGATATACTTCCTCCAGCAAGGGGTCCACCGTGGGCTACGAGATTCTCTACTGCTCCCGCTGCCAGGCTCAACTCCGGGGCCGCGAATTCGAACGAGGCGACGCCTTTCGAATCGAGGATCAGGCCGTTTGCAAGACCTGCGCCCCCGAGGTCGTCAAGTCGCTGCCGCCCGATAAAGTTCAAATCCTTCTCAAGCAGATGGTGGCTCAGGGCAAAGCCCCTCCCAAAACCGCCCGCAGTTCGATCGCGACCCCTCTCCCGAGCGACCGAATGCCCGGCTCGCCGGGCGCCGCTTCCCGAGTTCCATCGTTGACGCCGCTCTGGGTCGGGCTGGGCGCGATCCTCGTCCTGGTCCTCGGGCTGGGCGTCTGGGTGATCGGAGGATTCGGTCATCCGCCGCCGGCTCCTCCGAAGGCGGAAGCTCCGGCGCCGCGCCCG
>Ga0310813_10002372_pt1 | contig 11399 bp, 7 predicted proteins | sample YN3metagenome_FD_203086 | JGI IMG/M metagenome (GOLD analysis project Ga0310813, IMG submission 203086) | Soil microbial communities from experimental microcosm in Duke University, North Carolina, United States - YN3 | ecosystem: Engineered > Artificial ecosystem > Soil microcosm > Unclassified ... | reverse complement strand
TTCGGCTTGCTTGCGCTCGGTAATGTCCAAAACCGTTCCGATGATACGGAGCGCTGTTCCATTGCCGTCATATTCGGTGATTCCGTGATTGGCGACCCAAATATAATTGCCGTCATTTTTGATAATACGAAACTCGGTTTTGAAAATGGTGTGTTTTTCAATGGCAGAGCCGACGCTCTTCATCATCGCCTCACGGTCTTCGGGATGCAGAAGTTCTTGAAATTCACTGATCTTTTCGATCGGTTTCTCGACCTGTAAAAGCCCGAGGCATTCCGGCGACCAGTAAATCTCGCCGGTTAACAGATTCCATTCCCAAACGCCCATTCCTGCCGCCGTTAAAGCCAACTTAAGCCGCTTTTCGCTTTCCTGCAGAGCAAGTTCAATCTTTTTCAGCGCACGCCCTTCGGCGGCTTCTTTTAATTCCCGCTCGATCGCCGGAACCAGCCGCGTCAGATTATCTTTCATCAGATAATCGCTGACCCCGGCAAGCATCGCCTGAACCGCCGTTTCCTCGCCGATCGTCCCGGAAATGAGAATGAAAGGAATTTCCAGCCCGCTTTCGTTTAAAACCTTAATAGCCTCCAGTCCGGTAAATTCCGGCATCTGGAAATCGGAAACGATCAGATCCCATTCTTTGGTGCGAAGTGCCGTTTTCATCGCCTCTGCCGTCTGGATCCGGTCAAATTGTAAATCGTAACCGGCGCGCGTCAGGTGCAGAACCAACAGCTCGGCATCCATCTCCGAATCCTCGATGATTAAAACTTTAAGGAGTTTCATAATAATTAATTTGCAGTTCGATCTAATCGTTGAGCATGGTTTTGTTGATAACCAGCCAGTATAATCCAAGTTGGCGCGTCGCCTCGACAAACTCGGTAAAATCAACCGGTTTCTGAACATAACTGTTCGCGCCTAGATCGTAACTGTTGATAATGTCTTTCTGTTCGCCCGAGGTTGTCAGAATAACTACGGGAACGAGCTTTGTCCGTTCATCCGCGCGGATACGCTTTAAAACCTCCAAACCGTCAAGTTTCGGCAGTTTCAGATCAAGTAAAATTAACTCCGGTATGATGTTCGGGTCGCGTTCGCCGTATTTGCCCGTACTAAACAAATAATCAAGCGCTTCGACGCCGTCGCGCGTAACAATGACATCGTTGGCGATGTTGTTTTTCGTCAGGGCGCGAAGCATCAGCAATTCGTCGTCGGGATTGTCTTCGACCAGTAAAATTATTTTTTTCTTCATTTTCTTCCCTCACGTAATTTACTTCTTCAAACCGTAAAATAAAAACTCGCGCCTTTGCCGACCGCGGCTTCGGCACGCACGCTTCCGCCATGCCGGCGCACCACGCGCTGAACGGTTGCGAGCCCGATTCCCGTTCCTTCAAATTCCGTCGAATTGTGCAGACGCTGAAACGCGCCGAACAGCTTGCCGGCGTAGGTCATATCAAAACCGGCGCCGTTGTCTTTGACAAAATATTCGGTTTCGTCGCCGTTCTGTATCTGCCCGAACGAGATTTTCGCGCCGTCGCGTTTGGACGTGAATTTATAAGCGTTACCGAGCAGATTTTCCAGCGCGATCCGAAGCAGGCGGCTGTCGCCGAATGCCCGGACATCCTCTTCGATCTCGAAAACCACGTTCGTACGCGGCTCAGTTTCCTGAAGCCTTTCGGCAATCGAACGGGCAACTTCGCTTAAATTTACGTCCTGTTTGATGAGCTCGCTGCGTGTTACGCGCGAAAGCAGCAGCATATCGTCGATCAAACGCGCCATTTGCTGGCTCGCACTGCGCACGCGGTTCAGATAATTTTGCCCGGTCGCGTCGAGATTTGCGGCGTAATCTTCTAAAAGCGCGAGACTAAAGCCGTCCATCGCTCTGAGCGGCGCACGCAGGTCGTGCGAAACCGAATACGAAAACGCTTCGAGTTCGCGGTTGACCGAGTTTAATTCGGCGGTTCGTTCGGAAACTTTTTGTTCCAGGGATTGGTTAAGCCGGATAAATGCCTGTTCATATTGTTTGCGTTCGGTAATGTTACTGCTGACGGTGGCAAAGCCGACCGGTAGATCGTTTTCGTCCTTGACGAGAAAAACGTTGTAAATCATCCAAATTGCCTGTCCGGTCTTAAAGTTACGGAAACGAATCTCGGTTTCGGCATGCCCGAGCTCCTTCACTTTCGGGAGAAATTCATTGGTGATGAATTCGCGGTCTTCGGGAAAGAAAAAACCGACGATGGGAGTTTTCACGGTTTCCTCCAAATTTTTCAAACCGACGAGTTTTCTGCCCGCTTCGTTAATGAACAACGGTATTCCTTCCAAATCGCAAATTCCGATAAATTCGATGCTGTTTTCCGCCAGCGAGACGAATTTCTGCCTTTCGGATTCCGCCGCTTTGCGTTCGTGAATGTCGAGCAGAAACACCGCCACACCCTCGCCCGAGGGAAAGACCCGGATATCCAGCCAACGATCGGCGATCGGCGAAAAAGCTTCAAAGGCGACCGGAATCCGTTCGGTCATCGTCCGTCGATAGCTTTCCTCAATCGGTGTTCCGACAAGTTTGTGAAATACTTTCCAGATCGATTTGCCGAGCAGTTCCTCGCGGCAGTGCCGAAGCAGGGTTTCGCCCTGATTATTGACAAAAGTAAAACACCAGTCGGCATCGAGCGCGAAACACGCTTCGCTCATTCCGTAAACAATGTCCGCGAGCCGCCGGTCAGTCGCATGAAAATGCGCCTCTCTTTCGCGCAGGTTGGCTTCCGCCAGTTTGCGTTCGGTAATATTCGTAAAAATCACGGCGACCCGGCAGTTTTCCGGTTCTCCGACACTGAAAGCATAAATGTCGAACCAGCGATTCAATGCTTCGGAATTTTCCTCAAAACGAATCGACTCTCCCGTCAGCGCGACTTTTCCATAAATTTCAAACCATTTTTCTTCCAGATCCGGAACGACGCTGCGGATCGAGGTTTCGCGCAGTGCGGCTTCGGCGGAAATTCCGGTCAATTGCTCAAACGCCGGATTGATTTCCAAAAATCGGTAATCGTTCGCCTTTTTGTTTTCATCGAACAGAACTTCGATCAGACAAAAGCCCTGGTCGATCGACTCGAACAAAGTTCGATAACGCTTCTCCGATTCGCGCAAGGTTTCTTCGGCGCGTTTGCGTTCGCTGATGTCGACTCCCGAAGATATTAAATGCGTGATGTTGCCTTCGTCGTCACGCACCGGCGCAAGCATATAATCGATCGTGATAACGCCGCCGCTAATCTGTAATTCAAGGTCGTGCCTGATAATTTCGCCCTGCGCCGCCCTTTCGAAATCCTCGCGCATCTGCCGCTGCACTTGTGTGCTATGGCTGACCCACACCGTTTCCCAGGTTTTTTTGCCCAAAACGTCTTCAACATTTACTCCGGCGGCTTCGAGCGGCGCGCGGTTGACTTCGACGAGCGTCCCGTCAGGCGTTGATAAACCGACGAAAATGAATAGATTATCCAGTACGCGGCGCAGCTGTTTTTCGTTCTCGCTGATGATTTTCTCGGCGCGTTTACGATCGGTGATATCTTCGCTAAAAATAATGATCCCGCCGATGTCGTCCGCGGCATTGAACCACGGAAGAATTTCCCATTTCAGCCGGCTAACCGAGCCGTCGGCGCGGATAAAATTGTCTTCGTCCAGTTTTTCGACGGTTCCCGCCAAACATTTTCGATGGAGTTCCTTCCATTTTTCGGAAATGTCCGGGAAAACTTCGTAATGATTGCGCCCGATCAGATTTTCCGTTAATTTGTAATCCTCCATCCAGCGGCGGCTGACTGCCAGATACCGCATTTCACGGTCGAACATCGCGACTGCCGCCGGCGCATATTCCACAAACAGGCGCATTTTCCCTTCGGATTCGCGCAGTGCCTCGGCAGCACGTTTTTGCTCGCTAATCTCGCGGGCGATTTTTGAAATCCCGACGATTTCGCCGTTCTCGTTTTTTATCGGCGAAACGGTTAGAGAAATTTCGACATCCGAACCGTCTTTTCTTCTCCGCAGGGTTTCGTAATGCTCAAGTTGTTCGCCGCGCTTGATCTTGTCGACAATTTCCTGCTCCTCGTCAAGCAATTCGGGCGGAAACAGAATCGTGATGTTTTGCCCGACCGCTTCTTCGGCAGTGTAGCCGAAAATGCGTTCCGCCGCCTTGTTCCAGCTTAAGATCGTCCCGTCGAATTCTTTGCTGATGATTGCATCCGCCGACGATTCGACGATCGAAGCCATATTGACAAGCGCCGTTTCCGCTTGTTTGCGGCTCGTAATGTCGTTGCGGATCGCGACGTATTGAAACGGCTTTCCCTGTTCGTTCAAAAAAGGAACGATCGTCGTATCGACCCAGTAAATCGAGCCGTCCTTTGCCCGGTTCTGCAGTTCGCCGCGCCAGACCTTTCCGCCCGCGATCGTCGTCCAAAGCTCGCGGATAAACTCTTTCGGATGAAAACCCGAATTGATGATGCGATGATCCTGCCCGACCAATTCTTCTCTCGAATAACCTGAAATCTCGCAGAATTTGTCGTTCACGAAATTGATTTTTCCCGTCTGGTCGGTAAAGGCGACGATCGAAGATTCGTCGAGCGCGAATTTCATATCCGCCAGATTTTTGAGCGAGGTGCTTAAATTATCCTGCACGGTCTGCCGCACCGCATCGGTTTGATCCAGCCAGAAAGCCGAGCGCCAGATCAAGAACGTGAAAACGATAATATTTGAGGTCGCAAACAACGCCACACCGAATTCCGTGTTGTAATAACCGGCATATTCGCCTTTCAACTGTAACCAACCGAACACCATCGGAACTATTAAAGCGGCAGGAACAAGCCGGCGGGTTAACAGACCGCCCGGGCTTTTTCTGAAAAAAACAGCGGTAATTCCCCGGTCACCGTCAATAAATAAAAAACAAAGCGAAATTATAAAAAACGAAATTACCGAATGAATCGCGACTGACGCAAAATGCGCTGCCTGCTGAAGCGCCTGAACGTTGTAAGCGTAACCGATAATGACGATCAGCGACGTTAAAGCAACTGTCAGCACAAGCCATTGCGCCGGATAAAAATTTTTGCCGATTTTTACATTCCGAAAGAGCAGGGCGGCAGAGAGAATAAAAAAGTTAAATGCCGTAACCGGCGACATCCTGCCGGGATAGATATCTCCTTCGGCAGATATTTGCTGACTGAATAAGATGCGGTCAATACCGAGATTTACGTTAAAAACATACTCAGCGAGCGTTAATAAGGCGATCACTAAAACTAAAACCGCGCAGCCCTGCATAATTCGCCGGCTGTAATTTTGTCTAAAAAGGTCATTTTTCGAAAACCACAAAGCGATGCCGAAGATTAAAAAACACAAGGCGGTATTCGGCTTCATCGTGGCAAAACCGAAGACGACGCTCTTGAACAGCAGCGTATCAAACGCCCAGCCGAGCAGCACAAAAAAGCCGACCAGTATGACAAAAATGCTTCCGAGAGTCGGCAGAATATTCGAATTTTCAATACTCATTCGATTATTCATAAATAAAACCTATTTTCCGGTTTCCTGAAAACCGTTCAATCATCACCAACACACACACAACCGCTGATTATTAAATCTTGCAACCGGATTTTTTCGTTTAGAATCTTGAAAAGAAATTACCTTTCGTGGGGGATTATGTGAATATTGACAGCCTCTTTTTAAGCTTTGTAAGTTTTTTACCGCCTTGTCCTGTCCGGCGATTTTTTTTATGTCGTTGGTCACGAACATGACCTCCCTGTTATACGTTGATGGGCGAAAGTTTTTTAATATTCAAAATTAAACTAAGCGCATAAATCGGATTAATTGAGGAAAATTATGAATTTTACCGTTTCGATTAAATTCTTTTCGCCAACAATATATATTATATACTAATCGATGTCGAGTATGATTTTCCTTTGTCGCTTATTTTCAATGGAAATAAACAATGAGCGCAATAAAACAGGATAATTCAAGCCTTGTTCAGAATTTGCAGACCGCGAAAATCAACTGCTTTCCAGATTGATCCCGAAACGTTCCGCCATGCGGTAAAGCGTGCGCCGGTTTATGCGAAGGACTTCCGCCGCGCGCGTTTTACTGCCGCCGAGAGCCTCGAGCAGGTAAATTAAATAGCGTCTTTCCAATTCGTCAAGCGACGGAAAATCCGCGTATAAATCCGCCATCGGCGAACGGGCGGCTTGCGCGCGGGCGCGAACATCGTCCGACTGCAGACGGTCGGGCAGATCTTCGGGAAGTATTTGAACGGAAAGCGTGTTGAGCGCCGCCTGTTCGATCGCCGATTCGAGTTCCCGGACGTTGCCCTGCCAATCGTAAGAAACGATCAATTTTAAGGTTTCGTCGGAGAATTTCAATTTGCGCCCGACCTTTTTCGAAGTTCTTTGCAGAAAATTGTCGGCGAGCAGCGGAATGTCGCTGCGCCGTTCGCGCAATGGCGGAATCGTTAAAACGACGACGCTGAGCCGGTAAAACAGATCCTCGAGGAAACGTCCGGCTTTGACTTCGTCTTCCAGATTGCGGTTGGTCGCAACAACAATTCGCGCATCGACCTTGGTCGGGCGCGAAGAACCGACGCGGCGGATTTCCTTTTCCTGCAAAGCGCGCAGAAGTTTGACCTGCATGGCGGGTGAAGTTTCGCCGATCTCGTCGAGAAAAAGCGTGCCGCCCGAGGCTTCCTCCCATAATCCGCGCCGGTCTGCCGTCGCGCCCGTAAAAGAGCCCCGGGTGTGACCGAAAAGTTCCGATTCAAGCAGAGTTTCAGTGAGTGCGCCGCAATTAACCGGAATAAACGGCTGTAATTCGCGCTGGCTGTATTTATGCAGCGCGCGCGCGACCAGCTCTTTGCCCGTCCCGGATTCGCCGCAAATTAAGACGGTGATGCTTGACGAAGCGACGCGGGCGATTTTTTTAAAGAGAGCGAGCATTCCGGGCGAGCGTCCGAGCAAACCGATTTCGGAAATACTAATTTCCGTTTCGCCGGCAGGTGATTCCGCTTCTTCATCCCTACTGTTTTCTGCCAGAACGCGGCGGACGGTGGTAATAACTTCATCGATGTTAAACGGTTTGGCAATGATGTCCCACGCCCCTTCGCGCGAGGCTTCGACCGTGTTTTCCAGCGTTCCGGTTCCGGTTACCAGAATGACCGGCGAGGTATCGCGCATCTGGCGCAGTAAATCCAGCCCGGTCTGCGCCGCCTGGAGATTTATATCGCTGATCACCAGATCGAATTTTTCCTGTGCGGTGAGCTCCGAGGCGCGTTCCGGGGTCATTGCCGTTTCGACCAGCCATCCCTGCAAGGTCAGGATCGTGCGTAAAAGATGAAGTGAACTTCGTTCGTCATCAACTACCAGAATTTTTTTCATACGCCTCAGCCTGTCCGCAGAATATTTTATTCATTTATTCAAAGGAATAAAAATCAGTATGCAATAAAGATCCGTGAAGGTTACAAAACAGATAAGAAAATATAAATGCGGAATATTATGTCGTCTGTAAAACCAGTTAATTTTACTGGCTTTATGCTTTTTAGTAAAGAATGGTTTAGTACGGGAAACTCGCGGAAATTTTCCGGCTAAACCAGAAGATAGCAGATCGGCAGGCAATTTGCCCGATTTGATTTTTTATATTTTAACCAAATTGTTTTTGTGTTTTTTTTCGAGAACCTTTTCAATCGCAATTTGCAGCTCGTTTTTCTGAGCGGTTTGCTCAAATAATCGTCCATTCCGGCTTCGAGACAGACTTCGCGGTCGCCCCGCGCATTGCGCTGACGGTCATCGCGATAATGCAGAGAACTTCACGCGGGAGGATCTAATCATTCACCGGTTGGCAGAGCGCATTTTCGTATTTTGCTTTGAGAATAATTTTGACATTTTCAAATTCAGCTTCGATTTGTCCGATCGTCAGCCTCGCACCGGCAAGCGAATTGCTGCGCGCGCGTTCCTCGATTGACGCGGCAAGCGCCGCCATTTTTACGGTGCCGAGCGTTGCGCACATTCCTTTGAGCGTATGCGCTGTTTGGTTGATTTGTTCGATGTCGTTTTCCGCCTCAGCCTTGTGCAGGATTGCCAGTCTTTCCGGTACGTCGTCGAAAAATATTGTGATCAATTCGCCGATAATTCCGTCGGCGTCTTCGGGCGAAAATTCCGCAAGCTCGTCTAAAACAGTAAAATCGAAACTCGCCGTTTCGACCGCTGAGCTTTCATTTTCAATCTCGGAATTTTTAACTTCGCATTTTTCAATCGCAATTTGCATTTCGTTTTTTCTGATCGGTTTGCTCAAATAATCGTCCATTCCGGCTTCGAGACAGGCTTCCCGGTCGCCGCGCATCGCGTTGGCGGTCATCGCGATAATGTAGGGACCTTCGCCCGGATTCCAATTCTTCCTGATGTGCCGCGTCGCCTCGAAACCATCCATTTCCGGCATCTGCACATCCATCAGGATCAAATCGTACGGCTCGCGCCGCAAGGCTTCCAAAACTTCCGTGCCGTTGCCGACCACGTCGCCAAGATATCCCAGGCTGTTGAGCATCAGGAGCGCGACCTTTTGATTAACGGCGTTGTCGTCGGCAACCAAAATTTTCGGTTTAGCGATTCGTTTCGCTATAGTTTCTGATGCTTCTGTCATTTTAATATAAATTTGCCAAGCTGATAAGTTTATTGGGCGGCGGGCATGCCGCTTTCGAGCAACTCGGTGTCGAGAATTTGATAATCCCGGACAACGTAAAGCCTTTCGCTTTCGTCATCAGTTAAAGTTAGTGTTTGCGCCATTTTTGCTTTTCTCGAATTTAAGAAATATGCGGATAATTAAAATGCCACAATCGCTTCTTCGCGCGTATTGAAAATATCGAAAATCTTGTGCATTCTGACAAGCTCGAAAAGTGCGCGGACAGGTTTCGTCAACGAACAGATCTTTAAATCGCCGCCTTCGGAATTAAGCGTTCGCAGACACGACAAGATCGCGCCGACGCCCGAACTGTCAACAAATTGAACCTCGGTCATATCGAAAACGACGTGATATTCCGAAGTCAGAACAGAAGTCATTTCCCGCTTGAATTCGGACACGTTGGCGGCGTCCAGAACGTTGCCGTTGAGAGTTACGATGGTGACATCGTTAAATTTTTCCTTTTTTAATTGCATAGCTGGTTCCTTTTGGTTTTTATTTTTTTTTGGTCAGGCAAATTGTGTTTTGATTGTTCGAATCGTGTGTATAGACGACCCGGTCAACACAGTTAGAAATGATGTATAATCCGAAACCGCCTTCGCGTGAACCGTCAAAAACGGGCGCGGCGGCGGTTTTCGGGTCAAAGTTCTCGCCGTTGTAACCGACGGTAATTTGCAGTCCTTCGTCGGAATTTTCGGCAAACAGTTGAATTTCGTCACCCGCTTTGTTTTGATGGGCGTGACGAATGACATTGGTAATGGTTTCGTTGACGGCAAGCTCGAACAGTTCGGTAAAATCCGCGGTCGCCGGTTTGCCCGACAAAAGCTGGCAGGCTTTGCGGACAAATTGCCGGACGCGTTCGAGTTCGCGCAAATCGCGGTCGATCGCGAGCCGAATCTTACCCTCCGAATCAACCCGCAGGTTTTCTTCGATCCGCACGGCAACACAGGTCAGATCGTCGCCGAAATTTGTTTCGCCGGAAAAGTTTTGCAGCATTTCCAGCAAACCGGAAATTATTTCCCTCGGTTCCTGCGCGGCATTTTCAAAAACGTATGCGGCAAGCCGTTCGTCACCGAAAAATTCGCCGTCGGCGCTGCGGGTTTCCGTGATGCCGTCGGAAAAGAAAAACAAAACGTCGCCGGTTTCGACACTGACGATTTGCTCTTTGAAGATCTCTCTTTCGGAAAAACCGAGCGGCATATTATCGCCTTCGAGAGCGGAAATTTTTCGGGCGCGGTGATTGTAAAAAATCGTTTTCGTATGACCGCAGTCGACGAAAGTGACGAGTCTTTTTTCGAGATCGAAACGCGTGTAACACGACGTCACGAAACTTTCGAACTGCATCAGCTTGGCGGTCATTTCATTGTTCACCCAGCCGACGATTTTTTCCGGCGCGGGACGCAGTGCGCGCTCGGTTGACTGTAATTGCCCGACTGCCCGGAAAAAACAATTTTTTGTTGCCGCGCCGACGAGCGCCGCCGGAATTCCTTTGCCCATCACGTCGCCAATTATTAAATCAAAACAGTTTTCGCCGTGTTCGATAAAATCGTAAAAATCGCCGTCGATCTGTCTCGAAGGAATCGTCAAAGCGGCGATCTTTACGCCGCGGATCGCGTCCGGCGGATTGCCGGTCAACAGAATCTGCTGAATTTTTGAGCCGATTTCGATTTCTTGCTGGAGTTTTTCGTTTTCGATCGATTCGCGGTGCAGACTTTCGGTTTCGATAACCATTGCCGCCTGCAGAGCGAGCGTGTCTAAGAGACGGGTCGTGCGCGAATCAAAAACCGGGCTGTTGCGATCCTCCTGCCAAACCTCTAAGACGCCATAATTTTTAATTCGCGTGGCAACCGGAAAGACGGCAAAATGCACCGCATTTTTTAACTCGGTTTCGTTTTCAGCGATGCCGGTCGCGCCGGAAATATTATTGCAAACGACCAAACGCTGTTTTGTGAAAACTTCTCCGATGATTCCGTAATCTTTGGCGCGCGGCGCCAGATCGCGATTATTTGTCGAGGCGGCGGGCTTTAAATTCTCCTCGTCCCGGAGCCACAGCACGGCACAGGTTTCGTTCCCGACGGCTTCAACGCGTTCGGTAATTTTTTCCAGAAGTTTTTGCGGATTATGAAACGAATTCAAATCCGCGTTGAGGTCGTAGATCGCCTGCAAACTTTCCCAGCTCATCCCGAGTTCGGCAAGCAGAGCCGATTCGTCTTCAAGATGAATCAATTCGCCGGTTATACCACTTATTATTAGATGCAGATATTTTCCGGCGTTTGCAAAATCAGCAGGACAGCACAAAACTACTGTTCCCAAGCAATTGTTTTCGTACAGAATTTCCTGCTCGACGTGTTGATGCGGGTTATTTTTTCTATTCTCGATAATATGGCAGAGGCATTCCGCGCCGGTAACATAAATAATTTCGTTCTTTTCGGAAAAGTAGCCGAGCGAAGCGTTTGCCCATTCGAGAAACGGAGGAGCAACTTTTTGCAGGGAAAACAAAAACTGGCGTGCCGTTTCAGGATTTCGGCTTCCCGGCAATTCTTCGAAACAATTTTGTTCCTGAGTTGTATTTAAAGGCTGTAAAATCATCTTTTCGGGTCGTTTTCAGTTAGTGAGATTGAAACTCTCCAATGTGCGGAGAAGTGTGGTCGGCGCAATCGGCTTGCTGCATTGCGCATCGGCTCCGGCGCGATCCAATTCCTCGCTGATGCTGCCATAAAGCGTTG
>Ga0310813_10002371_pt1 | contig 11399 bp, 8 predicted proteins | sample YN3metagenome_FD_203086 | JGI IMG/M metagenome (GOLD analysis project Ga0310813, IMG submission 203086) | Soil microbial communities from experimental microcosm in Duke University, North Carolina, United States - YN3 | ecosystem: Engineered > Artificial ecosystem > Soil microcosm > Unclassified ... | reverse complement strand
CCGACGGTGCAGGAAGCCGGCGTGCCGAACTACGATGTGACCGGCTGGAATGCACTGTATGCGCCCGCCGGCGTGCCGCAGCAGGCAATCGATACGTTGAACCGGCAGCTAAGGGATGTGTTGTCCTCGCCTGCCGTGATTTCCCAATTGCGCGCCCTCGGCACCGAGCCGATGGCAAGCACACCCGACGAGATGGCCAGGATCTTCCACGACGACGAAGTCAAATGGAACGCGGTCATCGTCCGCAGCGGCATCAAGCCCCAATGACATAAGGATCAATGTGCAAGCCAACCCTGCTTCGAACGACATCATGCTGATCGATACACACGTACACGTATTCAAGCGCGATATGCCGCTCGTCGACAATCCACGCCACCGGCCAAGCTACGATTTCACCACACCCCAGCTGCTCGACGTGATGGACCGCAATGGCGTGAGCCGCGCGGTGATCGCGGCCGCCAGCCCGTGGGGCGACTACAACGACTATGTGATCCGTTCGGTGCGCAACGAGCCGCGTTTGCGCGGCACTGTGATCGTCGACACCAGTGTCGAGCGTATCGTGCTGGAAGAGATGAGCGAAGCAGGCGTGGTGGGCGTGCGGCTGCCGTTCATCAGCATGCCGACGTTGCCGGATCTGGATTCATGGGGTTATCGCAAGCTGCTGCGCCGCCTGTGCGATCTGGACTGGCACGTGCATCTGCACCTGGATGGACCGCGTTTGCCGCAGGTACTGCCGCTGTTGGAACAATCTGGCGTCAAGCTCGTGATCGATCATATCGGCCGGCCCGATCCGCAAACCGGCATCGAAAGCGAAGGATTCAAGGCGATGGTGCGTTCGGTCGAGAAGGGTCGCACGTGGGTGAAGATGTCCGGCGCGTACCGGCTTGGCGAAAACGCGCGCGCATGCGCGCAGGAATTGTACCGGCGAGTCGGCGCCGAGCGGCTGATGTGGGCGAGCGACTGTCCGTTTGTCGGCGGCGAGAACGACATCACGTACGAGCGCACGATCGAGTGGCTGCGCGGCACGATTGACGATCCGGCCGATCTGCGGCGTATTTATGGTGAGAATGCGCAGGCGTTCTACTTTTCATGAGCCGTCGTGCCGACACAGGCATGAGTGTGCAAAGACGAGGCGGGTAATGCGAAGACTTCTGGAAGGAATCGGCAAAGACACATTGGCAGGCGGCTTGATGTTGGTGGTCGGTCTGGGCGCGGCGCTGCAAGGCATGAGCTATTCGATGGGCACGCTCGCCGCGCCGGGGCCCGGCCTCTTTCCCGCCGCGCTCGGCGTGCTGTTGATGCCGATCGGCATTGCGATCGCGCTGTTCGGCAAGCGGCCTGCAACCGGCGCGAGCGACACGCAGCAGCAGCGTGATCTGCCGCGCGCCGAATGGCGCGGCTGGTTCTGCATCGTGGCGAGCATCGTCGCTTTCATCGTGCTCGGCAATCACGGTGGCCTTGTGCCGGCAAGCTTCGCCGTGGCCTTTATCGCGGCGCTGGGCGACCGCGATAACCGTCTGATCGATGCACTCGTGCTCGGCGTAGCGATGGCCGTAGTCGCGGTAGTCGTGTTCTGGTGGCTGCTGCAGCTGCAGTTTCCGCTGTTTCAATGGGGCTGACCGGTGATCGAACAATCCATTCTCGATCTGCTGCAAGGATTCGGCGTCGCGTTGCAGCCGCATAACCTGATGTGGTCGTTCGTCGGCGTGCTGATCGGCAATCTGATCGGCGTACTGCCCGGCATGGGCGCGCTTTCCGCGATTTCGATGCTGTTACCGCTGACGTATACGATGCATGCGGTGCCGGCCATCCTGATGCTTGCGGGCATTTTTTATGGCTCGCAGTATGGCGGCGCGATCGGCGCGATTCTGCTGAATCTGCCGTGCCATCCGCCGCATGCGGTGACCTGTCTCGATGGTTATCCGCTCACGCGCAAAGGCAAAGGCGGCACCGCGCTTGGCGTGACGATGATCGCGTCGTTCTTCGCGGCATCGGTGGGCATCGTCGTGATGATTTTCGCGTCGCCGTTGCTGGTGAAGATCGCGTTCAAGTTCGGGCCGCCGGAAATCTTCGCGATCATGCTGCTCGGTTTGCTGGCCGGCGGCACGATGTCGCGCGGCTCGGCGCTCAAAGGTGTGGCGATGACGATCTTCGGCCTGCTGCTCGGCAGTGTGGGCACCGACGTGAATAGCGGTGTGATGCGCTTCACGTTCGGCTCGCCCGATCTGTCCGATGGCGTCGAACTGGTTGCGCTCGCATTGGGTTTTTATGGCGTCACGGAGTTTCTGCGCAACGTGAACCGCATCGACAAGGTCGGCGGCGATACGACCTTGCGGATGCGCGACATGCGGCCCACGCGAGCCGAACTCAAGCAGTCGTTCTGGCCGATGGTGCGCGGCACTACGGTCGGCACGCTGTTCGGCGCGATGCCTGGCACCGGCCCGACGATCACGACGTTCATCGCCTACGCGCTCGAGCGGCGTCTTTCGAAACATCCGGAGCGTTTCGGCCAGGGTGCACTCGAAGGCGTGGCAAGCCCGGAAGCCGCATCGCATTCCAAAACGCAGGTGGACTTCATCCCGACGATGAGCCTTGGCATTCCCGGCGACGCGGTGATGGCGCTGATTCTCGGCGCCTTGCTGATTCACGGCATCCAGCCGGGGCCGCAACTGATCACCGAGCACGAGGATTTGTTCTGGGGTTTGATCGGCAGCTTCTGGATCGGCAACGTGCTGCTGGTGCTGCTGAACGTGCCGATGATCGGCATCTGGGTGAAGCTGTTGCGCGTGCCGTATCGCTTTCTGTTTCCTGCGGCGTTGTTCTTTATCGCGGTAGGCGTCTACAGCACGAACAACAATCTGTTTCAGGTCGGCGAAGTGGTGGTGTTCGGTCTGATCGGCGCACTGCTGGTGGCGCTGGATTTTCCGGTGTCGCCGATTTTGCTCGGCTATGTGCTGGGGCCGATGGTCGAAGAGAACTTCCGCCGCGCGATGTTGCTGTCACGCGGCAGCCTGTCGATCTTCGCCGACCGGCCGATTGCGCTTGGCTTTCTGATTGTGGGCGCGCTGCTGGTGGTGTTGCAGATCGTGTTTGCGTGCCGTGCAAGTTTGACGCGACGGCGCGTAGCGGATCAGACGCGGCTCGGGGCGCCGGAAATTGCGTCGGCTACCGATGATTGATCGCGCAACCTGTAGCTCGTTGCGCGTCCAGCCGAGCCGCGGCGAGTCGCTGCGGCTCGGCCAGCATCCGCGCTCAGACCGCAGCCGCCGGCACGTCCGCGCGAAAAGTGGCAAGGCGTTCTTCGATATCGCGCTCGATCATCGAGCGCAGCATGTTCGCCGGCGGCTGCAGCACGGTTTCGGGCCGCGTGACGGAGGCGAGGCAGCGGGTGATCTCGGGTTCGATCAGCGGCAGCGCTACCACGCCGGGAAAGCTGGCCGCCGCGAGATACGGCACGATCGTCAAGCCGAGCCCGGCGCGCACGAAATCGATGGCCGCGCCGGTATGCTGCGTCTCGTAGCCCCAGCGAAAGCGCGATACCTGATGGCCGAGCGCTTCGTCGATCGTGGTGCTGTTGCCCGCATTCAGGCTGATGCGGATCAGCGTCTCGTCGATCAGGTCGGCCCAACGCACGACGCGTTGCCCGACCAGCCGATGGCCGAGCGGACACACCAGCGCGAACGGTTCGCGCGCGAACTTGTCGATGGTCAGATTGAGGCGGCTCGGCATGTTCACCGAAATGCCGAACGCAGCCGATTCGGCTTCGACCAGTTCGGCGATTTCGCTGATACCGGTGTCGAACATGCGTACCGACATGTGCGGGTACGCTTCGCCGAAGCGCTTCAGAATGGAAGGCACATGCGTTAACGCGAGCGTCGGCAGGCACGCGAATGCGAGCCATTGCGGTGCGGTGTCGCGATGCTGCCGCAGCGTTTCGTACGAACTCTCCAGCTCGCGAATCGCCACGCGCACGCGCGGCAGCAGCGCACGGCCCGCATCGGTGAGCGTCAGCTCGCGGCTCGTGCGCGCGATCAGCCGCACGCCGAGGCTCTCCTCCAGCTTGCGGATGCGATGGCTGATCGCCGTTTGCGACAGGTTCAGGCGCAGCGCAGCCGGCTGAAAGCCGCCGCATTCCACGATCGTGAGGAAGGCCTGCATGCCAAGGAAATCGATTTGCATGCGCGCGATGGTATCGGCATTGAAACAGCCGGGCAATCGGGCCTTTCCCGGCGTGAAAACGCATTGAGCTGCGGTGTCGGTGAGGTTTTCCAGGAGGCGGCGCATAAGCGGCACAAGCGGCATAAGCGCACGCCGCGTGCCGGCATAGCAGGAATCGCAGCGGCTGCCGGGCCGCTGCGGGTACGCGCGTCAGAAGTCGGTCGTGACCGACATCAACAGCGTACGCGGCTTGCCTTGCGTCAGATATGCACCCGTGGTCGACGCCCAGTATGCCTTGTTCGTCACGTTCTGCACCGTAGCGCGGAAAGTCGTGGGGTGCTTGTACACGTCCACCGTATAGCGCAGACCGATGTCGAAGCGGTCCCACGCCGGAATCGACAGCTTGTTTTGCGCGTCGAGGTACTGGTTGCTGGTGTGAATCCACGCGGCGTCGAAGGTCAGGCCCGGCACCCACGGCAGATCGTATTCGCCGCTGACGTTAAACAGATAGCTCGGCACGCCGATCGGGCGATAACCGTCGGTGACCCCGCCGTTCGTATCGAGCTGCTTTGCATTGAGCAGCGTCGCACCGGCCAGCAGCCGCACGCCCTTGACCGGCTCGCCATACACCGACAGCTCGATGCCACGATGCCGCTGCGTGCCGTTGGTTCCGAAGATCATTGTCGAGCTGTCGGTATACGCAGTCGGCTGTTCGATCTGGAACAGCGACAGTGTGCCGCCGAAGTGATTCGAGTCGTATTTCGCGCCTACTTCGTACTGTTTCGTGCGATTCGGCGCGAGTGTCTGTCCGACGTTCGCTGCGCCGATCGGCGCGGTTTGGCCCGCGGCTAGCGATTCCGCGCGATTGGCGAACAGCGAGATGTTTTCGGTCGGCTTGATGACGAGGCCGAAGATCGGCGTATTGATCGACTGGTCGAAGGTGTTCGAAACCGTGTCGGTGCCGACCGTGTAGTTGTTTTGATGCAGTTGCTGGTGGCGCGCGCCGATCGTGAACAGCACACGGTCGTGCAGGAAGCCGAGCGTATCGGATACCGCGACGCTGCGCGTGAGAACCTTGTCTGCAAGCCCAGGATCGGCAAAATTGCCCGCGACGAAGCTGGTAAACGGCGGTTGCGCGACGATGCCGCCGCCGTAAAGGCTGGTCGGAAACGAACTGCTGAAGGCGAACGCCTCCCGGTCCTGCAGGCTCGTAATCGCAAAGCCCGCCGACACGAAGTGTGAAACCGGGCCGGTCGAGAAACGGCCGCGCACTCCGGCTTGTGCGGAGAGCGCGTCGGTGGTGCGCAGGATGTCGCTGCCGGTGGCCGTTGTGCCCGCAACCGAATTGAAGGTCGGCGACGAGTAGGTGCCGTTTTCATGCGCGTGATGCACGCCGCCTTCCACGTAGGCCGTCCACGCCGGCAAGAAGTCGTATTCGGCGCGCACGATACCGACCGTGTCCTCGAGCGTGCTCTGCGTCCACGGCTGCGCCCAGTTGTGCGTCGCCGACGGCGGCGCCGGCATCTCGGTGCCCGTTACCGATACCGTCGAGCGGCCCTGATCGACGTTGCGGCGCTGATAGAGAAAATCGCCGTACAGGCGCAGCTTGTCGCCGCGATAGTCGAGCGATACGGCAGTCGATGTGTCGTGACGGAATTCGTCGTCGACGCTGGTTTCACCGCCGCGAATCTCGCCGTTCACGCGAATGCCGAATTGCCCTTCGTTGCCGAAGCGGCGGCCGACGTCGGCGTGTGTGCCGAGCTGGCCCGAGCCCGTGCCTTCGACGGTCACTTCCGTCAGAGGCTTGTCTGCCGCGCGCTTGAGTTCGAGGTTGATACCGCCGCCGATAGCGGTACCGGTGGGCGACGCGCCGTTCAGAAACGCGTTCGCACCTTTGAAGACGTCGACACGCTCCAGCACTTCAGGCGCTACCAGCTGACGCGGCGTGATGCCGTACAGGCCGTTCAGCGAGATGTCGTCGCCGTTCAGCTGGAAGCCGCGAATCACGAACACTTCGGAGAAGTTGCCGAAGCCTGACGCTGGCCGCACGCCCGGGTCGTATGCGAGCAGATCGCCGATCGACTGGGCCTGCTTGTCCTGGATCGCCTTCGACGTGTAGCTCGTCATGCTGAACGGCACGTCGCTGAGCTTCTGGTTGCCAAGGATGCCGAATTGACCGCCGCGCGCAATTTCGCCGCCGGAGTAGGTCGGCGCGAAGTCGCCCGGCAGCGTGTCGGCGATGCCTTGTACCTTGACGGTGGGCAGTGTGTTGTCCGCAGCAGCAGGCGTTGCCGGCGGATCGGACTGCGCATGCGCAGCGAACGACGCGCCGAGCGCGAGCGGCAGCGCCGCAAGAACGAAAGCGTGGCGCACGGCGACGTGCAGAGGCCGAACGCGGGGCCTGGAAGAACCGGTGCTGAACATGAGTGTGGCGAAACCCCTTGGTGTTGTTGTCGACCGCGCGGCACTGACGCGGCAATGAAGCTGTATGTCGGATGAATGGTTGAAGGCGGCCCCGATTCTACCGAAATAAGAATGATTCGCATATACAAAATTGGAGATGCATCGAGCATTTGGGCGAAAAGCCACGATTTTTGCGGATCACGTTGATTCTTATGGGGAATTATTCGGAGGGATGGTGCGGAGAGATATGACTGCAGCGGGGTGATGGAAGGTGTTTGTAATTTTGTGGGGAATGACCTTTGCTTTCGATTTTCTATCGGGAGGAGCTTGTCGCAACCGGTGTCGCTGGAGAGACACGCGGCGCCGTCGCTGACGCTCAAACGCATTACCGCGCTATTCAGTCATGCGGATGTGATGCGGTTGTGGGCGCATCCGTTGCTCGCGCAACGGAATTTGCGCTATGTGCGTTCAGCAGTAGATCTCACGGCGCAAGCGCCAGCGGCTTCGCATCGATCCTGATGCGAAACAGCGTATAAGGCTTCTTGCGCAGATCACGGCCACGGTTATAGCGCGCCTGCCGGTTCAACTGGTTCGCGGTGAAGTACAGGTAACCGTCCGCGCCCACCGAAAGCGACTCGGGCCACAAAATACGCGGATCGTGCGCAATCGTGATCCACGTGCCATCCGGCAGCATCTTGCGGATGCTGTTGTTCTCGTAGTCGCCCGCATAGACAGCGCCGCTCGCGTCCGACGCGAGACCATCCGATGCGCCTTTTTCGCCGAGGTCTCTGACCGACGCTTCCACCTCATCGTCGCCAGCGTCGCGATTGCGCAGGAAGCGCGTGGCGACCGAATAAAGATGCCGGCTCGACAGTGGCGCAAAGTAGAGCAGGTTGCCGTCGGACGACAGTGCGAGGCCATCCGACGCGACATGTAACGGCTCCGGATTGCCGTCGGGGCCGTCGACGTTCATCGTCATGCCTTCCACCACGCCGACAAACGATGGATCGCCCTGTGCCGCCGGATGCGCACTCAACGTGCGCCACGCGTCGCCGCTTGCCAGATCGACGACGATGATGCCGCCCGGTCCATATTCCGACGAGTCGGTCAGATACGCGATGCCTTCCTTGCCATAGCGGAAATCGAAGCGCACGTTACCGATATACGACCGCGGCAACAGCACCTTCGGACCGAACACGATGGTCTTCACTACCTTGTTGGTCGACAGATCGACGGCGACGAGTTTCGCGCCGCCCTGCAGCGGCGGGGCAAATTTCGGCGCAGCCGTATCGAGAATCCATAGCCGATTCCGGCAATCGGCTACCACGCTTTGCACGCTAATAAAGCTTGCGGCTGGATGCGCAGGATCGGCACGATTGATCCGCGCGTCCGGATACGGCACGACGTGCCCGCCGACGATCTCACCGACCGAAAACGGCACGTCGTCGCCGGAGCGCGGATAGTTGACGAACAGCCGGCCATTCGGCGCCTTCGTGACGCCGGCCGGCATCGCGTCGTAGAACTCGAAAACCGGTTCGATATGGCCGATCGAGCGTTCGGTGGGGAGTGCGGCTGCGCCTCCGTCGCGCGCGGGTTCGCCGTACGCGTGTGCATTCGCTGCAGCGAGCAGCATGGCGATTGCCGCTGCTGCCAGCGTCGTGCAGCGGTCGGATCTCATGGCGAACTCCTTGGTACGAATGTATTGCGGACATCCATAGGTGCGTGGGCCTTTCACATGCCAATTGAAGCAGTTCGGCGCGCGCCGACTTATCGCAGATGCACGGCGCAGGAATTGCGCAGGCGTACGCGGTGAACTGAACACAGGCACTGCATACGTGCGCGCTAATATCGACTGTTATCGATGTATGCCGCGTCCAAACAGTTCGCGGCGAACTGTCGTATTCCGCAAAACGCTTTGCGCCTTTACATTTGTCTGCGCAATGCACCGTAGAGGCCGCTCGGCCCCAGCGTACAAGGCTCTACTGGAATAGATCCGCTGCTCGCGCGGTTCTTGCAATTGATGGCCGGCAGGCGAATCGCCTTCGGCCCAATCGCAACGGAGCGGATCATGTTGATCGATACAACCAGCCCGGTTTTCCGGCAGAAATGCAGGACGTGCGTGCAGCGCTCGATTGCGTTTTGCGCGGCAGGCGTCGTCGTGATGGCGGTGGTGACGATTGCGGCACTACTGCATCAAGAGCCCGCGGTGTTCACAGATGCCTCCTCGGCGATGGTGTCCGCGCAGCAGCAGCAGCAACCGGCCGGCGGAGGCGGCATGTATGCCGTGGTGAACGCATTGAGCGGCAGCGAAGACGCGCTCGTCGGCGCGATCCGCGGGGCCGGTGCGAGTGCGCCGAAAATGCCGGGCTAACCGGTTATCGCGCCGTTATTCGTCAGCCCGCGCTGTTTCAACGCTTCGCGTCCCGCATCACCTTGATGAAATTGAGCACCGTTTGCGCCCGCTCTCGCGGCCGGTGCACGAGCGCAATGCCGGTGCGCAGCGGTTTGCCCTGCAACTCGTGAAAAGTCACACCCTCTGCCTGAAACTGTCTGATCGAAGCTGGAATCAGCGTAACGCCGAATCCTGCCGCGACCAGGTTCGCAGTCGACGAGATCTGCGGCGAATCCATGCCGATGGCTGGTGTGAAGCCTGCCGCGCGGCACGCTTCGATCATCGAGTCGTACAGGTCCGGTCCGATCGGACGAGGAAAAAAGATAAAAGAGTCGCCGGCCAGATCCGCGAGATCGATGCGCCGGCGCCGGCTCAGAGGGTGATTGGCCGGCAGCACCGCGATCATGTCCTCGTCGACCAGCGGCTCGACCTTGAGCTCGCCGCATCCTAAAGGCAGACGGATCAGCGCGGCGTCGAGGCGCCGTTCGGCCACTTCGTCCAGTAGCGCCACGCTGTTGCTCTCAACGCAGGTGATCGCCACGCGCGGATACGAACTGCGATAGCTCTGCATGACCTTCGCCACCAGTGGATGGAACACCGTCGAACCCGCGAAGCCGATCGACAGGCGCCCGGTTTCTCCGCGTCCCGCATTGCGCACATCGATCAGCGCCTGTTGCGCGTCGTCGACGATGCGCCGCGCGCTTTCGCGAAACAGGCGCCCGGCTTCGGTCAACTCGACGCGCCGCGGATGGCGGATAAACAACGGCGTGCCGATTTCGCGCTCCAGTTTCAGGATCTGCTGACTGAGCGGCGGCTGCGCAATGCCCAGGCGCTGCGCGGCCTCGGTGAAGTGCAGATGTTCGGCGACCGCCAGGAAGTACCGCAGCTGACGAAATTCCATATGTTTTTCGTCTCCAAATAACGTCTTCGAGATATTGGACTAATGGATGCCCGGATTCTAACCTCCGTTGCATGACGCGCGCTGGCCAGCAAAACAGAGCCCGCCGGCAAGCCGCCAACCACCACTTTCAAGGAGATTACGATGTCAGCCGTTCGCGACGCACAGACCGCAAAGACCGCAGAGGCCGCAACGACCCAGCAGCCGCATGGCGACCCGCACGGTCTGGTCGATGCGCTCAAGCAGATCGTCGGCAGCCAGTACGTTCTGACGGATGCCGCGGCGACGCGCCGCTATCGCACCGGTTTTCGCTTCGGCGAAGGCAAGGCGCTGGCCGTCGTGCGGCCCGGCACGGTGCTGGAACAATGGCATGTGCTGCAGGCGTGTGTTGCAGCGAATGTGATCGTCATTACGCAGGCCTCGAACACCGGCCTGACCGGCGGCTCGACGCCGGACGGCGACCACTACGATCGCGACATCGTTATCGTCAGTACCGCGCGCATGAAGAAGGTGTATGTGATCGACGAAGGCCGGCAGGTGGTGTGCTTGCCCGGCGCGACGCTCGACCAGCTGGAAAAGACGCTGAAGCCGCTCGGGCGCGAGCCGCATTCGGTGATCGGTTCGAGCTGTATCGGCGCGTCGGTGTTTGGTGGTGTGTGCAACAACTCGGGCGGCGCACTGGTGCAACGCGGGCCTGCTTTTACGCAGATGGCCGTGTTCGGTCAGGTCGATGCGCAGGGCCAGCTGCAGCTCGTCAATCACCTGGGAATCCAGCTCGGCGACGCACCGGAGCAGATCCTGCAGCGGCTCGAACAAGGCGACTTTACGCCGGCAGACATCCAGCATGACGCGGGCGCCGGATCCGATCGCAACTACGTCAACCACGTACGTGAAATCGATGCGGATACGCCTGCGCGTTTCAACGCAGACCCGCATCGTCTGTATGAAGCGTCCGGGTCCGCCGGAAAGCTGATGGTATTCGCGGTGCGGCTCGACACGTTCCCGATCGAGCAGGGCGCGAAGGTGTTCTACATCGGCACCAACGAGCCCGGCGAATTGACCGAGATTCGCCGCCACGCGCTGCACGATTTCGAGCATCTGCCGATTTCCGGCGAGTACCTGCATCGCGATGCGTTCGACATCGCGGAGAAATACGGCAAGGACACGTTCCTGATGATCAACTATCTGGGCACGTCGCGTTTGCCCGCGTTGTTCGGGCTAAAGAACCGCTTCGACGGCTGGTTCGACAAGCTGGGCTTTCTGCCGTCGCATTTCACCGACCGCGTGCTGCAAGCACTGAGCGGCCTGTTTCCGAGCCACCTGCCGGCGCGCATGAAGGAATACCGCAACCGGTACGAACATCATCTGCTGCTGAAGGTGTCAGCGCAGGGCGTGGCCGAAACGAAGGCGTTTCTCGACCACTACTTTGCCGACCACACCGGCAGTTACTTTGCCTGCACCGACGAAGAAGGGGAAAAGGCCTTTCTGCATCGCTTTGCGGCAGCAGGCGCAGCAGTCCGCTATCGGGCCGTGCATACACGCGACGTG
>Ga0310813_10002369_pt1 | contig 11412 bp, 9 predicted proteins | sample YN3metagenome_FD_203086 | JGI IMG/M metagenome (GOLD analysis project Ga0310813, IMG submission 203086) | Soil microbial communities from experimental microcosm in Duke University, North Carolina, United States - YN3 | ecosystem: Engineered > Artificial ecosystem > Soil microcosm > Unclassified ... | reverse complement strand
CTGCGACAGCACCGCCTCCCCCGCCGCGTTCACGGTTTCGAACTCGATCCGGTCCCCCGAACGCCAGAACGACGTCGTGAGCGGATCGTTCGGGTAGACGGGCTTCGCGAAGCGCACCTGCAGCTGCGCCAGGTCCTTGGGCAGCGACTTGGCGACCAGCGCCAGCGTCCCCAGGCCGTGCAGGATCACGTCCTTGAAGCCTGCCGACTGGGCGAACGACTTGTCCACGTGGATCGGGTTCATGTCCCCCGACGCCTCCGCGTAGCGCTTCGGCAGGTCGGGCGGGACCGTGACCTTGGCGCTCGACGTCGGCGCGGGCCGGGTCGGCTTCTCCGACGCCGGCTTCGCCTCCTGGGGCTTCTCGCCCTTGGGCTCGCCGCGGAAGAAGAGCCGCGACTCCATCTCGACCACCAGGTCGCCTTCACAGTAGATCCGCTGGCCGAGGTTGAGGATCTGGCCCGACGACTTGTCCTCGATCCCGATCACGCGGCCGCGCGGCGTGACCAGGTCCCAAGCCTTGAGGGGCCGATGGAAGTGGAACACCTGCTCGCCGTGGACCATGCGGGAGAGCTCGCCGTTGAAGTCGGGGTCCTCGAAGAGCTTCACGAAGGGATCCTTCACCAGTGTCACCGGGAAGATGAGCGTCCCGGCATCCTCGACCGCCGCCTCGTACGCCGCGAGCTTCTCGGGGCGGATCAGCATCGCGGCGCCGCCGTACTTCTTTCCGATCAGCGAGCGGTGAAGCCCCTTCTCGGGCTCGAACTTGAAGATCTGGCGGAACTTCATCCAGCTGGGCGGATGCGTGACCTTGATCTTGCCGTCGCTGAAAGCCTTCTGGACGTCGAGCGACGCCTCGACGATCCCCGCCAGCGTCGCGCCGTCCGTCGTAATGACGCAGGTCGCGAGCGGGACGGGCGGCTTCACCGCGATGGCCTTGTCCTTGATCTCGAGCGTCGCGGCCTGGCCGTCGACCTTGAAGAGCAGCGTGCCGTTGAAGCCCGCGGCCTTCTCGGGCAGGAACTGCCCCTGCATGCGCGAGAGGAGCGCGCTCAGGTCCACCGGGCCCCGCGACGGCGAGGCGCCGGCGGCCGGGGCCGAGGGCGCGGCCGCGCCGCCGGTCTTGAGCTTCTTGAAGTCGAAGACCTTTCCGAACTTGCCCAGGTCGGGAACCTTGGTCGCCTTGAGCTTGCCCGACATGAACGCCATGTCGCCCTTGATGCGGCCCTCGACCATCCCCATCAGGGTGTCGGCGTCGGTCGTGATGACCGACGTGGGCGCCGCGGGTTTGCCTTCGGCGACGCGGACTTTCTTGTCCTTCACCTCGATCGTCCAGTCGCCCGCGCCCGTCACCACGAAGTGGATCAGCGTGTCCCAGCCCGCCGACTTCTCGGCGTCGAAGGCGCCGGGCAGCGACTGGAACACGGCCGCGATCGACCCTCCGCCGCCGGCGCCGCCCGCCTGCGCTGAAGCTCCGGCGGGTGCGGGGGCGTCGACCTTGATCTTCTTGAAGTCGAAGGCCTTCCCGAACTTGCCCAGGTCGGGAACCTTGGTCGCCTTGAGCTTGCCGCTCATGAAGGCGGCGTCGCCCTTGACCTTCCCCTGGACCATGCCGATCAGGGTGTCGGCGTCGACCGTAATGACGCAGGTCGGAGTGTCGGGCTTGCCCTCGGCGACCCGCACGGTCTTGTTCTTGACCTCGACCGTCCAGTCGCCGCTGCCGGGGATGGCGAAGTGCATGAGCGAGTCCCAGCCGGCGGACTTCTCCGCGTCGAACGCGGCGGGGAGGCCCTTGAAGATCGCCCCCACGCTCGGTCCGCCCGACGCCGCGGCCGCGGGCGCCGCCGCCTTCGGGGTCTCCGGCGTCCGGATCCACTCGCCGATCTCGGCGGGCGTCCAGGCCTCCTTCTTCTCCTTGCCCTCGGTCAGCTCCATCTTGTACTCGAAGAGATGGCGCCCGTGGACGCCGATGATGCGCCCGCTCAGATCCTTGGCGAGCTCGCTCGCGAAGAAGACGATCACCGGCGAGACGTCCTCGGCCCGGTATTCCACCGGCACGCTGTCGATCTCTTCGGTCATGCGCGTCTTGGCGATCGGGGCGATCGCGTTGACGCTGATGCCGTCCTTGGCGAGCTCCATCGCGGCCGTCAGGGTGAAGCCGTAGATGCCCGCCTTGGCGGCGCTGTAATTGGACTGCCCGAAGTTGCCCTTGAGGCCGGCGACCGACGTCGTGTTGATGATCCGGCCGCCCGTGCCTTTCTCCTTCATGACCCGCGCGGCCGCGCGGGTGCAGAGGAAGGTGCCGCGGAGGTGCACCGCGAGGACGAGGTCCCACATGTCGTCGGTCATGTTGTGGATCGTCTTGTCCCGCAGGATGCCGGCGTTGTTGACCAGGATGTCGACGCGGCCGAAGGCGTCGACCGCGGTCTTGACGATCTTGTCGCCCGCGTCGGCGACGGAATCGTAGCTGGCGACCGCCTGGCCTCCGGCCTTCTTGATCTCGTCGACGACCGTGTCGGCCATCTTTCCGCCGGCGCCGCCGCTGCCGTCGCGCGAGACGCCGGGGTCGTTCACGACGATTTTCGCGCCTTCGGCCGCGAGGGCCAGCGCATGGGAGCGTCCGAGCCCGCCGCCGGCGCCCGTGACGATCGCGACTTTTCCTTCGAGCAGTTTCATGGGGACCTCACAGCCGTTCGATAATGGTGGCCACGCCCTGGCCCATGCCGATGCACATGGTGACAAGTCCGCGCTTCGCGCCGCGCCGCTCCATTTCGTAGAGCAGGGTGGTCATCAGCCGGGCGCCCGAGCAGCCCAGCGGGTGGCCGAGCGCGATCGCGCCGCCGTTCACGTTGACCCGCGCGGGGTCGGCGCCCGTCTCCTTCATCCACGCGAGCACCACGGGCGCGAAGGCCTCGTTGCACTCGAAGAGGTCGATGTCCTTCATCTTGAGTCCGGCCATCCGGAGGACCTTCTCGGTCGCCGGGATCGGACCCGTCAGCATGATCGTGGGATCGACCCCGACGGCCGCCGTCGCGACGAAGCGCGCGCGCGGCTTCCGGTCGAGCTTCTTCGCCCGCTCCGGGGAGGCCAGCAGCAGCGCCGCCGCGCCGTCGGAGATCTGGCTGGAGTTGGCCGCCGTGATGACGCCGCTCTCCTTGAAGGCGGGCTTGAGCGTCCCCATCTTCTCGAGGGAGGGGTCCTTGCGGGGGCCCTCGTCGACCGCCACGCCGTCGATCGGAAGGATCTCCGGCTTGAAGTCGGCCTTGTTGGCCTTCACGTGGCTGTTGAACGAGAACTCGTCGAGCATCCGCCGCGAGAGCTGCCACTTCTCGGCGATGAACTCCGCCGAAAGGCCCTGGTTGACGAGGTCGAACTTCTCGAGGATGCGGGGCGAGAAGGGGCCGCCGTCGCTCCCCATGGGGACGCGGCTCATGGACTCCGTGCCGGCGCCGATGGCGAGCTCCGCCTGGCCCGAGACGATCTCGGCGGCCGCGAAGGCGACCGCCTGGAGGCTCGAGGCGCAGAGCCGGTTCACCGCCGCGGCCGGGACCGTTACGGGGAAGCCGCCCGCGAGGGCGGCGTTCCGCGCGATGTTGAAGCCCTGCTCCTGGACCTGCGTGACGCAGCCCAGGACGATGTCGTCGACCGTCGCGGGGTCGATGCCGTTGCGCTTGACGAGGGCGCTCATGACCTCGCCGGCGAGGTCGTCGGGCCGCCAGTGGGCGAGCACGCCGTCCTTCTTGCCGATCGGGGTCCGGATCGCGTCGAGGATGACCGCTTCTCTATTCACCGTCGCCTCCCTGGGACAGGTAGCGGACGATCGTGTTCTTCTGGATCTCCGCCGTGCCTTCCCAAATCCTGAAAATGATCGCGTCCAGGAGCCAGCGACCGCAGTCGTACTCCTTCATGAAGCCGTATCCGCCGTGGATCTGGATGGCGTCCAGGCAGGACTGGACGGCGACCTCGCCGCAGTAGAGCTTGGCCTGGCTGCCTTCGCCGCGCGTGAAGGGGACGTTGTTCGAGGCCATCCACGCGGCCTTCCAGACGAGGCCGCGGGCCGCCTGGATGTGGGTCTCCAGGTCGGCGAGCTTGTGGCCCACCGCCTGGAACTCGATGATCGGTTTCTTCTGCACGCGGGTCTTCGCGTAGGCGACCGCAGTCTCGTGGGCCGCGCGGGCGATGCCGAGCGCCGCCGAGGCCACCATGACGCGGGACGCTTCGAGGGTCGCGACGACGCCCATCATGCCGCCGGTGCTGTCCGATCCCAGCTTGTTCTCGGCGGGGATGCGGACGTTGTCGAGGTGCACTTCCGTCGTGTTGGTGGCGAGGACGCCCCACTTGATGAGGTCGTTGCCCGCCGTCAGGCCCTTCGCGCCCTTCTGGACGACGAAGCCCGCAAGGCCCTGGACCCGCTCGGAGGTGCTCTTGGCGTCGGGGTTGGTCTGGGCGATGACGGCGTAGGTGTCGGCGATGCCGCCGTTGGTGATGAACTGCTTGGTGCCGCTTAGGACCCAGTCCTTGCCGTCGCGCCGGGCGATGGTGCTCATGCCGGTGACGTTCGACCCGGCGCCCGGCTCGGTGAGGCAGAAGGCGCCGATGTGGGGCATCTTGGCGTCGTTGTTGGGGTTGCAGAAGGGCGTCAGCCAGCGCTTGTTCTGCTCCGGGGTGCCCATGGCCTCGATGGCCTTCGCGCAAAGGCCGCTGGCGACGATGTGGATGGCGATGCCGGCGTCGCCCCAGCAGAGCTCCTCGACCATGAGGCAGGTGATGAGCTTGTCGGTGACGCCGAGGCCGCCCAGGTCGGTGGGGAAGTAGTAGTCGATGAGGCGAAGGGCGTTGGCCTTCTTGAGGACCTCGTCGAGGGCCTCGTGGGGGATCTTCTGCCCCTGGCGGTAGTACTTGTCCGCCAGCGGCCGGACCTCGGTCCGCGCGAAGTCGCGGGCCATGTCCTGCATCATCTTCTGCTCTTCGTTCAGCGCGAAATCGACCATGTCCTATCCCTTAACGGTTGACCGCTCTTCGACCTTTTTCCGAAGCCGGAGCCACCAGCGCTCGCTGGAGCCGGCGATGTCCTTCGCCTTCTCGCGCAGGTAATAGAGGTGGAAGGGCCATCGCACGGGGAAGCGTTCCTCGAGGGTGTGCAGGGACTCGCGGAAGCGATCCAGGTCGGCGATGTGCTTGTCCACCGCGCGGGCCACGGTTTCCGGGGGGAGCCGCGGGGTGAAGTACAGGGCGATGTCGAAGGGGGAGATGAGGCGCTGCTGCTGGAACATCGCCTCTTCGAGGAGCTGGGTGAAGGCCCGCTTCCCGGCGGCGGTGATGCGGTAGACGCGCTGCTCGGGCCGCTTGCCGCGGCGGGAGACGCTGCCGGAGACCCAGCCGCGGGCCTCGAGGCGCTTGAGGGTGTAGTAGATCGTGCCCGGGGTGATCTCGAGGATGTGCTCCAGGCGTTCGTCGATGGCGCGGCGGAGGTCGTAGCCCGAGCGGGGCTCCTCCTCGATGAAGCCGAGGAGCGTGATCGCGTTGACGGGGTCCAGCGTTGCCGGCATAAAGATGTTTACTTAGACTAGTTTAATTAAACTATGTTCCGCCCAAAAGCGCAAGTCGAACGCGGATTTTTCAGGAGGCCTGGGCGGCGGAGATCTTGAGCGCGGCCACCACGAGGAATTCGGCCAGCAGCAGCGAGAGCCCGGCCCCGATCAGCGTCGCCGCCATGTAGCGGGGATCGAGGCGGCGTTCCGGTCCGAGCGCCCGTTCCACCCCCAGGGAGAAGGCCGCGACCAGGACCAGCCCGGCCAGGTCGGCGATCAGCCACGACCAGGCGGATTCCGGGTGAGCCCTCCAGCCCACGCTCTCGAGCATCGGGTAAGGCCAGGCCCGCAGGGCCATCAGCAGGAGGGCGGACTTCGTGGAGTAGTGACTGGTGAAGGCATCCTTCAGCGCCAGTCCCGCCACGCAGTAGAGAAGGTAGGCCGCGACGACCACGACCAGCAGGGGCCGGCGGAACGCCTCTCGCATCCTGTCGAATTGTAGCCTCCCAGCCTTCCCGTCATGCCTCTTTCCAGCGGCCCTCCGTGATCCACCATCCGCCCTTTCGTTATGCAGAAATCGGGTAACAAAGAAGCCTCTTGGGGCTCTTTGTCCCTGACGGGGAGAATGTCAGAAAAAAGGGGATTGGACATGACGACGCCACGCATCGAAATGACGCCTCTCATGAGGATGGCCCTCCGGAGCTTCGGACGGGCCCGCAGCGCCCTCGTGGGCGGCCGCGTCGACGAGATGATCGGGCAGCTCACCCGCGGGGTGGAGCTCCTGGATGTGATCGATCAGTGCGAGCAGAGCTCGGGACGCCGCCGGCCCAGCCGGAAGTCCGCGTCGTGATCACCTGGCCCGATTACGTCCCGGCGATCCGCGTTCCCCGCAATCGACGCGCCGGCCGCGTGCGCCGCAAGGGCACCCGCAAATCCTAGGCGTCGACGTCACTCCCGGACTTCGAAGTCGTCGATCAGCACGCGCGCGTCGGCAGGACCCTCGAACAGCAGCTTGATGTTGTTCAGGAGCGAGCCGTCAAGGCTCGGCCCGTCCATCGCCCAGCCGGCACGGGCTTCCACGCCGCGGAACTCGACCGTTTTCCATTCCCCCTTCTTCAGGCCCGTCACGTAGTAGCGGGTGTTGTCCTTCAGCTTGTCCGACCAGATCAGGATCGACACCTGCTCCAGGTCGGCGAGCGGCTTGATCCGGAAGCGGATCGACGTCGATTCGCGCACGGGCAGCGACCAGGCGTTCCAGGCATCCACGCCTTTGGCGGGGAACGAGAGGGCGCCCTCGACCAGCTCGCCCCCCTTGAAGGGGCCCGCGCCGTTGTCGAACGACTCGCTGAAAACCAGCTTTCCCGTGGAGGCTCGGCCCGCGCCGGTCTGGAGGGCGCTGCGGCCCGGCGTCGCGACCTTCTTGCCCGACTTGGGCACGCCCTGCACGGGCCCGATGTACTCCGTCGCCAGGACGACATCGTCGAACCAGACCTCGTAGACGCGGTCCGGATCGCTGTCGTTGTTGTGCCGCGCCGACTGCTCGGTGATGTAGTAGAGCAGCCAGAAGGTATTCACTTTGAGCTGGTCGGAGGAGCGCCAGCGGATCCCCTTGAACTCGCCGATCTTCTTCCCGTCCACCCAGAAGGCCTGCTCGCCGTCGGCCGCCTCGGGCGCGCTGTTCGCCTTGAGCATCGCTTCGACGCAATACCAGCGGCCGGGCTCGATCGCCGCGGGCTCGGCGGGGTCGAAGAAATTGCCCCAGTATTTGCCGGGGCCGTCGCCCTTCATCTCCTGCCAGTAGGAGTAGAAGTGCCAGACGCCGGGCGCCGGCGATTTCCCCCAGCGTCCCCAGGGCTCGATGCCGGTCGTGAAGAGCTGGTCCCCCGCGGGCTTGAGCCCCGCCGTTCCCTTCGGCCACGGCGTCGGCGCGCGGTCCGCGATCAGGTGCACGAAGTGGTGGATGTAGCCGGTCTTCGGATGGAACTTCACGTAGAAGCGCGCGAAGAGCGTGTCGACCCCCTTCGTGTGGGTGTAGAGGTGGCCGTTCTTCGCGATGTGGATCGAACGCCGGCCCGGGGAACCCGGCGCCACGTCCGCCGAGAGATCCATGTTCTCGACGAGCGAGACCTCCCCCCAGCGGGCGCCGATCTCCTTCAGGGTGCCCGTCTCGAAGTCCTCGACGAAGAGGACCCTCGGATCCTTTTCAAGGCCCTCGTCGCCGGGGTAGCGGGAGGCGATGCCGTCGGAGGCCTGGAGCGCGAGCAGGAGGAGGAGCGCGGTCATTTCTGCGTCTCGACCAGCTCGATGTCGTCGAAGTACACCTCGGCGTTCGGGCCGGCGACGGCGAAGTTCAGCCAGCTGAAGCGGTCGCCCTCGATCGGACGGTCGCCGGGCGTGATGAGGCGATAGAAGTCGGCGACCGGCAGCTCCACGGTCTCCCACTTTCCGGTCGCCACGTACTTGAGCTCGTAGCGGAAGTTGTCCCGCGTGCGTTCGCAGGACATCTGCACCCAGATCGCCTCGGCGTTCCGGGTCCAATACCGGAAGCGGAGCTTGAGGCCGCTGCGGAACGTCGTGGCCCGCTTGTCCATGCGCATATAGTCGAGGTCGATGCCCGGCGAGCCCTGCAGGCAGAACTTGTTGAGGCCGCGGGTCGGCCCGAAGTTCACGACCTTCCCGGTGGACCAGGGAAGGGGCAGGCGGCCGTCCTCGAAGTCGTAGCGGAAGACGGTGGTCTCGGGCGCGTCCATCTCGCGGCGCCAGGCGTTCGCGCGGTCGGCATCCACCGCGCGCGGCCGGGCGGGCGTCGCGCCCTTCCGGGCGCTGGTCGCGTTGCCCGCGGGGACCTTCACGTCGCCCTTCTCGTTTGAGACGTGGACCTCGCCCGCCGAGACATAGACCTCCGTATGATCGCTGCGCTTGACGGAGAACTGGGTCCCCGTCACCTCGACGCGCGCGTCGGGAGTGGCGACGAAGAACTGGCGGCCCGCCGCGGGGACCACGTCGAAGAACGCCTCGCCCTTCTCGAGCGAGAGGGACGGCGGGACCGACGCCAGGATGCGGAGTTCGGTCCGCGGCCGCAGCGTCGCGCGGGTGCCGTCGGAGAGCGTGAAGCGGGCGAGCCGCTCTCCCGAACGGAGCGCGGAGGAGACGTCCCACTCGGCCGCCTTCGCGACCTTCTTCCAGGTCTCGCCGTCCTGCAGCTCAATCGTGCCTTCGACGCCCGCGAGGGCCAGCACGATCCGGGCGGGCCTGCTCTCCGGCGCTTTCGGGGCCGTGCGCGGCGGCTCGGCGGGAGTCGGCGCGGGCTTTCCGGGGTCGAGCGGCTTCGGCGCCGGAACGGGCGCGGGCGTCGGCGCCGGGGCGGGAACGACCCGCGGCGGCTCGGTCGGAGCGGGCGCGGGTTCCGGGGCTTTCGGGCCGGGCGGGGGCGGCGGCACCGGATCGAGGACGTTCTCGATCGGCGGCGGCGCCGGGACCGCGACCATCTCGCGCGGGCTTTCCTTGATGCTCTGCCGGGTGGCGAGCACGACGGCCAGGAGCAGGGCCGCGGCGGCGGCGAGCCCGACGGCCCAGCGCCAGGGGCCTCGGGCCGTCCCGGCCTGCATCGGGATGCGGGCGACGATGCGGCGGACCAGACCCGGATTCGCGGCCGAGGGGAGCGCGCGGGACAGGGCGCGGAGATCTCCCTCGAGCGAGCGGAGCTCCGCCCGGCGGGCCCGGCAGTCGGCGCATCCTTCGAGGTGCGCCCGCGCCGCGGGAGACAGCGGCTCCGTCAGGACGTCGTTCGTCAGGCCTCTACACTCCATCATGGTGAGAAAGCCCGGAGCTCATGGTTGTGGCTCATAAATTATTTATTTCTCGGGTTTGATCGTCGACTTCAGCTTCTCGAGCGCATCGTGCAGCCGCGAGCGGAGCGCGACCTCGCTGTCGCCGGTGATCTGCGCGATCGAGCGGTAGTCCATGTCGTCGAAGAAGCGCATCGCGATCACTTCGCGCTGCGGCAGCGGGAGCTTCTCGCAGGCGGCGCGGAGCTTCTCCAGGTTCTCCGGCAGCGGAGCCGCGGAAGGCTCGTGCTGCGGGCCCAGCGACGCGGGAGCAGGATGCCGCTGCGCGTCCTTGAGGCGCGCCATGCAGAGAAAGCGCGCGATGGTCATGACCCAGGCCGCGAAGTTGCTGTCCGGCTCGAAGCGGGCGATCTGCTGCCACGCGCGCAGGAAGGTCTCCTGGACGACTTCGTCGTTGTCGTCGCGGGAGCGCAGGTAGCGGGAGACGAAGCGCGACACGCCTGGCTGGTGTCGCCTCACCAGCTCCGCAAAGGAGTCGCGGTCCATGGTTGGGCTAAGTTTATCGCGTGGCGTCCAGAATCGCGGGCTTGATCGTCCAGGCCTGGCGCCGTGCCAGCGCCATCATCTCGGGGGCGTGCCAGCCCTCGGGGAAGAGCCAGCCCCAGATCTTGGGGCTGTCGTCCGCCACGCGGGCACCCACCGTAAATTTCACGGGCCGGATCTCGACCGTCTCGGGCGTCTTGCCGTCGAGGAGATCGACCGCCACGCGAGCCAGGCTGCCGTAGAACGCCTCCGGAGGCACCCCGGTGCTGCCCAGCCAGATGGTGGAAGGAATGCGGTGGTGGTGGCCGGCGTAGTCGATCGCCCATTTCACGGTGCGAGAGTACTGGCTCCAACCCACGCTGATCGGCGCCGTCAGGGCCGGTCCCGGCTCTGACGGTCCGTCGATGGTCTCCTGGGGCGCCGTGATCCAGGTGTCGTGGCGGAACGAGGCGGTCCCCGGGGGGATCTTTTTGAGGATGTCGTCCACCGCGGTCGTCAGGCCGCTCAGAAGAACGAAGATGTCCGCAGGGCTGAGCGCGTAGTCCTTTCGCACCTGGAAGTTCACCTGCTCGCCGACCCCTTCCGCGATTTCCCGGAGTTCCTGATGGGCGAACTTCCGGCCGCGGGCTTTGTCCTGGTAGAGAGCGGCCGCCTCGCTCGCGGTGATGAACTTCACGTCCGGGAAGCTCTTGAGGTAGCGGATCCAGGACTCGAAGGTCTCGTAGGCGACCTTGCTCTCCTCGGGCGTCTTCTGGGGCGGCGGCGTCCACTCCTCGCGCGGCGGGTTGGCGCCGTTCTTGAAGATCGAGTCCCAGAACTGCTTGTGCACGAACTCGCAGGGGTGATAGAAGATACTCACCAGCCCGCCGCCTTCCTTCAGCAGCTGCGCGCGGGACTTGTCGAACTTCTCCTTCGCGATCTGCAGGTCCTTCTCGCCGCCCAGCCCGGTCCGCAGCGTGTGGGTGAGGCGGAACATCGTGAGCAGGCCGCAATAATAGTGGGGCTTGCCGTCGAGCGAGACGTGGCTGCCCGTGTCGAGGTACGCCTTCATGCCCCACTTCTTCATCACGCCGAAGGCCTGCGGACCCCAGGAGCTGCCGGGCTGGCCGTAGCAGCTCGGCGTCTGACCGAAGATGCGGCGCACGTCCTCCCAGCCCGGCCCCTCGCGGCGCTCGAACTCCGCCATCCCCTCGTCCCACCCGAGCCCGGACATGTACTGTGCCGGCGTCGGGTGCACGCTGTGGAAGTTGGAGTGGTAGCCGATCTCGTGCTTCTTGAGTGCGTCGATCACGTCCGTCCGCTTCCGCTGTTCCAGGACCCGCGCCTTCTCGCCGACGACCTTGAAGGTCGCCTTGAGACCCTCGCCCGTCATGAACGTCGTGTTGCGGAGGATGGCGTCGTCGTCCGCCTTGAGGAGATAGTCCTCGGTGTCGAACCAGACCACGACGTAGACCGTCGGGGCCGGCGCCGACGGCGACGACGTCGCGACGGTCGAGCATCCGACGGCGAGCAGTCCGGCCAGAAGGATCAGTCGGCGCATGGCTTCCTCCCCA
>Ga0310813_10002368_pt1 | contig 11413 bp, 8 predicted proteins | sample YN3metagenome_FD_203086 | JGI IMG/M metagenome (GOLD analysis project Ga0310813, IMG submission 203086) | Soil microbial communities from experimental microcosm in Duke University, North Carolina, United States - YN3 | ecosystem: Engineered > Artificial ecosystem > Soil microcosm > Unclassified ... | reverse complement strand
GGGACGCGCGCATGGGGAAGACGCCGCCGATGTGGTTTCCCTCGCCGGGCGTCCCCCGGTAAAGCATGAGGCGCAGGGGCGTCGCGCCGAGCGCGCGCCGGTGGCGGGCCAGCTTCGCGACGACGCGGCCCAGGGCGGCGCGCACCGCCGCGTCGGGGGGGCACTCGAGCGCGAGGCGCGCGCCGTCGGGCCCGGGTTCGGAGCGCAGGCGGATCGGGCGGGCCTCGTCCGAGTGCAGGTAGCCTTGGATCGCGCTCAAGCGGTCCTCGAGGCCCCGCCGCACGGACGGGAAGGCGCGGCCGAGGGCTCCCAGCGTCCCCTCCAGCCGCCGCCGGATGAAGGGGTTGTAGGTGTAGACCTGCAGATGCACGAGGCGCTTGGAGATCGACGGGTCCTGGATCTCGACGAAGAGCTGGGCGAGAGCGTGCAGGGCCTCCTCGCCCGAGCCCGGGCAGGCCTCGGCCGAGATCATGGGCAGGAGGAAGTAGGGCTGGTAGCGCAGCGAGAGGTCGCGGCCGTGGGCGCCGAGGGAGTCGATGGCGATCCGGGCCGTGGAGAGCGCGCCGCAGGCGAGGAAGACGCGCTCGGCTTCGACCAGGACCTCCTGGCCGCCGTCGAGGGCGCGGCAGCGCGCGCGCATGCCGCCCGCGGGATCGCGGGAAACGGACAAGACCTTGAGGCCCGCGCGGTAGCGGAAGTTGGGCGCCTGGCGCAGCTCCTCCACCGCGCTCTCCGCGCTCCAGATGGCGCCGTAGGGGCAGCCGGCGAGGCAATGGCCGCAGTAGCGGCAGTCGCCGCGCGCCCCGTCGCCGCGCGAGCGCAGGGCGAGGCGCGAGGCGCCGAAGCGGATCCCGTCGGCGCGGAGCTGGTCGCGGCGCCGGGACATGGCCGCGAGGAGCGCCGCCGCGCGCCGGCTCGGGCGCGCGGGGCGCGCGGGCGGGGCATGGAACGGGAAGAGCTCCTCGAGGTCGTCTTTGGCTCCCGCCAGTCCGACCAGCTCGGAGACCCTCGCGTAATGGGGCGCCAGCTCGGCGGCGGAGACCGGCCAGCCCTCGAGCTCGGCGGCGGCGCTGGGCAGCACGGCGGCGCCCCAGACGTTGCTCAAGCCGCCCTTGGCGAAGGAGAGGAGGCAGCGGGTCCCGTCCTGGCGGATTCCCGCGAGCTCCTCGAGCGCGTAGGCGAAGTCCGAGCCGAAGGAGAGCTTGAGGCGCCGCTCCGGGTCCTCGGGCCCGTCCAGAAGCGTCCGGGCCTCGCCGTCCCACTGGGCGGGCTCCCGCGCGGCCAGGCGCTCGCGGAGAGCGCGCCGCTCGGGCTCGAGCGCGGCGCCGGCGTCCAGCATGAGGACGGGCAGCCCGCGCTCCACCAGCGCGCCGGCGGCGGCGACTCCCGCGGGGCCGGAGCCCGCGACGACCCAGGGCTTCATAGGGCCTCGCGGAGGCCTTCCTCCAGGGAGCGGGGCGTGAGCGCGAGCTCCCGCCACAGCGCCTGGAAGTCCGCGTCGGGCGCGCTGCGCGCGGCCCCGATGATGTTGCTGGGGGAGATCGGAAAGCGCGGGGAGAGCATGCGCCCCAGCTCCGCGGCCCAGAGGAAGGGAGCCGCGGGAAGCGGGAGCGTTCGCGCGCGCCGGCCCAGGCGTCCTCCGATCAGCGCGACGAGCTCGGCCATGGTCGCGGGCTGCGGGCCGCCGACGTCGTAGGTCTTGCCCGCGGTGGAGGGCGCGCGCAGGCAGGCGGCTATGGCGCGGGAGAGGTCGCGCGCGTCCACCGGCCAGAACCGGGCTCCGGCGCCGCCCAGGAGCGGGACGAGCGGAAGGCGCCGGACGGCGCCGGCCAGCTTGCCGAAGGCGCCCGCGTCGCCCGGGCCGTACACCAGGCTGGGGCGCAGCGTGGTGACCGCGAGCCCCGAGGCGGCGAAGACGGCGTCGGCCGCGGCCTTGCTGCGGCCGTAGAGGCCGGCGCCGGGGATGCGGGAGGCCTGCGTGCCGACGTTGACGACGCGCGCGACGCCGGCCGCGCGGCAGGCCTCGACCAGGTTCTTCGCCCCGCCCACGTTGATCGCGACGCTCTCCGGCTCGTCCGCCTTGGCCGCGGCCAAATGGACCAGCGCGGACGCTCCGCGGAGCGCTTCGCGCAGCGCGTCGGCGTCGCGCAGGTCTCCCTTCAGCAGCGCGGCGGCGTCGCGGACCTCGCGCGGGGCGCGCGAGGGATCTCGGCTTAGGGCGCGGACGCTCCAGCCCTGCGCCGCGAGGGCGGCGACGAGGTGGCGTCCGATGAACCCGCAAGCCCCGGTGACGAGGACCGTCGAGGACGCCGACATGCCCCCATTATAGTAGTCCTTGGGGGCTCAGAGGCCGAGCGCGCCCGGGCGCGCCAGCCAGGGAGCCGCCATCTCGAGGGCCTTCGGCAGGACATTGGCCGGACCGGCCGTCTTCTCCGGCCCCCATTGGTCGGCCACGTAGGTGCCGACGTAGCAGTACTTGCCCTCGCTCACGTAGGGCTCGACGAAGAAGTCCGACGGCGCGATGATCTCCCCTTTCTCCTTGGAGAAGAACGGGTTCTCCGACAGGACGCGCTCGCGCTCCCGCCCCGGCTTGGCGCAGAGGAGCAGCTTCAAGGTCTCCTTGGCCTGCTTCAGGTCTTCCTCTTTGCTGACCCCCGCCCAGGCAAGCAGCGCGGGATTGCCGCTGATGAAGCGGTCGACCGTCGCGTTCACGATGGCCCGCCACTCCTTGGTCCCCGTCTCGACTCCGAGGTACTGCCCGGAGTTGGCGCTGCGGATGGCGCGCTCCAAGTCGTTGACGGCCACCATCATCGAGTACATCCGGGGCATGGGCTCGATGCCCGAGGCCGCGTGCACGAGGGCCACGAACTCGGAGCAGTACAGGCTCAGCCGGCTCGTGCATCGGCCGGTGTCCATCATCGCCTTGAGGCTCCGGACGTCGTCGGGAATGTGGGTCAGGCGATCGTCGTCGTACTGGTAGAAGTCGGGATGCCCTCCTCGCGCGGCGGGCATGCCCAGGAAAATGCCGATGCGGTTGACCTTCTCGAGGACCTTGGTCCTGTCGGGATAGTCCGCCTTGAGGCGGAAGACATGGGCGGGCGCGCGGTTGTCCACGCGCTGATTGACTCCGTACTGCGACTCGGCTACCCAGAAGCCCTTCGCATCCTTGACGACCAGCCCGGTATGCTCGTGTCCCAGCGTGAAGGAGTCGGCGACGCTCGCGCGATCCACGTCTTTCGCGTAGACGAGCACGTCTCCCGGCTCCACGACCGATTCCAGGTCGCGGGTGATCGGGATGATGAACTCCGCGTTCTCCGAACCGACGTACGCGCGATAATCGTCGAGCCGGCTTCCCGCAACCGCCAGCGGCAGTCCGCGGAATCGGCCGGAGTAGACGTAGGGGGCTCGCACGCCGACGTTGCGCAAAACGTCCTTGCCGGGAGCGCAGACGCGGGGATTCTCCCAACGGAAGGCGGCTGCCGGAGCCGCGGCCGCGGGAAAGGCGCAGAGGAGGAGCGCGGCGACGGCGCTCAGTCGCGCAGATATCGTAGGACCCTCCCCTGGACCTCCGCGTCCAGCTCTATCCCCATGTGATCCGTCCCCTGGACCTGCTCGGAGCGGTCATCCCGCCGCGGATCGGCCAGCGGGGCCCCGTGGATCTCGATCCGGGTCCGGCTCAGGTCCAAGGACCAGCCTTGCTCATGCATCCAGTAAGTCACGTTCCACCAGTCGCCGCGCGGCGGGGCCTGCTGGTAGATCTGGGTATGCCGGTTTCCATTGAAGTCGGGGCGCCGGGTCTCCGCCTCGCCCATCGAGGCCAAGGAGGTGCGTATGGGGTCGATCGCGATCGTCCGCTCCACGCGGGAGCCTTGGAGCCAGCTTTGGTCCTTGGAGAGATCGACGATCTCGCCTCCTCCCCAGCTGTAGCCGACGATGGAGACGCCCGAGGGGCGGGAATCCCGGATGATCTTGGCGGCGATCTTCTTGGTGTGAGCCGCGACGATCTCGGCATCCTCGACGAATTTCCCGTCCGCCTCGGTCCTGCCGTGCAGCTGCAGCAGCGGATCGCCCGAACGGAACCAGATGACGGGTTCGCCTCGCGCGGAAAGGGCGTGGTAAAGACCGGCCATCAGCGAGGCGTTGCCGGGGTCGTCGACGGTCTGGGCGCCGCCCGAGATGAGGATGGTCAGATGCTTGCCCTTCGCGTCGGCCGGCGTATAGACGCGCGCGAGAGTCCGGGAGTCGAGCCGGCCGACGGGCGGAGCGTTCGGGGTCTCGAGATATACCGCGTCTCGGAATAGCTCCCCTTCGTCCATCTCCGTGGCCTCGGCCGCCAGCCGGACGGCCCACTGCCACTGCCGGGGAAGCTGCTCCATGAGATCCTTGCGAGCGGCCACCTCCCGGGCGGCCGACTCGAGCAGGCGCGACTCCAGCTTCACGATCGGACCGGGAAACAAGATCGGCACCGCGCCCAGGCCTAGGCCCAGCAAGAGGCGCGCCGCGTAGCGGAGCACGTTCTTCTTGTGCGGGAGCATGTCGAACCGGCTTCGCCAGAGGGCCCGCGCGGAGTCGCGGATCACGCCGAGCGATTCCGACAGCGTCCACAAGATCCAGCCCATCAGGAGAACCACGATCCCGGTCTGTCCCGTAAGCAGCCTGGGGAAATAGGGGATGAGGAAAGGCAGGCCGGTGAAAGCCAAACCGAAAAGGGCGCCCGCGGCGAAAGAAACGGATTTCGACGGGGAGAGCGACGAGGAAATCCTCTTGGCCGCGCCGAACGACAGGCGCGCCAGAGGCCGCAAGAGGCGGAAGGCCTGGTAGCCCGCCCAGGCGAACGCGGCCGCGGAGAATATCGTCAGGGCGATGTGCAGGAGGAGCGGGCTCGCGGAGGAGGAAAAAGCCAAGGTGACCGCGGTGCCGGCCGCGGCGCCGAGAGCGCTCCCGAGAGCCAGCAGCGCCGCCGGGGAGCGGGGGAAGGGCGGCGTGAGCCTCGGCAGGTCCCCGCGAATCCCACGCGCCGCCTGACGAGCGATCCACGCGGGAGCGGCCAGCGCGTGCCAAATGCTCCATGCCAGGGCATGGGGCGCATAGACCGCGAGCCCGAGAGCGGCCGCGAGGAGAAACGCCGTCGGCGCCTGATAGGAGAGCGCGGTCAGCCGGACCCCCGTCCAGAGGGCCGGGGCGAATATCGCCAGGCTCATGCCGAGAACGAGGGCTCTTCGAAGATGGGAGCGGAAGATCTTCCCGGGGACCTGGGGGGCCACGGCGGCGGTCTCTTTCGCCGCCGTCTGGACGGGGGCGGGGACGGGGACGAGGCCGTCCGAGTGCACCCAGCGCACGATGGCTTCGGTCAGGTGCGCGGCGAAGTCGGCGTAGGGGGCGGCCGTCGCCGCCAGCTTGGTCCTCCACGTGGGGGCCGAGATGGGGGCCATGTGCCCCACGTCGTCCAGGACGGCGTAGCGCGAGCCCGGCACGATGGAGCCGGCGGTCGGCACGAGGCCGTCGTTGTCGTTCTCGTGCAGCGCGCGGAAGAGCAGGGCCTTGAGCCTGGCCACCAGGCTCGAGGGCCGCGCGCGCGTGGCGATCGAGAAGACCCCGACCCCGTCCGGGGCCGCGCGCAGCGCGGACGAGAGGCCGGCGCGATGGCGCGTGGAGAGCTCTCGGACGCCGTCGTGCCAGTGGGAGAAGCTCGTGGCGACGATCCGCCGGGGATTGAGCAGCCGGCCGACGGCCATGACGAAAGTGTAGAACCAGAGCCGGGCGGCGTCGGAGGAGAAGAAGTCCGCGGCCTGCGTGCCGCGATGCGGGGCCTGGATCGTGACGATATGGCGGATCTTGGACCACAGATGCGGGAGGCGCTTGAGCGCCTCGTCGAGATCCGGGCCGCCCTTGCTGTGCGTGATCACGATGGCGGGCACGTCCGACGATTCCAGGGCCGCGCGTATCGCGTCGACGTTCGCGGCCGCCTTGGCCAGGGGATCGGTGCGGACCATGCTTGCCGAGAGGCCGAGCTCCTCCAGCCTGCGGAGGTTGGGTCGGAAATACTCGGAACCGAGCAGATCCCAGTTCAAGCCCGGGATCAGGACGTAGCGGCTTTGCTTCGCCGCATCGGGCAAGGGGCCCGCCGTTCCCGCGCGCACGAGCTCGAGCTGACCCAGGAGCGCCGCGGACTCGTCGATCCCGTCCGCCGGGAGGCCGGCGGGCCGGGGCGAGCCGTCGTAGAAGGCTCTCTGCGCGGCGGAGCCGCCCGGCTTGGACGGCGCTCCCTCCGCCGCGACCCGATGGAGCTCCTCGCGGGCGCCGGGCTTCTCTCCCGCGTCCGGACCGGCCTGAGCCGCGACGCTGGCCTCGGGGGCGTGGGACGCGATCCCATCGGAAAAGAGCGGCGCGGAGAGCGCGGACGGCTCCGCCGCGATGCTCGCCGGGGTCTCGCTCGCCTGCGCGAGGGCGGGCGGCTGGGCGGGGACATCCGCCCCAAGGGACGAAATCGGCGCAGCCGAGAGGGGATTGCCCGGGAGAGCATCCCCCAAAGACGCCCCGGCGTTGAGGCCCATCGGGCCGAGCGGCGCGGCGGCAAGAGGGGGAGTCTCCGCCGCCCGGGGAACGGTCGTCGCCGCCCGCGCGGGCGTCTGCCCGAGGGCGAGCGCGAAAGCCAGCAGGAGGCCAAGGACACGGCGCATCTGCGCCTATCCTACGTTAGTGGACGCCTATCCTTAATAGGCCGATGGGGCAACCTCGGAGCCCCCTGGCTTGAACTCTAAAGAGCGGACTCAGTCTCGGGGGGAATGCGCGGTCTCGCGCGGGCCGCGGGAGCGCCGGCGATCCTGGGGCTCCTCGCGCGCGGAACGGACGAGGAAAATGGCGAGCGCGGCCAGCAGGAAGGCCTGCACCGCCTGGAAGCAGAGGAAGGAGGCGACCTTCAGTACGGCGAAGCCCGGGTGCACGAAGCGCACCAGCCAACCGGACCCTTCCTCGAGGAGCGCCGAGAGGAAGGCCGCGGCGATGAAGGCATACTTGGTCGAGTCCTCGAAGGGCGCGAAGATCAGCAGGTGCGTGAGCAGCAGCACCACGATGCCCATGATGGGCAGGTGGACGTGGGTCACCTCGAGCATCGACTCGAAGCTGCGCGGGGCGCGGAACTCGGCCTCGGAGCCGAGATAGTAGGACGCCACCGACGCGGGCGCGAGGCCCATGCGGGAGAAGTACATGGCGAAGCTCGTGATCCAGAGGCCCGTCAGGAAGAGGAGGCTGAAAAGCAGCGTCAGGCGCATGAACGGATTCTTTTGGAAGCCGCCGCTCTGCATGTACTTCATGCCGGAATTCTACCTTTTTTGAGACTGTGTATCATTTGGATGGAGGACGGCGTGCACCGCGAGCGCGCGCCGCACCGAGTCGGTGATGGCGCGCGCGCTCAAGGTCGCCCCGGTCACGTTCCGTATGGCCCCGCCGACTTTGAGCTCGCGGTCCAGAGGCTTGCCGGCGAAGAGGCCGAGCCAGCGCTTCACCGGCAGATAGTCGTCCGGCTCCTGGAAGGACAGTACCTCGACGAAGCGCGCCTGGCCGCGCGCGTCGACCGCGGTCATGATCACGGCCGGCATGGTGCGCACGACCACGCGATCGAAGTAGGCGCAGGCGCCGCCCCCCTCGTAATAGGTCCAGACCGAGGATTCGAGCGGCGTCTGCGCCAGGGCTTCCGCGGCCCCACGCTGCTCCTTCGATAGATAGGCCGTCTTCTTCTCGTACGCGGTCCCGTCGGGGAAGGCCAGGCGCAGGGCCTGGGCTTGGGTGAGGAGCACCCGAGCCCAGGCCTGCCGCGCCGGCGCGGCCGCGGCGAGCGCGGCCGCGAGCCTCAAAATATGTAGCCGACGCCGAGGTTCCATTGGTTGACTCCGGTGCGGGCCTGGTTGAGCTTCCACTGCTGGTCGATCTTCACGACGACCTGCGGGATAGGCTTATAGCTCAGGCCCAGCGTATATTCTACCCGGCTATTGGCCGGATCCTTGGTCCACGCGCCGGGGACTCTGCGCTGGGTGTCGTAGCGCTCGTAGCGGAAGAACGGGGCGAGGTACTGCCCCTTCGCCCACGGCGCCAGGCGCAGGACGTCGTAGGCCGCCTCGACGTAGCCGCCGAAGAAGTCCCGGGCGACCGAGGCGTTCGAGCCCGGCGCGATCGCCTGGGCCAGGTTGACGGAGTCGGCGTTCCCGATATGGCCCTGCGCGTAGAGGGCCTTGAGCTCCGCGCCCTGGTACTCCGCGGTCCCGTGGACGTCCCACAGGGAGACGGGGACGTGGGCCTGCAACTGGCCCTGTCCGGCCTGCCCAACGTAGACGGAGCCGCCGACGACGACTCCCGGGATCGGAGCGACATCGACGCGCGTCGCCCAAGCCTTGTCCTCGGCGAAGCTGTTCGAGCCCTCGGTGCGCCCCTCGCGCAGGGCGCTCTCCGCGGTGAAGCCGTCGGCGGTCGGGTCGGTCGTCGCGACGGCGGTCAGGCCGGCGAGAATATAAGAGCGGTAAGTGACCGGGCCGGCCCGGCCGAAGACGCCGACCCCGTTCTCGTGCCAGGTCGAGGGGATGATGTTGTTCTCCACGTTCGGGCGGAGGACCCCGTGGAACGCCGTGGGCTCGTGGGCCTCGTTGACCAGGCCCATGGGCACGATGACGTGGCCGACGCGGATGCCCAGCGGCTCGGAGAGCTTGAAGTCCAGGTAGGCCTGCTCGATCTCGACCTCGCCGCGGGTCTCGGCGCCCTCGCCGGAGCTGGCGTGCTCGAACTCGATCTCGGAGTTGAAGAGGATCCAGTCGTTGAACTTGTAGCCCACGTAGAACACGGCGCGGGCCAGGTCCGAGGTCGCGCGCCTGCCGGAGGGGTCCGCGTTCTGCTGGCGGCGGGAGAAGTTCTGGTAGTTGAGCTCGCCGTAGCCGCCGATGGAGACCTTGCGGGATGCCTTCTGGTAGACCTTGGACGCGGCGCTTCCCAGGCCGGGGACCGCCTGCGGGGCGGGCTCCTCGGCGGACTCTCCGAGCTTGAGGCGCTCGATCTCTTCCGTGAGCACCCCGACCTTGCGCTCGAGGTCCTGGATGCGCTTGTCGTCGGCTTGGGCGCGCGCGGGGCGGGCCAGCGCGAGCAGGGCGATTGCGGCCAAGTGCAGCGTCGTCTTCATGGTGTCTTCCTCTCTTTGGATCGTCGACGGACGGCGGGGACGGCTTGGCGGAGCAGGTCCGGATAAGGGGAGCAGTCGCCGGCGTAGCGGACGGGCCCTCGCTCCGGCAATTCGAGAGCGCAGACCGGAACGCCCGCGGGAAGGGCCGAGAGGCCGGCGATGTAGAGCGGCGTGTCCCAGGCGTCGGCCGAGGTGGCCGTGCGGGCGACGACGGTGACGTTCACGGCGCGGCGCACGGGCAGGCCCGTGCGCGGGTCGCGGATGTGGCCCGGCCGCTCGCCGTCGCCCGACGTCGACGCCGAGGCGTCTCGCAGGCCGAAGGAGAGCGCCGCGGCGCCCGCCGAAGGACGCAGGGCCTCCGCGGGCCAGGCGCCCAGGGCGAGGAGCTGGCCGCCGAAGTTGAAGAGAGCCGACGTCACGCCGTGGGAGCGCAGCGCGGCCGCGGCGGCGTCGAGCGCGTAGCCCTTGCCGATGCCGCCCAGATCGACGGTCGCGCCCGGGCGCAGGCGCACGCGTCCGTCCGGGAGGAAGCCGACGCTTTCGCAGCCGCGCGACTCCTTGGGAGACGCGTAAGTCACGTCGAAGGCCCCGCCCGAGGCGCGGCAGACGTCCACCGACAGCCGGAGCACGCGTCGCAGGTCCTCGGAAGCGGGGAACGGGGCGCCCGCGCCTCTAATAAAGGAAGACAGCTCGCTGTCCGGGATAAAGCCGCTCATGACGCGCTCGAGGCGGGCGATCTCCTCGAAGGCGGCGGTGATCGCTTCCTGCGCGCGCGGTCCTTCGGCCGTCACCGTGCATAGGGTGCCCATGAGGAGGCGCGCGCGGGTCTCGGCGGCGGCGGGCTGCGCCGTAATGAGAATCAGTCTCAATACGATCCCAAAAAAAATCACGCGGCCCTCTTCGCCCGGCACTCCGCGCAGCGGCCGAAGATCTCGTGGCGATGCCAAGAGGGCTCGAAGCCGAGCTTCTTGCAGGCTTTTTGCTGGATGCGCTCGAGCTCCGGCCAGCGGACCTCGAGGATGCGGCTGCAGTCCACGCAGATGAGGTGGTCGTGGTGGGGCCTCTCGAGCCCGACCTCGAAGCGCGCCGCTCCGCCGGCGCTGGTCACGTGGCTGACCAGGCGGCACTCCTCCAGCATGCGCAGGGTGCGGAACACGGTGGCCCGGCCGATGCCGTGCTTCTTGAGCGACTGGTAGATGTCCTCGACGCCGAGGTGGCGCTCGGCGGCCAGGAGGAAATCGAGGATGCGCAGGCGCTGGCGGGTCAGGCGCAGGCCGTGCTGCGTCAGGTACTCGGAGAACACCGCGCGCACGCGCTCCGTGTAGCCCTCGCGGCCGGCGGTCCAGGTGGGAAAGAAGACGAGCTCTTCGCGGTCCATTATTGATACGAGGTATCAATAATACAAACCGGCCGCGCGACTGTCAACACGCCGTCGCGGGACTAGCGCTTAGACGAGAGCATCTCGTCGATGGTCGCGCGGATCTCGTGGGCGTCGTAGCCGCGCAGGCGCCGTCCGTTGATGAAGATGGCCGGGGTCCCGTTCACGCCCAAGGCGGAGCCCTCGGCGATGTCGGCTTCGACCTTCGCGCGCGACTGCCCGGAGTCCACGCAGCGCCCGAGCGCGGCGGGGTCGATGCCGTCCTTCTTGGCGAATTCGGCCATTTTGGCGCTCAGGGAAGGCTTCTCGAGGGTCTCCTGCTCGCGGAAGAAATCCGCCTCGAGCTGGAACGAGGCGGCCGGCTTCTGGGCGGCGGCGCAAGCGGCGGCCAGCGCCGCGTCGCGGGCCCAGGGGTGCATCTGCAGCGGGAAATGCTTGAAGACGCGGCGGATCTTCCCCGGGTAGTCCTTGGTCACCGCGTCCATGGTCTCGTGCGCGCGCTTGCAGTGCGGGCACTGCAGATCGGAGAACTCGACGATGGTCACCGGCGCGGAGGCCGGGCCCATGGCCGGCGAGGAATCCGCGCGGAGCTTCTTCAGGTTGTCGGCGTCGGGGTCGACGGTGAGATCGACGGGGTTCCCGAAGACCATGTGCTTGCCGTCCTGCGTGACGCTCGCCGGCGGCGGCGGCGGGGCGTCTGGGCGGGTCACAGGGGCCTTCAGCCCCGGGACCGGCGACGGCCCCAGCGAGTAGGCGGGGGACAGGATGTAGTAGTGGCCGTCGGAGGAGACCAGGACGTCCTGCTCCTGCTTCGAGCTCCCGTCGCCCAGCTCGAGGCGGCCGGAGAGGAAGCCGGGCACGGAGGAGGGCTG
>Ga0310813_10002367_pt1 | contig 11413 bp, 15 predicted proteins | sample YN3metagenome_FD_203086 | JGI IMG/M metagenome (GOLD analysis project Ga0310813, IMG submission 203086) | Soil microbial communities from experimental microcosm in Duke University, North Carolina, United States - YN3 | ecosystem: Engineered > Artificial ecosystem > Soil microcosm > Unclassified... | reverse complement strand
AAAAATGCGTATTGGTAAATTTATGACAAGGTGGAAGTAAATGAATTATTGGCCTCAAGCAGATAAAACACATAGCGACAGTCCGGTTACTGTAACCGTGGATGATCGCGCCTTTTGGTGCGATACATCTAGTGGTGCTATTGTTTTTAATTTGCCAAGCGTTATTGGTAAAGCTGCTTTGTATTTCGTATTCAAAAAAATGACCAGCGACACCAATACAGTTACCATTAATGCTCCTGCTGGTAAGAATATTGATGGCGCATCTTCTTATATATTAACAAACTTAAACCAAATTATCGGCATTGTTGCAGATACTTCGGGCAATTTCAAACTCGTAGATGGCAATAGTTCAGGCGCGGCGGTAGGTACAGGAAGAGTTGCCATCGAAAAAACTGACGGCAACTTTGCAGTTGGCAATACTCTAACTGCTCCTTCTGGCATGACGTACAGCTTGGATATGCAAACTAATGGAACAGTTGTCATTACCGTTAGTGCCGCATTTGCATATAGCTTTCAAGCGTTTGAAAATGCTTATATTGGTGTTGAAGTCGATGGTACTCAATATTCTTGGCCGGTTTTAGATGGAACGATTGGCGCTGGATCGGATACAGTGAATGCTGTAGGTGGTTCTCACACTATCGGAGTACAACTTACTTCTGGAACGCACACGATTAAAGCTCTTGTATCCGGACATCAACATACTGGTTCTATTACCGTATATGCCAATGCTAGCAATCCTCTTTCATTGGTAATTCAATATCCTACAGTTGTAAATTTCGGCGGCGGTTCTCCTACCTCAGACCCAACCAACGATCTTGCTGGAACTTGGGATACCGTTCAGGTTGTTGGATTACAAGATGCAACCCTTCCCGCTCCTGTCGCTGGAGGATACCTCAGACGTAATTTAATGAATACCGGATGGGAAGATGTCACTTGGTTAAATGATATTACCAATCAAATTAAATTAGATCAATGGGCCGTACCGGATGATGTTACTAGACTTAATGTTAGCACTACTCGTCATGGATTAACTCCAAAACTTCCTCTTGTTGGCGGAAGCCCAGACGTTACAAATTTCTTAAGAGCCGATGGAACTTGGTCTACTCCTGCTGGTTCTGGTAGCTCTTCTGCTGGCGATCCTCTAGGTAAATTATTTTTTAGTAATAATAGTTTGCTTCCTAATAATACTTATTTTGAAAAACTATACGATTATCCAACTACGGACTTTGCCAATCTAAACGGCGGTACTAAATCCGTATCTATGTCTCGTGCTCGATTTACTCCGGGCGGTGCTAACGTTGCAAATTGGGGTTGGGATTTAGGAGGCGCTAAAACCAAAGTCCTATTTATTGTCGGACAAGTGCGCGGCTGGCAGAATCAGATTGGTTTATTTATGTCTGGTAGTTCTCAGGCTGTTCCGCAAATTGAAAGTTCTTATGATTTTGATTTAGAGCCCGGGGTTCCTGATATTGCCATCCTCAAACGATCTGGCGGGGCTTGGACAGGTCTTGCTACCGAAACTAAGATTGTTCCAACTAACTCTGCTGCTGGAATGTCATTCGGTATGGCCTTCTATTATGATGATTCAACAAATAGATTGATTGGTTTCATTCGTTTAGCTGGAGAATGGATTCCTGTAATTGATATTACCGATACTACATTTACCACAATGCGCTATGTAGGAATTTTTAATGATTCCGCCGCTGGGACCGGCTCTGTTTCATGGACTTCCTGCCCGATGGCTCTTTATTATGAATAGTGGTAGTCCAAGGTAGTAACAAGGATGAACTATGAATATACACATTGGATGCGGAACAGTTTATTTGGAGAATTTTATTAATGTTGATTTGCCTTCTCCTAATTGCTTTCTTGCTCACGAAAGACCCGATCTACTAGAGAAGTTCACCACTACTGAAGACGAGTATTACGCCAAACACGCCAACAATTCCATTGATAAATTCAAGGCTGGTCCGAAAGTAGTAGAAACCGTTTGCGACCGCTACGGTACTTTCCAGAATATCCCAGCTAGAGATAACTCAGTTAAAAAGATCCTATCACGCCAAGTCTTTGAGCATCAATCAGTTAAAGAGGCTTTACTAGCTTTAGAAGAGTGTAGACGTGTACTCCTCCCGGGAGGAAGGTTAACAATCGACGTACCAGACACGGAAGCCTCAATTCGTATGTATGGACAAACACAAGATCCATTTTATATACGCCATATCGTAGGACCGATTAGTAAAGGATCTTGGGGACACCATATTATGAGCTATTCGGAGCCAGAACTTGTAAATCTTTGTGAATCAAATGGTTTCATCTTTCTAACTCAGGAAGAGAATATTCATAGTTATCCAGCAATTTGTTTGACTTTCTTACGAAAATAAATTGTTAATATAATATATGGCTCCAGAGCTTTCCATTATAGCCGGTACTGTTAACAGGCAGGGGCATCTTAATAGATTTATCAAATCTATTCAAACTCATACAGATATTGATTATGAGCTTATTCTATTAAATGCTGGAGATCAAGACTTCTGGATTGATAATTTTCCTCAATGTAAATTACTCCGCGAATATCCACGGATCGGCTTCGCCAAAGGATATAATAAAGGCTTTAAGGCTGCAACGGGGAAATACGTCGTTTATCTTAACGATGATTGCGAAGTAACTCCTCACTGGGCTATCAATGCTGTTCGCTTTATGGACGACAATAATTGGTGCGGTCTTGGCGCACTATATTTTTCCGAATCTGGTCCGAATGGTCCCTTCCAGATCCGTAATTGGCTCAATCTACCTTATGCCAATTTTGGCATATTGAAGAGAGAACTGGGAGAGCAAATCGGCTGGATTGATGAATTTCTTCATACGTATGGTAGTGATAACTCCTTGACATTCAAGGTGTTACTTGCGGGCTATGGCGTAGCGGGTATCCCGACTTGCAAGATTTTACATAATCCTATTCTTGACCAAAACAAATATGAGAATATGTCAAAGCAGGGAGAAGATGCTAAGAATCTACTACTCAAATATCGCCCTCTTCTGCCAATGATGTATGATGTTATGAATAGATGCCCCGCGAGCGCTGAATATGTCAAGTAATTTGCCATATCTCGTTACAGCCTTTCGTAGCGGTAATGAGAAAGGATCAGTTCTCGTTTTTGAGAAACAGAATCTTCCATTTAAGCCTCAGCGCATGTTCTGGATTACTGACGTTCCAAGATTGACAAAGCGTGGTGGACACGCCCACAAGGAATGTTCTCAGTTTATTGTGTGCGTTAATGGAACAATTAGTATAGATGTTTATGGAATGCAGGATAAGATTATTCTAGATGAAAGCAGTTTGGTTGGCCTTCAGGTGCCACCGATGAATTGGATTGATCTTCGGTTCCTGCGCTCTAAAAGTAAAATTGTAGTTCTATGTAGTCATGAATATAATGAATCAGAATATATAAGAGATTTCAATGAATTCAAACGTATCTTGGAAAATCCCGTTTAATAACTTAGCTCCTGCTATATCTGAAGAGCGCAAGGATATTGATGAGGCTATTAAGCGAGTTTTAGATAGCGGCGTCTTTATTAATGGTTCCGAAGTTTATAACTTCTCGAATGAACTATCTAAATATACAGGTGTCCAATATGTTATTCCATGCGCCAACGGTACTGACGCCCTTATGCTTGCTCTTCTAGCTTACCGCGATATTCCTCGTCATGTAAATCGTTTCGGTAATGATGTTTATACCGTCGCCAACTCCGCTCCAGCTACGGTAGCTGCCATTCGTAGGGCTGGTTTTTATCCTAGATTTCTAGATATTAATACATCCGGATTAATCAGCTATCATAATCATAAAGATAATACAAGCGAGTATCCGGAAATTCATTTACCGGTCAATCTATATGGACAGGTAAAATTATATAGGAAGCGTCCAAACGAGATTATTATTGAAGATGGAGCCCAAGCGCTAGGTAATTATAATTTTTGTAGATCTGAAGCAGATGTATGGACTACAAGTTTTTATCCTACTAAGAATTTGGGGGCTCTTGGAGATGGTGGAGCAGTTTTAACTAACGATCAAAAAGTAGCTGATAAAATCAGATTGTTAACCAATTACGGTCTAGATCCCGATAAATTCATGATTATAGAACATGGTTTTAATTCACGCCTAGATGAGATTCAGGCCGCTATTCTTAGAGTTAGACTTAAAAATCTAGATACTCATTGTAATGAGCGCCGGTCGCTTGCTAAAATGTATGATCTAGTTCTAGATCCTTTCGTGAAGCATCGTGAATACAATATGGATGAAAATTATCATCTTTATACTATTTTAGTGAAAGATGATAAACGTACCGCTCTACAAAAGTATCTTCACGAACAGGGTATTCAGACTGCCATTCATTATGTAAAATCAGTGGATCACGGTCTAGGAGAGAATTCTAATACCGAATATTTTCAGAAATCCGTATTGTCCCTTCCTCTATGGCCCGGAATGAAGAGGGCTGAAGTTGCTTACGTAGCAGGATCGGTTAACGATTTCCTTTATGCCTAAAATTATATTCCTAGATACTTATTATCCAAACGTTTTTAAAAATGTTCCGGATTATAAGATACCGGCTATAGGGCAATACGATAGTCGTAGTCTTAGACAAAATGAATTAAATAAATTACACTTTGGTACGTCCTACTACTACAGTAGAGCTTTCTCTCAAATGGGCTGGGATGCTGAGGATATTGTAGGCAACGATCCTACGATGTATTCTTGGGTAGGGGCAGCTTCTAACGAAATTCTTTCTAGAGATCCAGATATCGTGTATTGTCAGGATCTAGGATTTCTTTCGGATCAAGAAATCTATATCATGAAATCCCGAGGAATTAAACTAGTAGCTCAGCATTCATGCCCGTGGGCCGGGGATGATCGAGTTCGGCAGTACGATATCGTTTTTACAAGTTTCCCTCATTACCTTGAAAGAATTCGTCAAGTTGGCACAAGAGCAGAGTTTTTACCGATTGCATTTGGTCATTGGGTGTTAGATTATGTGGAGCCTCAGCCACGCGATATCGATATTTGTTTTATTGGTGGTGTTAACGGTACTAGTGGGCATTGGTCTAAAGGTACGGAACTACTTGAAGAGGTTGCTAAACAATTACCAGAGAGATTCCGTTGGTGGGGTTATTCAATTGGTAATTTACGATCTTACCCTAATCTTAGCAAGACGTATGGTGGGGAAGCTTGGGGTTTGGAAATGTACCGTATACTTGCTCGTAGTAAGATGGTCATTAACCGTCATGGGGAAGTTGCTCAGGGCTATTCAAATAACATGAGGTTGTTCGAAACTACGGGAATGGGCGCAATGCTCTTAACAGAGAAATCTAAGAATTTAAGTGAATATTTTATTGACGGTAAAGAGTGCGTTTCTTACGAAAGCACAAGCGACTTAATCGATACCTTGAATGCCGCTCTTTATGAGGGGCTAGTAGATATGGAGGATATTGCTAAAGCCGGTCAAGCTCGTACTCTCAAGGATCATACCTACGAAAAGCGTTTAGCGGCAATAGAACCGATTCTTAAGGAACTAATCAAGTGAAACCTCTAATTACTCCAGAACAAATTGAAAATGCTAAGATTCTAAAGGAATCTTGGAAACATCCAGACATTCCTTGGAAGCAATGGAAGTCCAATGAAATAGAACGAGCGTATATCCAGAATAACGAGTTCCATAAGGTTCCGCCTTTCAAGTCATTCGTTGATTCTTGTGATTGGATCTATAAGCGCGAGCTTGGGGAGGAAATGGATGTTTTGGACGCGGGTTGCTCTAATGGATTGTACAGATGGGTCCTCGCGGCGGGAGGTTTTGCCAATTGGTCGTATACTGGACTGGATTACTCCCCAGCTTTTCAAATTCATGCCAAACGTGTTAATCCGGGTTGCCATGTTGATGTTGGCGATATTCTGGATATGCCATATTCTAATAAAACTTTTAAGATCGTGGTCATGTCAATTATCAACCTTCACGTTGATGATTGGAAACAAGCTGTTCGGGAAGCGTTCCGTGTAGCTCGAAAGTACATTATTTTCCATAGATTTCCTCTTTGGGACAACCCTACTCAGATGTTTGAGGTTGAACACTATGGGGTCAAGATGATCCACACTTTCTTTAATAGGAATGAATTTATTGACGAGATTAACAGTTATACGACAGGTGCTTTCAAGGAGTTCCCGATTTACGAGACGGATCAAAGTACCATAGCAATTGCGGTGGATTAATGCGGCATTATGTAACATTGTTTGACAAGAATTACATGACCAAAGGATTGTGTCTCTACCAATCCCTTGTACGGCATTCGTCTGAGGATTTTCGTCTTTGGATCCTAACTCTAGACGCCTCTAGCCATTCCTATATCACATATCTCATGCAAATGCAGAGGCTTAGTAAAGTAAATATCATAGATATTCAAGATCTTTCCCCAGATGTAAAGCGACAGAAACGAGAACGCCCTTGGAACTATTATTGTTTCGGGCTAGCTCCGGAAGTGCTTGCTTACGTTGCCATGACAACGCATCAACAAGTTACTTATCTTGATGCGGATACTTACTGGTTTGGAGATCCTAAACTAGCTTTTGATGAGATGGGCGACAAGGAATTAGCTATTGTCTCTCACAATTTCCCGCCTCATGATTTCGAAAGACTTTCCCCTAATGGTCTTTTTAATGTCTCGTTAGTATCTGTCAAAAATACTCCGGATGCTAGGATGGTTTTGACTGCTTGGCGTGATGGCGTAAGGAATAAGTGTGATAAGGAATCTTGCGGCGATCAGAAATATTTAGATCAATTCCCCTCCCTGTTAGGTAATAAGCTACATATTTTCGATGGGAAGCGTATTGGGGCCGGACCTTGGAACGTATATACCTATACAATGAAACCCGGACCGCAAGTTCTATGTGGAATTGATTATGGTAGTAATTATCATCCCATGCTCTATTATCACTTTCATGAACTTAAGGTAGATGGATTAAACACTTATCTTACAGGATATCCGCTTACAAACGAGAATAAGGAATTTATTTATGTTCCTTATCTTCGCGTTTACGAGTATGTACAGAATCATATAGACGCCAAAGAAAAAGAAGGATTTTTTAGATATGCTTAAATCTCATCATATAACACAAGAATACTTAAACAAGTGGGGAATGAAGATTCCCGATGGTCGTTTCCGTATTCATAACACTCAGGAAGTTAATAATCCCAAGGAAGCTGATGTAGTAATATTTCCAATGCCTATGCGGGATTCAACCCCTCCTCTTCTAGATCAGCACGTTTTTGCTAAGATTGTAGATGATCTAGGGGTGGATTCGCGGAGAGTAGCTCTATTCGACTGTTCAGATGATACATGGACGGGAGAGCATACTAATAAAGCAGATGCAATGTTCGTTCGTTGTAATATGCGTCCGTGGTGGATGTCTCGAATGCCAAATGGTATTCCTTGGTTCTGGCCCGTTGAAAATTATGAGGAATGTGTAGATGTTCCAGAAGGCGGATTTAAGTACGATGTTTCTGCTAGAATGTGGCTCTCTACGTTTGAGCGTCGTTCGTCTTGCGAGAGTCTATCTCATGCGGCTCTAAAGCTAGACCGAGAGACTTATGGTGATTTTACAGGATATATATATCATCAACCGGAAGGAGTAAGACGCCGACAGGAGTTCCGCCGCTCTATGAAGGAAAGTCGTCTAACCTTATGTCCTCTCAGTATTAAGTGTGTTTTCCCTTATCGGTTTTATGAATCAATGAGCGCTGGGCGCGTAGCGGTCCTTATTTGCGATGGGGCCCAATTCCCATTTGCCAATAAGATCGATTATGACAAGTGTATGCTACGGATTCCAGATGAAGCCGCTCCTTCGGCTGGGCGGATTATTAGAAATTTCCTTGATAAGACTTCTGATAAGGAGTTGATTGAGCGCGGTCTTTATGCTCGTCAAATATGGGAAACGTGGTTAAACCGAGACAATCAGGAAGCTCTATTTACCATAGCAATTGAAGAGAAGTTGAGACAAAACGGATTATATAATGGCTAATATCTATGTAGACGTTGGGCTCAAATATGGTTGAAACGATCTATCTATAGACCCGTTGGGCCTATCCGAAGAATCAGAACGTGCTGGTTGCACTATTAAGCGGGAGTTCCCTTGCGACGGTAAAGCGGAACGAATTATTGTAATTCGCGTCTTCAATCGTCTGAAAGAAGATGATTTACATAAATTCCTTATTAATGCTCGCAAGAGTCTTGCTCAAGATGGCATTTTACATCTATACGCTATTGACCATGATGCGGCGATTGCTTGGGCCAATGGCGATGAGAGCAAGACGAGTAATCTTTACGGTCCCAAGTGGCGTAGTCAAAACTATTGGATTCGTAATTGGAAGAAGGAAGAAATCGTAGAACTTTTCCGCGATTATGGATTCGATTGGCTAGGAGTGTTTCCAACGGTAGGCGTTAACGTACAGTATCCGTCTTTTAATCTAATTTTCAAAAAGTCAAATTACAATAAAACTCCATATGAGTATTGTAATATCCAACTTCCTGAGGGTAAGATTGTTGATATTGGACCGGGAAACTATCCCTTACCCGGAGCGATAGCCAATATAGAGCGAATACCGCGAATTACCGATCCTGATTATGACATTATGAAACTCCCAAAAGATATCAAGACCTATTGGGGAGATTTAGAGCGCGGTATAGAACAGATTCCAGACAAGGAATTTGACTTTGCTTATTGTTCTCATGTAATGGAGCACGTTGATAATCCTCGCTTTGTGGCGGCTGAAATCTCTAGAATTGCAAAGCGCGGCGTTATCATTGTTCCTAGCGCTTATAAAGAAACACTAATGTTATGGCCCGAAGACGATCACAAGTGGGATATCTCCAGACACGATAATCAGCTAATCTTTGTAAAACGAGATCTTCGAAGACTGTCTGTGCTTAGAGACTCCAAGATTACGAGCAACTTTACTCATTTATATAAAACAGAAATCTACGAAACTGATGAACAACGCCGTTTGAAGCGTTGGTTTTACGATAATGAAAAAGATTTAGATATTGTGTTTTATTGGGACGATTCATTTGTTCAGAATATTATAGAGGTATAAATATGGTGGAAGCAATTATAGTACTTGGTTTTCTTGGGACAGTAGCGATACTTGCGTGGTTATATTTACAAGTTCGATGGCTACTGAAGTGCGAAGTCTGCCACGAGTGGTTTTGTACTAAATCGGAGTGTTGGAAGTGAGATACGAATATTGCGCGGCATCTTTTGGTTGTTTAGATTATGTTGTAGAGCAAAATAAATTTAGAGCTTATATTCAAGATGGGTGGGAACCTTTCTTAATGTCTGCTTGTGGCGAATATTATGTAAACGTAATTTTTAGAAAGTATATTGGCTAATGGAAATCGTCGTTCCTACTACTGTTAAGTATTCTGACGCTTGGATTCCATTTATAGCTTGTTTTAACAAGTTTTGGCAAGATAATCCATATCCCATAAATTTCATTACTGACTTCGAAGACGAAAACGCTATCGAAGATCGTATGATTACAATTGGCAAAGATATGGGGTGGTGTGCCAATTTTAACGAAGGATTAAAACGTATAGACTCCGAATTTATACTAATGTTACAAGAAGACTTCTGGCTTAACGCTCCAGTCGATCATGCATACGTCTGTAAAGCCCTCAAAATGATGCTAGACGACGATTCTATCGGTTGTTTTAGGCTATACCCCTGTCCGGGGCCTGATATTGAATTAGGGCCGGATTTCGGGCGTATAGACACTAATGCGAAGTACCGAGTATCTTGTCAATCCGCCATCTGGAAGAAGTCCCATTTACAAGATATTTTGTCAAGATTCAATACCCCTAGAGAGTTCGAAATAGATGGTACGAACTATGTCAATAATAATTGTAATAACTTCAAATACTACGCTGTAAAACGAACAGATCCTAATACTTGGCCCATCCAGTATTATTGTTCTGCTATTGCCCGGGGACAGTGGAACCCTGATGCTGTTAATTTCGTAAAATCGCTCAATATCCCCATAGACACGTCTAGAAGGCCATTTCTACAGTAGTCCAAGGTATTAGATCCAATGGGGTCTATTGCTATGGATTTAAAACATCTTTCTGATAAAATAGATAGTCTACAGAAAGACCTGTATGAACTAAAGGGTCAAGTTACTGCTTTGACTACGATTGTTGGAGTTTACCAAAAACAGGCCGCTACCGTAGAAGGCCGTCTTTGGGGCGCTCTCATCATGAGTATCGGAGCGTTAGCTAGCGCTTTATTCAGTCTATGGGGAAAACACTAATGAAAGATTTTATAATTGCATTCCTGAAGAAGTATGCTTCGGATCGCGGATTGTGGGTAGCTGTTTCAGCATTCCTTTCTCATGTAATTTGTAAGAAACTTGGAATGGAAACGGCTCAAACAACGGTTGCAGATGGATTAACCTCACTAGCAGTATGGGCGGTAACTCACTTCCTACATGTTCAGGTAGTTGAGAATAAATTGGAGAAGGCAGTTGATCTAAAGCCCGCTCCAGAAACCAAGACCGATACCGAGAAAAGTTTTGATAAGGATTTAAATATTAAGGGATAAAACTATGAAGAAGCTCATTTACGCGCTACCTTTGCTTGTACTAGGCGGCTGTCAGGCTGTAAACGACGGTGTTCGTTATGTTGAGGATGCGATTAAGGCTCCTCCGACTCTAGTTGCTGATGCGGTCAAGGCGATTATCAGTTTCCTTGTAAACCTATTCTCCGCTGGACTAGATACCATTATACACAAGATGTTGCCGTTCTAATCTAGTTTTTTCGATTTTATCGAGAATTAAAGTGTTATATTTATTAGTAGATGAATATGACACTCCAACTAGATTTAGGGAGTCTACCAAGGATAATTAAGAATGATAAAATCGTTATGGTTGGCCGGTTGCATTCACGAGGGAGAGAAATCACAAGACGAAGCGGAATTACAAAAGTATATGAACTGGGCTTTACGAAATAAAAGCTCCGTTCAAATATGTATTTGTGGCGATAGTTTAGACTGCGGCGGCTTCTGCGGTACTAAGCACGTCGGCTCCACTTGGAACAATAACCTCACCCCCCAACAGCAATTAGACAAGTTTGTAAAACGCTTCAATCCCGTCAAAGATCAGATGATCGGCATTATCAAGGGCAATCATGAAAAGCGCATCGAAGATATGACCAGCGTAAAGCTACTGAAGGTAGCTGCCGATCAGTTGGGAGTACCTTATAAGGATGCTTCCAGTATCTTCACTTGGCACGGCAAAAAGATATTCGTAGCGCACGGTGCTGGTGGATCTTACGACGGAGACTTCAAGAAAGTACTAGATACTTATGAGGGTCTAGATG
>Ga0310813_10002366_pt1 | contig 11413 bp, 8 predicted proteins | sample YN3metagenome_FD_203086 | JGI IMG/M metagenome (GOLD analysis project Ga0310813, IMG submission 203086) | Soil microbial communities from experimental microcosm in Duke University, North Carolina, United States - YN3 | ecosystem: Engineered > Artificial ecosystem > Soil microcosm > Unclassified ... | reverse complement strand
TCTTTGGCATCAACGACAAGCGGGCGGCCCTCCATTGTGTTTATATCGCTTCGCCTGGGCCGTGCCGCCATCATAGAAGAAAACGATGCGGGCGCAACCGTTGCGGTGGGCGGCGTGCGGGTGGCGTGCCGCAGAGGAGGCGGCGCGGTGATGAGCAGCAACGGCGTACAGGTGCGCCGCGCGGCGCGGCACGGGCGCTGCACCGGCCGGCAGAAGCGCCGGTGCAGGAGCCGATGCAGCCGAAATAAAAAGCCGCGCTGTTTGCACAGCGCGGCTTGCTATCTGCATACCGCTATGCGTGATGAAGGTGCGCGGTCAACCCTTGTTGCTCAGGCAGGTTTTCATGAACGCCTTGCGATCGTCGCCTTTCTTGTCGCCGGCCTGCGTGTTGCACGCCTTCATCTTCTCCTGCTGCGTCATCGGCGTCGAAGCGGCAGCGGGGCCGGCAGCCGACAGACAGCTCTTCATGAATGCCTTGCGATCGTCGCCTTTCTTGTCGCCGGCTTGCGCATTGCAGGTCTTCATCTTGGTCTGCTGGCTGTTGTCGGCGAAAGCGGGCGCCGCAGCAAGCAGGCCGCCCATTACGAGCGCGGCGATAGCAGCTTGGATTTTCATGGGACACTCCATCGGGTTGGTCTGCGTTTATTGGTCGTTGTTGCTCGTCGTTATTGCGCGGCCGGCTGACAAGCGTCCGGTGCGTTGTGCTCACCATCGAACTGAATGGTAAATGTCAGAACGGACGAGCGGGGGAACTGGTTGACGGTAAACCAGGTCAGTGGGGGAGGTGTTTCCCTGGTGTCGAAGCGGCGCGGCACGGCCGCGATACGGCGTACGGCATATCGGTCTGCAGCATCGCGTGTGCCGTGTCATTCGTACCGCATGCTCGCGCGATACTTGCCGGCCAGGGTTCCCCAGCACTGCGTTTGCCGGCCTGGATTCAGCGGTCCGGGTTGGCCGGCGGGTTCGCACGGTTTGCGAAACACGGAGGCACGCAATGCACTATCTGCTGATCTACGACGTGACGGACGACTACGTCGCGCGGCGCGGCGAGTTTCGCGCCGCCCATCTGAAATTGGCCTGGGCATCGGCGGAGCGCGGCGAACTGAAGCTCGCCGGCGCGCTGGCCGATCCGGTCGACACCGCGGTGCTGCTGTTCGATGCGCCATCGGCCGAAGTGGCCGAGGCGTTTGCGAAGGCGGATCCGTATGTGCTCGCGGGCCTCGTGAAGCGCTGGCGCGTGCGGCCATGGACGACAGTAGCGGGCGCTGACGCGGCGACGCCGCTGCGTCCTGGTAGTTGAAACAGAATCCCGGTGACGCTCCGGCTAAATCCGCGACGGCTCGCGCAATGAAACCGGCAATGCTGCGTGGCGCGAGGCCGTTTGCACGACGCGATATACCGCGTTGCATATGTCGCAAGCATGACGACAGGGAGTTTGCGCAGGGAGCGCATAAGCCTGGTGGCAAGCGGCAGGTAAACCGGCGGGTAAGCCGTCTGTCACGGCCATTAAATACGCGACGTTTACGTGACAACTGTGCTCGAAACAATCCAGCGAAGCGGACAAGTTTGTTTCTATCCGTAACACTTGTCCCTGTCATATTCAAGCAAACCCTGGTAATGGTATGCTTCGTGCACAAATTCTCCCATGCATGAGTGAGACCACGTTTTGTGCGTCCCGATAGGGAAAACGCGCACTAGTGCTGTGCGCTTTTCAAGATAAGGGCACGGAACGTAAAACATATTGTGCAACCTGGGGCTTCGACATGAACCACCAAGAAGTTCATGACGCCCAAGCCGCGGCCTGGCCTGGCCCGCGTGGAGAAACGCATGTTTTTCGATGAGCTAAGCAATGACGAATGGGCACGGCTAACCGCGCTCGTTTCCGATGAGCCAGCCGTCCGGCTAAATCGACGCGGTCGGCCCCGCGCTGAACCCCGCGTCGTCGCCAACGCGGTACTGTGGATTCTGACCACCGGCGAGCCGTGGTCCAAACTGCCCGGACGATATCCGTCCGGCCCGACCTGCCGTCGCCGTTTCGAGGAATGGCAGGCGAACGGTACGCTGGTCGAGATGGTCCGTCTGCTGTCCGAGACGGGCCGCACGTTCGCGTATATTCCCGAACCCGCGCCGCCCGTCGCGAGCAAGCCGGCTCCTGAAGTGGAGCCGCCGAAGCCGCGCGACGATGCGATGCGCGGCGTGTTCTGGAAGAGCCCCGAGTCGTGGCAGTCGGCGCCCGGCAGCGCCGGCGTGACGAACGGCTGGCGCCCGCTCGGCGCAATGGCCGACATCACGCGGCAACTGGCCGGCATGGTCGAAGCGGAGTCGGTTTCGCATGAGGCGGTGCCCGCGCATGGCGTGCACGACGATACGTTCGCCGTGCACGAGGTGCGCGAGCCGCGCACGGCGCCCGACACCTTCGACGTGCATGCGTCGCACTGCAGCGCCGCGCCGGACGGCGAGAGCGACGCGGCCGCACCGCACGACGCAGCCGCTACCGCGGCGCACGAACTGCTGCTGCCCGACGACGGCGTGCTGCATGCCGCCGCGCCGGACGAACGCGCGCGTGACGATCATCACGCGCCGCTGTGGATGAACCTCGCGGCACCCGGCGGCGCGAAGTTCGAAGACGCACGCGGTTACATCATCTACGTGATGGCCGAACAGGTCGCGAGCGGCGGTTATCGCGCGTGGGCGGAGATCATGAAGGACGAGCGCCGGGTCGAGCGTTCGGGACTGATCGGTCCGCGTTTCGACGACGCGGAAGCCGCGCGCCGTTACGCGCTGCAGTGGTCGGTCGAGTGGATCGACCGCGCCTGCATGGCGAACGACGGCAATGCAAATGACGCAGGCGGGCTGGCGCCGGCCTCGGCGGATCTGTATTCGGCGGGCGCGGCCGCGGTCGCAGTCGCCGCTGCCGCGGCCGCGCCGGAGGCTACCTGGCCGCTGCCGCCGGCACCGCCGGTGTCGCGGCCGATGCCCGATTCGGCGGCGGCGAAGAGCAGTTTGCCGGCAGGCAACAATCGCGTGAACACGGCGAGTGCGCCGTCCGGGCCGGCTGCGGCGGCGTCGTATCCGCAGCATCCGAACGCGCACCGCGTGCAACTGCGCCGCTATCCGAGTGACAACGCGGACAGCGGCAACAAATCGGCCGAGCGCTTTCCGGCGCTGCGCAAGCTGCTGTCGCACGCGCGCTGACGCGAGGGCGCCGCGGCCGCGGTGGCGGCGGCGCGGCGGTTTTCGCCCGCGCCAGGTCAAGCAACAGGGCAGGTCAAGCAACAGCACACCAACGGTAGTAACCCAAGGCGCGCGCAACGCCTGCGCCGTTTGGCGCGCCGGCGGCCGCCGCATGTGGCGAATCGCGCGCGATCCCGCGACAGCAACCGACGCCCTGCAGCGCCGGGGTCGTCCGGCCGTCCGTCGACACGACACCGGCCGACAAAGCAAAACGCGCTGCAAGCCCGCAAGAGCCTGCAGCGCGTTTGCCGCATCCGGATGGTCCTTCAGTTCAGCATTGCATGACATTGGGCGCCGGCCCAACTGATGAACCGGCGCCGCCGTCAACCCATCCTGCTAGCGCCGCCCATACGTATCGTCGAAGCGCACGATATCGTCTTCGCCGAGATACGAGCCCGACTGCACCTCGATGATCTCGAGCGGCATCTTGCCCGGATTTTCGAGCCGGTGCTTGACGCCGAGCGGGATATAAGCCGACTCGTTCTCCGACACGATAAAGCGCTCTTCGCCGCGCGTGACGAGCGCCGTGCCGCGCACGACGATCCAGTGTTCGGCGCGATGGTGATGCATCTGCAGCGACAGCTGCGCACCCGGTTTCACGACGATGCGCTTCACCTGGAAACGCTCACCGGTATCCACCGAATCGTAGTGGCCCCACGGCCGGTGCACCTTGCGGTGGTTCGACGCCTCGCTGCCATGCTCGCTGCGAATCCGCCCGACCACCTTCTTGACGTCCTGCACGCGCGATTTGTCCGCGACCAGAATCGCATCGTCGGTTTCGACGACCACCAGGTCCTGCGTGCCCACACACGCGATCAAACGGCCTTCCGAATGCGCGAAGGTCGATTCGGCGCCTTCGAACATCACGCGACCGCGACCGACGTTGTCGTCCTGATCCTTCGGCGAGATCTGCCAGATCGCGTCCCACGAACCGACGTCGGACCAGCCGGCCTCGAGCGGCACGACCACGCCGCTCGTCACGGTGGTATCGCTGCCGAGCTGCTCCATCACCGCGTAGTCGATCGAGTTCGACGGGCACTGCGCGAACGCTTCGCGCTGCAACCGGAAGAAGTCGCCATCGGCCGTGCCGTTGGTGTACGCAGCGACGCACGCGTCGTAGATGGCCGGATGGAAGTGTTTGATCGCCTTCAGCCACGTCGACGCGCGCATGATGAAAATGCCGCTGTTCCACCAGTACTCTTTCGATTCGACGTAGCGCTGCGCGAGTTCGAGATGCGGTTTTTCGACGAAGCGGTCGAGGCGCCGCGCGACCAGCGCGTGGTCGAGTTCGGTGGCGGCGAGCGGCGTGCCGACGCGAATGTAGCCGTAGCCGGTTTCGGCGCGCGTCGGTACGATGCCCATCGTCACGATGTGGCCGGCGGCGGCGTGCTGCACACCGGTCGCGACGGCCGCGTGGAAGCCGTCGATATCGGCCACCGCATGGTCGGCGGGCATCACCACCATGATGCCGTCTTCGTCTTGTCCGGCCACGGCGAGCGCGGCGGAGGTGAGCGCCGGCGCGGTATCGCGGCCGATCGGCTCGAGCATCAGGCGGCTCGTCTTGCCGGCAATGCGTAGCTGTTCGGCGGTCGTGAAGCGGTGTTCTTCATTGCACACCACCACCATCTGATCGGCGACCGGATAGCCGGCATCGAGTTTGTCGAGGCGGCGCGTGGTCGACTGCAGCAGCGAGTCTTCGCCGAGCAGGCCGATCAGCTGCTTCGGATGCTGCTCCCGCGACATCGGCCAAAGCCGCGTGCCGGAGCCGCCGGCCAGAATCACGGGCTGAATCTTGAGCTTGACGTTGAGCGGCGTGGCGGATGCGGACCGCGTTTGGACGGCGGGCGCCGTACCGAGAGCACTCATGGTTGACTCCTGGAGCTGGATGAGTGCTGCAAGTTTTATCACGCCGTAATTGATCAATAAAAGCTCACGTAATTAAGCGCAAATTTTTAATCAAATTTTTCGAACCGTGATGCGTTAGATTCAAGTCATGCAGATTTAAAAAATTCAAATTAAATTGAGCATCGTGCCGGACCTGCGGCGCGCCCGAAAAAATTCGATGCGCGTATGCAACACGCTTACCGAGGGTGGTTTGGAAGAAATGTAAGAATGCGGCCGATATCCCACTGGACAACCCCAGGCGGGCACGTCAAAACGAATAGAATAGGTAAATTTTGCCGAATAAATTCGCAAAAAAATGGGCAGCCGTTACCGATACAAATTGTTTTTTTTCGATGCTTGCAGCGGGAATTTTAATGCAGCTTTATTCATATAAGTAGAAGGGTAATCACCTAATCTCTTGCGCATGTCCATGCGAATGCCGACCGGCTGCCAACCGGTCGCCGCGAATCTTTTTTTTAAAGCGCCGCGGCGCGAACCTGATTGATCAACGAGGTGCAGCAGCATGCTGAGCGTTCTATCGAGAATCATCGACATTGCGATGGTCGCCCTGGGCGCCATAATCGCCGCCGCGATTCACGGCGGGCGCTTTGCATGGCTCGACGACATGCAAAGTATTTCGCTGACCTTCGATTGTCTGCTGGTCATCGTGTTCTTCCCGGCGCTCGGCATCTATCAGTCGTGGCGCGGCAAGTCGCTGTACGACCTGCTGTGGCGCGTATCGTGCGGCTGGATGATGGTCGAGACCACCGGCATCCTGATGAGTTTCAGCCTGCACCGCGCGGAACTTCTGTCGCGTTTGTGGCTCGGTTATTGGGCCGTCGCGACGATCGTGCTGCTGATCGTCAGCAAAGCCATCGTGCATACGGTGCTCAAGGGACTGCGCCGCGAGGGCTTCAACCAGAAGGCGGTGGCGATCGTCGGCAGCGTGCCGTACGGCCGCTTTCTGATCGAGCAGATCCGCGAGCGGCCGGATGCCGGCTTCACGCCGTTCATCGTCTATACCGAAGACGGCGCGCATAACCGGCGCCGCGACGACCCGGCCGACGACCCGCTGCTGAAGGAGCAGCCGCCGCTGGAAGTGGAAGGCGTGCCGGTCGAGCGCGACTATGCGCAGCTCGTGCAGACCATGCGCAAGCACGCCGTGCGCGAATTGTGGATGGCGCTGCCGATGTCGAAAGAGCGCACCATCCATCGTTTCGTCACGGAATTCCGCAACGATTTCGTGAACATCCGTTTTATTCCGGACGTGCGCAGCCTGACGCTGTTCAACCAGCCGATGGTCGATCTGCTCGGCGTGCCGGCGATCAACCTCGCCGCGTCGCCGATCACCGATCTGCGCGTGCTGCCCAAGCGGGTGTTCGACCGGCTGTTTGCGCTCGGCGCGCTGACCGCGCTGTCGCCGCTGATGCTGGTGATCGCATTGCTGGTCAAGCTGTCGTCGCCGGGGCCGGTATTTTTCCGGCAGAAGCGCAAGGGCATCGATGGCCACGAATTCGAGATCTACAAGTTCCGCTCGATGAAGATGCACAAGGAGGAACACGGCAAGGTCACCCAGGCCACGCGCCGCGACCCGCGCATCACGCCGGTCGGCGCGTTCCTGCGGCGCACCAGCCTCGATGAGCTGCCGCAGTTCATCAACGTGCTGAAGGGCGAGATGTCGGTGGTGGGGCCGCGCCCGCACGCGCTCGAGCACGACGACATCTACAAGGACCTGGTGCGCGGCTATATGCATCGCTACCGGATCAAGCCCGGCATTACCGGCTGGGCGCAGATCAACGGCTACCGCGGCGAAACCGACCGCATCGAAAAGATGATGGGCCGCGTGAAGCTCGATCTGTACTACATGCAGCACTGGACGTTCTGGCTCGACATGAAGATTGTCGTGCTGACGTTCTGGAAAGGCTTCGTGGGCAGCAACGCGTATTGAGCGCACGGCGCAGCGCAGCGCCGGCCCGTAACCTAGATCACCAACCCATTCCATTTCCGAGGTGTGATTCATGAACGTGACGATCGTTGGAACCGGCTACGTAGGCCTCGTGACGGGTGCGTGTCTTGCCGATATCGGCAACGACGTGTTCTGTCTCGACGTCGATCAGCGCAAGATCGACGTGCTGAATAACGGCGGCGTGCCGATCCATGAACCAGGCCTGCTGGAGATCATCGCGCGCAACCGCAAGGCGAAGCGCCTCACGTTCTCTACCGACGTCAAGGCCGCGGTCGCGCACGGCGACATCCAGTTCGTCGCGGTCGGCACGCCGCCGGACGAAGACGGCTCGGCCGACCTGCAGTACGTGCTGGCTGCCGCGCGCAACATCGGCAAGTACATGGAAGGCTTCAAGGTGATCGTCGACAAGTCGACGGTGCCGGTCGGCACCGCGCGCCGCGTCGCGGCGGTGGTCGCCGAAGAACTGGCCGCGCGCGGCTCGAAGCAGATGTTCTCGGTCGTGTCGAACCCCGAGTTCCTGAAGGAAGGCGCGGCCATCGAAGACTTTACGCGGCCGGACCGCATCGTGATCGGCTGCGACGACGACGTGCCCGGCGAAAAGGCGCGCGAGATGATGAAGCGCCTGTATGCGCCGTTCAACCGCAACCGCGAGCGCACGCTGTACATGGACGTCGGCTCGGCCGAGTTCACCAAGTACGCGGCCAATGCGATGCTGGCCACGCGCATCTCGTTCATGAACGAGCTCGCGAACCTCGCGGACCGCGTCGGTGCCGATATCGAAGCGGTGCGCCGCGGCATCGGCTCGGACCCGCGGATCGGCTACGACTTCCTGTATGCCGGCTGCGGCTACGGCGGCTCATGCTTCCCGAAGGACGTGCAGGCGCTGATCCGCACCGCGCAGGAGCGCGGCGAAGGCCTGCAGATTCTCGAAGCGGTCGAAGCCGTCAACGATGCGCAGAAGAAGATTCTCGCCAACAAGATCGTCGAGCGCCTCGGCGGCGATCTGTCGGGCCGCACGTTTGCGATGTGGGGCCTCGCGTTCAAGCCGAATACCGACGACATGCGCGAAGCGCCGAGCCGTCCGCTGATCGCCGAGCTGCTGTCGCGCGGCGCGAAGGTCAAGGCCTACGATCCGGTTGCGATCGACGAAGCGAAGCGCGTGCTTGCGCTCGACCTCGCGCAACGGCCGCAACTGCTCGACAACCTGAGCTTTGTCGGTGAAGAGATGGAAGCCGCCAGCGGCGCCGATGCGCTGGTGATCGTCACCGAGTGGAAGGTGTTCAAGAGCCCGGACTTCGAAAGCCTGAAATCGCTGCTGAAGACGCCGCTGATTTTCGACGGCCGCAACCTGTACGAGCCGGAGTCGATGAGCGAGCAGGGCATCGAGTATCACGCGATCGGCCGTCAGCACGCGCTGCAGCCGGGCGCACGCAGCGGCGCGCCGGCCGGCGCGGCGGCTACCGCGGTTTAGCGGCAGGTCCGGCCAGGCCCGGCAGCAGAAAGTCGGGCAGAAGCCGGGCAACCCGCCAGGCCACGCATCAAGCCAGCCTTGCAACGCAAGTTTCAGTAACAGGATTCGGGTACGCACCATCGACGCAAAGCCACGGATACCGCCATGTTCGCCAACGTCCTGATCGTCTGTCATGCCAACGTATGCCGCTCGCCGGCTGCGGAAAACCTGTTCAAGGTGAAGTTGCGCGAGCATGCGGGCACGCAGATTGCGTTTCGCTCGGCCGGCATTCGCGCGGTGGACGGCGACGTGATGGACCCGGTGATGCGACGCCTGCTCGAAGAGCGCGGCATCGTACCCGGCGAACATCACGCGCGGCGGCTGAACCGGCACATGGTGCGTGACGCCGACCTCGTGCTCGTGACCGAGCGCAGACAGGTGAAAGACGTCGAAGCGCTGGACCCGACCGCTCGCGGCAAGGTCCATGCGCTCGGCAAATGGGAGGGGTCGGACGTGAGCGACCCGCACGGAGGCGAAGAGAGCGAATACCGGGAGAGCCTCGTGCTAATCGAACATCTGGTCATGGGATGGCTCAACAAAATATGCTGAATCGAAATATCACTGCAGTTTTTCTTCTTGTGCTGGCCTCGTTCTTGTCAGCGTGTGCAACCTCGCCGGGTTATAACCTGGACACGTCGCGCCTGAACGATCCGGGTCCGACCGGTCCACAACCGACCTACGACGTGAAGACGATCGACGCGCAGCTGATCGTCGCGCAGGCGAAGTTCGCCGCGGCGCAGGCGCCGGCCGCGTTGCCGCCGTCGCAGTACGGCAGCGACCTTGCGCACTACCAGTATCACATCGAGCCGCAGGACATTCTCGGCATCACCGTGTGGAACCACCCGGAACTGACCACGCAGACCGGCACCACGCTGTCGACCGGCGGCAACACCACGCAGACGCTGTCGAGCGTGCTGCAGCAGCCGTATACGACCGCGCTGCCGGGCCAGGCCGACCCGTACGGGCAAACGGTCACCGCCGACGGCACGATCTTCTTCCCGTTCGTCGGGCGGGTGCGCGCGGCCGGCCGCACCACGTCGCAGATCCGCGAGCAACTGTCGACGGCGCTGATTCCGTACATCAAGGACCCGCAGGTCGACGTGCGCGTGCTCGCGTACCGCAGCCAGCGCGTCGAAGTGACCGGCGAAGTGAAGACGCCGGGGCCGCTCGCGATCAGCGACGTGCCGCTGAAACTGGTCGACGCGATCACCCGCTCGGGCGGCACCACGTCCGAGGCCGACCTGCAACGGGTGCGCCTGACGCGCGACCACAAGCTGTACATCCTGAACGCGTACGCGATGCTCGACCGCGGCGAAACCAGCCAGGACGTGCTGTTGCAGCCGGGCGATGTGCTCAACGTGCCGGACCGCACCGATAGCCGCATCTTCGTGATGGGCGAGGTGAAGTCGCCGGCTACGGTGCCGATGCAGAAGGGCCGCCTGACGATTGCCGACGCGCTGACCAGCGCCGGCGGCATTCTCGACACCGATGCCAACCCGCGGCAGATCTTCGTGATGCGCGGCATGCGCGACAACCCGACGTCGCCGGAGATTTTCCGGCTCGACATGACGCAGCCGGATTCGGTGATGCTGACTTCGCAGTTCCAGTTGAAGCCGCTCGATGTCGTGTATGTGGGCACCGCCGCGTCGACGACGTTCAACCGTCTGATCCAGCAGGTATTGCCGACGTTGCAGTCTGTGTTCTTCCTGAAGGAATTGGTGAATTGATGGCCGGATAGTCCGGTTCAGGAGCCAGGTGCGCATCACACGCGCGCACCTGGCGCAACGAATGTGTAGTCAAGCCTGAAACGCCGTGCTGCGCGCATCACCGACGCGCGTAGCGCGGCACCCGAACGGGGATACGAACCGTGAGCACACAAGTGAACACCCATCTGGCCATCCAGGGCCGTACCGAAGAAGAGGACGTGGTCCTCGGCCAGCTGATCCAGGCCATCTTCGACGACATCTGGTGGCTGATCGGCATAGCCGTGACGATCGTCGCGATTGCCGGCTTCTACTGCTACATCGCCAAGCCGGTGTACTCGGCCGATGCGCACGTGCGCGTCGAGCAGCAGGACAACACGTCGCAGGCGCTCACGCAGAACCAGAGCGGCGCCGCGATCAGCAGCGGCTCGAGCTCGCTGCCCACCGACGCCGAAATCGAAATCATCAAGAGCCGCGGCGTGCTCGGACCGGTCGTGCAGCAGGAAAAGCTGAATTTCTTCGTATCGCCGAAGACCTTCCCGATTCTCGGCAGCCTCGCCGGCCGTCTGCACAAGCCGGGCGAACTGGCCAAGCCGTGGTTTGGGCTGAACTCGTACGCATGGGGCGGCGAAGCGGCCGACGTCGATTCGATCGAAGTGACGCCGTCGCTCGAAGGCAAGAAGCTGACGATGATTGCGTTGCCGGACAACCAGTACGAACTGCACGGCCCCGACGGCGCGCTGCTGCTGCGCGGCGCCGTCGGCCAGACCGCGCAGGGCGGCGGCGTGACGATGCTGGTCAACAAGCTGGTCGCGCGGCCGGGCACGCAGTTCCAGGTGATGCGCGCCAACGACCTCGATGCGATTACCGGCTTCCAGTCGGCGATCAAGGTGACCGAGCAGGGCAAATCGACCGGCGTGATCCAGATTTCGCTGGAAAACGGCGACGCGGATCGCGCGGCGGAAATCGCCAACGCGGTCGCGCAGTCGTACCTGCGCGAACACATCCAGACCAAGCAGGCGGACGCGAGCAAGATGCTCGACTTCCTGAAGAGCGAAGAGCCGCGCCTGAAGTCGGACCTCGAGCACGCGGAAGCCGCGCTGACCGCATACCAGA
>Ga0310813_10002364_pt1 | contig 11416 bp, 9 predicted proteins | sample YN3metagenome_FD_203086 | JGI IMG/M metagenome (GOLD analysis project Ga0310813, IMG submission 203086) | Soil microbial communities from experimental microcosm in Duke University, North Carolina, United States - YN3 | ecosystem: Engineered > Artificial ecosystem > Soil microcosm > Unclassified ... | reverse complement strand
CCGCGATTTCGGCGGCGCGGTGGTCGAAACGCCCTCGCTCGATCCGGACGCGCCGCCGCCGGTTTCATTGCGCCGCAACGGCAAGCCCTGGCCGCGCTGGCTCGCGCCGGCCGACGGGGCGGTCACCGACGACGTGCGCGTGCCGCCCGCGCCGAGCGCGCGCGTGCCATCGATGTTGAGTTCGATCGCGCAAAGCATCGACATCATGCAGGTGCGGATCTCGCGCAGCCGGCTTGCCGGCGAGCCGGCGGATATCCTGATTCAGCCGCGCCTGGGCGGGATGGGGATTTTCGATTTTCACCGTGCGGCGCCGGCGATCGAGGAAGGGCGCGCAGCGGTCGAACAGATGCTGCCGGCGATTCGCGCGCGGCTGGGGATGGAGTAGGCAAAACGACAAGGCGACGCGACGATGCAAAACGACGCGGCAAAACGACCGGCGTCGTGCAAAAAGACAGCCTGTGCCTTCGCGCGATCAGTCACGACGAACGAGGCGCCTTCGTGATTCGCCCATGATCCATGGGCACAAAACGGATGTGCCGTGCGCCTGGCACTGACTTTTACGCATCCCTGAGCCCGCCTGGCCTATCGCAAAAGCGACCCGAAACTTGCGAATTCGCGGCGGCGCGCGCCGCCCGCGCTGGGCCTTACAAAAACATATCTCCCGCAAAACCAAGCGCTAACGGCTTGCGCCGCTCGAAACCGTGCAATGTTGCATTGCAACAGACTTCGCTCCCGCCATTTGAGAAATTGATTTTCGCTTGCGAGACTCCGCGCCATGCCGGACGAGTCGAGCGGGCGCAAGCCGCCGCCGTCCGTGACACTTTCAATAAACCTGGATGGAGACGCGCGTGTTCCTTTACGGCTTTGGTCCGGTGTTGCTGGCCGGCACGATCCAGACGATCGAGCTGTCCGTCCTGTCGCTGGCCGCCGCCGTGCTGCTCGGCCTCGCGGGCGCGGCGGCGAAACTCTCGTTCAACCGCCCGCTGCGGGCCATGGCGACCGGCTATACGACGCTGATCCGCTCGGTGCCCGATCTCGTGCTGATGCTGCTGCTGTTCTACAGCATCCAGATCGCGGTCAACAATCTCACCGACGCGCTGGATCTGCCGCAGTTCGACATCGACCCGTTCGTGGCCGGCGTGCTGACGCTCGGCTTCATCTACGGCGCGTACTTCACCGAGACTTTTCGCGGCGTGTTTCTGGCGGTGCCGCGCGGCCAGCTCGAAGCGGGCAGTGCGTACGGCATGAGCGGCGCGCGCGTGTTCACGCGCATCCTGTTCCCGCAGATGATGCGCTTCGCGCTGCCCGGCATCGGCAACAACTGGCAGGTGCTGGTGAAGGCAACCGCGCTGGTGTCGATCATCGGCCTCGCCGACGTGGTCAAGGCCGCGCAGGACGCGGGCAAGAGCACCTTCAACATGTTCTTCTTCATTCTGATCGCCGCGCTGATCTATCTGGCGATCACCACGGTATCGAATCTCGTGCTGATCTGGCTGGGCCGGCGCTATTCGATCGGCGTGCGCCACGCGGAGCTTTGAGCGACCATGATCGACATCCTCAATCAATTCTGGCGCGCGTTCCTGTTCTGGGACGGCCAGCGCATCTCGGGTCTCGCGGTCACGCTGTGGCTGCTGGTGGCGTCGATCGGGATCGGCTTCGTCGTGTCGATTCCGCTGGCGGTCGCACGCGTGTCGAAGAAGCGCTGGCTGTCGACGCCGGTGCGCATCTACACCTACGTGTTCCGCGGCACGCCGCTGTACGTGCAGTTGCTACTGATCTACACCGGCATCTACAGCCTCGCGTTCGTGCGCTCGCACGACCTGCTCGACGCGTTCTTCCGCAGCGGCTTTCACTGCGCGATTCTCGCGTTTGCGCTGAACACCTGCGCGTACACCACGGAGATTTTCGCCGGGGCGATCCGTTCGACCTCGCACGGCGAAGTGGAGGCCGCGCGTGCGTACGGGATGAGCTGGTTCACGCTGTACCGGCGCATTGTGATACCGTCCGCGCTGCGCCGGGCGTTGCCGTTGTACAGTAACGAAGTGATCCTGATGCTGCACGCCACCACGGTCGCCTTCACGGCCACGGTGCCGGACATCCTGAAGGTGGCGCGCGACGCGAACTCGGCCACGTACCAATCGTTCAATGCGTTCGGTCTTGCGGCGCTGCTTTACCTGGTGGTGTCGTTCGCGCTGGTCGCGTTGTTCCGGCGCGCCGAGCGTCACTGGTTGGCATATCTGGCGGTGCGCACGCATTGAGCGCGCGCTGTTGGCCCCGGGCGGCGGCGCGCATGCGCGCCGCCGCAGATTGATCCGTATTTTCAAAGGGAGAGCATCTTGCTCCACACCACCCAGACCGAAGCCTGCAAGCTCGCCGTACAGGACATCCACAAGCGCTACGGCGACAACGAAGTGCTCAAGGGCGTATCGCTCAACGCGAACAAGGGCGACGTGATCAGCATCATCGGCGCGAGCGGGTCGGGCAAGAGCACCTTCCTGCGCTGCATCAATTTTCTCGAACGGCCGAACGCCGGGCAGATCGTCGTCGACGGCGAAGCGGTCAAGACGAAAACCGATCGCGCCGGCAATCTCGAAGTCGCCGATCACAAGCAGTTGCAGCGCATCCGCACGAAGCTCGCAATGGTGTTCCAGCACTTCAACCTGTGGGCGCACATGAACGTGATCGAGAACATCGTCGAAGCGCCGATTCACGTGCTGGGTCTGAAGCGCAAGGAAGCCGAAGACCGCGCGCGTGAATATCTGGAGAAAGTCGGTCTCGCGCCGCGTCTGGAAAAGCAGTATCCGTCGCATCTGTCGGGCGGTCAGCAGCAGCGCGTGGCGATTGCGCGCGCACTGGCGATGAACCCGGACGTGATGCTCTTCGACGAGCCCACGTCCGCGCTCGATCCCGAACTGGTCGGCGAAGTGCTGAAGGTCATGCAGAAGCTGGCCGAGGAAGGCCGCACGATGATCGTCGTCACGCACGAAATGGGTTTCGCGCGCAACGTGTCGAACCACGTGATGTTCCTGCATCAGGGCCGCACCGAAGAGGAGGGCTTGCCCGCCGACGTGCTGACCACGCCGCGCAGTGAACGGCTCAAGCAGTTCCTGTCCGGCAGCCTGAAGTAACGCGCGGCCCGCGCAGTCGCGTCATACCGCCAAGCGATGGCCCGCACCTCCAGCCCGGCTCGCACCACCCAGGTCGCAATCGTCGCGTTGCCGCCGGTGTCGATGTCGGGCGTCGGGCCGATTGTCGACGCGCTCAATCTCGCCAATGAAATCGACGGCCGCGCGCTCTACCGCATCCAGGTGTGTTCGTGGGACGGCCGCGCGGTGCCGCTCGCGGGCGGCGCGCAGTGGCCCGCCGACGCCGCGTTCGGAGATGCGATCGCGTGCGACTGGCTGATCATCGTCAGCGAACGGTTTCAGCAATTCGCCGACTATCGGCTGTTTCTCGCCAGTCTGTCGCGCGTCGGGCAGCGCACGCCGCTCGTCACCGGCATTCATCACGGCGTCTGGTGGCTCGCGATGGCGGGGCAGTTGTCCGGCTACCGCGTGAGCGTCAACTGGGAAACCTATCAGCAGTTCTCCGAGCAGTTCGAGCGCTCCATCGTCACCCAGCAGATCTTCGAAATCGACCGCGATCGCGCCACTTGCGCGGGCGGTCAGGCGACCGTCGACTTCATGCTGGCGATGATCGGTCGCGAGCACGGTCCCGAACTGGCCGACCGGATCGCCGACGCGCTCGGCGTCGGCGTATTGCGCGCGGGCGAAGAGCGCCAGCGCATTCCGTTCGTGACCGCGCCGGGCGAGCGTCATCCGCGTCTGAACGATGCGCTGCTGCTGATGGAAGCGAATATCGAAGACCCGCTCACCACCGATGAGATCGCCGGTCTCGTGGGCGTGTCGCGGCGGCAACTGGAGCGCCTGTTCCGCCAGTATCTCGGCTCGATGCCGTCCAAATACTATCTGGGGCTGCGGCTCTCCAAAGCGCGCACGCAATTGCAGCGCACCAGCAAGTCGGTGGTGCAGATCAGCCTCGCGTGCGGGTTTTCGTCGGCGGCGCACTTTTCGAATGCTTATCGCGAACGTTTCGGTGTCACACCGCGAGAGGATCGTCGCAACTGGATCGACAAGCAGACCGGTGCGAGCGGCGTCGCGGCGAGCGAACCGCGGCCGGCCGCGCTGATCGAGCGACCGGATCTGGCGGATTGAAGCGATTGAAGCGATTGAGGCCGCGCGTCTCGACGCTCCCGGCCCGCCGCGCGCGCGGAACCTCATAGAAAGCGTCGCGTATGCGCAAGACGTATCGCGCGCGGTTTCCTACACTAGCTGTATTACCTCTCACCCGTAACGAGGATTTGCCATGAACGACCTGACTGTGACACGCAAGACCTTCGACGAAGTCATGGTGCCGGTGTTTTCGCCCGCCGCCTTCGTACCGGATCGCGGTCTCGGCTCACGCGTCTGGGATACGCAAGGCCGCGACTATATCGACTTCGCCGGCGGCATCGCCGTCACCGCGCTCGGCCATGCGCATCCCGAGTTGCTCAAAGTGTTGCACGAGCAGGGCGGCAAGCTGTGGCACATCGGCAATGGCTACACCAACGAGCCGGTGCTGCGTCTGGCGAAACGTCTCGAAGACCTGACCTTCGCCGATCGCGCGTTCTTCGCCAACTCGGGCGCGGAAGCGAACGAAGCGGCGTTGAAGCTGGCGCGCCGCGTCGCGTTCGACCGTCATGGCGCTCACAAGTCCGAGATCATCTCGTTCACGCAGTCGTTTCATGGCCGCACGTTCTTCACGGTGAGCGTCGGGGGCCAGCCGAAGTATTCGGAAGGCTTCGGACCGGTGCCGGCCGGCATCACGCACTTGCCGTACAACGACATCGAAGCGGCGAAGAAAGCGATCGGCGAGCAAACCTGCGCGGTGATCGTCGAGCCGATCCAGGGCGAGGGCGGTGTGATCCCCGCCGATCCGGCGTTCCTGAAAGCGCTGCGCGAAGCCTGCGATCAGCACGGCGCGCTGCTGATTTTCGACGAAGTGCAAACGGGCGTGGGCCGCAGCGGCCATTTCTACGCGTACCAGGACACCGGCGTCACGCCCGACATCCTGACCACCGCGAAGGCGCTCGGCAACGGCTTCCCGATCGGCGCGATGCTGACCACCACGGAGCTGTCCGCGCATTTCAAGGTCGGCGTGCACGGCACGACTTACGGCGGCAATCCGCTCGGCTCGGCGATCGCGGAGAAGGTGGTCGAACTGGTCAGCGACCCGAAGCTGCTCGAAGGCGTGCGCGCACGCGGCGAGGCGCTGAAGGCTCATCTCGCGAAGCTTCACGAGCGCTTTGGCCTCTTCACGGAAGTGCGCGGCAAGGGCTTGCTGATCGGCGCGGAACTGACCGACGCGTTCAAGGGCCGCGCGAAAGACTTCGTCACCGCGGCGGGCCAGCACGGCGTGATCATGCTGATGGCGGGTCCGGACGTGCTGCGTTTCGTGCCGTCGCTGATCATGCCGCTGGACGATATGAGCGAAGGCTTCGAGCGTCTGACGAAGGCCTTCGCGGAAATCGCCGGCGCGACTGCGCCGGCGGCGTCGCGTTGATTCACGAGACCGTTCTTGTGAGCCGGGTTATACGCCGGCTCATGCGTCACATTCAACAGGATCGATGATGCTCTTCGTACGTCCCGGCCGCCTCGCCGATCTCGATGCACTCGAACATATGGCGCGCACCGCGCAACCGGTGCTGCATTCGTTGCCGCACGACCGGCGCGCGCTCGAAGCGCGCGTCGCGTTGTCGGAAGACTCGTTTCGCGCGGATGTCGATTTTCCGGGCGAAGAGTTCTATCTGTTCGTGCTCGAAGACAGCGAGAGCGGCAAGCTGATGGGCACCGCCAGCATCGTCGCCGCGGCTGGTTATTCGGACCCGTTCTACGCGTTTCGCAACGACGCGCTGATACATGCGTCGCGCGAACTGCACGTGAACCGCAAGATTCACGCGCTGACCATGTCGCACGAACTGACCGGCAAGAGCCGGCTCGCGGGCTTTTATATCGACCCGTCGCTGCGCGGCGACGCCGCCGCGCAGCTGATGTCGCGCGCGCGGATGATGTACATCGCCGCCAATCGCAAGCGCTTCACGCCCGAGGTGTTCTCGCTGCTGCTCGGCGTCACCGACGAGAACGGCGTGTCGCCGTTCTGGGAAGCGGTGGGCCGCAAGTTCTTCGGCCGCAATTTCGCCGACATCGAAATCGAATCGGGCGGCCGCAGCCGCACCTTCATCGCCGAAGTGATGCCGACCTATCCGGTATACGTGCCGCTGCTGCCGGAAGCCGCGCAGCGCGTGCTCGGCGAGCCGGATTCGAAGGCTTTGCTCGCATACGACATTCATCTCGAGGAAGGCTTCGAGACGGATCGGTATATCGACATATTCGACGCGGGTCCGGTGTTGACCGCGCAAGTGGATCGCAGCGCCTGCGTCACGCGCAACGAAACGCGGCTGGTCCGTGAGTCGGCTGCGGCGCATGGCTCGACATATCTGATCGCGTATAACGATGCGGCCGGCGAATTCCGCTGCGTGCTCGGTGAATTGCCCGTAGACAAGGACGCGGGCGCGTCCTTGTCGCACGCGGCGCGCGCCGCGCTCGGCGTGGAAGAGGGCGATGCGGTGCGTTGCGTGCCGCTGCATGCGCCGCATCAGGATGAACAATCGGGAGACGCGCAATGATCGTCGTTCGCGTTGTACAACGAGGCGATGTGGACGCGCTGATGCGGCTCGCGCAGGAAACCGGCCCGGGCCTCACGACGTTCAAGCCGGACCGCGAGGCGCTGGTCGCGCGTGTCGAACGTGCGCGCCGCACGATGGAAGACAAGGCCGAGCCGCATGAGGCGGGCTATTTCTTCGTGATGGAAGACACCGACACCGGCGACGTGGCCGGTGTGTGCGGGATCGAAACGGCGGTCGGCCTGCAGCAGCCGTTCTACAACTATCGCGTGAGCACGGTGGTGCACGCGAGCCAGGACCTCGGCATCTGGACGCGCATGAGCGCGCTGAACATCTCGCACGATCTGACGGGTTATGCCGAAGTGTGCTCGCTGTTTCTTAGCCCGCGTTATCGCACGAGCGGCGTGGGCGGGCTGCTGTCGCGTTCGCGCTTCATGTTTCTCGCGCAGTTTCGCGAGCGTTTCCCGCAGCGTCTGTGCGCGGAATTGCGCGGCCATTTCGACGCGGACGGCACCTCGCCGTTCTGGCGCGCGGTCGGCTCGCACTTCTACCAGATCGATTTCAACGCGGCGGACTATCTGAGTTCGCATGGCCGCAAGGCGTTTCTCGCCGAGCTGATGCCGCGCTATCCGGTGTACGTCGAACTGTTGCCGCAAGAGGCGCAGCAATGCGTCGGCCTCACGCACAACGACACGATTCCGGCGCGCCGCATGCTCGAAACGGAAGGGCTGCGTTATGAGAACCACGTCGATATCTTCGACGCGGGTCCAGTGCTCGAATGCCATATCGCCGACTTGCGCACCGTGCGCGAGAGCGTGCTGGTGCCGGTCGAGATCGTTGGTACGACAGCAGTCGCGCCGCAGGACGGGCCTAAGTCGATGGTGTCGAATACGTCGCTGGGCGATTTTCGCGTCGGCGTGGTGGCGGGCGTGCCGCAAGACGGCGTGTTCCGTCTGAGCGCGATCGAAGCCGCCGCACTCGGCGTCAACGCAGGCGACCCGGTGCGGGTGCTGCCGCAGAAACACAAACAAGGATGATCATGAGCGAGCTTTTCATCGACGGCGAATGGGCCGCCGCCACCGGACCCGCATTCGCATCGCGCAACCCCGGTACGGGCGCGACGGTGTGGGAAGGCAACAGCGCGTCGGCGGACGATGTCGATCGCGCCGTGCGGAGCGCGCGCCGCGCGTTCGCGGCATGGTCGGCATTGAGCCTCGACGAGCGTTGCGGCGTGGTGCGCCGCTTCGCCGCGCTCGTGACCGAGCGCAAGGAAGCGCTCGCCGAAGCGATCGGCCGCGAGACCGGCAAGCCGCTGTGGGAAGCGCGCACCGAAGCGGCGTCGATGGCCGCGAAGGTCGAGATCTCGATTCAGGCCTATAACGAACGCACCGGCGAAAAGCGTTCGGCGATGGCTGACGGCACCGCGGTATTGCGGCATCGCCCGCATGGCGTGGTGGCCGTGTTCGGGCCGTACAACTTTCCTGGCCACTTGCCGAACGGGCATATCGTGCCGGCGCTGATCGCGGGCAACGCGGTCGTGTTCAAGCCGTCCGAACTCGCGCCCGGCGTGGCTGCCGTCACCGTGCAGATCTGGCGCGACGCGGGCTTGCCCGCCGGCGTGCTGAATCTGGTGCAGGGCGAAAAGGAAACCGGTATTGCGCTGGCAAATCACCGGCAGATCGATGGCCTGTTCTTCACCGGTAGTTCGGACACCGGAACATTGCTGCACAAACAGTTCGGCGGCCGGCCGGAGATCGTGCTGGCGCTGGAGATGGGCGGCAATAATCCGCTCGTGATCGGCCCGGTCGCGGACGTGGATGCCGCCGTGCATCACACGATCCAGTCGGCGTTCCTGTCGGCGGGGCAGCGCTGCACGTGTGCTCGCCGTCTCTTCGTGCCGAACGACGCGTTCGGCGACCGCTTTGTCGAACGGCTTGTGGATGTCACGTCGCGCATTAGCGTCGGCGAATATAACGCCGATCCGCAGCCCTTCATGGGCGCGGTGATTTCGGCGCGCGCGGCGTCACGCCTCGTCGCCGCGCAGGAACGACTGCTCGCCGACGGCGCGCAGGCGCTGCTGAAGATGGAGCAGCGCGATTCGCAACTCGGCTTCGTCACGCCAGCGATTCTCGACGTGACCGGCGTGCAGGATTTGCCCGACCAGGAACACTTCGGCCCGCTCGCGCAGATCATCCGCTATGGCAGCTTCGACGAAGCGCTGGAAAAAGCCAACGACACCGAGTTCGGCCTCTCTGCGGGCCTCCTCGCCGACGACGAAGCGCTGTGGACGCATTTCCAGCGCACCATCCGCGCGGGCATCGTCAACTGGAACCGGCCGACCAATGGCGCGTCGTCGGGCGCGCCGTTCGGCGGTCCGGGCCGCTCGGGCAATCACCGGCCGAGCGCGTACTACGCCGCCGACTACTGCGCGTACCCGATGGCTTCCGTCGAAAGCGCGCAACTGCAAATGCCCGCGAGCGTCTCGCCGGGCCTTCAATTCTAAGGATCGACGATGCAAGCCACTGAAGCCAATTTGGACGGCCTGGTCGGCCCGACTCACAACTACGCGGGACTGTCGTTCGGCAACGTCGCGTCGCAGAACAACGAGAAGTCGGTTGCGAATCCGAAGGCGGCGGCGCGCCAGGGTCTGCGCAAGATGAAGCAGCTGGCCGACCTGGGTTTTCATCAGGGCGTGCTGCCGCCGCAGGAGCGTCCGTCGATGCGCCTGTTGCGCGAACTCGGTTTCTCCGGCGACGAAGCGACGGTGATCGCGCGCGTCGCGAAGAACGCGCCCGAGTTGCTCGCCGCCGCGAGTTCAGCCTCGGCGATGTGGACCGCGAACGCGGCGACCGTGAGCCCCTCGGCCGATACGCACGACGGCCGCGTGCATTTCACGCCGGCCAATCTGTGCAGCAAGCTGCATCGCGCGATCGAGCATGAATCGACGCGCCGCACGCTGCGCGCGATATTCAACGATGCCGATCGCTTCGTGGTGCACGAGGCGCTGCCCGGCACGCCGGCGCTCGGCGACGAAGGCGCGGCGAATCACACGCGCTTTTGCGCGGACTATGCGGCGCGCGGCGTCGAGTTCTTCGTGTACGGCCGCAGCGAATATCGCCGCGGTCCGGAGCCGAAGCGCTTTCCCGCGCGTCAGACCTTCGAGGCGAGCCGCGCGGTCGCGCACCGTCATGGGCTGGCTGACGCGGCCACGGTGTTCGCGCAGCAGAACCCCGACGTGATCGACGCGGGCGTGTTCCATAACGACGTGATCGCGGTCGGCAATCGCAACACGCTGTTCTGCCATCAACTCGCGTTCGTCGAACAGAACGCCGTGTACGACGAATTGCGCACGAAGCTCGCGGGCATGAGCGCGGACTTCAACGTGATCGAAGTGCCTGATGCGCAGGTGAGCGTGGCCGATGCCGTCACGTCGTATCTGTTCAACAGCCAGTTGCTGACGCGCCCGGACGGCAAGCAGGTGCTGGTGGTGCCGCAGGAATGCCGCGAGAATCCGCGCGTCGCGGCCTACCTCGACGAACTGGCTTCGCACGCGGGCCCAATCGATGACGTGCTGGTGTTCGATCTGCGCGAGAGCATGAAGAACGGCGGCGGCCCGGCGTGTCTGCGGCTGCGCGTGGTGCTCGACGACACGGAGCGCGCGGCGGTCACGCCGGGCGTGTGGATCGACGACGCGCTGTTCGGCCGGCTGGGTGCGTGGATCGAAAAGCATTATCGCGACCGCCTCGCGCCGGCCGACCTGAGCGATCCGAAATTGCTGGTCGAGTCGCGCACCGCGCTCGACGAGCTCACGCAGATACTCGGCCTGGGTTCGCTGTATGACTTCCAGCGCTGAGCACGCAATGCCGATGCCGGTCCCGATGATGCTCGACGATTTCCTCGCCTATACGCTGGCGGGGACGCGGCCCGCTACGCATGACCCGCAAGGCGTGCAGGGGGTGTGTGAGAACGGTGTGCGCTGGTCGTGGCTCGACGACGGCGTGCTCATGATGGAACCCGCCGCGACGACGGCCGAGGTGCGCAGCGTGCTGGTGTCGGCCGGCATTCACGGCGACGAGACTGCGCCGATCGAACTGCTGTCGTATCTGGTTCGCGATATCGCACGAGGCGGCGCTGCGCTGACATGCCGCCTGCTGGTGATGCTCGGCAACGTCGACGCGATGCGCGACGCGACTCGTTATCGCGACGACGATCTGAACCGGCTCTTCAGCGGCCGTCATCTGCAGGTGCCGCACAGCCACGAAGCGCCGCGGGCCGCGGCGCTGGAGCAGGCCGCGACGCGCTTCTTCGCCGCGGCGCCGGATGCGCCCGGCGCGCGCTGGCATATCGACATGCATACCGCGATCCGCGCGTCCGCGTTCGAGCAGTTCGCGTTGCTACCGCATACCGGCAAGCCCTTTTCTCGCGCGATCTTCGAATGGCTCGGCGACGCGCGCATCAGCGCGGTGTTGTTGCACACCACCAAAGGCAACACGTATTCGCACTTCACCGCGCAGGCCTGCGGGGCGGATGCGTGCACGCTCGAACTGGGCAAGGTGCGCCCGTTCGGCGAGAACGATCTGACGCGCTTTGCCGGCGCGGACGAGGCGTTGCGTCGTCTGCTGGCCGGTGCGCCCGCGAACGCGAGCGCTGCGATGCCGCGCGTGTTCACGGTGATCGGCCAGCTCACCAAGCAGA
>Ga0310813_10002363_pt1 | contig 11418 bp, 5 predicted proteins | sample YN3metagenome_FD_203086 | JGI IMG/M metagenome (GOLD analysis project Ga0310813, IMG submission 203086) | Soil microbial communities from experimental microcosm in Duke University, North Carolina, United States - YN3 | ecosystem: Engineered > Artificial ecosystem > Soil microcosm > Unclassified ... | reverse complement strand
ACCGGCGGCAACGCAAGATTTCCGGCTTTGAGAAACGAAGTCCACGCGCCGGTCGCTAAGATAACTTTTCCGGCGAAAAACTTTTCCGCTTCGGTTTCCGCGCCCGTAATTTGATGATTTTCGATCAAAAGACGCGTAACTTCCGTGTTTTCACGAACTTCAATCTCGTTTAATTCGGCAAACTTCTGCAAAGCGTGAACGAGCCGGCGGTTTTCGACCTGCCAATCGTTCGGAAAAAACAAACTTTCCAGAACATCGGGCGAAACGAACGGTTCGGCTTGGCGCGTTTCCTGCGCCGAAAGATGCGCGACCTGCAAGCCCGCGCCTTTTTGCCACTCGAAACGATTTCTGATTTCCTCGACGTCCGTTTCGGTAAAAGCGAGATAAAGCGTGCCTTCACGATCGAGCTCGATATCAACGCCGGTTTCGTCCAGAAGTTCAGCGGCAAAGTTCGGATAAAGTTTGTTGGATTCATCGCAAAAAAAGAAAAAATCGTCCAGTTTATCGGTTTCGGCGTGCGGCGCAAGCATTCCCGCCGCCGCGTGCGAGGCTTCCTTGCCGACCGCGCCGCGCTCTAAGATCGTGATTTTTCGAACACCTTTTTTATGAAGCTCGCGGGCGATCGCCAAACCGATCACACCGCCGCCGATAATTAAAACATCTGAATTCATTAAAATACCTTTCGTCCTTTGTCCTTTGTTCTTTGTCCGTTGTAAATTATAGAAATTACAAACGACTAATGACAAAGGACGAAAGACAAACTAATGAAACATAATATCACTTTAATTCCCGGCGACGGCATCGGACCGGAAATTGTCGCGGCGACCGTGCGGATACTCGAGGCTTCGGGCGTCGAGATCGAGTGGGAAACTCATATCATCGGCGCGCAGGCGCTCGAAAAATACGGGACGACGATTCCGGAAGCGACGATCGAATCGATCAAAAAGAACCGCGTGGCGCTCAAAGGACCGCTCGGCACGCCGATCGGCAAAGGCTTTACGTCCGTTAATGTCGGTTTGCGCAAGGCACTCGATTTATATGCGAATGTTCGCCCGATCAAGGCTCTGCCGAATGTCGAATGCCGTTATCCCGAGCTCGATCTGGTGATCATCCGCGAAAATACGGAAGATCTGTATGCGGGTTTGGAACACGTCGTCGTGCCGGGTGTCGTCGAAAGTATCAAGATCATCACCGAAAAGGCTTCGACGCGCATCGCGCAATACGCGTTTGACCACGCCGTCAAGAACGGGCGCAAAAAGGTGACGGCGATGCACAAAGCGAACATTATGAAGCTTTCCGACGGACTTTTTCTCGAATGTTTCTATAATGTCGCGAAAAAGTTTCCCGACATCGAAGCGGACGACAAGATCATCGACAATGCCTGTATGCAATTGGTGATGCGTCCCGAACAGTTCGATATGATGGTTCTGGAAAATCTTTACGGCGATATCGTTTCCGACCTTTGCGCCGGATTGATCGGCGGGCTCGGATTAGCGCCGGGCGCGAATATCGGCGAGCAGGGCGCGGTTTTTGAAGCCGTTCACGGTTCGGCACCCGACATTGCGGGACAGGGAATTGCCAATCCGACCGCGATTTTGATGTCGGGAATTTTGATGCTCAGGCATCTCGACGAAATGGACGCGGCGGACCGCGTTGAAAAAGCGATGATGGAAGTTTTTGCCGAGGGCAATGTGCGCACAAAGGATTTGGGCGGCACGGCGAAAACATCGGAATTTGCCAGCGCGATTATTGAGAAGATGAAGTAAGATAATCGAAAGATAAAAAAGAAGGCTCACGAAATTCGGAAAGGAATTCGCGAGCCTTCTTTTTTATGGTTAAATATTGAATCTTTTCATTAAACTCTCTTGTAAAACAAAGTTTAATGTTTTATCATTTTAGGTGCCGAAACTAAACGGTAGAACTTTCCAATTTAAAACTTTCCAAAAGTTTTATCTTCGCAGATAGCCTTCATTTAATTAATAATGCACAAAATAAATGCGGACGGTGAAAAATTACGTCTTGCCGCTCTAAAAAAAATTCAGATTCTCGATACTTTGCCCGAGCAGGAGTTTGACGATATAACGCTGTTGGCAAGCCAGATCTGCGAAACGCCGATTGCCGCCGTCAGCTTGATCGACGAGGACCGTCAATGGTTCAAATCGCGAATTGGATTAGAAGCGGTCGAAACTCCGCGCAACTGTGCTTTTTGCGATTATGCAATTAAGGGCGACGAATTATTTGTCGTTTCGGATGCTGCCGAGGACTTGCGTTTTTCCGCCAATCCGCTGGTCACGAGCGACCCGCATATTCGTTTTTACGCCGGCGCGCCGCTGACGACTTCCGACGGCTACAAGCTCGGTACGCTTTGTGTGATCGACCAAAAACCGCGCGCGCTTTCCGAATCCCAGGAAAGAGCCTTAAATGCTCTCGCGAGATCGGTTATGAGCTTGATCGAAACGCGGAGTTTGAAGAATGCTTCGGCTAACGCAAGCGAAGAAAAAACGGCTAATATCTTTTCCAAAACGGATGCCGTCGATGCAAAAAACACTTCATTTTTTAACCGGTATTTAAAACATTATCTGATCGCGACCTTAATAGTTATTGCTGTCGCGCTGTTTAAAGTGTTTCTGGAGTCGGTCGCAGGGATCGAATCGCCTTTCCTCTTGCTTGCCGGCGCAACGCTTTTAGCCTCCTGGCGCGGCGGTTTCGGACCGGGTTTGTATGCGACGCTGGCGAGTGTTCTGATCACGAACTACTACTTTATACCGGCTGAGAGCAATTGGCTTAATCACGATTTCAGGCAAAATCTGCCGTTTTTGGTATTTATCGTGCAGGGAGTTTTCATCTCGGCTTTGTGCTCTTCGCGGCTTCGCAATGAGCGTCTTTTACGGCGTGCGGGAAAAGAAATGGAAAATCGTGTGATCAAACGCACGACCCAATTGGCACAAGCCAATAAGGAATTGACCCAGGAAATCCAGGAGCGGAATTTATTGCAGGAAGATTTGCGGCAGGCGCGCGATGCCGCGCTCGAATCGGCGCGTTTGAAATCGGAGTTTTTAGCAAATATGAGCCACGAAATACGCACGCCGATGAACGGCGTGATCGGAATGACCGGCTTATTGCTTGAAACGCGGCTCGACGATGAACAAAAACACTTTGCCCAGGTTATCCGCAGCAGCGGCGAATCTCTGCTCACGATCATCAACGACATTCTGGATTTTTCCAAAGTCGAAGCCGGAAAACTCGAACTGGAAACATTCGAGTTTAATCTGCGCGAAACGATCGAAAGCCTCGTCGAGATGTTTTCCGAACGGGCGCGTGAGCAGAGCGACGAGCTCGCGGCGTTGATTCATTTCGACGTTCCGCTCGCCTTGCGCGGCGATGCCGGACGGATTCGGCAGATTTTAACCAATCTGATCGGCAACGCGATAAAGTTCACCAAAAACGGCGATATTATGGTGCGCGTTGAAAAGATTTGCGAAACCGCCAACCGCGTGCAGCTTAAATTTTCCGTGATTGACACAGGCGAAGGCATTTCCGAAGAAGTGCAAAGCCGGCTTTTTCAGCCGTTTACGCAGTCTGATGCTTCGACCACGCGGCGTTTCGGCGGAACCGGTCTAGGTCTTTCGATTTCCAAAAAACTCGTCGAAATGATGAACGGCAAAATCGGTTTGGAAAGCCGGCTCGGCAAAGGCTCGACCTTTTGGTTTGACCTCGATCTGGAAAAACAGGAAGCCGTTTCGACCGCCGGTTTTGAATATTCGAATTTTGCTCAGAATCCTTTTGACCTGAGCGGAAAACGCGTCCTGATCGTTGACGATAATCAGGTTAACCGTGAAGTTCTGACGCATCAGGCGCATTCGTGGAAGATGGAAACGCTTGAAGTGGACAATGGACCGGAAGCGATTGAAATACTCGAAAAATCGGTACAGCCTTATGATCTGGTCATTTTAGATCTGCAAATGCCGGTGATGGACGGATTGGAAGTTGCCCAAAAGATCATTTCCACAAATATTCAGCCGCTTCCGGCAATTATTATGATTTCGTCGAGCGGCTTTAAGATGGACGCGGAAAAAATGTGTGAATACGGAATCAAAGCTTTTCTGAACAAACCGTACCGGCAGAGCGATTTGTTGGCAGGAATCTGCGGTTCTTTGGATGCCTGCCAAGAAGAATCGATGGAAGATGAGGATATTCACATCACGGCGACGGCGGAAATGCATAATATTTCGCAGGCAAAATCGAAACGTATTTTGATCGTCGAAGACAATTCGGTCAATCAGCTCGTTGCCCGGAATATGCTGAAAAATTTCGGTTATCACGCCGACGTCGCGGCAAACGGGCGCGAGGCTTTGCACGCTTTGGAAATAATTCCCTACGATCTGGTTTTGATGGATTGCCAGATGCCGGAAATGGACGGCTACGAAGCGACCCGCGAGATTCGCGCGCGCGCTTGGGAATCGGCGCAGACGCCGATCATCGCCCTGACCGCTCACGCGACTGCCGGCGAACGCGAAAAATGTCTGAATGCGGGCATGGACGATTACCTCAGCAAGCCGGTTGAAAAAGAAAGTCTGCGTCAGATGGTCGCGCAATGGCTGACAAAATCGGAAAACAAAAAAAATATTGTTTCATCCGGTAACGCCGGCGAAACCAAGACCGCAGAGCTCAAAGAAACGGCGGTTCCGGCGGTTGATTTTGCGACGCTTGACGAGATTACCGACAACGACGCGGAGATGAAGCGCGAGGTGGTCGAAATCTATCTCACGCAGACGGTCGGCAATCTTTCCGATCTCAAACAGGCGATCAGCGTCAGTGATTCTCAGTCTTTATATGAAATAGCTCATAAAACGGTTGGCGGAAGCGCCTTGTGCGGAATGACGGCAATCGTTGAACCGCTGCGCAAGCTCGAACAATTGGGACGTGACGGAAAGGTTCAGGAAGCCCTGCCGTTTCTGATACAGGCACAGGATGCCTTTGCGGCGATCGACCGGGAATGCCGCGAGAATATTCCGGGAATTTAGAAAAACTTTATGCGAAAAATAGTAATTATTGAAGACAACGCGGTGGTTGCAAGGCTCTACGAAAATAAACTTTTAGCCGCCGGAAATACGGTAAAAATTGCGCTCGACGGCGCGGAAGGATTGAAACTGATTCACGAAACAAGACCTGATATGGTTTTGCTCGATTTGATGCTTCCCGGGATGTCGGGCATTGAGATCATCAAGCGGATCAGGGGAGATTACCGCTACACCAATCTGCCGATCATGGCGTATTCGAGTGCCGACGAAGACATTCTGGCGCAGGCGGTCGAGGCGGGTTCGACGACGATCATTTCCAAAAAAGAGGCTTCATTCAAGGAAATTCTCGAACAGTTTAATTATTTGCTCGAAGCCAGCCAGGATTGGCAGATCTATAATCCGTTGAATTTCAAGGACGAAAACGGCAGCGCGGGGGAAAAACCGAAACCGTCGGTGCAGAATCGAATTCTGATCGTCGAAGACGAAGCAATTACCGCGCGCATTGTCGCCAATATTGCCGAGAAGGAAGGGTTAAATCCCGTGGTTATTGATGACGGACAGGAAGCGTACCGGATTTTGTCGTCGGAAGCCAATTTCGCGGCGGCGGTGTTGGATGTCGAGCTGCCGAAAATAAAAGGCACGGATTTGCTGAAATATATGCGGAGCGAAAAACGTCTGCGCCATATTCCGGTGATCATGATGACGGCTTCGTCCGAATACGTGAAATTGCAGGTTGAAAGCTATCAATCGGGCGCGACGTTTTTTATCTCGAAACCGTTTGAGCGTGCGACCTTTGAAATGATCTTCAAAACTCTGGTGAAGGCCTGACATTAGCAGATTTCTCAACTTTTTATAAAAGGCGCCGAAATATTTTGCGCCTTTTATTTTTTGCGTGCGCGGCGAATGTATTATAATCAACGTAAAACGTTGATAAATCTATGAATGGACAGAATATCTGGGACAAGCCGATTTCACACGGCGAGATTTTGAAGACAATCTGGAAGAATCTGGATTTGGGAACGCTTGACCGCAATCATCCGTTTCACACGCCAGTGTTCGGAACGGTTTGCGATAACGCGCCCGATTTGCGAATGGTTGTCCTGCGTCGTTTCTGGCGCAGACCGCCGCGGCTTGCGTTTCACGCGCACGCCGGAAGCCCGAAAATCAATCAGCTTCGGGCAAATCCAAATGTTTACTGGCTTTTTTACCATCCGCAGGAAAGATTTCAAATTCGCATCAAAGGCACGGCAACGCTTCATACCGACGGCGATCTTCACGAAGAACAGTGGCTCGCGACCGAGCTGTTTTCGCGCCGCTGCTACATCGGCGAAGCACCGACAGCGGTGAGCGATAAACCGACTTCCGGTTTGCCCGAAGATTTGATCGACCGCAAACCGACGCACGAGGAATCGGAGGTCGGCAAAGCCAATTTTGCCGTAGTCACTTCGACCATAAACGAAATCGATTGTTACGAGCTGAATGTCAAAGGTCATCGCCGTTCGCTTTTTACATGGCACGAAAACGGAGAACTGTGCACCAAATGGTTGACTCCGTAAGGTTTATTTCATCGAGTGCAAAATTTTTTACAACGCCCGCCGTGGTTTTTTCTTCAAACTTTCGAAATCGGACAAACTTCGATTTCGAGGAGAGAAAATTATGAGAGCCCTATTTTTAAGTTTATTTTTACTGCTTGCCTTCGGAAGTTTGCAAACAGCCGAAGCGCAGGTTAACCGTCAGGTCAAGGTCAAAATCAATCAGCAAAAAATCGTCACCGGAAGATTGGCGATCAGATTTGTCTCGGTCGAAGATTCGCGCTGTCCGACCGGCACACAGTGCGTGTGGGCGGGCAATGCCAAAGTGCGGATCAGAGTGCTGAACGCGCGCGGCGCGGCGCAAACGTTCGATCTGAACACGAATCTGCAGCCGAAAACCGTCAGATTTGCCGGTTATGAGATCAGGCTGACGGATGTTAGTCCGCGACCGGCAAACAACATTCGAATCAACCGCAACGGATATACGGCAACATTTTCCGTAACAAAATTATAAAATCCGCCGAGCAGGAGATGCCTCAAAGTAAAATTTGAGGCATCCTCACTTTTGGATAATTCCCGCTCGAAATTCAAAAAGTGCCGCCGTTAATTGTTCCTGCAAACAATCAGGCTCCCTCAAATTCCGACCGCTTATCTTTAATTTCCAGGTTAAATTCTCATAACATTGTAAAATTTATAATCTTTGTGCTAAAACCTGCTAATTATCCTCTTTTGAGCGTTGCAATTTTCAGACTTTTGTATAAACATAACTTTCACAATCCCAAATAGATTATTTTTTGTCTTGTCGGCAAGTCATTGCGCCGATCTCTGCACTTCAATGCAGAACGGCGGTTTTGAGCTGATAAGCGGTTCGTACTGCAATTTAAATTTCTGTGAGTTTTTTGGTTTCGGTCAATTTTTGCCCAACAAAAGCTCGGCGAAAATTTACTATTACGAAGTACTTTGCTTTGGCTGGTGTCGGAAAGATGCTTTTCGCCGTTGTTTGCCGAATTTTCTGACGAACAGTTTTTGACAGGCAAATCATAATTTATTGAAGCGTGAAAATAACCGATTAACTTTAGAGGAGAAGATAAATGATGAAAAATACTCAGGGTTCTGTCAAAAAACGCGGGTGGACGATTATGGCGTTCATCGGCGTTTTTGCTTTTGCGGCGTTTTGGATTTTGCCGATGCTCGTCGCGAGCAAAAACCAGGCGAAAGTTGCGCCAAAGAAAACCATCGAAAATTACGACATCCGTGACGACGAATCTGCCCGTCAGTCACTAATGCAGAAACGCGGGCTTGTGAAGTCTTCGCGGGAAGCGAATTTAGCCAATCTCGGTCAAACGATGAAAAACGGCGAAGCGCGTTTGGCAAAGCGAAATCCGAATCTGAATGTCGAATGGAGCAAAGAAACGAGCGCACCGGAAATCGTCGGCGTATTATCTGCCGAGAAGAAATTAACCGGACGCTCAAAAGCGGAACGCGCCGAAATCGTGCGCGAATTTGTTTCAAACAACAGCGATCTGTACGGTTTGACGAAAGAACAAATTGCCGAACTCAAAACGGTTGCCGATTATAAAAATCCGAGCGGCAATATGTCCTTTGTCGAATTGGAACAGAGAATCAACGGGCTCCAGGTTTTTCAGGGAAATATCCGCGCGGGTTTAACGAAGGACGGAGAATTGATTCGGACGACCGGAACGCTTGCGACGGGACTTGATTATCAGGAACTGGCACAGGCGAGAAATAATTTGAATATTGGCGATACCAATTCGGCGGCGGACGCCGTTGCGGCAGGCGCGCGAGCGATCGGCGTGAACCTCGATGCGAAAGATCTGGTCGTCAGGGAAGCTTCCGAAGACGGCACCTCGGTCGTTTTTGAGCGCGGACCTTTTGCCGATGATATCAAAGCGGAATTGATGTATTTCCCGCTCGAATCGGGCACGGCAACAATTTCGTGGGGAATGACGCTCTGGCAGGACGTGCCGGCGTATTACACATTTGTCGATGCCGAAAGCGGCGATCTGCTTTGGCGCAAAAATATTACCAACGACCAGACGCAATCGGCAACTTATTCAATTTATGACAGCGACAGCCCGGCACCGCTTTCGCCTTTTCCGGGGCTTCCGGGTTCGGGAACGCAGGGCGCGTATATTCCGCGCACGAACGTCACGAATGTCAGTGAATTGCCGGCGTTTGATAATTTAGGCTGGATCACGGACGGCGGCAACACGACGACCGGCAACAACGTGGACGCCGGATTGGACGTGGTTTCGCCGAACGGCATTGACGCCGGCGGACGACCGACCGGCGCACCGGCGCGCGTTTTTAATTTTCCGTATGACCCTGCCGTCGATTCACCGACCGGAGTCAATTATCGCGCCGGTGCGGTGACGAATCTGTTTTTCTGGACAAACCGTTATCACGATATATTGTATCAATACGGGTTTACCGAATCGTCGCGAAACTTCCAACAGGACAATTTCGGACGTAATCCGGGCGGCGCAACCGCTAATGCGAGAAACGGTAATGACCGTGTGTTGGCAGAAGCGCAGGATTTTTCGGGAACGAACAATGCGAACTTCTCAACCCCGGCGGATGGTAGTTCGGGACGCATGCAGATGTATATCTGGACCGGTCCGACTCCCGATTACGACGGCGATCTTGACCAAACCATCAGCATTCACGAAATGACGCACGGCACGTCGAACCGTCTGCATAACAATGCGTCCGGCTTAGGCGCGACGATCAGCGGCGGGATGGGCGAAGGCTGGGGCGATTTTTATGCGCGGATGATTCTTTCGTCGGCGGATGAAGACGTGAACGGAATTTACGGTACGGGCGGCTGGGCAACCTATCTGGCGGCGACCGGTTATACGGACAATTATTATTACGCCATCCGACGTTTTCCGAGCGTGGTCAAATCTAATCTCGGACCGAACGGCAAACCGCACAACCCTTTGACGCTTGCCGATATTGACCCGAATCAGATCGATCTGACCGACGGCGCATTTCCGCGCGGACCTTTCGGCGTCAGCGGCGATGCCGGTGCGATCGCGGTTCATAACATCGGCGAAGTCTGGAGCATCGCGCTGATCGAAGTTCGTGCGCGGATCATCAATCGGATGGGTTACGCGGCGGGCAATGCGCGAATGATGCAGCTGACGACCGACGCGATGAAGCTCGACGGCACAAACCCGACGCATCTGGTCGGACGCAACTCTTTCTTAGCCGCGGACGTGGCTTTCGGAAGCGAAGACGCGCTCGATATCTGGGCGGGTTTTGCGACCCGCGGAATGGGTTTCGGCGCGACGATCTCGCCGCAGGCGCAATTGACCGGCTCGGCAACCAAAATCCAAAACGTCAAAGAATCGTTCGACAATCCGATTCCGGGAATGGGCGCGGTGACGGCAACCGATAATGCGTGCAGTTCGAACGGCACGTTCGGTGTCGGCGAGAAAGTAATGCTTTCGGTTCCGCTGACCAATCCGCTGACCAACGCTGTGACGGATGTTTCGGCACAGGTCACGGGCGGCGGTTCGGCAACCTACGGAACGATTGCCCCGGGCGCAACCGTAACGCAGAATATTGCTTATCAAGTCCCGACCAATGTGGCTTGCGGAAGCAAAGTAACGGTCAGCGTAGTTGTGACGAGCAATCTCGGCACGGAAACGAAAACCCTTAAACTGCAAATCGGAACACCGACACCCGTTTACACGGAAAACTTCGACGCCGTGACCGCTCCGGCGCTTCCGGCGGGCTGGACAACTTCGGGAACACTTCCGTGGACGACTTCGACGGCGGGAGCCGATTCGGCTCCGAACGCGGCAAGCAATCCGTTTGCCGCATCAACGCAAAGCGGAGAGCTTGTTTCGCCTTCCGTCGCGGTTCCGGCAACCGGCGCACAACTGACTTTCCGCCACAGCTATACCTCGGAATTTTCGTGGGACGGCGGCGTTCTGGAAATCAGCGTCAACGGCGGCGCGTATGTTGACATTGTCGATGCGGGCGGCACATTTGAAACGGGCAGTTATAACTGGGCGTTTCAACGGGCGGCTGACGGCAACACGAGCGTGCTTGCTTCGCGTGCCGGTTGGACGGGAACGACGGTCTCTGTCAGTAATCCGAGCGGATTTATTACATCAACCGTTAATCTTCCCGCATCCGCCAACGGGCAAAACGTGCGTTTCAAATTCCGTGCGGCTTCCGACAGCGCAGACAGTGTCACCAATGCTCATTGGTGGATCGATTCGATCGTGCTCAACGGATTTATTTGTCCGGCGGTCGCAACAACGACAACGGCGGCACCGGCGGCGGGACAATACAGCGATCCGGTAACTTTGAGCGCGACGCTCGCGGCGGATTGCGATTATGCGACCGGCTCGATGGAATTCCGCGTGGACGGCGTTCTCGTCGGCACGGTTGCGGTCAATGGCAACGGCAGTTATTCAACGCCTTATACCATTACCAACGCACCGGGCAATCATACGATTACGGCTAGTTTCGTGAGCTCGAACCCGTATTTTGCAAACAGCAGCGACACCGACACGCTCGTTGTCAGCAAAGAAGATGCGTCCGTTTCATTCCCCGACACGAACCCGTTTTCGGTCAAGGTTAACGCGCCGGGCGGAACTGCCGGACCGATCACGATCTGCGCCGACATCACGGAAATCCCCGATGGAAGCGCGGGCGATACGACCAATGCAACTGCCGTCTTTACGATCACGCCGGTCGCAGGCGGAAACTCGCCGAGTCCGGGCGTTGTCACCTATTCCGGCGGCGGAGTCGGCACCGCGCGCCGCGCTTGTATTACGCTGAACAACGTGGCGGTTGATGTTTACGACATTACCGTGACGGTCGGCGGC
>Ga0310813_10002361_pt1 | contig 11421 bp, 8 predicted proteins | sample YN3metagenome_FD_203086 | JGI IMG/M metagenome (GOLD analysis project Ga0310813, IMG submission 203086) | Soil microbial communities from experimental microcosm in Duke University, North Carolina, United States - YN3 | ecosystem: Engineered > Artificial ecosystem > Soil microcosm > Unclassified ... | reverse complement strand
GCGAACGCGTCTGTCGAGGCGCTCACGAACGACAGCTGGTACGTCGGCGGCGTGATGCGCAGCCTGCACCGCTACGCGTCCGACGGCATGGTGCTCGGCATGCTGCTGCACCTGACGCGCCACTTCGTATTCGACCGCTACCGCAACTTCCGCTGGTTCTCGTGGATCTCGGGCATCGTCGTGCTGTGGATCGTCTACGTGTCCGGCATCAACGGCTACATGCTGCCGTGGGATCGGCTCGCGCAGTTCGTGACGGTGGGCACTGCCGAATGGCTCGACTGGCTGCCGATCTTCAATGGCACGCTGGTGCGCAATTTCATCTTCGAGGGCGCCGTCAACGACCGGCTGTTCTCGCTGCTGTCGTTCCTCCACATCGGCTTCCCGCTCGGCGTGCTCGCACTGTTGTGGGTCCACACGCAGCGCGTGCCCGGCGCGAAGACGAACCCGCCGCGACGCATCATGGCCTGGCTCGTCGGCTCGCTCGTCGTTCTGTCGCTCGTGAAGCCGGCGGTGAGCCAGGGCGTCGCGAACCTCGGCACCGTCGCCCCGACGCTCGCGCTCGACTGGTTCTACCTGCCGATTTTTCCGCTGTTCTACCGCTGGTCGGTCGGCGGCGCATGGGTGCTCGTCGGCGGCGCCACGCTGCTCTTCGTGCTGCTGCCGTGGCTCCCGCCCAAGCGCTTCGCGCGCAAGGCCGATTTCAACGTGCTGATCCATCCCGATCACCGCATCGTCGCCGGGCATGCCGGCGAGACGCTGCTCGAGTCGGCGCTGCGCGAGGAGATCGCTTTCCCGTTCGACTGCCGCAACGGCGGCTGCGGCGTATGCAAGTGCACGCTCCTCGCCGGGAGCGTCGATTACGGCCTCTACCAATCAGATGCGCTGAGCGACGCGGAGCGTGCAGCAGGCAAGGCGCTCGCGTGCTGCGCTACACCGCTCACCGACGTCGAGCTCGAATACGTGCCGCGCGTCGCGCCGGGGCGCCTCCCCGTGCACCGGCATCGCGCGCGCGTCGTCGCGCTCACGCGCCTCGCCGACGACGTGATGCAGGTGCGCCTGGCCGTGACCGGCGAGCGCCCGTTGCGGTTTCGCGCCGGTCAGTACATCAACGTGCTGCTCGACGACGGCGAGAAGCGCAGCTTCTCGTTCGCGACCGCGCCGCACGCGGGCGGCGACATCGAGCTGCAGATCCGCCTCGTGCCGGGGGGACGCTTCACGACGCACGTGTTCGAGAAGATGCAGGTCGGCGAAGTCATCGAGTTCGAAGGCCCGCTCGGCTCGTTCTTCCTGCGCGAAGACAGCGACAAGCCGATCATCTTCGTCGCCGGCGCCACGGGCTTTGCGCCGGTGAAGAGCATGCTCGAGCACGCGTTCCACGCGGGAGTCAAGCGCGACATGGTTCTCTATTGGGGCGTGCGCTCGAAGAAGGATCTCTACCTCGCGGATCTGCCGGAACGCTGGGCGGCCGAGCATCCGAACTTCCGCTTCGTGCCCGTGCTGTCGGCGCCTCGCGCCGAGGACAACTGGCACGGACGCACGGGGCTCGTCCACGAAGCGATCCTCGCCGACTATCCGGACCTATCGGGGCACCAGCTTTACGCATGCGGATCCGTGCAGATGGTCGAGGCGGCACACCCGGCGTTCGCCGCGCAGGGACTCGCGCAGGACGATTGCTTCTCCGACGCGTTCAAGCTCGCGCCGCATCGCGCGCGCACGTCGGCGACCGCGGACCTGGTGAAGCTCGGGGGTACGTGACATGGCCGAGCCGGCAGGCGTGATGAACCGGATCCTGCGCTACGCGGCGCAGGCCTTGCTGTACGCGGCGTTCGTCGCCGTCATCGGCTACTTCTCGACGTCGCCCGCGTACGAGCATTTGCCGGCTGACGAGGCGCTCGTGAAGCTTTCACTCACGCATGCGGGCATGCGCAAGGAGGCGTGCCGCGAACGCTCGGCCGAAGAGCTCGCGAAGCTCGCGCCGAACATGCGCGCACAGACGGTCTGCCCGCGCGAGCGCGCGCCGGTCAGCGTCGAAATCGCGCTCGACGGCGCCCCGCTCTTTCAGGTGACCGCACCGCCGTCGGGCCTCGCCAAGGACGGGGCTTCGACCGTCTACCGGCGCATTCCGGTCCGTGCCGGCAAGCACCGCATCCAGGCGCGCCTCGCCGACGGGCCGAGCGGCGCGTTCACGTACACGTCAGACACGACGATCGACCTCGACCCCGGCCGCGTCGTCGTCATCGACTTCGATCCGGCGCACGGCGGATTCGTCTTCCGCGGATGAGCGATGCGCGACGCGATCCGGCGCGGGCTGCAGCGGGTCGAATCGGGGTTCGACGCGGCGTTCGGCGCGCGCGCGAATCCGTGGCGTCATCTCGGCGCGCTCGCGTTCTACCTGTTCTGGATCGTCGCGGCGACCGGCGCGTGGGTCTACGCGGCGTTCGACACGAGCGTCACCGGAGCGTACGCATCGGTCGAGCGCATGACGGGCAACGAATGGCCGCTCGGCGGCCTCGCGCGAAGCCTGCATCGCTACGCGTCGGATGCCTTCGCGCTCGTCGTGCTGCTGCACCTGGCTCGCGAATGGCTGAACGGCCACGCGAAGGGCTTTCGCTGGTTCTCGTGGGTGTCGGGCGTGCCGCTGCTGTGGCTCGCCTATGCGTCCGGACTGGGCGGCTATTGGCTGGTGTTCGACCGCCTCGCGCAGTTCAGCCTCGTCGCGACGACCGAGTGGCTCGACGCGTTGCCGCTTTTCGGCGAACCGCTCGCGCGCAACTTCATCGCGGGCACGGCGGTGAGCAACCGGCTGTTCTCGCTGCTCATCTTTCTGCACATCGGCATCCCGCTGTGCCTGCTCGCCGGGATGTGGATCCACATAGAGCGCATCAGCCGCCCGCGCACCGCACCGCCGCGGCGCATCGCCGCGGGCATGGGCCTCGCCCTCGTCGCGTTGTCGTTTGCATTACCCGCACGAAGCGACGCGCCGGCCGATCTATCGTACGTGGCGTCGACACTCTCCCTCGACTGGTTCTACCAGGGCATCCATCCGCTGCATTACGCGACGTCGCCCGCGTTCGCCTGGGCAGTCACCGGCACGTTCACGCTGGTGTTGCTGCTGCTGCCATGGATGCCGCCTGCACGGCGCCCCGCACCGGCGCGGGTGGATCTCGCCAACTGCAACGGCTGCGGCCGCTGCTTCGCCGATTGCCCGTACGTCGCCGTCACGATGCGGCCGCGCTCGGACGGGCGGCCGCTCGTCCGCGAGGCGGTCGTCGACCCGGACCTGTGCGCGGCATGCGGCATTTGCGCCGGGGCGTGCCCATCGTCGACGCCGTTTCGCAGCGTCGAGGCGCTCGCGGCGGGCATCGACCTGCCGCAGCATCCGATCAACGCGCTGCGCACCGCGCTCGAGCGGGCGCTCGCAGGTCTGCGCGGAACGCCGAGAATTGCCGTATTCGGCTGCGACTGCGCCACGTCCGTTGCGCCATTGCGCGGCGCAGACACGGCGGCACTGTCGCTCGTTTGTTCGGCGATGCTGCCGCCCGCGTTCGTCGAATACGCGCTGCGCAACGGAGCCGACGGCGTGCTCGTGACCGGCTGTCGCGACGGCGATTGCGCTTATCGACTCGGCAACCGCTGGACCGAGGAACGGCTGGATGCGCGGCGCGAGCCGCATCTGCGCAAATCCGTGCCGCGCGAACGCATTCGCGTCGCATGGCACGGGCCGTACGACGATGCAGCGCTCGCGCGCACGCTCGCCGACTTTCGCGCGGCACTGCGCTCGCTGGGCGCCAATCGCGCCGCCGCCTCGAAGCGCGCCGCGACCGGCGCCCGGCCAGTCGGATCGGAGGATCGACATGATGCTCACCCGAACGCAACGTGAGCCCGCCGTGTACGCGCCCCGCGGGGCGTGGCGCGGCCTGTTCGGCAATGCACGCACCACGCATCGCTACGTGCTCGAGATTCCGCAGGACGAACGGCGGACGCTGGCTTTGCGCTGGCTGGGCCTCGGCCTCGCCGCGTTGATTGCCGCGGGCGTTCTATCGATTCTGCTCGTGCTCTCGCGGACGCCCGGCCTCGCGCGCATCTTCCCGGTCGCCGATTTCTTCCACGTGGCGCTGGTCGCGCACGTCGACCTTTCCGTGCTCGTCTGGTTCGCGGCGTTCGCCGGAATGCTGTGGACCCTCGACACCCGCGCGCGCGCCTTGCGCATTGCTTCGCTCGGCCAATCGCTCGCCACGGCGGGCACGGTGGCCATCGCGCTGGCGCCCTTCCTCGGGCAGGGACGGCCGGTGATGGCGAATTACGTGCCGGTGCTCGACGAGCCGCTGTTCCTCGCCGGGCTCGTCACGCTGGCGGCGGGCGTGGCGCTGATCGTCGTGCGCGGCATGGCGCTGTCGGCACCGGTGCGGGTGCGGCTTGCCGGCGCCGACGCGCTGCGCTTCGGCGTCAACGCGTCGCTCGTGTCGACGGCGGTGGCGCTGCTCGCGTTCGCGTGGTCGTACGCCGCCGTACCGGCGACGCTCGAGGCGAGGGCGTACTACGAGCTGCTGTTCTGGGGCGGCGGCCACGTCCTGCAGTTCACGTGGACGCTGCTGATGCTCGTCGCCTGGCTGTGGCTCGCCGACGCGTGCGGCGCACGCGTGCCGCTGTCGCCGCGCGTGGTCACGCTGCTGTTCGGCATCGGGCTCGCATCCGTGTTCGTCACGCCCATCATCTATCTCGCGTACGGCGTCGGCTCGATCGAGCACCATCGGCTGCTCACGTGGCTGATGCGCTTCGGCGGAGGGCTCGCGATTCCGCCGATCGCGCTCGCAGTCGTCTACGCGCTCGCGCGCACGCGCAAAGTCGCGAGCGACGCGAAGCCGCTCCGCGCATCGCTCGCCGCATCGATCGCGCTGTTCGGCGCCGGCGGCCTGATCGGTTTCCTGATCGACGGCAGCAACGTGAGAATTCCCGCGCATTACCACGGCTGCATCGTCGGCGTGACGATCGCGATGATGGGTCTCGCGTATCTGCTGTTGCCCGCGCTCGGATGCGCGCGGCCCTCGGCGCGGCTCGCCACATGGCAGCCATGGATCTATGGCGGCGGCCAGCTGTTGCATATCGTCGGCCTCGTGTGGTCGGGCGGCTACGGCGTGCAGCGAAAGGTCGCCGGCAGCGAGCAGGTGCTGCGCACGACGCAGGAAGTGGCCGGAATGGCACTGATGGGCATCGGCGGCCTGATCGCGATCGTGGGGGGTCTGCTGTTCGTCGTCGTGATGCTGCGCGCCATCCTCGGCAGCCGTGCGCGATGGACGGCCTCGTAAACGACCTCGGACGCGATTGGGTGCGGCGCCTCGTGGGGCTCCTCGCCGGCGTCGGTGGCGTGCTCGTGCTCGTGGTCATCGTTTCGAGCGCGTACCTGCGCCTGAGCGATGCGGGCCTGTCGTGCAGCGACTGGCCTGCGTGCTATGGCGCGATGCACCACGCCGCGGAGGCGACGAGCGGCGAACGGGCAGCGCGCCTTGCGCACCGGTTCACCGCCACCGGCGTGACCGCGGTGCTGATCGCGCTGTTGACGGTCGCGCTGCGGCAGCGGCCGCGCCTGCGCCGCGTCGCGGCGATCGCGGGCGCCGGCCTTGCGATCGCAGCCGCGCTTGCGGTGATCGGCGCGGTATCGTCGGAAGCGGCGCGCGATGCGCCGCTGCCGGCCGTCACGCTTGCCAACCTTGCCGGAGGTTTCGCGCTGCTCGCACTGATGGGCTGGTTGCGAGAGGAGACGCTCTCGCCGTCGAGAACGCTTGACCCCGCGGCGAGTGCGCCTGCTGCTGCGGCGGCACCACGCTGGCTGGGGACGCTCGCCGGGTTCGCGCTCGCTGCGCTCGTGGTGCAAGTGCTGCTCGGTGGACTGGTCAGCGCACGGTTCGCCGGGCTTGCCTGCCCGTCGTTCCCGCTGTGCGGCGCCGATGCGCCACCCGGCTCGTGGCGCAATGCGTTCAATCCCTTCGCCACGCTCGCGCTCGATGCGTCGAGGACGGTCGTGCGCCCGGCCGCGCTCGCATCGCTGCACTGGGCGCATCGCGTCGTCGCACACGTCGTGCTGCTGCTCGACGCGGTTCTCGCCGTCGCGCTGTATCGCGCGAGCCTGCGCCGCTATGCCGTTGCGGTCGCCGCGTTCACTATTGCGACGATCGCGCTCGGCGCCGCGTCGGTGCTGAACGCGCTGCCGCTCGGAGCGGTCCTATCGCACAATTTCGTCGCCGCGCTGCTGCTCGCGACGCTGGTCGCGCTCAACGCGCGAGTGCGCGCGCGTCAGTCGGTGTAACGCGGCGGATCGGGGTCCACGCCCCACCCTTCGGCCGGCTTCTCCACCTTGTCCATCCAGCGGCGCACCAGCGCAACGTGCTCGTGCTCCTCGCGCTGCAATTCGCGCGCGGCATCGCGCACCGCGGGCTCGTTCGCCATGGCGGCGAGACGCTCGTAGAAGCGCTCGGCGCGCTCCTCGCACGCGAGCGCGATGGCGAGCGCGTGCCACGGCTGCATCAGGTAATGGACGTCGTCGCCGCGCGGCGTCTCGGGCCCCTCGATTGCATCGAGCCACGGGTCGCTCGCCACGGCGGGCGGATCGCGCCATCCCATCTGCGTCATGATCGCCTGCGCGTGGCCCGCCTCGATCGTCGCCATCCTGCGGAACAACTCGGCGACCTCGACGTTGTTGTGAGTCTCCATCGCGTCGCCGAACTCCGCATAGCGCTGCGCCGCTTCGCGCTCCATCGCGAGCGCGAGCGCCATGAACTCCGCCAGCGTCTTCGGAACGCCTTCCTGCTCGACGTGCGCCGAGCGCACTTCCATTGCCGCATTCATGCCGGGACCTCCTCGGTGTCGACGCCGGCGAGGACGAAGTCGTTCTCGAGGTCGGCGAGCTCGCAGCGGGGGCTCGTGCGCCCGTGCGCGTACGTCGGCCGATCGCCCTCGAACAGCACGCCGATGTTGAAGCCGTCGTCGCTCATCAGGCGCCGGGCAGCGCGCGCCGCATCGGTCGTCGGCGCCACCGGCGCGGGACGCGCGAGCTCCTTCCATTCGCGCTGCTCCGGGCGAAACGTCACGCACGGGCTCAGGATCTCGACGAACGAGAAGCCCGGATGGAGGATCGCCTGCGCGATGATCTCGGCGGTTCCGTTCGGATCGCCGGAAAACGCCCGCGCGATGAAGTTGGCGCCCGCCGCCAGTGCGATGACCAGCGGATGGAACACGCGCATGCCGGTGCCGCCCGGCGCGAGCTTCGAGTCCCAGTCCGGCTCGGTGGTCGGAGACGGCTGGCCCTTCGTCATTCCGTACACGTGGTTGTCCATCACGATGTACGTGAGATCGACGTTGCGCCGGCACGCATGCAGGAAGTGGTTCCCGCCGATCGAATAGCCGTCGCCGTCACCACCGGCCACGAGCACGGTCAGCTCGGGACGCGCGACCTTGAGTCCGGTGGCTGCGGCCAGCGCGCGTCCATGCACCCCGTGGAACCCATAGCAATTCGTGTACGCGGGGATGCGCGACGAGCAGCCGATCCCGGACACGACCACCACCTCCTCCGGCGCCACGTTCACCTTGGCCAGCGCTTTCGTCACCGAGCTCAGCACCGAATAGTCGCCGCAGCCGGGACACCAGATCGGCTTGTAACTCGACTTGTACGTTTGCGCCGTGCGCGGCGCGCAGACTGCGACGTCGTTCATGCGCCCCTCCACGCGAGGATGGCGTCCGCGAGCTCCGCGGGACGCAGTGGCAACGGGCCCGGGCGATGGAAGCTCGCCGGCTTGCCGGGCAGGTCGTAGACCGAGCGCAGGTAACGGTAGAACTGCGCGCCGTGGTTCTGCTCGACCACCAGCACACGGGTCACGCCGTCGAGCGCGCGATCGAGGTGCTCGGGCCGCGCAGGTGCGAGCAGCCGCACCACGAGCAGGCGCACGTTGACGCCGCGTGCCGCGAGCCGCGCGAGCGCCTCGCGCACCGGCGCCGCGGCCGAGCCGAACGTGATCACCGCCGCTTCTCCCTCTCCTTCGACGTCCGCCCATGCGGCGCCGTAGTCGTGCATGACCAGCTTGCGCTGCCGCTTGTCGAGCTGCACGCGGTGATCGCGTGCCTGACTGCTCGGGATCGCCGCTTCGGTGTGCTCGAGGCCGTCGGCGGTGTACACGACGCCCGGCGTGCCGGGTATCGCCATCGGCGACACACCGTTCTCGGTGTCGCGATAGCGCTTGTAATCGGGCACGTTCGCCGCTGCCGTCAAGCGGCGCGCGACGCCGGCGCGCTGCGGCGGGACGTCGAGGATCGCGCGCGACTGGCCGAGGAATTGGTCGGAGAGCACGATTGCGGGCGCCTGCAACGCTTCGGCGAGTTGCACCGCCCATTGCGTCGTCGCGACGCAATCGGCAATCGATGCGGGTGCCAGCACGAGTCGCGGCGCATCGCCATGCAGGCCACCGACGGCGAACGAGAGATCGCTCTGCTCGCTCTTGGCCGGAATGCCGGTCGACGGGCCGCCGCGCATCACGTCGACGACGACGATCGGCACTTCGGCGGCCACCGCGAGGCCGATGCCTTCGGTCATCAACGCGAGTCCCGGTCCCGCGGTCGCGGTGAGCGACGGAACGCCGCCGTACGACGCGCCGATGATCATGTTCACCGACGCGAGCTCGTCCTCCGCCTGCACGAGCGCGCCGCCCACTTTCGCAAGCGCGGGTGCCATCCATTCGAGCATCTCGGTTGCGGGCGTGATCGGGTACGCGGCGACGAACCGCACGCCACCGCGCAGTGCGCCATAGCCCGCGGCCTCGTTGCCGCTCAGCAGCCATCGCGCAGGCGAATCACGCACGGCAGCATCTGCGTCCGATCGCGACGCGGCGCGCGCGAGCGGCCGCACGCCCTCGATGCCCGTTGCAGCGGCGATGCCCGCGCGCAGCGCCGTGAGGTTGGCTTCGAGTCCCGCTTCGCCACGCGTCCACGAGGCACGCAGCGCCGCCTCCAGCGCACGCTCCGGTAGCCCGGCCAATGCGCCCGCGAGGCCAAGCGCCAGCATGTTGATCCAGCTTCCCGGGATGGCCTTGGCCATCTTCTTGAGCGGCAGCGGGACATAACGAGCGCCGCAGGCACGCAGCGCCTCGGGCAGATCGCCCGCGTCGGGATCGCCGACGATCACGCTCGCCGGCGTCAACGCAATTTCGTCGGCGAAGCGATGCAGGTTCAGCCAGTCGATCGCGATCAGCAGGTCGAAGCCGTCGTCGAGCGAGTTCACCGGCCGCGGCGCGAGCCGCACCAGCGCCGCCGCCTCGCCGCCGCGGATCTGCGGCCCGCTCGTGCGCACCATCAACCCGTAAAAGCCCGCCTTGCCCGCAGCTTCGAGCAGCAGCGAGCCGGCCGTCATGACGCCGCTGCCGCCGCTGCCGGCGACGGCGATCGACAGCGATGTCGCGTCGGCGTGCGCCGGCACGATGGCCCGCGGCCTCGCCTCCTGTTCTTGCGTCGTTGCCAGCATCATCACTCACTCCGTCGCGCCGCGATGGCGACAGTAGACGCCCGATGGGAAGCGCGATGCGTTGACCCAGATCAAGGTGCACGCAGGGGCGCGAGACGATCATCGCCCTAAATCGGTATTGCAGTACCACAATTCACCGAGCACCCGAGGAATCCCCCGATGCGCATCGATGGCTACCGCTGGCAGATGACCGCGGGGAATGCCCCGCTCGTCCGAACTGCAGTCGCGTTCGAGCCCGGGCCCTCGGAGGTCGTCGTCGCCGTCGCCGGCTGCGGCGTCTGCCACACCGACCTCGGCTACTTCTACGACGGCGTGCGCACCAACCAGCCACTGCCGCTCGCGCTCGGCCACGAGGTGAGCGGCACGGTGGTCGCGACCGGCCCCGAGGCCGCGTCGTGGCAGGGCAAGGCGGTCATCGTGCCGGCGGTGCTGCCGTGCGGCGAGTGCGACCTGTGCAAGCGCGGGCTCGCGACCATCTGCCGGCACCAGAAGATGCCGGGCAACGACATCCACGGCGGATTCGCGACGCACATCGTCGTGCCGGCGCGCGGGCTGTGCGAAGTCGATCTCACGCGCCTCGCGCGCGCCGGCCTGACGCTCGCCGAGGTTTCGATCGTCGCCGACGCGGTGACGACACCCTATCAGGCGGTGCGCCGCGCGGGCGTGCGGCCGGGCAGCCTCGCGGTCGTCGTCGGCGCCGGCGGTGTCGGCGGCTACTGCGTCCAGATCGCGCACGCGGCCGGTGCGAGCGTGGTCGCGGTCGACGTCGACGACGCGAAGCTCGACGCGATCGGCCGTCACGGCGCCGCGCTCACGTTGAACGCGCGCAACTTCGACGCGAAGGCGCTCAAGGCGGCGATCGCCGATTTCGCGCGCCAGCGCGGCCTGCCGGCCACCGAATGGTTCATCTTCGAATGCTCGGGCACCGGGGCGGGCCAACTGACGGCGTTCGGATTGCTCGTGCACGGCGCGACGCTGTCCGTCGTCGGGTTCACGATGGAAAAGGTCGAGATCAGGCTCTCCAACCTGATGGCGTTCGACGCGCGCGCGATCGGCAACTGGGGTTGCCCGCCCGAGTACTACCCGGCGGCGCTCGACCTCGTGCTCGACGGCCGCATCCAGGTCAAGCCGTTCGTCGAGGCGCGCCGTCTCGACGACATAAACGACGTGTTCGCGGCCGTGCATCACCGCGAACTGCACAAGCGCGCCGTGCTGGTGCCCGCGTAAGGAGACGATTCGATGAACGCACCCGAGCCGCACGTGCCGCTAGCAGCGCTCAAGTCGCACGACCTCGTCGACCACGCGGCGCGCGCAGGCGTGCGCTACGAGCTGCGCGCTGCGCATCGCCCCGACGGCACGGCCGCAGCGGGCCTGTACAACGCGTGGATCACGCTCGACAACGAGGCGCAATTCAATTCGTACACGACCGACATGGTGAAGGCGGTCATCCTCGCGTTTCGCGCCGCGTCGAACGCGCGCGACGTGAATTGCGTCGTCTTCACCGGCGCCGGCGACAAGGCGTTCTGCACCGGCGGCAACACGAAGGAATACGCCGAGTATTACGCCGGCCGCCCGCTCGAGTACCGGCAGTACATGCGGCTTTTCAACGACATGGTGTCGACGATCCTCGCCTGCGACAAGCCGGTCGTCTGCCGCGTCAACGGCATGCGCATCGGCGGCGGGCAGGAGATCGGCATGGCGTGCGACTTCTCGGTCGCGCAGGACCTCGCGCGCTTCGGGCAGGCGGGTCCCAAGCATGGCTCCGCGCCGATCGGCGGTGCCACGGACTTCCTGCCGCCGATCATCGGCAGCGAGCGCGCGATGGTCGCCGGCGTACTGTGCGAGCCGTTCTCCGCGCACAAGGCGTATCACTGGGGCATGCTCGCCGACATCGCACCGGCGCTGCGCGTCGACGG
>Ga0310813_10002360_pt1 | contig 11421 bp, 10 predicted proteins | sample YN3metagenome_FD_203086 | JGI IMG/M metagenome (GOLD analysis project Ga0310813, IMG submission 203086) | Soil microbial communities from experimental microcosm in Duke University, North Carolina, United States - YN3 | ecosystem: Engineered > Artificial ecosystem > Soil microcosm > Unclassified... | reverse complement strand
CGGCTCGGGCCCAATACCCGCAGACATCTTCAAGTCAGCAACCTGGGCACGATGGTACGGGCATGTCTGGCAGGCAACGGGCTAGCGTTATTGCCCTGCGTACTCGGCTCTCAAACGGAACTCATCCGCCTAAGCGAACACCCCGAGACAACGCGTGAACTTTGGCTTCTAAGCCATCGGGACGCCGGTTCCATCGCCCGGTTTAGAGCGGTCTCAGCATGGTTGACCGGCACCCATCAGGCGTCCGATAGCGAGTTATCCGGAAGCCGTCACCCTGTGTCTGGAACTCCGCAAGCCGCCACGATACGCGCCGCCTGACAAGTTCAATCGCAAACGAGCGAACCAATGCGTTCGCCGCTGCGCGCGCCGCATCAGGAATTGCTCCCCGCTCATCGGCAGTCTCGTACGACACGACGTGATCGTGACGATGTTCGCCGCGCCGCGGCCTTCGGCAATCGCTCGGAAGCATGCCGGAAAAGATCCGCCACATCTGACGAATCATGAATCCGTTCCCCGCTATAAAAAGTTGACGAGCCGAATCATAGCGCCTAACATTCGCCCTAACAAACGTTAGGTTGAAAGCTAACTTAGCTTTGTGACTTTTTATCGATACCCTCATAGGCAAGTCATGAATTCCGAAATCATCCATCAGGACGCAACCAAGCTCGCGGAGCTGATTCGTACCAAAGAGGTCTCGCCCGTCGAAGTCGTGCAAGCGCATCTCGACCGCATCGATGCCGTGGACCCTAAGCTCAATGCGATCGTCACGGTCGCGGAAAATGCACTCGACGCCGCGAAGGCAGCAGAGGCTGCGGTTATGGCTGGAGAAAAGCTCGGCCCGCTACATGGTGTTCCGTTCACGGCGAAGGACTCGATCGACACCGCCAGTGTGCTGACCCAACGCGGCTCACCTATCTTCAAGGGTCGTCTGCCGGACACCGACGCGACGACCGTTGCGCGTATGAAGCAAGCAGGCGGCATCCTGCTCGCAAAGACCAATCTTCCTGAATTCTCCTACTGGATCGAAACCGATAACCTGCTGTCGGGACGCACCAGAAACCCGTGGAATCTGGACCGTACGCCGGGTGGATCGAGCGGCGGCGAATCTGCCGCCGTCGCGGCCGGCATGTCGCCGATCGGCCTCGGAAGCGATGTCGCGATCTCGGTACGCGGCCCGGCGGCCCTCACTGGAATTGTCGGACTCAAGGCAACCCATGGGCGCATTCCAATGACAGGCATCTGGCCGCGCGTACCGCGCCGCTTCTGGCACGTCGGCCCGATGGCACGCACGGTTCGAGACATTGCACTTGCCTATTCGCTGCTGGCCGGTCCCGACGGTGCAGACGGATTCTCGATGAGCCCGCTCGCGATGGATGGTGGCGTAGGCGCCAACCCGACTCGCCCAATTCGGGTTGGCTGGCTCGTCGATCCGGGCTTCCTCGGTCCCGTCGATAGTGACGTGGCCGCGACCGTGCAGGCAGCCGCCGACGCGTTGAAGGGGTTGGGTGTCATCGTCGAGCCGGCGCGCATCCCAGTGCTCGAGCAGATCGACGCGCTCGACGTGCTGTGGAAGCTGCAGGCAATGGAAACCAAGCCGGCATTCCGCAAGGAGACAGCGGGCCACGAGGACCAGATCTTCAAGCACGTTCAGGGTGTCTACGACACGCCGGACACGTCAATTGCCGACTTTGTGCAGGCCGAGCAGCACGCTGAAATGATGCGCGACGGTTTTGCCGAATACTTCCAGCGCTATGACGCGTTGATCTGTCCCGTGACACCGGTGCCGGCACACGCACACGACGCGGCGGAGTTCGACATCAACGGCCAGTCGGTATCTTCACTGCACGTGATGCATGCAACCGCGCCTTTCAGCGTGACTGGCCTTCCGGGCCTTTCGATGCGCTTCGGTACCAGCCGCGACGGGCTGCCAGTCGGCGTGCAACTGGTTTCGCCGTGGCTGGCCGAGTCGACGATCCTGCATCTGGCGAAGCTGCTGGAAAGCGTTAGCGCGGTTCGCAACCTTCACCCGGACTTGTCCGGCATCTGAGTTCGGCTATGTCCCCTTACCTCTACGTCGCAGTGGGTGGAGTGGTCGGCAGTGTTAGCCGCTATTGGATCAAGCTTCTCGTCGCCGGTTGGCTGGGTCGAGCATTTTGGTGGGACACGATTCTGGTTAACGGCGTCGGCAGCTTTATCCTCGGCTTCTTCTCGACGATCACACTGCCTGGCGAAGCGCTGGCAGCGAGCGCAGACCTGCATTCGTTTGCGATGGTCGGCGTGTGCGGCGGGTTCGGCACAGTCTCATTCGCGCTGCAGACGCTGGAATTGCTGCGCGCCGGCGATTCCACGAGGGTTGCGAGCAACGTGCTGATCTCGATCGTGCTTTGCATCGCCGCCGTGATACTGTGCGTCGTCGCGATGATGCTGGGCCATGCGCTGGCTCTGCTTGCAAGCATAGGGAATTAGGCCGCCAGTTCAGCGCAACGCGAACGCTGCACGTCGAGCTTGCCGGGACGAAGTCGCATCCGTCCGCTGCAAGCTCGACGAAGCGCCCAGCCAACGGCGCGCTTCAAATTCCCCAGGTGCCGCGGGAAAGCGCCAATACACGCTCACTTCGGCAGCAATCCACCGGCACGGTAACCGTCGATCAAGGCATCGAAGAGCGCGATATCCGAGCGGCCACGCGCCATCAACTGGGCACCGGCGACTGCGGCAAAGATGGACCGTGCCCGCTTTTTGGCTTCTCTCGGACCGACAATGCCCGCTGCCGACAACATCTTCGCCAGCCATTGGATATTGATGTCAGCGAAAGTCTGAGCTTCTTTCTTTACTGCTTCGGGCAGATCGTCGTACTCGGCCGTCATGAAGCTGGCCAGACACATGCGGTTGCCGTTTTCGAGCGATTTGCGAAACGTCTCGTCCGGATATCTGCGCAGCCACTTGAGCGGGTCTTGCGTTTCTTCCCATAGCCCTTCCAGCAACGCGGCCGCGTCTTCCCAGTAACGCTTTGCCACCGCGGCTGCCAGATCGGCCTTGCTGGGAAAATGATGGTAAAGGCTCGCTGCCTTGATACCCACTTCTTCTGCAAGGGTGCGGACGTTCAACCCACTGTAACCATGCGCCTGTGCGATCTGCGTAGCGGCCGCCAGAATCCTGTCGCTCGAATTGGTACCTGCCTGGTTTTTCACGGACGCGCCCCCGGTAAAAGCTTTTAACAGGCCGTATTATAACGCCGAACCTTTACCTTACAAACGTTAGCTAGAGGCGCGCATGCTTCCGGGAAGTCAGTTGCTCACCCTACATCCCGATGGTCGTGGTATCCACAACCATATGTTCCGCAGAGCGATAAAGACGCGACCGATCGATCTTCGGCAGCGGCGCAGCGGCCAGATCCGCCTCCCATCGCGCGCAATCTTCCGCCGTGTTCCAGGCTGTCACACTGACGATGCATGACGGATCATTGCTCTCCCTGCCCACATGACGAAAGCAGAATCCCGGTTGCACGCGCATTCGCTCTGTCAGCGCATCGATGCGCGCGAGCGCCGTTTCCTCGGCATCCGGTTGAAGGTAATGCTGGACAATGACGAGTTTCATGGCGTGACGATCCTGAGTACGATAGCTGCGTTTCCCGAGTCAACCTTCCACGTGCGCGACATGCCCGACATGAGTCGCATCACGCCGATGACCGCCGCAACAAGCGCAAATGCGATGGCAAGATATAGCGCAGTGGCCGATCCACGCCGCGTCACGGCACCGAGGATCCGCGCAACCACGCTAACCGACATCGCTGGGTACAAGTGCCGCCATCGCTGTGATCTCGACACGGCACGCCGGATCGTTCAGTTCGACCTTGCCGCAGCAACGCGTCGGTGTCTGCCCTTGCGTGACCCACGCGTCCCAGACGGCGTTCATCGCACCAAAGTCGTCCATGGTCTTCAGCCAGATCTGCGCGCTCAGCAGCCGCTCCTTGCTGGTGCCGGCTTCCTTCAGCAAGTCATCGAGCTTGGCAAGAACCTGCCGGGTTTGCGCCGCGACGTCGCCGCTGCGGTCATCCGGCACCTGCCCGGAGATGTACAGGATGCCGTTGTGAATCAGCGCGCGGCTGCGCCGCGCGTTCTGATCGATTCGAATAATGTCGCTCATGCATAGCCCTCTTCATTAAAGAAATCCTGAGTCGGCAACGCAGCGTTGCCACCGCACCGATTCACGACAACGCGCCGTAAGCCCCGCCGCCGGCGGTTTGCATCAGCACGCGATCGCCCACGCTTAATATGCGCGGCTCGGTCGGATCGATCGGCTGTCCGTTGATCAGCAACCTGCCTGGCTGCCCGTCGCCACCACCGGCCAGTCCAGGAGGCGCCGATTTCAACTGCGTCATCAGAAACGATGCGGCCACGTTCGTTGCGCCGGGCAACAGCTCGTATTCGAAACTGATGCCGCAACCCCCCGAGTGACGCCCCTCGCCACCGCTGCCGCGGCGGATTTCGCGGCGCAATACCTTGATCGGCGCGAGCGACTCCATCATCTCGACCGGTGTATTGCCGAGATTGGCCGGAAAACTCAATGCCGAGAAACCATCGCGGCGCGCATTGGCGCCTTGTCCCGCGTTCAGGAAATTGACCACCGCAAAGCGTTTGCCGCGATACTCGCCCGACATCGTCATCGACGAATTCGGCGAGCCGCCTGCCCACACCTTGTCCGGCAATGCGCTGCCGAGCGCGCGAAATACACACGCAGGCAGCAGATGGCCGATCGCGCTACGCCCGCCGGACGCCGCCGGGTACGTCGGGTTCAACAGCGAACCGAGCGGCGCCGTAGTGGTGATCGGCACGAAGCTGCCTTCGTTATTCGGAATGTCCGGACACAGCAGCGTCTTGATGCCGTACACGGTGTACGCAAACGTGTAGATCGGCACGACGTTCAATGCGCGCGGCAACTGCGGGCTGGTTCCTGCATAGTCGATGTCGATGCGGTCGCCCGTCACCGTAAGCTTGCACTTCAGTTCGATCGGTTTTTCGAAACCGTCGTGCAGCACCGTCGATTCATAGACGCCATCCGGAATCTGGCGAATCGCATCGCGCATCGCATGCTCCGAGCGCAGGCGCACTTCGGCGCCGAGCGCATCGAGATCGACGGTATCGAGCAAGCCCTGCAGACGCTCGCCCATCTGGCGGCAAGCCGACACCTGGGCCCAGATATCGCCCATGCCCTGCTCAGGCGCGCGCACGTTCTGCTTGATGATCTCGATCAGCACGTCGTTCGGCTTGCCCTGGTCGAGCAGCTTCATCATCGGGATCTGCAGGCCTTCCTCGTAAATCTCCCGGCTACTGTTGCTGCGCAGCTTGCCGCCGATGTCGACCAGATGCGACACGACTGCGGCAAACGCAACCAGTCTTCCGTCACGAAAAATCGGCGTGACGGTCGTGACGTCGTGAATGTGTCCCGAGCCCTGCCACGGGTCGTTCGTGATGAATACGTCGCCGTCGTTCATCGTATGGGCTGGATACCTTTGCAGCACGTGGCGCACGGTCGCCGGCAGGCAGCCGATAAAACCTGGCAGGCTCATCGTCGATTGCGCCAGCGAACGGCCTTGCGCGTCGGTCAGCACGATCGCGAAGTCGTTGCCGTCCCGCACGAGCGTCGAAAAACAGGTGCGTACAAAGGCGGCTGACGCTTCGTCGACCACGCTGATCAGCCGTTTCCACAGAATCTCGAGTTCGATCGGATCGAACGAAGTAAGCCGCGCGCGCGGCGCGTTGGACGACTGGTTCATTTACTCGAACTCCTTGATGATGACGGACGTCGTCAGATCGGCAAGCACCGTGACTTCCGCGGCGACCGCAACCACGATCGTCGATTCCCGTTCTTCGAGAATCAGCGGCCCCTGCAGCGTCTGCCCCGGGCGCACCGAGTAGCGGTCGTATACCGGCACGCTCTCGTGGCGGCCGCGCAGAGGCAGAAATACCGGGCGTTCGCCGCGCAACGCGGCGGTTTCCTTCACACGGTCGTCGCCCCATTCGAAGTGATGGCCCGCCGTGCGCGCGCGGCCGGTCAGGCGCCACGTCACCACTTGCGGCCGCGCATTCGGCACGAGGCGCCCGTACAGCTTCTGGTACTGCTCTTCGAACGACGCCAGCACTTTCGCGCCAGTCGCCTGCGTAACGGCTTCGTATGGAATCGACACGGACACGTCCGCGCCCTGCCCGAAGTAGCGCATCTCTGCACCGATGCGCCATTCGACATCGCTTGCACCGGCCGAATCGAGCTCCGTTTCACCCTCTTGCCGCAGCTTGTGCAAATTCGCGGCAACCTGTACCCAGTCGGTATCGGCCAGCAATTGCGGGCTGGAAAATGCGCGATCGACACGCGCGGGTGCCGCAAGCATGCCGAGACACGAGCCGGCACCCGCGGCGATCGGAATCAGCACCCGCGGAATGCGCAGCTTGCGCGCCACTTCGACCGCGTGAACCGGGCCTGCGCCACCCGTGGCGACCATCGCGAACTCACGCGGATCGTGGCCGTTCTCGGCGATATGAATGCGTGCCGCGCTCGCCATGTTCTCGTTGACCATGTTGTAGATGCCCCACGCGACGTCGCCTGCGGACATGCCGAGCTGCGCGGCAAGACGCTCCATGGCCTGCTGCGCTCGCGCGGTGTCGAGCGCCATTTCGCCGCCAAGGAAATTGGTCGGATTCAGATAGCCGAGCAGCAGGTCCGCGTCGGTCACCGTCGCATCGATGCCGCCACGTCCGTAGCACGCCGGCCCCGGCACCGAGCCGGACGATTCCGGCCCGATGTTCAACAGACCAAGCCGATTGCAATGCGCAATCGATCCACCGCCTGCGCCAATCTCGATCAGCTCGATGCTGGGAATCAAAATCGGCAGCCCCGAGCCGCGTTTGAAACGCTCGACGCGCGCGCACTCGAAGCTATGCGCGATCGGCGGTTCGCCGTCCACGGCAACACATGCTTTGGCCGTGGTGCCGCCCATGTCGAAGGCGAGCACGCGCTTTACGTCGTTCTGGTACGCGGTATTGAGCGCCGACAGCACACCCGCAGCAGGCCCCGATTCGAGCAGCAGGATCGGCGATTGCGCGCCCGCACGTGCCGACGTAAAGCCACCGCTCGACACCATCACCCGTAACGGAATGTCCTTCTGGATACGCGCGATGCGGCTCTCCAGTTCATGCAGATACGCTGCAACGATCGGCTTGACATATGCGTTGGCAACGGCAGTCGAAGTGCGCTCGAACTCCTTGATCTCGCGCGCAAGGTCGGACGATAGCGAAACCTTCAGGTTCGGCAGCGCATTCCTGAGCGCAGCCTCGATACGCTTCTCATGTGCATCGTTCACATACGCATGCAACAGCGACACGGCCACGGAATCCACGCCCAGCGCTGCAAGTTCGCCAATCATCCGGTCGAGTGCCGCTTCGTTGAGCGGCGTCAGCGTCCGGCCTTGCGCATCGAGACGCTCGTCTACTTCGACGCGCAAGCCGGGCGGCACCAGCGGCGTGGGCAGCATGATGTCGAGATCGTAGATGTCGTAGCGCCACTCGCGACCGATATCGAGCACGTCGCGCATACCTTGCGTCGTAATCAGCGCGGTTCTGGCGCCTTTGCGCTCGATCAGCGTATTGGTGATCAGCGTAGTGCCGTGCACCACCTCCCCTAGCTTCGGCGCGGCGGCGCCGAGCGAAGCCGCGACCTGCTGCAGCAGATTCAGCGCAACGGTAGACACCGCTTCGCCAGGATCGTCCGGCGTGGTCGGGGTCTTGCCGACCCAGATGCGGCCGAGCGGCGACAGCGTGGCAACGCCGTCGGTGAAAGTGCCGCCGATGTCCACGGCAATGCGCAACACATTGTTCGCTACGATGGATGTGTCCAAGATGTGATATTCCGGTTTCGATTGATACCAGGCCCATGCGATGCGTCGGCGTCAGTACGCGACGGTGATCAGGCGTTCTTCGGTCATTTCGCGAATCGCGTAGGCCGGGCCCTCGCGTCCGTAGCCGCTGTCCTTGACGCCGCCGAACGGCATTGCGTCGATACGTGCACTGGAGGCTTCGTTCACATGCACACCGCCGAAGGCGAGCTGCCGCGCGGTACGCAATGCTGTTTTCAGATCCTGCGTAAACAGACCGGCAGCGAGACCGAAATCGCTGGCATTAGCGCCTGCCACTGCTTCGTCGATGGTGTCGAATTCGACGATACAAACGACCGGTGCGAAGATTTCCTCGCACATCACTTTCATGCGATCGTTCACACCGTGCAGCACCGTTGGCGCAAACAGCGCACCGTCGCGTTGACCGCCTGCCAGCAGCCGCGCGCCACCGTCGAGCGCTTCGCGCACCCATGCTTCGGCGCGCTCGGCATGTTGCAGCGAGATCATCGGGCCGATGACGGTCTTCGGATCGGACGGGTCGCCGTATGGCGTCGCCCGCACCGCCTCGACGAACTTCGGGATAAAGCGATCCGCGATACCGCGCGCGACAAACAGCCTCTGCACCGATGTGCAAACCTGGCCCGCCTTGCGAAAACCCGCGTTGATGATCTTCGGAATCGCCAGATCGATATCGGCATCGGCGCATACAATCGTGCTCGCGATGCTGCCAAGTTCCAGCTGCAAGCCGCGCAGGCCTGCCGCCTGTTGAATTTCGCGCCCCACCTGAGTGCTGCCAGTGAATGCATAGAACGCGATGCGATGATCGGCCAGCAACTGCCGCCCGATCGCCGCTCCCGGGCCATGAACCAGCGCGAGCAGACTGGCGGGCAAGCCCGCATCGATCAGCGCCCGGCACAATTCGACCGCCGATAGTGGCGTGACATTCGACGGCTTGATCACCACTGCGTTGCCGCCGGCCAGCGCAGGACCAACCTTATGCGCAAGCGTATTGAGCGGAGAATTGAATGGCGTGATCGCACAGATCACGCCGCGCGGCACACGAATCGTAAAACCGAGTCGGTTTTTCACGCCCGCTGCCGCTTCCATTGGCACCAGTTCGCCTGACAGCCGCTTTGCTTCTCCCGCGGAGAGCTCGAGCGTCTGCACGCAGCGCCGTACTTCGTTTTCGCCGTCGGCGTGCGTGAAACCCGCTTCGTCGCACATCAGTCCGATCAGCTTCGGCGCGCGGCTGGCAATGACCCGCGACGCCTCAAGCAAAATGCAGTAGCGCTCGTAGGGCGTCAGCGTGGCGGCTTTGAATCCCTCCAGCGCACCGTCTATTGCCTGTTTGACTTGCGCTTCGGACGCCACGGCCATCCGGCCGTATTCACGACCTTGATATTTGTCAGTCAGTGTCTGGGTCGACTCTCCATCGACCCATTTGCCGCGAATCAGCAGCTGTGACATGCGATCTCTCCGTTTACGTTAGACGGCGATGCCTTCCATGAAGCGCATACGAATCTTCACCGGGTCGCGCTCGGTGGTGCCCGCGGGTTTCGCTTCGTCGGTGCGCGCCGCGATGAAGGCGGGGCCATGACCCGCGAGCGCGTCTTCCAGCAACGCATCGAAATGAGCTTCGTCGCGGGCCCACGCGCTGTTCGCGAGGCCTGCGGCACGCGCCATCGCGACCAGATCCACACCGTGCGACGTCAGCGTTTTTTGCGAACCGGTGATCTGATAAACACCGTTGTCCCAGACGATCATCAACAGGTTTTTCGGCGCGCGCATCGCCACCGTACCCAGCGTGCCAAGTTGCATCAGCAACGAACCATCGCCCTCGAGCGCTACCACATGCCGCTGCGGCTGCGCGGTCGCCACGCCCAGTGCCAGCGGAATCGCAAGGCCCATGCTGCCCAGCATGTAAAAGTTCTGCGGCCGCTGGCCGCTCGCCCACAAATCGAAGTTGGTATTGCCGATACCGCCGATCACGGCCTCATTGCGTTTGAGCTTTGCGACCAACCGGCGCGTCAGATCCGAGCGGTTCATCACCCTGGCGGTATCGCGCGCCACTGCGTGTTTTTCCGATGAAGTCATGAATAGATCCGGGTTCAATGAGAGGTATTGCTCTTCTTGGTGAGCAGCGGCGAAAGAATGATCGCGGCGGGCTCCTGCGTGGTGAATGCCTGCTTGATCATGCGGTCGGCAACGAACTCGACGTCGTCAAGCCGCTCGATCGCGAAGTGCTCGATGTTCAGCGAGGTCAACACCGGGCGCATCGTGCGACACACCACCGCCTGGCCAAGCTGAAAATCACCCAGCGTGCCGCGTTCGGAGATCACCATCACGAGCGGGAACTGATACGGACGCACGAGTGAAGCAAGCGCATTGGGCAGCGTGGCAAAGCCGCTGGTTTGCATCAGCGTGATGCCGCGCATGCCGGCCATATATGCGCCTGCCACGATGCCTACCGCTTCTTCTTCGCGGGCGGGGCAGATCACCGTGAAATACGGGTCGGCGTGCAGCGCGTCGATCAATGGCCTCAACACGTTGTCGGGCACGTACGTAACGAGCCGTATTTCATTGTCTTTCAACACCTGCAGAATCATTTCAGCCCAGGTCTTGACGGGGGATTGAACGGACATTCGGTCTCCTGTTCCAGTTGCATCGCGATATGCGAGCGACGCGACGCGCCGTGCGATATGAAGTCATGCTAAGTCCGCACTTTCATCAGCGCAAACAACTAGTTTTTATTCATTGATCGCTGGGTTCGATAAATGAATGACGATATTTTTGGCGTGTCGAGACCTGCGCTTGCACGCGCATCAAGGGATTTGAGCGCAGCCGTTTGCGCTCAACGCATCTTGAGGATGACCACCTGATCGCTACTCATATCCGTTGCAGCGCGCAGCTTTGCAACGTCGTCGGTCGACACCGGCGCCGCGTGATTGCCCCACGCCTGACGAACCCAGCTGACCACGTCCGCGATCTCCCGATCGCTCAGCTGCAGCCGAAATGGCGCCATACGGTAAGTGTCTGGCATGCCCTTGCGAACGACACGCTGCGCGCCGTTCAAAACGAGGTTCACGACCGAAGAAGGATCATGTGCCAGCACATTCGGATTGCCGGCCAGTGCCGGCATGCGATCGCCCATGCCTTTGCCGTCCATACCGTGACAGCTCGCACATTGCGTGCGAAAGATCGACGCCCCGGGTTCGCGAATGTCGCCGCGTTGCAGTGCCTTTGCGCTAGCGCCATCGTACGCGTAAGTGTCGTGATTGCCGGGTGCGGCGGGCAAAGACTTCAGATACACGGCAATCGCGTGTTGATCGCTATCGCTGAGGAACTGCGCGCTGTTGTTGTACACATCGATCATCGAGCCGAATACCGACGCGTGCGCGTTTACGCCTTCTTTCAGGAACGTGACGATATCGGCTTCACTCCATCGGCCCAACCCCGTGTCGCCATCGCCCCGCAAGTTACTCGCGGTCCACCCATCGAGCGTGGCGCCGCCGAGAAAACGGCTGTCGACACCATCA
>Ga0310813_10002358_pt1 | contig 11429 bp, 8 predicted proteins | sample YN3metagenome_FD_203086 | JGI IMG/M metagenome (GOLD analysis project Ga0310813, IMG submission 203086) | Soil microbial communities from experimental microcosm in Duke University, North Carolina, United States - YN3 | ecosystem: Engineered > Artificial ecosystem > Soil microcosm > Unclassified ... | reverse complement strand
CCTACCCCGGCGCATCGGCCGAGACCATCGCGCGTACCGTTGCGACGCCGCTCGAGCAGCAGATCAACGGCGTCGAGAACATGCTGTATATGAGCAGCCAGTCGACCGGCGATGGACGTCTGACGGTCACCGTCACGTTCCGCATCGGCACCGACCTGAACGTCGCGCAGATGCTGACGCAAAATCGCGTGCAGGATGCGCTGCCGCGGCTGCCCGAAGACGTGCAACGGCTCGGTGTGCAGGTGCGTAAATCGACGCCGAGCATCTTGTTGGCCGTGCACCTGTATTCGCCGGACAATACGCGCGACACGCTGTATCTGTCGAACTATGCGACGCTGCACGTGAAGGACACGCTGGCGCGTTTGCAAGGCGTTGGCGACGTGCAGTTCCAGGGCGCGCGCGAGTACGCGATGCGCATCTGGATCGATCCGGACAAGGTGGCCGCGAACAACCTGACGGCGACTGAAGTGCTGAACGCGCTGCGCGCGCAGAATCTGCAGGTGTCGGCGGGCGTGCTGAACCAGCCGCCCACGGCCACTAACGCGGCGTATCAGATCAACGTCGAAGCGCTCGGCCGTCTCAGCACGCCGGATCAGTTCGCCGATATCGTCGTGAAGTCGGACGGGCAGGGACGCGTGACGCGGGTGCGCGACGTCGGCCGCGTCGAGGTCGGCGCAGCCGATTACGGCTCGACGGCATTCAAGGACCTGAAAGATGCGTCGTGTCTGCTGATCTATGCGGAGCCGGGCGCGAACTCTCTGGCGGTCGAGAAGCAAGTGCACGCGGCAATGCGCGCGCTGAAGCAGGATTTCCCCGCCGGCGTCGACTACCAGATCATCTACGACCCGACCATTTTTATCGGCAAGTCGGTCGATGAGGTGGTGCTGACGATTTTCATCGCGATTCTGCTGGTGGTGGGCGTGGTGTTCGTGTTCCTGCAGAACTGGCGCGCGACGATCATTCCGGTGGTCGCGATTCCGGTATCGCTGCTCGGTTCGTTTATTGTGCTCGCAACCTTCGGCATCTCGCTGAATAACCTGTCGCTGTTCGGGCTGGTGTTGGCGGTGGGCATCGTCGTCGACGATGCGATCGTGGTGGTCGAAAACGTCGAGCGCAATATGCGCGCGGGCATGTCGCCGGTCGAAGCCGCGCACTACACGATGGACGAAGTGGGCGGCGCGTTGCTGTCGATCGCGTTGACGCTGTGTGCGGTGTCCGTGCCGTCGGCGTTCCTCAGCGGTATTTCAGGCCTGTTTTTCCGGCAGTTCGCGGTGACCATCGCGGCATCGACGGTGATCTCGTGTTTCGTTTCGCTGACGCTGAGCCCGGCGCTGTGCGCGGTGCTGTTCAAGCCGCACGCGGAGCACGGCGAGCAGCGCCAGAGCTGGGCGTCGCGAATGCTGCATGCCGGCTTCGCGCGTTTCAATCGCGGCTTCGAGAAGCTGTCGTTCGGCTATGGCAACCTGACGCGCCGGCTGGTACGCGGGCTAGCCGTGATGCTGGTGATCTACGTCGCGCTGATCGGCCTCGCCGGCTTCGAATTTTCGCGCACGCCTACCGGCTTTATTCCGGAGCAGGACCAGGGCTACCTGATCACGGTCGTGCAACTGCCGCCGGGCGCTTCGCTCGAGCGCACCGAAAAGGTGGTGCGTCAGGCCGCCGACATCATTCTGTCGACCAAGGGCATCGAACACGTTGCGCCGTTCGTCGGGCTCGACGCGACGACGCTGACGGTCGCATCCAATTCGGGCACGGTGTTTTCGGGGCTACCGTCGTTGTACAACCATTCGCTGCCCGGCGTCACGGCAAACACGGTGCTGGCCGATTTGCGCAAGCGCCTTTCGGTGATCAAGGATGCGTACGTACTGACGATTCCGCCGCCCCCGGTGCAGGGCATCGGCAGTGCCGGTGGCTTCAAGATGATGCTGGAAGACCGCGGCGGCCTCGGCTCGGAAGCCCTCGTGAACGCGGCGAAAGCGCTGGTGGCGGCCGCCAACAAGGATCCCGATTTCGCCGGTGCGTTCACGTTGTTCAATGCGGGCTCGCCTTCGGTGTTCGCCGATATCGATCGCGTGAAAGCGCAGAAAGTCGGGCTTACGCCGACCGACGTGTTCTCGACGCTGCAGGTGTATCTGGGCTCGCAATACGTGAACGACTTCAACTATCTTGGCCGTACCTATGAAGTGATCGTGCAGGCGGACGGCAGTTTCCGCCGCACCGCCGCGGACATCACGCGGCTCAAGGTACGCAACCAGGCCGGCGAAATGGTGCCGATCGGCACGGTCGCCCAGATGCGCGACCGCACGATTCCGTATCGCGTGCCGCGTTACAACCTTTATCCGGCAGCCGAAGTGCAAGGCGTTGCAGCGCCGGGCGTAGCGACCGGCACTGCGCTGCACCGGATGGAAGAACTGGCGCATCAGGTGCTGCCGCAAGGCATCAGCTTCGAATGGACCGAGCTCGCGTATCAGCAGCAGCAACGCGGTACGCCGACGCTGGTCGTGTTCGGCGCGGCTGCGTTGTTCGTGTTCCTCGTGCTGGTCGCGCAGTATGAAAGCTGGAAACTGCCGCTCGCGATCGTGCTGATCGTGCCGATGTGTATTCTCGCGTCGGTCACGGGGCTCGCGGTGCGCGGCATGCCGATCGATATCCTTGCGCAGATCGGCTTCGTCGTGCTGGTTGGACTAGCGGCGAAAAACGCGATTCTGATCGTCGAATTCGCGCGCCAGAAGGAAGATGAGGGTTCGTCGTCGGTGTCCGCTGCGGTGCACGCTGCACGTACGCGTCTGCGGCCGATTCTGATGACGTCGTTCGCGTTCATTCTGGGTGTCGCGCCGCTCGCGGTAGCGACGGGTGCCGGCGCGGAAATGCGGCAGTCGCTCGGCACCGCGGTGCTGTTCGGCATGCTGGGTGTGACCGGCTTCGGCCTGTTGTTTACGCCGGCGTTTTACGTATTCATTCGCCGGTTCGGCCGCAAGGAGCGCGCGCAATGATCCAGCATGACCACACTCTCGCGCGAGCATTGCCGCGCCCGAAGAAGCTCGCGCAACTGCTGGGCATCTCGCTGGCAGCGCTGCTGGCCGGCTGCGCAGTCGGCCCGGATTACGTGCCGCCCAACACACAGCTGCAGCCGTTCCAGAATGTGCCCACCACCCAGAGCGGCGCTACGCAGCGCACCGCGCCGCCACTCGATACGTGGTGGACCGGTTTCGACGATCCAATGTTAGTCACGATTGTCGATCGCGCGCTGGCGCAAAACCTCGATCTGGCCGCCGCTTTCGCACGCGTGCAGCAGGCGCGCGCAGTGGCGCAATCGGCGGGCGCGCAGCTGTTGCCGACGCTCGATCTCGATGCGTCCGCAACGGCCGAGCATCAGAGTCTGACGAGTCCGATCGGCACGCTCGCGCGCACGTTTCCGGGTTACAGCCGCGACCAGCGCGAATACACGGTGGGTGCAGCAGCCAGTTGGGAAATCGATCTGGCGGGCGGCTTGCGGCGCAACGCGGCAGCGGCAGCGGGCGAGTTGCAGGCGGCCCAGGCCGATCAGCTCGGCACGCGGGTCACGGTGGCCGCCGATGCAGCCGATGCCTATCTGCAGGTGCGCGGCTTCCAGGCGCGGCTCGCGGTAGCCGCGGATCAGATCGACACCGATGCGAAGCTGCTCGAACTCGTGCGTGCGCGCCGCCATGCGGGGGCCGCCGACGAACGCGAGATCGCGCAGGCCGAGGCGTTGTTGCGGCAGGCCAAAACCGTGGTGCCGACGCTGCGGGCAAATCTGGTCGCGCAGTTGAACCGGCTCGACGTGTTGATGGGCGCGCAGCCGGGCACTTACGCAAACGAACTGGCGCAACCGCGCGAGATTCCAGGCATCCCGCCGATCGCGGGCGATACGACGCCGACCGACTTACTGCGCCGACGGCCCGACGTGATCGCCGCCGAGCGCCGGCTGGCGGCGTCCAACGAGCGGATCGGCGCGGCCTTGTCCGACTACTATCCGAAGCTGTCGATCTCGGGGCTGTTGGGCTTCGACAGTTTGAGCACCAACGATCTGTTCACTGCGCGCTCATTCCAGCCGGCGATCACCGCCGGCTTGCGCTGGCGGCTGTTCGATTTCGGCAAGGTGGATGCGGAAGTGAAGAACGCGCGCGGCGTGAATGCTGAAGCGTTGGCCGTGTACCGGCAGACCGTGCTGAAGGCGGCAGAAGATGTCGAAAACGCGTTCGTGTCGCTGACGGAAACGCAGGCGCGCCGCGTCGAACTGGCCGGCGAAGTCGATTCGCTGCAACGGGCCCGCGATCTGTCCGAGCGCGCGTACCGGGCCGGCTCGATCACGCTGACGGACGTGCTGGATGCGGACCGTCAGCTGCTGGTGGCACGCGACGATCTCGACGCCACGCGCGCGGATGCGGCGCGCGCGGCTGTCGCGGCATTCCGCGCATTGGGTGGCGGCTGGTCGACAGACGTTGCGCAGCAGGCCCCGGCAGCGCCCGCTGCCCAGCCGGCGCCCGCCGCCGCGCAACAGGCCCCGGCCGCGGCCACGCAAGGCTTATTGCTGCAGCGCTTTACGGGCCTCGCGCAAGACCGCGGCTGACAGCTGCTCGTCGTTGACCAGACGGGAAACCGTCAAGGCGCCGATCATCGTCGACACGATGACGAGCGCCTTCTTTTTTGCCGCAGCGGGCGGCAGGTCGGTCAGGTGGCTGGCGATCAGCTCGATCAGCGCGACCATGCCGGCGGTCGCCGTGTCGCGGATCTCGCCGCTGCTGCGCGCCAGTTCGCTTGCGAGCGCAACGAAAAAGCAGCCGCCGCCCGGGTCGTCGCGATGCTCAGGCGACAGGTAGTTGGCGATGGCGGTATTGACGCTGCGGCTGCCCGATGTATGCGCCATCTTCTGGTTCAGCGATTCGCGCATCGACTCGAGCGCGAGTTGCAATGCCTCGAGCACCACCTGTTCCTTCGATTCAAAGTGCTTGTAGAACCCGCCATGCGTGAGTCCGGCCTGCGCCATCAGATCGGCGAGCGCAGTGCTGTCGATGCCGCTTTCGCGGAAACGTTTGGAGGCGGCGTCGACGATGCGCTGGCGCGTTTCGGCTGCCTCTTGTCTGGACTTTCTCATGAGCTTGACGAACTTATCGTGGAATATCGTGGGATTTGGATTTGATACAACATCCGAACGCTGCGTGCAAGCAGGGAAACCTCGCGTTACGCCGGTTACGCTTCGCGGTGCGCCGACTGGCGGCGCACCGCTTCGACGAAAGCCTCCGTCTGCCACGCTTCTGTGAGCGCGCGCGCGAACAACTGCTGTTGGCTCTCGGGCGCGAGACCGCCGACCGGCGGGTCGCTGTCGAGGTTGGTCGGAAACGGGTAGCCGTCGGCGCAGCAGGCGATCACCGCGTCGGCCGCGCTTTCGGTGATGCTGCGCGCGGCGAGTTGCTCGCGCAGCACCGGATACAGTACCTCGCACATCTTCGTGCGATTCAGCGACTCCATCGCGCGACCGTAGGCGGACGAAATCTGCAGCAGGTTCGCCATGCGCTGCACGTCCGGCGTGCGATTTGCGCCAGCGGCATGAAACAGCGCAGGGCTGAAAAAGATCGCATCGCCTTTGTCGAGCGGCAACTGCAGATAATGGGCTTCGAAGTAGTCGCGAAAGTCCGCGCGACGCCATGCGAGATATCCCGGCGCATAGCGCTGCGAAAACGGCAGCAGTTTGGTGGGCCCGCTATCGACTGGCATATCGCTGTGCGCGACGGCGCCTTGCAGCGTCAGGAACGGCGACATCGTGTGCACATGCGCCGGATAGCGTTCGGCCTGTTCGACGGTCTGAAAGCCGAGGTGATAGTCGCGATGCGCCTGTTGCGCTGCGCCGCCGGGACGCACCACATTTACCTGCGCCGTCATCTGAAAGCACGGGCCTAGCCACGCCTGCGCGGCAGCTACCAGCAGCGGATTCGCGTAGTAGCGGGCGAATACGGACGGTGCGCGCAAGCAAAGCTTTTGTTGTGCGTTCCAGATGCGGTCGTTGGCGCCCGCTTTGGCGAAGTGGTCGGCGGCAGCCGCACCGGACTGCCGCTCTTCGCGGATGATGTCCTCGAAGATTGCGGTGGCGGCGTCGACCGGCGCGGTATCGGCGAACGCGCGTTTCAGCACGAAAACGCCTGCACCGTGCTCCAGAACGTCGGCCCACTCGTGCTGCAGTTCCGCGCGGCGCACCGTATCGTCGAGTACGGGTTGCAGTTTGCTGCAATCGTAGATGGGCACGTGCTGATCGATACGGTCCGCGTATTCAGGCAGCGCCTCGTCGCGGCCATCGTGCAATGCAGCGACGAAGTCCTGAAGCGAGCACGCCTGCTCGCTATACCGTCCGGGCGGCTTCACGTCCCGCTGCAAGCGAACCTGTTCCATCGTCGTCTCCTCACCAGTCCGTGCAACCATGCTGCGTCTGCACGTCGTTGCGTTTACCATCGGCCCATCAAAAATACCCGAATTTCTATCCAACGCCGCTGTTTCGGCCGTAGCTGACAAGCGTCTTTCGCAACTGCAGCGCCGCCGCGAACCATGCCCGCGCCGGCTGACGGCCATGCCATTTGCGACGGCGGCAATCTAAAAAATTTATCGGCAGGGTAAATCGAGGTCACCCGCCGCGCCTTGCGTGGCGCGGATCCGGATCGATCGACACACGCGGAGTAGCACGCCGAGCCTCGATGCAACGTGTTGACGCAGCCAGCCCCGTTCATATCTCATACGCTTATCTGCTGTCCGAGCGGCCGCCGCCTTGCGCGGCGCGTCGCCGTCCTGTCTTTCCAGATTGAACGTACAAGAGCCCAAGCATGATCATCGACATCCACGGACACTACACCACCGCGCCGAAGGCGCTCGAAACGTGGCGCAATCGCCAGATTGCCGGCATCAAGGACCCGGCGCAAATGCCGTCGGCAGCCGAGCTGCATATCAGCGACGACGAACTGCGCGAGTCGATCGAAACCAATCAGCTGCGTCTGATGCGCGAGCGCGGCCTCGATCTGACGATCTTCAGCCCGCGCGCCAGCTTTATGGCGCACCACATCGGCGACTTCGAAGTGTCCAGCACGTGGGCCGCGATCTGCAACGAGCTGTGCTATCGCGTCAGCCAGCTGTTCCCGGATAACTTCGTGCCGGCCGCGATGCTGCCGCAAAGCCCGGGCGTCGATCCTGCGACCTGCATTCCCGAACTCGTCAAGTGCGTGGAGCAGTACGGCAACGTCGCGATCAACCTGAACCCGGATCCGTCCGGCGGCCACTGGACCAGCCCGCCGCTGTCGGACCGCCAGTGGTACCCGATCTACGAAAAGATGGTCGAGTACGACATCCCCGCGATGATCCACGTCAGCACCAGCTGCAATGCGTGCTTCCACACCACCGGCGCCCACTACCTGAATGCGGACACCACCGCATTCATGCAGTGCCTGACGTCGGACCTGTTCCGCGATTTCCCGACGCTGCGCTTCGTGATTCCGCACGGCGGCGGCGCGGTGCCGTACCACTGGGGCCGTTTCCGCGGCCTCGCGCAGGAAATGAAAAAGCCGCTGCTGAAAGATCATCTGCTGAACAACGTCTTTTTCGACACCTGTGTCTACCATCAGCCGGGCATCGATCTGCTGACGCGCGTGATGCCGGTCGACAACATCCTGTTCGCGAGCGAGATGATCGGCGCGGTGCGCGGCATCGATCCGGAAACGGGACACTATTTCGACGATACGAAACGCTACATCGAGGCGGCGCATATCGACCCGACGGATCGCTACAAGATCTACGAGGGCAACGCGCGCCGCGTTTATCCGCGTCTCGATGCGAATCTGAAGAAGAAGGGGCTTTGAACATGTATGAACTTGGCGTGGTGTACCGGAACATCGAACGGGCGGACGCAGCCGTCGCACAGAAGCTCGGCGCATTGGGCTCGGCAACCGTGCATGAGGCAATGGGCCGGGTCGGCCTCATGCAGCCTTACATCCGGCCGATTTTCCCGCGTGCGCAGGCGAGCGGCACGGTGGTGACCGTGCTGCTGCAACCGGGCGACAACTGGATGCTGCACGTGGTGGCCGAGCAGATTCGCCCCGGCGACATCGTCGTCGCAGCGGTGACGGCCGGATGCACCGATGGCTATTTCGGCGACCTGCTGGCGACCAGCTTCAAGGCGCGCGGCGCAACCGGCCTCGTGATCGACGCCGGCGTGCGCGACGTGACGGTGCTTGAAGACATGGGCTTTCCGGTGTGGAGCAAGGCGATTTCGTCGAAGGGCACCGTCAAGGCGACGCTGGGCTCGGTGAACATCCCGGTGGTGTGTGCCGGCGCGCTGGTCACGCCGGGCGACGTGGTGGTGGCCGATAGCGATGGCGTGGTGTGCGTGCCGCGGGCCCGCGCAGCCGACACACTGGAAAAGGCTGCGGCGCGCGAGGCAAACGAAGCCGACAAGCGCGCGAAGCTCGCATCCGGCGTGCTCGGCCTCGACATGTACAAGATGCGCGAACCGCTGGCGCAGGCAGGATTGCGCTACATCGATTGAGCGGAGTGTCTATGAGTGGCGATAACACGGCTGCGCTGGCGTTGATCTCTTCGATGGCGACGCGGCAGATCCTGTCGCGCCTTGCCAGCGACTATGCGGCCCAGACGGGGCAGGCGGTCGCGGTCGAATCGGTCGGCGGGGTCGATGCGGCACGGCGCGTCAGCGAAGGCGAAGCTTTCGATATCGTCGTGCTCGGTAGCGATGCGCTGGCTAAGCTCGAGCAGCACGGGCACGTCGATGCCAGCAGCCGTGTGCAGATGGCGCGCTCGGGCATCGCTGCCGCGGTCGCGGCCGATGCGCAGCGGCCCAGCATCGATACCGAAGAGGCGCTGCGCGATGCGATTCTGCAAAGCCGTTCGATCGGTTATTCGACCGGACCGAGCGGTGTGCATCTGGAGAAGCTGTTCGCCCGCTGGGGCATCGCCGACACGATCGCGTCGAAAATCGTACAGGCGCGGCCCGGCGTGCCGGTGGCGACGTTGATTGCACGCGGCGAGGTGGAACTGGGCTTCCAGCAGAACAGCGAGCTACTGGATCAGCCGGGTATTGCGGTTCTCGGGCCGTTGCCCGAGCAGGCTCAGGCGGTGACGGTGTTTGCCGCGGCGGTTTGCACAAAATCGTCGCGCGTCGATGCCGCGGCGGCGTTTCTGTCCTTTCTGGTTTCGCCGCGCACCCGTGCGGTCAAACTGGCGCACGGCATGGAGCCCGCCTGATTTTCAGGGTGAGGCGCGCGGGGCGGTGCCCACGCGCGCACTCACGCGCCGCTGAAGGCATGGCGGGCGTGAGCTGGGCAAGGTGGCCGACCTCGACGTGTCGGCGCTTTTTCCATCGATGCGGCACATAATCAGCGCTTCCATCCATTGTGCATGCCGTGTCGTCGGGTAAACTTCGTGAGTCCGAGGGTCAGGGGCGCGAGCCTTTGACGTGCCTAAGCTTTTGCCATCACACGCACACTCCATGTCTCACGAACACGCACCTCACGATCACTACGTCGAACATGCCGCGCACGCCGGCGACTCGCTGTCGCGCTGGGTCGCCGTTTTCACGGCGATTCTCGCCGCCTTGTCCGGGCTTCTGCATTACGAGGAAGGCGTGCTGCAGACGCAGGCCCTCGTCTTCAAGAACGACGCGGTACTGCTACAGAGCAAGGCCAGCGACCAATGGGGCTACTACCAGGCGCAATCCAGCAAGGGACACCTGATGGAGCTCGCCGCCGAACTCGCGCCGCCGGAGCGCCGGCCGTTCTACAAGGATCAGATCGACAAATACGAGGCCCGCAAGAAGGACATTGCGTCGAAAGCGCACGAGCTCGAGCAGCAGGTCGAAGAGGCCAATCACCGTTCGGCGCAGAAGGAACATCCGCAGCACCTGTTCGGTCAGGCGCTCGCGCTGATGAGCGTGGCGATCTCGCTGGCGGCCATCACGTCGCTGACCGGCAGCCGCAAGCTGTTCGCGCTGGCCGGTGTGGTGGGTGCGGCGGGGCTTGGCGTGTCGGTATTCGCGCTACTGCATCTGTGACGTTGCCGCCGCGCTCAGGGCGCGGGGCATGCCGTGGCGCGATCGTTCAAGCCTTCGTGCTCGGCTGCGAATGAAACCACGGGGCCGTTGGCGCGCTGCGTAATGCGCACCACGTAGATGCTGTCGTAGTCCGGGCTCTGCCAGCGTGGCACGCTGGCGGCGTCACCGCCATAACGCGTGACGATGCTGCGCGCTACCTGCTCGACCACCGCATGTTCCCATGCGACCACGACAAGGCTTTTCTGATAGCGCGGCGCGAGCAGCGCATCGGTCAGTTTGTCGGCGTTCTTGAAGCCGATCGACGCGTTCACCGGCAAACCGAAGTAGATTGCGGTGGGCTCGATGGTTGCGAGCGGGCGCACGTAATCGTATTTCGTGCCGCGGTCGTTTTTCTGCTTTGAAGGATCGGGTGCGAAGATCGCGTCCGGGCGGCCGTATTTCGCTTCGATCACGCGCGGCAGCGCGAGCGCGCGGTTCAAACCCTGGCAATTCAGTTGACCCAAACCGCTGTCGGGCTTCTCGCCGTGCCGCACCATCACGATGGTTTGCGTCGCGCCTGGTTCCGCGTCAGCCGGCTGCGCGGTCGCGAGCAAGGCGGCGCAGGCCAGCATGGCACGGGCGAAAAGCGGAGCGGAATATCGGGCGTTCACGATCGTGCGGTGGCTGCGTTGGGTTGCGTCAGGTAGCGGTCGGCTACGGTTGTTGGTTGTGCATGCAAAGGCGTCGCTTATTCTATCAGCCGTGCCAGCCGCCGACGCAGGCCTTGCCGCCGCCCAGCCGCGCACGCACAACGCGCTTATTGGCACCGCTAGCGTCATGCGCGACAATCGCGGCCATCCGCCGACTTCTTTGTCACGAGGAGCACGCTATGCCGATACTGGTTCTGGGGTTGCTGATTTTCCTTGGTGCACATTCGATCCGCATTTTCGCGGAAGACTGGCGGCAGGCGCGCATCGTGCAAATGGGCCCGAAGGGCTGGCGCGCCGCGTATTCGGTGGCGTCCATTGTCGGGCTCGTGCTGGTGATCTGGGGCTACGGCATCGCGCGCCGCGAACCGGTCGTGCTATGGACACCGCCGGTATGGGCGCCGCATGTCGCCGGCCTGCTGACGCTGTTCGCGTTCATCCTGTTCCCCGCCGCGCATGCGCCCGGCAATCATTTCAAGGCCCTGCTCAAGCATCCGATGGTAATCGGCGTCGGGTTATGGGCTTTAGCGCACCTGCTCGCGAACGGCACGTTGAACGCGGTCGTGCTGTTCGGCGCGTTCCTGGTGTGGGCATGCGTCGATCTGATCTCGGCGCGGCGACGCGATCGCGCGCAACAGGTGGTCTATCCGCCTGGCAACCTGTCGCGCGACGTGATGCCGGTG